>Ga0209103_1000705_pt1 | contig 10262 bp, 8 predicted proteins | sample 4C3metaG_FD_184152 | JGI IMG/M metagenome (GOLD analysis project Ga0209103, IMG submission 184152) | Freshwater bacterial and archeal communities from Indian Creek, Illinois, USA - 4C3 metaG (SPAdes) (version 2) | ecosystem: Environmental > Aquatic > Freshwater > Unclassified | place: USA: Indian...
GCCGCGCGCTGCGATGCGCCCGATTTCATACACCGTCTCGCCCTGCTCGCGCAGCGTAGCGGCCACGGCGGCTGCGGCGGTGGCATCGACCACCAGCACCATGCCGATGCCATTGTTAAAGGTGCGGTTCATTTCGAAGTCGTCGATGCCGGCGCTGCGCTGCAACCAGGCAAAGAGCTCGCTTTGTGGCCAACTGCCCTGCACCAGCTCGGCCGCCAGATGCGCGGGCAGCACGCGCGGGATGTTTTCCAGCAGGCCGCCGCCGGTGATGTGCGCCAGCGCCTTGATGCCACCGGCCGCGCTGCCACAGGGGTGCTGCGCCAGCGCCTGCAGCACGTTTTTGACGTAGATGCGCGTCGGGGCCATCAGGGCCTGGCGCAGGGGTTGGCCGTCGAGCGTGGTGGGCAGATCGCTGGCAGCGCGCTCCAGGCACTTGCGCACCAGCGAAAAACCGTTGGAATGCACGCCGCTGGAGGCCAGGCCCAGCACCACGTCGCCGCTGGCCACGGTCTGGCCCGTGAGGATGAGCGATTTTTCTACCGCCCCGACGCAAAAACCGGCCAAGTCGTACTCGCCCGGGGGGTACATGCCGGGCATTTCGGCGGTTTCGCCGCCGATCAGGGCGCAGCCGGCCAGCTCGCAACCTTGTGCGATGCCGCCCACCACCGCCGCAGCGGTATCCACATCGAGCTTGCCGCAGGCAAAGTAGTCGAGGAAAAACAGCGGCTCGGCACCCTGCACCAGCACGTCGTTGACGCTCATGGCCACCAAGTCGATGCCCACCGTGTCGTGCATCTGCCACTCGAACGCCAGTTTGAGCTTGGTGCCCACGCCGTCGGTGCCCGAGACCAGCACCGGCTCGCGGTAGCGCTTGGGCACCTCAAACAGCGCGCCAAAGCCGCCGATTCCCGCCAGCACCCCTTCGCGCAGCGTTTTTTTGGCCAGGGGCTTGATGCGCTCGACCAGCGCGTCGCCAGCCTCGATGTCAACGCCAGCGTCTTTGTAGGATAGGGGTGTCGTGGTCATTTGGTGTGGGCACTATAGAATGGGCTGATTTTACTGGCCTGCCCGGCATCGATTCCCATCGCTTTTCTGCTCCACAATCCCACACCCTCAATTTGATGGCCCCACCGACGCTGTTCTCCACCTCGCAATTGCGCGTGCTCGCTTGGCTCGGCTTGGCCGTCTTGGCTTGGCTGCTGCTGGATTTGTTGGCCCCGGTGCTCACGCCCTTCCTGGTGGCGGCGGTGCTGGCCTACGTACTGCACCCGGCGGTCGAGCGCCTGCACGGGAGTGGGGTGCCGCGCTGGCTGGGGGCGGGGCTGGCGCTCACGCTGCTGGTGCTGGTGCTGTTGGCGGTGCTGTTGTTGATCGTGCCCGTCATCACGCACCAGGTGCCGCTGCTGCGCGACCAGATTCCGCTGCTGCTGGAGGGCTTCAACGCTTGGGTTGCGCCTTGGGGCGAGCGCTTGGGGGTGAGCGCGCAGATCGACGTGGCGATGGTGCGCGAGCTGCTGCAGCGGCTCATCACCGGGGAGGAGGGGCAGTGGGTCGAGTACGTGCTGTCGTCGCTGCGCATCGGTGGCAGCGCCCTGCTGGCGGCCTTGGGTTTTTTGGTGCTCACCCCGATTGCGGCTTACTACCTGCTGCTGGACTGGAACTGGTTGGTCGAACACACCAAGCTGCTGGTGCCACCGCGCTGGCGCGCCCCAACGCAAGGCTTTCTGGACGACACCGACCAGGTGCTGGGGCAGTATCTGCGCGGCCAGTTGATTGTGATGAGCAGCATGGCGGTGTTTTTTACCGCCGGGCTGATGCTGGTCGGGCTCGATCTGGCGCTGCCGATCGGTGTCTTCACCGGGCTGGCGATGTTTGTGCCCTTTCTGGGCTTTGGGGTCGGGATGGTGCTGGGCCTGCTGGCGGCGCTGCTGCAGTTTGGCGCCCTGTGGGGGGTGTTGCTGGTGGGCGCGGTTTTCATGCTGGGGCAGGTTTTGGAGAGCATGTACCTGACGCCGCGCGTGCTGGGCGGGCGCATCGGCATGCACCCGATCGCCGTGATTTTTGCCTTGATGGCCTTTGGGCACCTGTTTGGCTTCGTGGGTGTGCTGATTGCGCTGCCGGTGAGCGCGGTGCTGGTGGTGGCGCTGGGCCGCCTGCAGGTGCTGTACCAAGGCAGCGCGCTCTACACCGACGGCATGGTGCCGCTGGCAGCGCCACCGGAATCTGATGCGGCCCTGGCGGGCTTGCCAGCAGGGGCGGCCAGCGCGGCATCTGGTGACGACGCACCCAAGGCACCCGCCAGCGCCCCGCCGCCGCTTGCGCCCGCCGAGCGCACCCGCGGGAACCCGTCCGCTTAAGAGGCTGAGAGTCTTTCACCCATGCCCGCCTTGCACGCCAAAACACCCACGCTCGTCGTTGCAAATGCTCGCCATAGCCCGAGCTATGACTGTGCTTTGCGCCTAGATCGTGGGTGTTTTGACGCGCCTTTCGGGCACGGCCGAAAAACCCTCAGCCTCTAAGCCGATGCAGCAACTGGTGCTCGACCTTGGGCTGGCCGCGCCGCCCGCACTGGACAATTTTTTCGCCGACGCCGCGCAACCGGCCTTGGCGCACCTGCGCGGGGTGCTGGCACAGCCGAAATGCCCCAGCGTGCCCAGTTTGATCTGGGGCGCGCCCGGCAGCGGCAAAACGCATTTGCTGCACGCGGTGCGGCTGGCCTTGCAGCAGCAGGGCTTGACGGTGGGCTGGCTCGATGCCAGCAGCCAAGTCTTGCCCGATTTCGATGAACGCTGGGCCGCCGTGCTGCTCGACGACTGCCAGCGCTACGGCAGCGCGCAGCAGGCGCTGGCCTTCAACTGGTGCATCAACGCACTCACCCCCGCCGATGGCCGGCCGCGCTGGGTGCTGGCCGCAGCCGACCGGCCACCGACCGACCTCGATCTGCGCGCCGACTTGCGCACCCGCTTGGCATGGGGCCATGTGTTCCAATTGCCGGTTTTGAATGACGCCGAGCGCCGCCGCGTGCTGCGCCAAGCCGCCCGCGCACGCGGGCTGTGCCTGCCCGACGAGCTGCTCGACTACATGCTCAGCCGCTTGGCGCGCGAGCTCGGCAGCCTGATGGCGCTGCTGCAGCGGCTCGATGGCTACGCGCTGCGCACCCAGCGCCCGCTCACCGTGCCCTTGCTCAAAGCCATGCTCGAAGAAACCTGTGAAACCTGAAAACCCAGCCACCAACCGATTGCCACAGCCCATGAAACTGGCCCTGTTCGACCTCGACCACACCTTGCTGCCGCTGGATTCCGACCACGCCTGGGGCCAGTTCACCACCCGCATCGGCTGGACCGACGCCGAAGCCTTCACGCGCCGCAACGACGAATTTTTTGCCCAGTACCAGGCCGGCGCGCTCGACATCCACGACTACGTGCGCTTTAGCACCGCCGCCATGCGCGAGCGCGGTGCCCAGGCCGCCGCCGCCGCGCACCAGCAGTTCATGCGCGAAGTGATCGAGCCGCAGCTTTTGCCCGCCGCACGGGAGCTGGTCGAGCGGCACCGGAGCGCCGGCGATCTGCTGCTCATCATCACCGCCACCAACGAGTTCGTCACGCGCCCGATCGCGCGCGCCCTGGGCGTAGAAGAGCTGCTGGCGGTGGAACTGGCGCGCAGCCCCGATGGCTGGTACAGTGGCGAAATCGCGGGCACGCCCTCGTTTCGCGAAGGCAAGGTGCAGCGCCTGGAGCAATGGCTGGCGGCGCGTGGCTTGGGCTGGGGTTCGGTGCACACCACGTTTTATTCCGATTCCCTCAACGACCTGCCGCTGCTCGAACAAGCCGACGTGCCGGTGGCCACCAACCCCGCGCCCGGCCTGCGTGCGCTGGCGCAACAACGCGGCTGGCGCGTTCTCGACTTGTTTGAAACACCGGCATGATCACATCCTTTATCAACCGGCTGCTGGGCAAAACGCCCAAAGCCAGCGCCTCCCCCTTGGGCAAGCGCGAAGACGTGCCGGTGGCGGTACACGGCATCGACCCCTCGCTGGTCGATGGACGCGCGCTCGACGTGCTGCACAGCCTCAAGCGCGGCGGCTACGAGGCCTACATCGTGGGCGGGGCGGTGCGCGATTTGCTGCTGGGGCTGCGCCCCAAAGACTTTGACGTGGCCACCAACGCCACCCCGGAGCAGGTGAAAGCGCTGTTTCGGCGCGCCTTCATCATCGGGCGGCGCTTTCGCATCGTGCACGTGGTGTTTGGGCGCGGGCGCGAGCACGAGGTGATCGAAGTCTCGACCCTGCGCGCCTACCTCGACAGCGCCGATGCCGAACAGGTCAGCGGCAACGAGCGCAGCCACCGGGCGGCGCTGGTCGGGGTCGGGCACGCCGTCGATGCCAGCGGCCGGGTGCTGCGCGACAACGTCTGGGGTACGCTGGAGCAGGACGCGGCGCGGCGCGACTTCAGCGTCAACGCGCTCTACTACGACCCCGAGAGCGAGGTGGTGGTCGATTTTCACCACGGCATCCGCGACGCCAAAAAGCGCGTGCTGCGCCTGATCGGCGACCCGGCCACGCGCTACCGCGAAGACCCGGTGCGCATCATCCGGGCGGTGCGTTTTGCGGCCAAATTGAGTGGGCTGGGTTTCCATTTCGACAGCAAAACCCGGGCCCCGCTGCTGGCCAGCCTGCCGCTGCTGGCCGAGGTGCCGCCGAGTCGCCTGTTCGACGAAATGCTCAAATTGCTGCAAACCGGCCACGCCTTGGCCAGCATCGAGCAGTTGCAAGGGCTCGGGCTGGCGCAAGGCATTTATCCGCTGCTGGATGTGGTGGTGCAGCGCGCCCACGACCCCTTCGTGCGCGCCGCGCTGCAAGACACCGACCGCCGCGTGGCCGAAGAAAAATCGGTGGTGCCGAGCTTTTTGCTGGCTTGCGTGCTCTGGAGCGATGTGCGCGCCGGCTGGGAGCGGCGCCAGCAAGCCGGGAGCAGCGCCTTTGCCGCCCTGCAAGAGGCGGTGGATGAGGCCTTCGATGCGCGCATCGGCGATGTGTCGGGGCGCGGCAAGCTGGCGGCCGATATGCGCGAAGTCTGGCTGATGCAGCCACGGTTTGACAAGCGCAGCGGCCAAACGCCGTTTTCACTGATCGAGCAGCCGCGCTTTCGCGCCGGTTTCGATTTTTTGCGCCTGCGCGCCCAAGTGGGCGAGCTCGACGAAGAGCTCTCGCACTGGTGGGAGACCTTCAGCCTGGCCAACGAGGCGGTGCGGCGCGACATGCTCGAAACCGTGCGGCTGGAGCAGCAGCGCAAGCGCCCGGCGGGCAAGGGCGGGGCGCGCGCGGGTGCTGTGGGTGGGCGCGCTGGGCGGGCGGAGCCGGGGCCCGGCAAGGCCCGGCTAGGCGCTGCAGACGCGCAGCATGAGGGGCAGGATCCGGTGCGCAACGAGGGGCAGGATGAAGCGCACGATGTGCGTTTCGAGCGCAGCGACGATGCCGCTGCCGATCACCCGCAGCACGGCTCCGACGAGGCCGCACCCGCCGCCAAAAAACGCCGCCGCCGCCGCAAACCAGCCAGCCAGCGCGAGGGCGGCCCAGCCGACGCCAACGATGCGGGCTCATCAGACAGCCCGGGCCGCAACGCCCCGCTGGCCGACTAAAGCCGCGCGCGCCGCTGTGCTGTGCTGCTGCCGTGCCACCGACCGTGAATCCAATTCCGCCAGACTGCCCCAGCGCCGGACTTGCTGCTGAACAGGAGCCGTCGGACTGGCCGCAGCGCCAGCCGGTGCAGGCTTGGGTGGCTTTGGGGGCCAACCTGGGCGATGCCTGTGCCAGCGTGCGCGCCGCCATCGAGGCGCTGGGTCGCTTGCCGCAAACCCGGCTGCTGCGCGCCTCCAGCCTGTACCGCAGCGCGCCGTGGCAGGCCGAAGGAGCCGACTTCATCAACGCCGTGGCCGTATTGCAGACTCATCTGAGCGCCCCGGACCTGTTGCGCGCCCTGCAAGCGCTGGAGCAGGCCGCCGGGCGCGAGCGCCCCTGGCGCAATGCACCGCGCACGCTGGACCTCGATTTGCTCGAATACGGCGCGGCGCGCATCGCATCCGAATGGCTCACGCTGCCGCACCCGCGTCTGCACGAGCGCGCCTTCGTGCTGCTGCCGCTGGCCGAAATCGCGCCCGAGCGCGTCAGCGCTGCCGAGCTGGCGCGGGTGGCGGGGCAGCGCATCGAAAAACTGGGGTAGTGCAGTGTCTCGCAAATACCTCGATATGAAATCGCGTCTTTTTCCGCCATGCCGCGTTGCAACCCCTTGCCTAGCGAAAAAATCCATCGATTTCATCCTGTCAAGCCATTTGCGAGACACTGCACTAGCGCTGCCGTTCCACCCTCGGCCTCAGGGATAAAGCCGCTCGCGCACCCAGTCCGCGCCTTCGAGCCGGTAGCGCAGCCGGTCGTGCAGGCGGCTCGGGCGGCCCTGCCAGAACTCCCAGCGGTCTGGCCGCAGCCGGTAGCCGCCCCAGTGCGGCGGGCGCGGCGGTTGCAGCATAAACCGGGCCCCGAACTTGAGCGCTTGCGCCACCAGCGCGGCGCGGCTGGAGAGCACGCGGCTTTGCGCGCTGGCCCAGGCCCCGATGCGGTGCTCCAGCGGGCGGCTCTGGAAGTAGGCGTCGCTTTCGGCCTCGCTCACGCGCTCGACCCGCCCCTCGATGCGCACCACGCGCTCCAGCTCGACCCAGTGAAACTGCAGCGCCGCCCACGGGTTGCCGGCCAGCTCCTGGCCTTTGCGGCTCTCGTAGTTGGTGAACCACACCAGGCCCTGGGCGTCGTAGCTTTTGATCAGCACCACGCGCGTGCTCGGGCGCAAGTCGCTGCCCACGCTGGCCAGCGTCATGGCGTTGGGCTCGGGCAGCTCGCTTTTGAGCGCTTCCTCGAACCAACGGCCAAACTGTTGCAGCGGGTCGGGGTGCGAGTCGTCCTCGCTCAGGGCGGCGCGTTCGTAGCTTTTGCGCAAGTCGGCGATGTTCATGGGCTGCAAGTATGGCATGGCGATGCGGCAGCAGTCCAGCAGAGCGGGCCGAGTCAAAGCGCTGCCTTTTTGCTGGCCCTGGCATAAAATGCAAAGTCGGCAGCCGCCGCACCGGAGTCCGCCATGAGCAGCACCCTGCACACCCCCGCCCCAAGCTTTGACGACGTCTGGCGCGCCCTGATGGAGACGCGCGAGCGCCAGCAAGAATCCGACCGTCAGTTGCAAGAGACCAAGCGCATTTTGCTTGCATCCAAGCAAGAGACCGACCGGATGCTCAAGAACCTGGGCGAACAGATCGGCGGCTTGGGCGACAAATTCGGCTATTTCACCGAAGGCATGGCCCTGCCCTCGATGGAGCGCATTTTGAACGAGCGCTTCCAGATGGACTACGTCATGCCGCGCGCACGCTCGCGCAAAGGCGGCCGCTCGATGGAGATCGACGTGCTGGCCTGGGCCAACGGCGAAGTGAACCAGGTGGTGCTGGTTGAGGTCAAAAGCCGGGTCAAGCGCGAAGCCATCGAGCAAATCAAGCAAATGCTATTCGATTTTGCCTGGTTCTACCCCGAGCACAGCAGCAAAGAGCGCATCGGCATTTTGGCCGGCGTCGATTGGGACCAAGGCGTGCAGCAAGAAGCGCAAGAGGCCGGGCTGCTCACCGCCTGCATCCACGACCAGATCTTTGAACTCCACACCCCGCCCAGCTTTGCGGCCCGCGATTGGTCCAAGGGCGAAGCCGGTCCCACCCCATGACCCACCCATGACCCACCCCACACCTCGGCCCAGCGCCCTCGACCTGCGCGCCTTGGCCGACAGCGCGCAGGCGCTGCAAGGCGAGCTGCTGCTCTCCGAGCTGCCGCGCTGGAGCGCCGATGCGCCGCCGTGGCCCGCTGCCCTAGAGCCCTTGCACTGGACGGCGCAGGCCGAGTGGCGCGCCAGCCCAGCGGCCGCACCGGTTGCGGGCCGCAGCGAAGCGCGCCAGTTGTGGCTGCATTTGAGTTGGCAGGCCCAAGTACCGCTGCAGTGCCAGCGCTGCCTAGAGCCCTACCTGGAGCCGCTGCAAGACGAGCGCTGGTTTCGCTTCGTGACCGACGAATCCCGTGCCCAAGCCGAAGACGAGCTCTGCGAAGAAGACCTGCTGGTCTGGGTGCCGCGCTTCAATTTGGCCGAGCTGATCGAAGACGAGCTGCTGCTGGCGCTGCCGCTGGTGCCCATGCACGCGCTGTGCCCCAGCGCCTTGCCGGGTGCGGTTCGCGCCGCTGCAGCCGACCCCGATGCCGCCACGGCAAGCGACTCAGCCCAAGCGAGCGCGCCCGAGCAGCCGCAACGCCCACCGCCCTTTGCCGGGCTGGCCCAACTGCTGGCAAACCACAAACGCTGAACAGGCCCAGACCCCAGCAGGGCCTGGCAAGCACCCCAATCGGACGTACAGCAGCAGCCACAAGCCATCACCCGTGTCAGGGCGCGCTGCACCGCGGCAGCTTAAACCGCACGGGCTAAATCGGCGGGCGGGGCTGTTTCGGGCGGGGTGTTCGGTGTGCCGCCAGGTGGCACCTGGCCGATGCGCAGCCACAGCGCGTACAGCGCTGGCACGTAGAGCAGCGTAATGGCGGTACCCACCGCCACGCCGCCAATCAGCACATACGCCAGCGGGCCCCAGAAGCTGTCGAAGGTCAGCGGCACAAAGGCCAGCGCGGCGGCCAGTGCGGTTAGGATCACCGGGCGCGCGCGCTGCACCGCGGCCTCCACCACGGCAGCCTCGGCCTCCAGCCCGTCGTGGAAGTTGTCTTGCACCTGCTGCGTCAGGATCATGGTGTTGCGCATCAAAATGCCCGCCAGCCCGATCAGCCCCAGCAGCGCCACGAAGCCAAAGGGTTGGCTAAACAGCAGCAGCGCCAGCACCGCCCCCACCAGCCCCAGCGGGGCCGTGGCCACCACCACGAAGGTGCCGGAAAAAGAGCGCATCTGCAGCATGATGAACACCAGCATCAGCGCCACCATGAGCGGGAACAGTTGCTGGATCGACCGGTTGGCCAGCTCGGCGCGCTCCACCGAGCCGCCGATGTCGATGCGGTAGCCCGGCGGCAGTTCGGCGCGCAACGCGGCCATCTGTTGCCACAGTTCCTCGGTCACCGTGGGCGGCTGCGCCCCGCGCACGTCGGCCTGCACCGCCAGGAAGGGCTCGCGGTTGAGCCGGCGCAGCAGCGGCTCCTCGTGGCGCAGCTCGAAGCGGCCCACCTGCGCCAGCGGCACCAGGCGGCCGTCGAGGGTGCGGATTTCGATCTGCTCGGGCAGCAGCGGGCCGCCTTCGCGGGCGGCGCGGGCGAGCACTTGCACCGTGCGCGTGCCCAGCCGCAGCTCGCTCACCACCACGCCGTCGAGCTGGAACTGGAGCTGCTGCTTGAGCTCGCGCGGCGTCAGGCCCAGCAGGCGCAGGCGCTGCTCATCGAGCGTGAGCTGCAGCACCATGGCGCGCTCATCCCAATCGAGTTGGGTGTTGAGGGTGTGCGGGTGCGCTTGCATGATGCCCTGCACCTGCTGCGCAAGGGCGCGCAGTTGCTGCGGATCGGGCCCGACGATGCGAAAACTCACCGGCCACGGCACCGGCGGGCCAAACAGCAGCCGGGCCACGCGCAGCCGCGCCTCGGGGAACTCGCCGGCGTCGATGCGCGCTTGCAAATCGGCCATGATGCGCTCGCGCGCGGCGGCGTCGGCCCCAATGGCCAGCAGCTTGGCAAAGGCCGGGTTGGGCTGCTCCGGGTTGGCGGAGATGAAAAAACGCGGTGCGCCCGCGCCCACGTAGGCCGAGAGCGAGCGCACATCGGGGTGCGCGGCCAGCATGGCTTCGAGGCGGCGCACGGTGGCGTCGGTCTGGGCGATTGGGCTGCCTTGGGGCAGTTGCACGCTGATCAGCACCTCGGGCCGGTCCGAGCCGGGAAAAAACTGCTTTTGCACCAGGTTCGCCATCGCCCAAGCGCTCAAGAGCAACAGCAAGAGCGTGACCCCGACCACGCTTTTGCGCCAGCTCACGCAGGCCGTGATGAGGGCGCGCAAACGCCGGTAGCCGGGGCTTTGATAGATCGCGTGGGCGCCGCCGTGGCCACCGGGTGCGCCAAGAGGCTTGGGTTGCGCCAGCAGCTTGATGCCCAGGTAGGGCGTGAACACCACCGCCACCAGCCACGAGGCCAGCAGCGCGTAGGCCAGCACCCAGAAGATGTTGCCGGCGTATTCGCCCACGCCCGACTGGGCAAAGCCGATCGGCAC
>Ga0209103_1000707_pt1 | contig 10247 bp, 8 predicted proteins | sample 4C3metaG_FD_184152 | JGI IMG/M metagenome (GOLD analysis project Ga0209103, IMG submission 184152) | Freshwater bacterial and archeal communities from Indian Creek, Illinois, USA - 4C3 metaG (SPAdes) (version 2) | ecosystem: Environmental > Aquatic > Freshwater > Unclassified | place: USA: Indian...
ACGCCGGGCCGCGCGGGGGCATCCCCCGTGGCCCGGCTTTCGTCGTTTACGATCCTCGGGCGTCCGCCGGCTTTCGGACATCGGCAGCGGACAAGAATAGGGGCTTCAGAATGATCCACAAGAACTGGCAGGAACTCATCAAGCCGACGCAGCTCGTCGTCAAGCCGGGGCCCGATGCCGCGCGCACCGCCACGGTGATCGCCGAACCGCTGGAGCGGGGCTTCGGGCTCACCCTCGGCAACGCCCTGCGCCGCGTTCTGATGTCGAGCCTGCAGGGCGGCGCGATCACCTCGGTGCAGATCGACAACGTCCTGCACGAGTTCTCCTCGGTCGCCGGCGTGCGCGAGGATGTGACCGACATCGTCCTCAACCTCAAGGGCGTCAGCCTGAAGATGGAGGTCGAGGGGCCGAAACGGCTCTCGATCTCGGCCAAGGGGCCGGGGGTCGTGACCGCGGGCGACATCTCGGAATCGAACGGCATCGAGATCCTGAACAGGGACCACGTCATCTGCCATCTGGATGACGGGGCGGACGTGTTCATGGAACTGACGGTGAACACCGGCAAGGGCTATGTCGCGGCCGACAAGAACCGCCCGGAAGATGCGCCGATCGGCCTCATTCCGATCGACGCGATCTATTCGCCGGTCAAGAAGGTCAGCTACGAGGTCACGCCCACCCGCGAGGGCCAGGTGCTGGACTATGACAAGCTGACGATGAAGATCGAGACCAACGGCAGCCTGAGCCCTGACGACGCCGTGGCCTATGCCGCGCGTATCCTGCAAGACCAGCTGTCGATCTTCGTGAATTTCGACGAACCGGAATCGGCCAAGCTGGGCGAGATCGACTCGGGCCTCGAGTTCAATCCGCTGCTGCTCAAGAAGGTCGACGAACTCGAACTCAGCGTCCGGTCGGCCAACTGCCTGAAGAACGACAACATCGTCTATATCGGCGATCTGATCCAGAAGACCGAAGCCGAGATGCTGCGCACCCCGAACTTCGGCCGCAAGTCCTTGAACGAGATCAAGGAAGTGCTGTCGGGCATGGGCCTGCACCTTGGCATGGATGTCGAGGACTGGCCGCCGGAGAACATCGAGGACCTGGCGAAACGGTTCGAGGACCAGTTCTGAGGGATGGTGCGCTGTAGCGCACCCTACGACAATGCCCGCGCTGGCGGGGAAAAACCGGCGAAAGCCCAAGGTGAGCGGGGCCACACGTAGGCCCCGCCGGACAAAGCAAAACGCGCGATAGGAGATTGCAATGCGTCACTCAAGCGGCTACCGCAAGCTGAACCGCACCCATGAACACCGCAAGGCGATGTTCGCGAACATGTGCGGCAGCCTGATCGAACACGAACAGATCAAGACCACCCTGCCCAAGGCCAAGGAACTGCGCCCGATCATCGAGAAGCTGATCACGCTGGCCAAGCGCGGCGACCTTCATGCCCGTCGTCAGGCCCATGCGGCGCTGAAGCAGGACATGCACACCGAGCGCCTGTTCGCCATCCTCGGGCCGCGTTACAAGGACCGCCAGGGCGGCTATGTCCGTGTCCTGAAGGCGGGTTTCCGCTACGGCGACATGGCGCCCATGGCGATCATCGAGTTCGTCGACCGCGACAGCTCGGCCAAGGGCGCCGCCGATCACGCCCGCACCGCTGCTTCCGAGGCGTAACGCGCCGGATTGCGGCGAGGTGACGAGACCCATCGCAAGATGGGTCTTTTTTTGTTTTTTTCTGCGTTGAAAGCACGCATAAGCTGCAAGCGGGGTGTCTCGCGCTTGCTTGCGGTGGTGTAGCGGCCAGACTGCCCCCTGCAGTGCGGTGTGTGGTTGGGTGCTTGATTGCGAATGACCGGGAAGATGGAAATGACGCGGACCAAGGGGTTGGAATTCGGTCTTGCCAAGCTGTCAGAGCTTGCACCGGCGGGCTATGCCCTTGGCCTGCATATCCGGTTCGCATCGGCCCAGATCATGGTGCAGACCTATGATCCGCGATGGATCGAGGTGTATACAAATCGCGGTTACATGATGTGCGACCCGCTCGTTTCCTGGGGGTTTGGCACCGAAGGCGCCATCCGCTGGAGCGCGCTCGATCATCCGGATCCGCACCGGGTCATGGCGCAGGCGGCCGAGTTCGGCCTGCGGTTCGGGGTGGCTGTTGCGCATGGTCCGACCAGTTCGCGCTCGATCGGCGGTTTCGCTCGCAGCGATCGCGAGTTTTCCGACAGCGAAATCGACGTCATTTCCGAGACTGTCCGCATCCTGCATCGCGAGTCGGCGCCGCCTGACAAGCTTTCGGGCCCGCAGCTCGAGGCGTTGCGATTGATATCCAAGGGGTTCCGCTATTCAGAAGCCGCACGACAAATTGGCATCACGGAAAGCGCCCTGAAGGCGCGTCTTCGAACTGCCCGTGAGCGGCTCTTGTGCCGCACCAACGCTGAGGCCATTCAGCGTGCGATAGAGCACAAGCTGCTCTGATTTGAGGCCCCGGCTTAACAGGTTTCTTAACCGCGCTGGAGGCGAACATGCAGACGACGACACTGTCTTTCCAGAATATCCATGATCATGGAGTTCTGTTTACAAATCTGCTCAAGGCACGACGTGAATCGTTCATCGTGCAGCGCAAGTGGGACCTTCCCGAAGTGGACGGTATGGAGTTCGACCAGTACGACACCCCACAAAGCCGCTGGATTGCGGTTCACAACGATGGCGACATTCTCGCCGGCATCCGGTTGACCCCGACCGTTGCTCGCTGCGGGATTTATTCATACATGATCCGCGATGCACAACGGGGTCTGCTTGAGACCATTCCGACGTCGGTGCTGTACGAAACGGCACCTGTCTCGCCGCTGGTCTGGGAAACCAGCCGCGTCTTCATCGCGCGCGACGTTCCCTCGGACATTCGCGGAAAAGTCCAGCGCGACCTGATGACCGAAATGGTCGTTTCGGCGCGCGAGTTGGGGGCGGATCGGTTGCTCGGCCTTTGCCCGTCGGTCTGGGGCCGCTGGATGAGCCGGATCGGGTTTCAGACCGAAGCCGCCGGTCCCGTCATGCAAATCGGCGGAGTGGCAAACCAGTGCATTTCGATGATGTGCCCCAAGGCCCTGCACTAGGTTCCCGGTTGGCTTGATCGGTGTGCGACGTCGGACCTTCTTGTCGCACACCCGACCCCGCCTGCGCCGGGAAGCCCTGCGGTCGCGCCAATTTCGGGCCCCGGACCCTTTGACCTGATCAGCCCGGGCGGTTCACGCTTCATGTTTTCGGCGTACCTCCCTAGACTGTGCCGATGGCAGACCTATTCGACACCGTCGCCGCCGCTCCGGTCCCCGGATCGCGCCCCCTGGCCGACCGGCTGCGGCCGCGCCGGCTGGACGAGGTCGTCGGGCAGGAGAAGGTTCTCGACCCCGAGGGCCCGCTCGGCGCGATGCTGGCCTCGCGGTCCTTGTCCTCGCTCATCCTCTGGGGGCCGCCCGGGGTGGGCAAGACCACGATCGCGCGGCTTCTGGCCGACGAGACCGACCTCGCCTTCGTCCAGATCAGCGCGATCTTCACCGGGGTGCCGGACCTGCGCAAGGTGTTCGAGGCTGCGAAGATCCGGCGGCGGAACGGGCAGGGGACGCTCTTGTTCGTCGACGAGATCCACCGTTTCAACAAGGCCCAGCAGGACGGTTTCCTGCCGCACATGGAGGATGGGACCATCCTTCTGGTCGGCGCCACCACCGAAAACCCCAGCTTCGAGCTGAACGCCGCCCTGCTGTCGCGCGCGCAGGTCATCGTGCTGGACCGCCTCGATCTGGCCGGGCTCGAACGCCTCGCCCAGCGGGCCGAGCAGGATCTCGGTCGTGCCTTGCCCCTGACGGGCGCGGCGCGCGAGGCGCTTCTGGAGATGGCCGACGGCGACGGCCGCGCGGTGCTGAACCTGATCGAACAGGTCGCGGCCTGGAGGCTCGACACGCCCCTCGACCGCGACCAGCTCGCGCAGCGGCTGATGCGGCGGGCGGCGAACTACGACAAGTCGGGCGACGCGCATTACAACCTCGTCTCCGCGCTGCACAAGTCCGTCCGCGGTTCGGACCCCGACGCCGCCCTCTACTGGTTCGCGCGGATGCTGGAGGGCGGCGAGGATCCCCGCTTCCTCGCCCGGCGCATCACCCGCATGGCGGTCGAGGACATCGGTCTGGCCGATCCCCAGGCGCAGGAGGTCTGCCTGGCCGGCTGGCAGACCTACGAGCGGCTCGGTTCGCCGGAAGGCGAGCTGGCGCTGGCGCAGGCGGTGGTCTACCTCGCCCTCGCGCCGAAGTCGAACGCGGTCTACACCGCCTACAGGGCGGCACGGGCGGCGGCGCGCGAAACCGGCAGCCAGCCGCCGCCCAGGCACATCCTGAACGCACCGACCCGGCTGATGAGGGACCAGGGCTACGGCGCGGGCTACGCCTACGACCACGATGCCGAGGACGGCTTCTCGGGCCAGGACTATTTTCCCGAAGGCATGCGGCGCCCGGTCTGGTATCTGCCCCCCGAACGCGGCTTCGAGCGTGAGCTGAAGAAGCGCAGCGACTATTTCGCCAGGCTGCGCGCGAAACGCCAGCAGGTCTGAGCAACAAATTTCTTGCGCAAGAAATTTGGCAAATTCCTTGCGCAAGGAATTTGATCCTCGCGCCGCCCGCCCGCGAACATTGACAATCCGGGCGCTGCGCCGCAAAGACCGGGAATGTTCCGGACCCTTCCCCTCGCTGCCCTTGCCGTGGCCCTTGCCCGGGGCACCCGATGACCGTCCAGCTTCTGGCCGTGACCGAGGACGAGGGCGAACAGCGCCTCGACAGGTGGCTTCGCCGCCGCTTTCCGCAACTGAACCAGGTGGCGGTCGAAAAGCTGTGCCGGACCGGGCAGGTCCGCGTCGACAGCGCCAGGGTCAAGGCCTCCGACCGTGTCGCCCCCGGCCAGCTGGTGCGCGTGCCGCCCCTGCCCGATGAAGCACCGATGGCCGCGGCGCGCATTGCGGGCGTCTCGAGCGCGGATGCCAAGCTGATCCAGTCCGCTGTCCTGTGGCAGGACGAGCACATCATCATCCTGAACAAGCCCGCGGGCCTGCCCAGCCAGGGCGGCTCGGGCCAGGGCGACCGGCATGTGGACGGGCTGACCGAGGCCCTGAAGTTCGGCTACAAGGACCGGCCGAAACTGGTCCACCGGCTCGACAAGGACACCTCGGGCCTCCTCATGCTGGCCCGCACCGACCGCATCGCCCGCGCGCTTTCCGAGGCGCTGCGCCACCGGGCCGCCCGCAAGATCTACTGGGCCGTCGTCGCCGGCGTGCCGCACCCCCGCCAGGGCTCGATCAAGTTCGGCCTGATGAAGGCGCCGGGCCGGGGCAGGGGGGGCGAGGGCGAGAAGATGCTCTGCGTCCATCCCGCGAAGCTGGCCGACCACCCCGAGGCCAAGCGCGCCCAGACCGACTATTTCACCCTCTGGTTTCTCGGCACCCGGCTGTCCTGGATGGCGCTCGAGCCGGTCACCGGCCGCACCCACCAGCTTCGCGCCCACATGGCCGAGATCGGGCACCCGATCCTCGGCGACGGCAAGTATGGCGGCGCGGCGCCGGACAACGCCGGTGACGGCTGGGGCGCGGCGGTGGGCGGGGACCTGTCGAAGAAGCTCCACCTGCACGCCCGCAGCCTGGCCATCGAGCATCCGGTCACCAAGGCGCTGCTCACCTTCACCGCGCCCCTGCCCGAGCACATGGCCCGGACCTGGAAGCTGATGGACTGGAAGGAGACCGACGTCCCCGCCGACCCTTTCGCGGCGATCAGGTGAGGGCGGGCGGATGAACGGCTGGGCCGCCCGCCGCTTCTGGACCGATGCGATCGTCCGGCCCGAAGGCGACGGCTTTGCCGTTCTCCTTGACGCCCGCCCGCTCCGCACGCCGCAGAAGGCCCCGCTGATCCTGCCCACGCAAGCGCTCGCCCGGGAAGTCGCCGCCGAATGGCAGGCGCAGGGGGCGGTGGTCGACCCGGCCGGCATGCCCTTCACCCGGACGGCCAACTCGGCGATCGACACCGTCACGCCCCGGTTCGGCGCCGTGGCCGGGATGCTGGCCGCCTATGCCGCGACCGACCTTCTGTGCTACCGCGCCGAAGGTCCCGCCCCCCTCGTCGCCCGGCAGGCCGCCGCCTGGGACCCGCTTCTCGACTGGTCCGCCACCGCGCTGGCGGCGCCCCTGGTCACGACGGCCGGGGTCATGCATGTCGCCCAGCCCGACAGCAGCCTTGCCGCCCTCGCGGCCGAGGTCCACGCCCTGGCGCCCTTCCCGCTTGCGGCCTTGCATGACCTCGTCTGCCTGTCCGGCTCGCTTGTCCTGGCGCTGGCGGTGGCGCGGGGACGGCTGACCGCGCCGGCGGCCTGGAGCCTCAGCCGGATCGACGAGGACTGGCAGATCGCGCTTTGGGGCGATGACGAGGACGCCGCCGAAACCGCCGCTTTCAGGCGGGCGGCCTTCCTGCAGGCCGACCGATTCTATGCCCTGTGCGGGCCACACCCCTGACCACATCCCCCAGACCCGCGGCGCCGTCCCCGATTGCGGCAAGCCAAGCCCATGCAATCAGGGAATTTCTCAAAGTGTTCGGGGAGCGGCTTGACCTTTGAAACCGCTTTCGCCGAAACTGTCCGACACTGGACGAGGATCACCTCCGACAGTTGCGCCGCCGCAGGCATCCCGCGGGGCACCAAGAAAAACGCGGCCGTCTAACAGCCGCCCACACAGGAACGAGGTAAGAATGAGAAAATCCGTATTCTTCGGCACGCTCGCGGCCGCCACGCTTGCCGCAAGCATGGGTCTGGCCAGCACGCTTGCCGAGGTCAAGGCGCGGGGCGAGCTGTTCTGCGGCTCGAACACCGGGCTGACCGGTTTCGGTGCGCCCGATGCCGGCGGCAACTGGACCGGTTTTGACGTCGATCTGTGCCGTGCCATCGCGGCGGCGGTGCTGGGCGATCCGACGAAGGTCCGCTTCGTGCCGCTGACCTCGGACATCCGCTTCACCGCGCTGCAGTCCGGCGAAGTCGACCTGCTGGTGCGCAACTCGACCTGGACCTTCTCGCGCGACAGCGAGCTTGCGCTCGATTTCGTCGCGGTGAACTACTACGACGGCCAGGGCTTCATGGTCCGCAGGGATCTGGGCGTGTCCTCGGCCAAGGAGCTGGACGGCGCCACCATCTGCATCCAGTCCGGCACCACGACCGAGCTGAACCTCGCCGACTTCTTCAAGCAGAACAACATCACCTACCAGCCGGTGAACGTCGCCGACGACGCCGAGGCCCAGCGCCAGTATGTCGCCGGCGCCTGCGATGCCTACACCACCGACGTCTCGGGCCTCGCCGCCAGCCGCGCGACGCTGCCGGATGCCGAAAACCACATCATCCTGCCCGAGATCATCTCGAAGGAGCCGCTGGGCCCGGTCGTCCGCCACGGCGACAACAACTGGGGCGACGTGGTCCGCTGGACCTACTACGCGCTCCTCATCGCCGAGGAAAAGGGCATCACCTCGGCCAATGTCGCCGAAGTGGCGACCTCGACCGCCGACGAGGAGGTCAAGCGCCTCCTCGGCGTCTCGGGCGACATGGGCGCCAAGATCGGCCTCGACAATGCCGCGTTCAAGACCGCGATCATGGCTGTGGGCAACTATGGCGAGATCTTCGCGCGCAACATCGGCGAAGGCACGTCGATCAACCTCCCGCGCGGGCTGAACGCGCTGTGGACGCAAGGTGGGCTGCAATACGCCCCGCCCTTCCGCTGATCCCGGACCGGGGGCGCCCGATCGGCGCCCCCGACCACTTCGCAAGCGACATCCTGACAGGTCCGGGGCGTGAAGACCCCGCAGCCACCGGTGCGCCGGGGCAGTCTGCAGGCACAAGGGGGATGCCATGACAATGGCCAATGACACGCCGAGAGACGGCTTCCGGCTCTCGATGCTGCTCTACGATACCCGCTATCGCGCGCTGACGATCCAGCTTTTCGTGCTGGCCCTGTTCGTCGCCGCGATCTGGTGGCTTGGCAGCAACCTGCAGTCGAACCTCGAGGAGAAGGGCCGCCCCCTCAGCTTCGCCTTCCTGTGGAGCCGTGCGGGCTATGACATCGCCCAGACGCTCATCCCCTACACCAACGACGACACGCATTTCCGCGCCCTGCTGGTCGGCCTGGTCAACACGCTGGTCCTTGCCTTGTTCGGCTGCATCTTCGCGACCATCCTCGGGGTGATCGCCGGCATCCTGCGCCTGTCGCGGAACTGGATCGTCGCGCGCCTGATGACCGTCTATGTCGAGATCTTCCGCAACATCCCGCTCCTGCTGTGGATCCTGCTGATCTTCGTCCCCCTGGGCGAGATGACGCCCTCGCCGAACGCCTTCCGCGTGACCGATGAAATGCTGGCCAGCGGCATCGCCCCGGCCGCCTCGATGCTGTTCGGCGGCGCGGTCGCGATCACCAACCGGGGCACCTACATTCCCGGCTTCCTGTTCGACCGGGGGTTCGAGGCAGGGTGGATGACCTCGCTGGTGATCATCCTCGTCATCGCCGCCAGCCTTGCCGGGCATCTTGCCCTGAACGCCCGCGCCCGCCGCCTGCAGGAGGCGACGGGTGTGCGCCCGACCACCTGGTGGCAGAGCCTGATCGTGCTTTTCGTGCCGCTGGGGCTGCTGCTCTGGGCGCTGGGCTTCCATCTCGACATGCCCCGCCCGCCGACCCGCTTCAACTTCGAGGGCGGGATGCTGGTGCAGAACCCCTTCATCGCGATGTTCGTGGCGCTTTCGCTCTATACCGGCGCCTTCATCGCCGAGATCGTGCGCGCCGGTATCCAGGCCGTCAGCCGTGGCCAGACCGAAGCCGCCTATGCCCTCGGCATCCGCCCGAACCACACGATGAAGCTTGTCGTGCTGCCCCAGGCGCTGCGGGTGATCATCCCGCCGCTGATCAGCCAGTTCCTGAACCTGACCAAGAACACCTCGCTCGGCATCGCCGCCAGCTATGCCGACCTGCGCGGCACGCTGGGCGGCGTCACGCTGAACCAGACCGGCCGCGAGGTCGAGGCGATGGTGCTCATGATGCTCATCTACCTCTCGATCAGCCTTGCGATCTCGGCGGTGATGAACCTCTACAACCGCTCCGTCCAGCTGAAGGAGCGCTGAGCCGTGACCGAAGCCTTCGTCCGCACCGAGATGACCCCGCCGAAAGCCCCGCCCGTCACCGAGCGCGGCGTGCTGAAATGGCTGGGAGAAAACCTTTTTTCCGGGCCGTTCAACACGATCCTGACGCTGGCCTCGCTCTATGCGATCTACCTGCTGGCCAGCGCGGTGGTGCCCTGGCTGCTGAACGGCGTCTGGACCGCCAACTCCCTGCAGGAATGCCGCGACATCGTCACCGCCGCGGCCGGCGAGGGCGCGACCGGCGCCTGCTGGGCGATGATCCGCGAGCGCTGGCACCAGTTCATCTTCGGCCTCTACCCGGCCGAGGCCTACTGGCGCCCCACCCTGGCCTTCGGCCTGCTGCTTGCCGCCATCGCCCCGGTGCTCTTCGCCGGGCAGAGGCGCAGCCTTCTGGCGATCCTCGGGGCGGTGGCCGGCTTTCTCGCCCTCTGCCTGCCGCTGGCCTCGGCCCCCGTCGGCGCCATGATCGCGGCGGGCCTGATCCTGGCCGCGCTGAGCCTGGCCGCGCTGACCCGGCCCGCGCGCATGCTGTGGTTCACCGCGCTCTTTCCCGGCGTGGTGTTCTTCCTGCTCTGGGGCGGGTCGGTCTGGGCACCGGTCGTGGTCGTGCTCGGCTTCGGGCTGGTCGTCGTCGCGTTCTCCCTGCTCGCGGCGCGCGGCAGCCTGCTGCTGGCCGCGGCGCTTGCGGCGGTTCTGGTTGTCGTGCTCTTGGCCGACCCGCTCGCTGCCCTGCTCGACCTTGCCGGAGGCATCGCCGGCGGGTTCGCCCCCGATCCCGTCACGCTTGCCCCCGGCTGGCGCGGCATCTTCCCGCTGCTGCCGCAGGTGTCGGGCTGGCTCGACGGGCAACTGCCCTGGGGCATCCCCGCCATCGACTCCTCGGAATTCGGCGGCTTCCTGCTCGCCATCGTGATCGGCGTCACCGCCATCGCCTTCTCGCTGCCGCTGGGCATCCTCTTGGCCCTCGGCCGCCAGTCCGACCTGCCGGTGGTCAAGATGATCTGCGTCGGCTTCATCGAGTTCATCCGCGGCGTGCCGCTGATCACGCTCCTGTTCACCGC
>Ga0209103_1000708_pt1 | contig 10246 bp, 9 predicted proteins | sample 4C3metaG_FD_184152 | JGI IMG/M metagenome (GOLD analysis project Ga0209103, IMG submission 184152) | Freshwater bacterial and archeal communities from Indian Creek, Illinois, USA - 4C3 metaG (SPAdes) (version 2) | ecosystem: Environmental > Aquatic > Freshwater > Unclassified | place: USA: Indian...
ATGACTACCTGGCCGCAACGCACAAGCGCGTGCTGCTGTTCGGCATGTCGGGGCTGGGCAAGACCCATCTTTCGGCCATGCTGCGCGGCCAGGGGTCGTGGTTCCACTATTCGGTCGACTACCGGATCGGCACCCGCTTCATGAACGAGTTCATCGCCGACAACTTCAAGCGCGAGGCGATGAAGGTCCCGCTCCTGCGCGACCTTTTGATGACCGACAGCGTCCACATCACCGCGAACATCACCTTCGACAATCTGGCCCCGCTCTCGACCTACCTCGGCAAGCCCGGCGATCCGGCCCGGGGCGGGCTGCCCTTCGCCGAATACATGGCCAGGCAGGACCAGCATCGCGCGGCCGAGATTGCCGCCACCCTCGACACCGCGCGGTTCATGGACCGGGCGCGCGACCTTTACGGCTATCCGCATTTCGTCTGCGACACGTCGGGGTCGATCTGCGAAGTCGTGGAACCGGACGACCCCGCCGACCCGGTGCTGCGGCAACTGTCGGACACGCTGCTCATGGTCTGGATCCAGGGCTCGGACGCGCACACGGCCGCGCTGGTCCGCCGCTTCGACCGCGCGCCAAAGCCGATGTACTACCGCCCCGAATTTCTTCGCGCAATGTGGAAGGAATATCACGCAACCCATTACTTGACCGAAGAAACCTGCGATCCAGACCAGTTCGTGCGCTGGACCTATGCCCGCGCGCTCGCCCACCGCCAGCCCCGCTATGCGGCCATGGCGCGCCGGGGGGTCACGGTGACGGCCGAGCAGGTCGCCGCCGTCAGGGACGCCGCCGGGTTCGACGCGCTGATCGCCATGGCGATCGACCGGGCCGCTTGAACCGCACGCGGCTTTCGCCTAGCAGACAGAGTCGCGCCGAAGGACCCCGACCGATGCCGATCACCCTGCCCTCGAACCTGCCCGCCTATGACGTCCTGAAGGGCGAAGGCGTCATGGTCATGTCGCCCGAACGCGCGGCGCGCCAGGACATCCGGCCGCTGAAGATCGGGCTGCTGAACCTGATGCCGATGAAGATCCAGACCGAGAACCAGTTCGCCCGGCTGATCGGTGCGACGCCCTTGCAGATCGACCTGCATCTCATCCGCATGTCCGAACACCAGACGAAGAACACCGCCGCCGCGCATATGGCGGCCTTCTACCGCCCCTTCCAGGCGGTCAGGGCGGAAAAGTTCGACGGCCTGATCATCACCGGTGCGCCGATCGAGCATCTGCCCTTCGCCGAGGTCACCTACTGGGACGAACTGCGCCAGGTGATGGACTGGACGCAGACCAACGTGCAGTCGACCTTCGGCGTCTGCTGGGGCGGCATGGCGATGATCAACCACTTCCACGGCGTGGACAAGCACCTGCTGCCGCGCAAGGCCTTCGGCTGCTTCCGCCACCGCAACCTCGCCCCCGCCTCACCCTTCCTGCGCGGCTTTTCCGACGATTTCGTCATCCCGGTCAGCCGCTGGACCGAGATGCGCCAGGCCGAGATCGACGCCGCCCCCGCCCTGCGCACGCTGCTTGGCAGTGACGAGGTCGGCCCCTGCCTGGTCGAGGACGCCGACCACCGTGCGCTCTACATCTTCAACCACTTCGAATACGACAGCGACACGCTAAAGCAGGAATATGACCGCGACATCGCCAACGGCACGCCGATCAACGTGCCCTTGAACTACTATCCCGACGACAACCCCGCGCTGGCGCCGCTGAACCGGTGGCGAAGCCATGCGCACCTGCTATATGGCAACTGGATCAACGAGATCTACCAGAGCACGCCCTATGACCTTGCCGAGATTGGCCGCTAGCCTCCTTCTCGCGCTTGCCGCCTTCGCCGGGGTGACGCAGTGGCGCGCCGCGGCGCGCGAGGCGGCGGCCGAGGCCGCCTTTCCCCCGACCGGCCAGTTCGTCATCGTGGACGGGCTGCGCCTGCATTACGAGATCGCCGGCACCGGCCCCGACCTCGTGATGATCCACGGCGCCAGCGGATCCTTGCGCGACATGACCTTCGGCTTGCGCGACCGGCTGACCGACCGCTACCGGGTGATCGTGGTGGACCGCCCCGGCCTCGGCCATTCCGACCCGCTGCCGCAGACCAGCCTGCGCGCCCAGGCCCGGGCGATCCGGGCCGGGCTGGCCCAAATCGGGGTCAGCGAACCGGTGGTCCTGGGCCAGAGTTACGGCGGGGCGGTGGCGCTGGCCTGGGCGCTCGAGGGCGGGCCGCGCGCCCTGGTGCTGGTCGGGGCGGCGACGATGCCCTGGCCGGGCGAGCTTGGTCCGCTCTACCGGCTGACCACCACGCGGGCGGGGCGCGCGGTGCTCGCGCCGCTGGCGGCGGCCTGGGCGCCGCAGTTCGCCGTCGACCGCTTCATCGCCGCCGTCTTTGCCCCGGCGGCGGTTCCGCCCGGCTACCGGGAGGGGGTCGGCGCCGCCCTCTCGCTGCGCCGCGCGACGCTGAAGGCCAACAGCGCCCAGATCAACGCGCTGCGCGGCGAACTGGTGACGATGGCCCCGCTCTATCCGGCGCTGCGCCTGCCGGTCGAACTGGTCCACGGCAGCGCCGACCGGATCGTGCCGCTCGCGGTCCACGCCGGCCCGCTGTCGCGCCTCCTGCCGAACGTCCGGTTGACGGTCATCGACGGCGCCGGCCACATGCCGCACCACAGCCATCCCGACGCCGTCATCGCCGCGATCGACCGCGCCGCATTGCGCTGACCGGCCCGATCGCGATACTGGCCCAAACGGGAGGCCGAGATGACCCTACCATTCGACGGCGCGATCAGCCGCTTCCTGCGCGAAGGCGCGCCCGCGGCCGTGCGCACCGCGATCGCGCAGGCCGGCGGAGAGACGATCCTGACCGGATCCTATCCCTATCGGGAGGCGATGAAGGACAAGGACCATGACCAGCGCATGGCGGCGCTGCAGATCGAGCTTGCCAAGATGCAGGCCGGGCTGAAGGGCGCGGGCCAGCGCCTGGTGGTGGTGTTCGAGGGCCGGGATGCGGCGGGCAAGGGCGGCGCCATCAAGGCGGTGACCGCGAACCTGAACCCGCGCCAAGCCTATATCGTGGCGCTTTCGAAACCGACCGGGCGGGAGGGCCAGCAATGGTACTTCCAGCGCCATGTCGACTGGCTTCCCGCCCGGGGCGAGATAGCGCTTTACGACCGAAGCTGGTACAACCGCGCGATGATCGAGCATGTCTTCGGCTTCTGCACCCCCGAGGAGCGCGCGAAGTTTTTCCGTCAACTGCCTGAATTCGAACAGATGATCGTCGATGAAGGCATCATCCTGAAGAAGATCTGGCTCGAGGTCGGGCGCGCCGAACAGCTCCGACGCTTCCTCGACCGCGAGGGCGACCTTCTCAAGCAGTGGAAGCTCAGCCAGATCGACATCGACGGGCTGACGAAATGGGACGCCTATTGCGCGGCCATCGACGAGACGATGGCGCGGACCAGTTTCGCCCATGCGCCCTGGACGGTGATCCTGGCGGACGACAAGCGGCGCGCCCGCATCGCCGTGGTGCAGACGATCCTTAGCGCGGTCGATTATGCGGGCAAGGACCAGGCGGCGGTCGGCACGCCGGACGGCAGGATCTGCGGCGGCCCGGACCTGCGGCCCCGGCGCGGATGAAGCGCGGCTACCATCACGGCAACCTGCGCCAGGCCCTGGTCGAAGCCGCGCTGACGCTGATCACCGCGAAGGGGCCGCAGGGCTTCACCCTGTCCGAGGCGGCCAAGGCGGCGGATGTGACCCCGGCCGCCGTCTACCGCCATTTCGCCGGGCGCGACGACCTTCTCGCCGAGGTCGCACGCCAGGGTTTCGACATCTTCGCCGCCCTGATGGAATTTGCCTACGACGATGGCCGACCGAGCCCGCTCGCGGCCTTCGAGGCGACGGGGCGCGCCTACCTCGCCTTTGCCCGCAAATATCCCGGCCATTACCAGGCGATGTTCGAAAGCGGCCTGCAACCCGGCAAGCACCCCGACCTTGCCAGCGTCGCGGGCCAGGCCCGCGCCACGCTGGACCGCGCCGCCGACCGCATCGCGCAGGCGCTGCCCGCCGACCGCCGGCCACCCGCGAGCATGATCTCGGCCCATGTCTGGGCGGTCAGCCATGGCGTGGTCGAGCTTTACCTGCGCGGCAACGGCGGCGCGCAGCCCTGGGCACCCGAGGACCTGCTGGAAAGCGGCATCGGCATCTACCTGCGCGGCCTCGGCCTGCTGGCCCCCGACCGCTGAGCGCGGCGGGTTGTGCCGCAGGCTCTTGCTCCCGTCGTCGCGCCGGCGGCATCGCCCGCCACCACCCTCAGATCAGCCGGTACTGCCTGGCCTTGTTGCGCAGGAAGGGCAGGCCCCTGTCCATCACCGCCTCGAAATTCTCGGCCACCGGGCGCCAGACGGCCAGGCCGTAGCCGACCTCGGGCGGCATGTTGATGAAGGATTCCATCGCGAGGCCACCCTTGAAGCCGATGGCGGCCAGCGTGGCAAAGACCTCGTCCCAGTCGCAGGTGCCCATCCCCGGGGTGCCGCGGTCGCTTTCGGACAGATGGATATAGCGCAGATGGTCGCGCGCATCGAGGATGCCGTTGCCCGCGCCCTTTTCCTCGATGTTCATGTGATAGGTGTCGAGATGGATGAAGATGTTGTCGGCGCCCACCTTCTCGATCATCCATTTCGCCTGCGCGCCGGTGTTGATCAGGTGGGTCTCGTAGCGGTTCACCGGCTCGATCCCGAAGGCCAGCCCCAGCTTCTTGGCGTGCCTGGCCGCGGCCGCGAGCGCCCTGGCGATGTTGTCGTATTCGGCCATGGTCGGCGGCAGGCCGGTGCGTTCGCCGATGCCGCCATAGGTGACACCCGACAGCGCCTCGGCCCCCATCTCGGCGGCCTTGTCCAGGCTGCGGGTCAATTGCTCGATGGCGCCGTCGGGGTTGACGCTGGCCCAGTTCGCCTGCGGCAGGCCCAAGGAGCAGACCGCGCGCATGGCGTGCTTTTCCAGGAGCGCGCGGGTATGGGCGGCATCGACGATGGCGGTGTTCAGAAGTGCGATCTCGATGAAATCCATCTTGTAGGCGGCGGCGGCGGGAATCGTCCGTTCCGCCCCCGCCCGGTCCCAGTGCATGGTCCACATGCTGGTGTGAACGCCGAAACCTTCCATGGTCAACTCCCCTTTTCTCGTCGTTCGGATTCTCGTCGTTCGGACAGGCGCGCGGCTGTCCAGCGCAGAACCATGACGGCGATGAGGAACAGCCCCCAGACCGCCGTCGCCAGATGCTGGCTTGCCCCCAGAAGGTTCAGCCCCGAGGACAGCACCTGCAGCACCACCAGCGCGACCACCACCGGCACCACCCGGCCAAAGCCGCCGAACGGGTCCACCCCGCCGAGGAAACAGGCCAGCACCGTCACCAGCAGCAGCGCCTCGCCATGGCCCACCCGCACCGAGTTGAAGCGGCTCAGCATCAGGATGCCGGCGATGGCGCACATCACCCCCGACAGCGTGTAGATCAGCACCAGCGTGCGCTTGGTGTGCAGGCCGCCATATTCGGCGGCGCGGATGTTCGAGCCGATCATGCGCACGGAAAAGCCGTGCCGGGTGTGGTTGAGCAGGATGTGCCACAGGACCACGCAGACCAGGAACAGGATCAGCGGCACCGGGATGCCGAAGGCCGTGCCGTGGCCGATGACCGCCATCCAGGGCGGAAAGCCCGAGATGTCGCCGCCCCGGGTCAGGAATTCGCCGAGGCCGCGCAGGAAGATCATCATCGCCAGGCTGACCAGGATCGGATGCGCGCCGACATAGGCGATCACAGCCCCCATGACGGCGCCCGACAGCGCCCCCACGCCCAGCGCCAGCACCGTGCCCAGGATGAACGCCCCGATCCCGGCATCGACCCCGCCATACTGGTTGAGCACGAAGGCCAGCGTCAGCCCGGCCATGTTGGCGGTGAAGATGATCGCGAGGTTCAGCCCGCCCGAGATGATCGGCATCAGCATGGCAAGGGTCAGCAGACCCAGTTCCGGCAGCTGGAACGCCATCGAGCCGAGATTGGCGCCGGTCAGGAACCTGGGCGAAAGCAGGCTGAAGATCACCACCACCAGCACGAGGAACGCCACGAGGTTCGGCAGCTCGGGCCCGTAGGCGGCGACGAGGCGGCGGTAAAGCGCGCTCATGTCCGGTCTCCCTTGCGGCGTTCGAACCAGCTGGCGGGCCGCAGGTTCGAGCTCGAGATCGCCAGCAGGATGATGATGCCGATCACCATGTTGAAGGCAAAGGGCGAGACGCCGAGAAGGTTCAGCCCGTTCTGGGTCACGGCAACCAGCGCCACCCCCAGGAAACATCCCAGCACCGAACCGCGCCCACCTCCCAGACGCGCGCCGCCCAGCACGACGGCGGCCAGCACCTCCAGCTCGCGCCCGACCAGCGCGTTGGGCACGACTTCGCGGGTGATATGCGACTGCATCAGCCCGCCGATCCCCGCCATCATCCCGCACCAGCCAAAGGCGATGGACTGCATCAGCCAGATCGGGATGCCCGCCCGCCGCGCGCCTTCGGGGTTGTCGCCAAAGGCGAAAAGCTGCCGCCCGGTGGTGCTGCGCTGGATCAGGGCCCAGGTGGCCAGCATGGCGCCGGCCATCACCGCCACCGGCAGGATCAGCTCGGCCCAGGTGCCGTCGGCGGTCTGGTGTTCCCACAGGATCACCCGGACCGACCACCAGGACGGCAGGTTGTAGAGAAACCGGCCGCCCGAGAAGAACATGAGCAGACCGAAGAAGGCGTTGAAGGTGGCGATGGTGACGACGATCGAGATGATGCGGAACTGGTGGATCAGAAAGGCGTTGATCAGGCCCAGGCCCAGGCCGAACATCCCGGCGAAGAGGAACCCGATCGCCCAGTTGCCGCCGCCGATGGCGGCAAAGGCAAAGACGCACAGATATTGCACCACCGATGCGGCGACCGCGAAGGAAATGTCGATCCCGCCCGCGATCAGCACCACCAGAAGGCCCACCGCCCAGATCACGTTGACCGAATTGTTGTTGAGAAGGCTGGTGAAGTTCACCAGCGTCAGGAAATCGGGCGAGGCGATGGCAAGGCCGGCGCAGAGCAGCAGCAGCACGACCAGCAGCTTTGATTCCGTCGGATAGCTGCGCAGGAAGCTAAGCATAGACGGCGGCCTCCATCTCGGCCAGGCCGGTCCGGCGCGGGTCCCATTCCGCCACGATCCGGCCCGCCGCCATGTGCAGCACCCGGTCGGCGTTCATGTAGACCTCGGGCACCTCGTCGCTGACCAGCAGGATCGCCAGCCCCTTGTCGGCCAGCGCCCGCACGATGCGGAAGATGCCGGCCCGCGCGCCCACATCCACCCCGACGGTGGGGCAATCGAGCAGCAGCACCTTCGGTTCGGTCGCCAGCCATTTCGCCAGCACCACCCGCTGCTGGTTGCCCCCCGAAAGGGTGCTGATCGCGTCGTCGGGCTTGCCGATCTTGACCGCCAGTTCGGCGATCCAGTGATCCACCGTGGCGTCCTTCTGCCGCGATGACAGCAGCCCCGCCGCCCCGGTGATCTTGCGCAGCACCGCCAGCACGGTGTTGTCGGCAATCGATTGCGGCTGGATCAGCCCCAGCGCCAGCCGGTCCTCGGACACATAAGAGATGCCCAGCGCCACCGCATCGCGGTTCGACCGCATCCGCAACGCCTGGCCGTTCAGCGTGATGCGGCCCCGGTCGGCCCGCGTCATGCCGAAAAGCGTGTGGCAAAGCTCGGTCCGCCCCGCGCCGATCAGGCCGGTCAGACCCAGCACCTCGCCGGCGCGGATGGTCAGCGCGATGTCGGCATATTCCCCCGCCCGGCTGAGGCCCTCGACGCGCAGCACCTCGGGGAGGTCGGCGGTGTCGCGGGCCATGACCGCCTGCGCGAAAGTGGCGCCGGTCATCAGCTCGGTCAGGCGCGACGGGGTCATGCCTTCGGTCGGGAAGACGCCGACCAGCCGCCCGTCGCGCAGGACCGTCACGCGCGACGCGATTTCCAGCACCTCGGCCAGGCGGTGGCTGACAAAGACCACCGCCACGCCGCGCGCCGACAGGGTACGCACGACCGCCAGCAGGGCATCGGTCTCGGACTGGGTCAGGCTGGCGGTGGGCTCGTCCATGAAGATCAGCCGGGCGTCGCTGACCAGCGCGCGGGCGATCGCCACGATCTGGCGCTGCGCGATCGGCAGGTCGCCCAGCCGGGCGCCGAGGTCGAGTTCCACCTCCAGCCGGGCCAGGGCCGCCTCGGCCGCAGCGCGCAGGCGGGCATAGGACACGCCACGCGGGCGGTTGCCGAGCAGCGTCTCGAAGGCGATGTTCTCGGCCACGGTCATTTCGGCAAAGAGTGCCAGATCCTGCCAGATCACTGCGATCCCGGCCTTGCGGGCCAGGGTCGGCGTGATCTGGGCATGGTCCTTGCCGAAGATCCGCATCTCGGCGCCGGCTTCGGGCTGATAGACCCCGGTGATGATCTTGATCAGGGTGCTCTTGCCGCTGCCGTTTTCACCGGCCAGGCAATGCACCTCGCCCGCGCCCACCGAGAAGGCGACATCGTCCAGCGCCGTGACCCCGCCAAAGACCTTGCGGATATGGCGAAAGCACAGGGCCTCGGCAGGGGCATCTTCGGCTGCCATGGTCATTCCAGATTGGTATGGTTCGCGCGCATGTCTTCGGCGGTGATGTCCAGCCGCGCCTTCAGCTTCAGCACCATCACCTCGAACAGCACGAACAGCGCGCCTTCGTAAAGGCTGCCCATCGGCAGCACCGACTTGCCCGCCGCACCCTGATCATCCGCCATGGTCTGCGCGGGCAGATGCAGGATCAGGTCGGCCAGCGGCGCCAGACGACCCTGCGGCTGCGCGGTGATCAGGATCACCCCGGCCCCGGCCTCCCTGGCCACGCCCGTCAGCGCCAGCGCGGTCGAGATGTAGCCCGGCCCGCAGGTGACCAGAAACACGTCGCCGGGGCCGACGGCGGGGGTGGTCATGTCGCCCTCGACCGCGGCCGCAAGCCCCATGTGGAACATCCGCATGGCAAAGCCCATGATCTGCAACCGCTCGCGCCCGCCGCCGAACACGACGATGCGCCGCGCCTGCGCCAGCCGGGCCACCACATCATCCACCACGCGGTCGTCGAGCCGCGCGAACACAGTCCCCAGTTCGGCCAGGGCCGTCTGATAGTCGCTCATCGGGGCGTCCTTTCGCCGGGTTCGCCGGGGCGGACAGCCGCCCCGGCGCGTCGGTTCCGCTCAGAGACCGAGATCGGCCAGGCCGTCCACGGTCTCGGCGTTGATGGCGATCAGATTGTCGGTGATGATGTCGCGGCCCTCGACATCGGGCGAGACCACGCCAAGGCCGGGGATGTCGGTGCCTTCGGTGATCTCCACCCCGTCCACCAGCATCTTGCCGATGGTCACGAAGACGCGGCCCGCCTCGGCCGGGTTCCACATGAAGCCGCCCGAGATGGCGCCCGACTTCACCAGATCGCGCCCCTGTCCGGGCGAGAACGGCCCCAGCACATGGACCTGGCCCACCAGGCGGCGTTCCTCGATGGCGCGGCCCGCGCCGATCGGCCCCTGCGAGCCGAAGGCGAGAAAGCCCTTGAGGCCGGGGTTCGCCGCCAGCAGGTCAAGCGCCGTCGTGCGGCTGTCATCGACGCTTTCGGCCACGCCGTAGCGGTCGCCGATCAGCGTCATCCCGGGGTAGTTCTCGCCCAGATAGGCGATGGCGTAATCGGCCCAGGCATTGTGCAAGGGCACCGTCAGCGAGCCGACGAAAACCGCATATTCGCCGCTGCCGCCCATCTTCTGCGCCAGAAGTTCGGCATGGGTCTCGCCAAAGCCCCGGGCCGAGGCCAGTTCGAAGTTCCAGTCGACATTGACGATGCCGGGGCCTTCGTGGCTGACGACCTTGATGCCGGCGGCGCGGGCCTTTTCCAGGACCGGCTCAAGGGCCGCCTCATCGTTCGGCACCACGCCGATCACGTCCACGCCCTTGGCGATCAGGTCCTCGATGGCGCGCACCTGCAACGCCGGATCGGCGCTGGTCGGGCCGATCATCGTGGCATCGACGCCCAGTTCAGCAGCCTTTTCCGTGATCCCCATCTCCATGGCGTTGAACCACGGAATGCCGCCGATCTTCACGACGATGCCCATGGTGGGCCTGTCCTGCGCCAGCACGCCGGTCGCCAGGGTCGCGGCAAAGGCCACGCCCGACAGC
>Ga0209103_1000709_pt1 | contig 10241 bp, 5 predicted proteins | sample 4C3metaG_FD_184152 | JGI IMG/M metagenome (GOLD analysis project Ga0209103, IMG submission 184152) | Freshwater bacterial and archeal communities from Indian Creek, Illinois, USA - 4C3 metaG (SPAdes) (version 2) | ecosystem: Environmental > Aquatic > Freshwater > Unclassified | place: USA: Indian...
GTTCTACCTGCTCAACATGCGCTCGCTGCGCCAGTCGATGTGGCGGCTTGGGCTGATGAGCAACCCCTGGATTTGGGTCGGCATCGCGGCGATGCTGGGCTCGCAGCTGCTGCTCACCTACGTGCCGCTGATGAACACGCTGTTCCACACCGCGCCGATCGCGGCCGCGGAATGGCTGCCGGTGCTGGCCGTGGGCCTGACGATCTATGCCGTGATCGGCGCTGAAAAACTGCTGCGCAAGACGCTGGAAGCGCGCGCCGCGAGAGGCTGAAGGCGCGCTCCGCAATGAGCGCAGGAAGCGCCTGCGCACCCATCTGTTGCAAAATACCCATCCGTGGCCCACGCCGCCCCTCAAGGAGCCTGTCATGCAAATTGTTGTCGATGTGCCCACTCACTACCTGGACGCCATGCACCGCGCCCCCGACGACTTTGCCCTAGAGGCCAAATTGGCCATGGCGGCGAAATTGTTCGAGATGAAGCGGCTGTCTTCCGGCATGGCGGCGCAGTTGATCGGTATGGACCGTGTGAGCTTTCTGGCGCAGTTGCACCGCTGCGGCGTGCCCCTGATAGACCTGAGCGTTGACGAACTGGCCTCGGACGTGGATCATGCCTGAGCGCCAAGGCACGGTGGTCACCAACACCACGCCCTTGATCGCCTTGGCCGCCGCCACTGGTAGCTTAGACGTGCTGCGCTTTCTGTACCGCCGGATCGTCGTGCCCTTTGAGGTGGCCGAGGAGGTGCGCGCAGGTGGTCGGTACGCTTTTGGGACCGGTGCATTCGACGACGCGAGTTGGCTCGACATACAGGCTGCGCCGGTCAAGTTGCTGCCGCTGTTGCAAAACTCACTGGATCGCGGCGAGGCTGCAGTCATACAGACCGCACTGAACTTGGATCTGCCGTTGGTGTGCATTGATGAAGCCGTGGGGCGCCGCGTGGCGCGACTGTGCAACTTGACCCTTACCGGGTCACAGTTAACCACCGACGCAACAAGTAAGAGGGGCTATGTCAGTGATGAATTTGTATATTGCGATTGACCTGGATAACCGATGGATGAATCAGGCAGTTGGCGATCTTCAGCGCCGCCACCAGGCATTCAAAAATTTGTGCAACGGCCGTGACGGTGCGGAAGTACTGTATGAGTTGCTTTTCCCAAACAACATGCCTATTGCGGGTTATGTTTCTAATCGGCAGCGAGACAGGCAGAATCCACGATACGCGCAGATGGCAATTCGGGTTAACGCAGCAGGGAGGGAATGGCCCTTTCGGGAGGGATGCTCTTTCATCGCCACGGGAAGCTGGCCCACCGATTCACCTTCGCCACTCTTTCTAATCAACGGGTTTATCGAGACGGCCGACCTGCCTGCGCGCTCTTTCGAGCGTGAATTCACAGCATTTGCCGTGCACGACAACTTGCAATCCGCGCCGGGCCAGCAGCGCATTCAGCGCGTTAATAACCTGCTCACGCAGCAATTGCTAGCCGACTTGCCGCCAATTACGCAGCAAACCGAAAAGCAGTTGACCGAGTGGACCGAATTTCTTCGATGGAAAGAAAGCCTCATCCGCCACAAGGCGCGCGGTTTGCGCTACATCAGCCGCGAATGGCGTGACGAACAGTTGGTTTTTTCCTTGGTCTCGCAGAACGCTCAGACCATGCAAAAAGACCGCAAGGCCTTGGGGCGGGATGACCTAGTGGCGTTTCATATTGGGCAATCCAAAGATCCCTGGGTGTTCGGATTGCCTGAAAGGGAGGAGCGTCGCCTTCCTCGACTGGGGCAGGCAGGCAAACTCTCGGAGCCCGCACCGTTGCCGAAAGATAGCAAATTACCCAAGGACGAAAACTTGTCGGAATGCCCTTGGCCTGCGCCCGTGCTTGCGGAGCTGATTGTCTCGCTGACTGAAGATGACGCGAACGATCTTGCTAATGCCGAGGAACCAGAAGTTGTGCGCGAGCGCATTCTGAATCAAATTCCGGAATCCGGCTTTCTGTCTATTTCAACCGCAGGAGATATGAGCCTGATCAAACGGCATCAACAGGCGCTGCGGCAGTTGCAGGAACAAGGTGGATATGCGCCATACCTGACTGATTATCTGTTCGAAGCTGCTCAGGTTTCCGTGCCACAGCGTTTGGAGCCAGTGGCGCAGTGGGCTAACGACAAGCTCAACCCAGCCCAGAAAGAAGCCGTAGTCAAAATTCTTTCTGCGCCGGATTTGTGTTTGGTTCAAGGGCCGCCGGGCACGGGCAAGACCACCGTGATTGCGGAGGCTATTGTCCAACTGGCTCGGCGCGGGCAGCGGGTGTTGCTGGCATCGCAGGCGCATACCGCCGTAGACAACGCACTGGACAGGCTGAGCCATGATGGTTCCTTGCGCGTAGTGCGTTTGGCACGGAACGAACGTAAAGTGACCGAAGATGGCGCTGCCTTCGCGGGGCAGGCATCCTTGCAGCGTTATTACAAGGCTTTGGCAGCACAAACAGAAGATCGCCTCGCAGTGTGGAGGCGTATTGACGAAGACTTGCGCCTCTTGCGGGAGTGGCATGACCGCGCAGATTTTGTGTTGCACGACGAGAAAGAGTTGAACGCCAAACGCGGGCAACTTGAAATGGATTTGGAATCAGCTCGCAGTCAGACAACGCGGGCACAGCAGGTGTATGACGCTGCTTGCGCGATGCTGGATGAAGACAAGGCCAAGCGTCTGCGCCTGCAAAGTGTTCAGCTCTTCCTGCGCGGTGAAGCAGATGCTCTGCACGGCGACCTGCGGGACGTAGAGATGCCAGTCAGAAAGTTGGCGCAAGGCCTTGCCTCTTGCGAGGCGGCAGGCTTGCTTGTGAAATTTTCTATGGATGATTGGCTGGCTCACGCAGGCAGTCGGGGCGGGATGCTAGCGCATATGCTGGCCCAGTGGCGGCGTTTCACGAATGTGCGAGAAGCCATTGCTGCGGATATTCGCCGCCTGCGTGAAGCAGCGGACGGCCCCATTCAGGATGCAAACACCCGGCTACGCATTGAATCGCTCCGAAATGAGGTTAACGCCTTAATGGAGCAGATGGAGAAGGACGACGCTTACGTAGGAGCTTGGAGAGCTAAGCGCAATGAGCTTAAAGAGTTGGAGCAGGCTGGCGTTGGCTTGGAGCTCAGCCGTTATGACGGCCTATTTCGCCAAGCTTCTGAATGGTGTGCCCCGATCAAAAGCGCTATCCAACTGGCTAATGACATAGATGCGAGCCTGCGTGCGCTGGAGAGTATGCGGCCGCTCATCGAACAGGCCACGGAAAACCTAAACCAATCCTTGCGGACACAGCTGGCGCAGCCCGTGCCTGAAGCGCCGAACAATGGCCTTGTGCAAACCGCGAGGAACCAAGAGCGCAGCGCCCAAAGCAAGCTGGACAACTGGGAAGAACAGCGTGGGCAGCATGAGCAGAAGGTTAAGTCCCTGTTGCAGGATGGTGCCATCACGCAAGGCAACCGCTTGCCGACAGAACCTGCCGCAACTTTGTCACAGCGCATCGGAAGCGTTGACCAAGTCATTAAGGCCTTGGAGCAACGCCAGGCTAGCCAACAATATGAACGCCAGACATGGGGGCTGTTACTGGAAGATTGGATGCGAGATTTAAGCCGTAGCAATGCTGGACAGGAAGACTGGCAGAACCTGGGCGCGGATTTTCTGGCAAGTTGCAATGTAGTGGCCATTACCTGCAATGAAAACGAGCGCACGCTTGATGAAGCCGGGCAGACGAGTTTTGATGTCGCAATCATTGATGAGGTGAGCAAGGCTACGCCGCTGGAATTGCTGATGCCATTGATGCGTGCACGTCGCGCTGTGCTGGTCGGCGACCACCGTCAGTTGCCTCCGCTGTTTCAGGAAGGCGACGAAGCTCGTAGCTTCATGGATGAAGTAGAGGAAAACGAAGCCAACACTGAGGAGAACGGAACAGGCAATGTTGCAGAAGTGCAAACTTTGCTGACCCGCGATAACTTGCGCCGCTTCGAGAAGATGGTCACAGCCTCGTTGTTCAAGTCACATTTCGAGATGGCGGACGATTCCAACCGTGCACGACTCAATGTGCAGTTCCGCATGCATCCGCAAATCATGGCGATGGTGAACCATTTTTACGAAGGGCAGTTGGAATGTGGCCTCCTTCGGCCTGATGATGACCCAGACCCTAAGCTTCGCCGTGTTCACGGACTGACATTGAAGAATGTTGACGGTGGCTCAGCTTTACTCACTCCGTGTGACCACGCGTTGTGGGTGGACACAACCTACAACCTGCACAACCAGATTCATCGTGAGGACATGGACGGCAACCAGCCACGGCGCACCAATAAGCTGGAAGCGGAGTTGATCGCCGAAACGCTAGAACAAATCGAACGGCAATCCGCTGCGCAAGGCTACTCACGAACAAACAAACGCAAAGTCGGCGTGGTGTCTTTCTATGCCAACCAATGCCGAGAAATTCGTGCCGCGATCCGCCGCCGCAGGCCAAAAGAGTCAAACGGGCGGTTTGATTGCCTGGATGTCGAAGTCAATACCGTGATTCGCTATCAGGGCAAAGAAAAGTCCATCGTGCTGGTTAGCATGGTGCGCCATGATGGATACGACCCCTTGCGGTCAGGCAATCAACCCCGACGTCGTTCCAGCAAGGCCAATGTTGCTCGGTTTGAATTTATTAATGTGGCATTTTCGCGTGCGCAGGAACTGCTGATCGTTTTTGGTGCGAAAAGTATGTATGCCTCTTACGAGGTGGACTTGCCGCGCATGGACAGCGCAGGCAGCGTGAAGCGAACTGTTTACAAAGACATCCTGGATCAACTGGAGCGCGATGCACGGCTGGTTCCGGCAAGGCAATTGATGTCGCCTGACATGCTACCCCAACAGCAACAACAACAGCGCGGCAGGTCTAGTGCCCCGACTCATCGGACGGCTGCGCCCAAAAACGACAAGTATGGTAGTCGGGGAGGCCGAGCATGAAGCTAGCAGAAATTTCCGTTCCCTTGCCCTTGTATCGCATTGAATCCGATGTGACCTATCACACAGAGCGCAAGCCCACAGTATTTGAACGAATGGTGTTGCGACTGTGTGATCCTGGACTCCATTTGCCCGACAAACAGAACTTGTCTTTGCTGGGTGTTTTCCGCGATCAACTGGGTGCAGGTGATGTGCGTGAACTGCTGGAAGGCTGCATATCTGAACTTTCCGCTTTGGGAGCACTGCCCAAACGTTACGCTCAGGATAGGCTTGAGATGCCTTTAACTGAGCTTGAATTGACTGCCGACGGCTTGCAATTTTTGCGTAGCGACAGCCTGCCGGTTCGCTCGCGCACGGTTAAGGTCTGGCACCGCTATGACCCCATCAGCGACGAGATTAAACCCACACAAAATGATGGGGCGCGTCTCAGCCAAAGTGATTTCAGTCGCGTCAGCGTCGCTGATCAGGCTTTAAGGCCGCAAAATCCACTGCCGCAGGTTGAGCGCGCCATAGCGCAGGAAACGTATGACTGGAAAAACCCTGCGACAGTTATAGACCGCATCGCGCCCATGGTGCAGCCAGCGGGATGGGGAGAGCGCCGACTCGAGTTCTCGTGCAGCGAGGATGGCGCACTTTCTGCGAGCGCTCCGCGTGATGCAGCGTTGGCTGGAGCAAGCGCAACCAGAACTGGTATGGGAAATTTTGCTTGCTGATGCTCTGACAAGCGAGCCGGATTCCTTGCTGCCCAGCGTTGACTCTTCTGTTTTACGAGATGCCCGCACTGCCCGCCCTATTGCCGCAACTAAAGGGGGGGCAACCAGGGCGCGGTTCTGCATCGTTGCGCAAGGGGTTGCTGCAGCGGATGCAACAACACCCTCTATCGTTTTGTCGTCTGAAGTGAACTCACCCGCACTGGTTGCCAATGGCAAACAACCGACCGCATTCACACTGCTCGTGCCCGCCCCAGCAGGAATTATGACGGGATTTCGTAGCTTGTCTCTGCCCCAGATCGACGGAGCGAGCATTCAAGTAGAAGTGGCCGGTAACCTCCGCCTCTATTGGGCCGGACAACCGCGCTCGTGCGGCCTGGCGGTTACTTTGAACGACCAGGCTGCAACCGCGTTTTGGGCCGAGCTACGCAGAGATTTGGAGAGCACTTGCGAGCACTCGGATGACCCACGCATTGCCTTCATGTCTTTAGCATGGCGAGATGCCGATGCGTTGGGCGAAAAGCTGTGGCAATGGCTTGTCACTCGTGCAGAACAGTCTCTGGATGATCTAATGGCGTTGGTCGAACCCACTACACAAGCAATTGGATTGTGGCTGCCTGATAGGAAAGACTGGAAATCTGCTTGGGAAGAATCTCTGTCGAAAGCTATCGATGAGTCGTTGAGACATACGCCCAAGCAGCTTGATCCGGAAAAAGTCGTTTCTCTATTAATCCAGATAGCTCAGGTCTTGTCTGCCGACAAGGCAGCCGCGCGGCAAGCCGCGCTGCTGGGTCACGTGGCGCCCATTTGCACCGTGGACTCATTGGCAAAGTTGCGATCTGCTTTGCCTTCATTCACTGAAATTCCAGAAGAATTGCTTTCCATTGAATTGCGACAAGTGTGGCTGGAGAACGCATTGCAGCGCAAAGAGTTGAAGCTGTATGGCCCACACGCCTTACAGCAACCAATGCAATTTATTGAGAAAGCAATCCAGGATATTTACCGGAGTATTGGCGATCAGGCGTTGAAGGCGGCGGGTAATGGCCAAATGGATGTGCGTACCCTGACCCCAGGTGCATTAAATGCCGTGCGCGCTTGGCGCAAAGCAGCTGAGCATTTCCACGCTTTAAATACATCATCGCCCCTCTGGGATGCGTTGAATAAAACAGTGGAAAGTTGGAATCTTCTGGCGCAGGACAAGCTGGCCCCGGTTGAGAATGGGCACCGCGTTGTAGTGTTCGACACCAGCGCTCTGATGGAAAGCCCTGAACTTTTGCAAGATCTTCGTTCAGATGATATTCCGGTTGTTCCCCATCGGGTCCTGAGCGAATTGGATGGTTTGAAGGCCAGTGAAGATGATACTCGTGCGGTCAAGGCCCGCGCAGCCATTCGCCAGTTGGATGCGACCTCATCTCGCATCCGCCATGAAACAGAATATACGGCCTTGCTGCCTGCAGAGTGGGATGCCAAGCAGCCTGACCATGCAATTCTTTCAACTGCATTATTCTTCCGACTGAATGAAGTTTTGTTTGTAAGTAATGACATCAACCTACGCAACAAGGCGCAGTCGCTTGGCATTCACACACAAGACTCCAAGACATATGCGCCTTCGCGACTTGTACCCGCTGCTTCGCCAAGTATGCATACACGGAAGCAAGACAACAGAAAAAACAAAAGGGGATGAAAACATGAGTCGGGCAGACGAGTATCGCTACCAAATTCAACGGCAACGTAAGCAAGAGCTTGATCGACAGCGTGTGCGCGAAACAACGCGTCCATTTCTTGAGCGCTACCGCAGCGTATTGAATGATGTCATCGGTCAAGGACTAGATGCCGTAGTTCCGGAAGAGTTTCGTGAGTTGAGCATCGCTCTTGACCGAATGGAGACTTTGTTGGACTCCGATCCGTTTGCTGCCAGAGATATGAGCCGTTCCCTAGGGGGGCGATTTCATGGATTACCAAGATTTGCGCGTGAGCAGCGCCGTTCCCGTCAAGATGCGGAGCTAGCCGCCGCCGAAGCATTCCGCAAAGCGCAGCAAGCTGAGGCAGAACGACAGTTGCAGATGAGGTCTGAACTTGAGGCAGCATGGCGCGAGGGCTTGAGCGGCTGGAGCACTCCTGTCGCACTCAACGCCGCGTTTGCTGAGTTGCAGCAATTACGTGCGCGACTACTTGGTGATGTCGCCAGCAACATGACCTCAGCGCAAATTTCAGCCGCCTTGCGCGAAGTTCGGCTGCGCTATGAAGGGGATGCTGAACGTCAGTTGCAGGAAATGAAAAATCGTGCCCAGCGTGAAGCGGTTACCGATGTACTTACGCTGCAAAGAGAGCAGTTGGAGCAGGAAGCGAAAAAGAACGGCGGCGAGCGCGCCGCCAAGTTGCGAGAGGCGTTGGCTCATGCGACAGGACTTGCTCCTGAAGAGCAAGCTGAAGCCTTGAACCAAATGGCGAAAGAGCAGGATGAAGCCGCCGTAGACGAAAGCCAGCGTCGTGAAGTTGTGCGGGCGGTTTATCTGTCACTGCAACACGCTGGCTTTATCGTGGATGGACCTGAGCATCTCACATCACAAGGGCATGACGAAGTGCTGATTCGCGCCCGTCGTCCTGCTGGCGCGCAAGCAGATTTCCGCGTCAACCTGAGCGGGCACCTCAGCTACAAATTTCATCAATACAAAGGCAAAACGTGCGAGAAGGATGTCGCCCCCGTCATGGCAACGCTGCAAGATGCTTACGGGATTAGTCTGAGCGACAAGCGCGTGATTTGGGTCAATCCCGATGATCAAGATCAGGATGCTCGCCCTTACCCTGATGCCACACAGGAGAGAAGCAAATGAGTTCAGCTCTGTTGACTTGGCAGGAAGATTTTCGCCGCGAATGTGGCATACGGCGCGGTGTGATATTGCATGGCAACACGGGTGATTTGACCTCCGATCCCGAAGCGCCAGGGCAATGGATTGCTTTGCCTGCCGCGTTAATGAACCTGCTCCGTCAGCGAGGGTATCAGCATGTAGTTTTCTGGAACCGCGTAAACGGTGTCAGCGGCGTTGATGCGAGAACCTGGACGGAATTGCAAAGCTCCGTTACACCACATGCCGTGAAAGCCAGCACCTCCGAGGGGAGCGCCTATGATATGGGCGAATTGCCGCCTACATCGGTGTCGAGCCCCGCATCCAGCGGTATTTCGGCAAGCGCGGACGACTTGTTGGCTGTTGCTGCGCAATGGCTGCGACAACCGCGCGCCGAAAAGTCAGTCGCTTTTGTGTTGGACTGGACGCAATACTTGTTTGGTAGCGTCAACTCGCTGAGTGAGAACGAGCGTGGCTGGCTGCTGCGTCTGGGGCAAGCGACTCGTGATGCCGCCGTGGTTCGCAATGCTGAAAGCATTGGCCAGCCTCAATCACTGCTAGTGCTGCTGTGCGGGGGCTTGAATGTGCTGCCACCATCGCTCTACCTGAATAATCCACTATTTAGGGAAATAGCAATTCCCTTGCCGACAAGGCAGGTTCGTGAGTCTGCTGTACTGGGTTTGAAAGAAGTGTTTCGGTTGCAGCCCCCTTTGCAGCAAGGAGGGCGTGAGTTGGCTGACTTCGTGGACGGATTGGAAGGCCAGAGTATCCGCGACATTCACAATCTCGCACGACTTTCACGACAGGAGACTGAAATCTCAAGTGCCTTGTCTTTACTCAATCTTTATCGCCACGGACGCAGACACAGTCCTTGGGAACAACTGGATCACAAAAAACTTCAGACCATTGTCGAAACCCTGGGGCGTCGGGTCAAAGGTCAAGGGGAAGCCATTGAATCGGTACGGCGCATCCTCGTGCGTGCCTTCACGGGGCTATCGGGCCTTCAACACTCGTACAGGCAACGCACGCCCAAGGGCGTGTTGTTTTTTGTTGGCCCAACCGGTGTCGGTAAAACTGAATTGGCAAAGTCAATTGCCGAATTCCTCTTTGGGGATGAAGAAGCCTGTCTTCGCTTCGACATGTCAGAGTTTAATCACGAACATGCCGATCAGAGGTTAGTGGGCGCACCTCCAGGATATGTGGGTTACGAAGCTGGCGGACAGTTGACCAATGCGGTCAAACAAAGGCCATTCTCCCTGTTGCTGTTTGACGAAATCGAGAAGGCCCACCCGCGCATTCTCGACAAGTTCTTACAGATTCTTGAAGATGGGCGCTTGACGGATGGCAAGGGTGAAACGGTGATGTTTTCAGATACCGTTATCGTTTTCACTTCAAATATTGGCGCAGCCGAGGTCAGTTATGAAAGCCAGGATGTGCGCAATGAATTCATTCAAAAGGTGCGGCAGCACTTCGTGCATGAGCTAAAGCGCCCAGAATTGTTGGGCCGAATCGGCGAGGCCAACATCATTCCATTTAACTTTATGCGTGACGATAGCTTCTTGATTGACATCGCTCGCGCCAAGCTGGAGCCGTTGCGCAAAGGGCTGAAAGACAAATGGGGGGTGTCGGACTTGAGATTGATTAAGGAGGCCGAGATACTGACCTTGCTAGTCAGGGACGTGGATCGCGGAACGGGAGGGCGCGGCGTCCCCAACGCAC
>Ga0209103_1000711_pt1 | contig 10224 bp, 9 predicted proteins | sample 4C3metaG_FD_184152 | JGI IMG/M metagenome (GOLD analysis project Ga0209103, IMG submission 184152) | Freshwater bacterial and archeal communities from Indian Creek, Illinois, USA - 4C3 metaG (SPAdes) (version 2) | ecosystem: Environmental > Aquatic > Freshwater > Unclassified | place: USA: Indian...
GCGGCCTTGCTGTCACGTCGGTTGAGCACGTCGATGGCGGCCTGGATCTGGCCGATCGCCATCTCGCCCATGCGGGTGATCTCGCCGTTGATGCGTTCCAGCTCGTCGTCGAAGCTCTTGACGATGTGTTCGTGGGGGGTGGCCATGCGATGGTCCTCTCCTGGCTTCAACCGAAGCGGCCGGTGATGTAATCCTCGGTCTGCTGCTTCGAGGGCTTGGTGAAGATCTGCTGGGTGGAGCCGTGCTCGACCATCTCGCCAAGGTACATGAAGGCGGTGTAGTCCGAGCAGCGGGCCGCCTGCTGCATGTTGTGGGTGACGATCAGGATGGTGAACTGGCGCTTCAGTTCGGCGATCAACTGCTCGATCTTGCCGGTGGCGATCGGATCGAGCGCCGAGGTCGGTTCGTCGAACAGGATCACATCGGGCTTCAAAGCCACCGCGCGGGCGATGCACAGACGCTGCTGCTGGCCGCCGGAAAGACCGAGGGCGTTCTGCTTGAGCTTGTCCTTGACCTCGTCCCAGAGTGCCGCCTGGCGAAGCGCACCCTCGACCCGTTCGTCCATGGCGGGCCTTTTCAGCTGCTCGTAGTGGCTGATGCCATAGGCGACGTTGTCGTAGATCGACATGGGAAACGGCACCGGCTTCTGGAACACCATGCCGACCTTGCTGCGCAGGCGATTGATCGGGTAGCGCGGGTCGAGCAGGTTCTGGCCGTCGAGGATGATCTCGCCTTCGGCACGCTGCTTCGGGTAGATGGCGTAGATCTTGTTGAAGATGCGCAGCAGAGTGGACTTGCCGCAGCCGGACGGCCCGATCAGCGCGGTGACGCGCTTCTCGGGTACCACCATGTTGATGTCCTTGAGCGCCAGGAAATCGTCGTAGTAGAAATTGAGGTTGCGTGTCGTCAACTTGGCGGCGCTGGCCGGTTCTGGCGTTGCGGCGTTGGTGTGGACGGCGATTTGAACGTTAGTCATGGCTCATCTTCTTGCGCAGCAGGAGGGTGCGGGCCAGCACGCTGACCAGCAGGACGAAACAGGTGATGAGGAAGGCGCCAGCCCAGGCCAGCGATTGCCAGTTCTCGAACGGGCTCATGGCGAACTGGTAGATGGTGACCGGCAGGTTGGCCATCGGCGCGCCGAGGTCGATGTTCCAGAAGCTGTTGTTGAAGGCGGTGAACAGCAGTGGCGCAGTCTCGCCGGAGATGCGGGCGAGGCCCAGCATCACGCCGGTGAGGATGCCGGACAACGCGGCCCGGTAGAGCACCTTGCTGATGACCTTCCACTGCGGGATGCCGAGCGAGAGCGCGGCTTCGCGCATCTGGATCGGCACCAGGCGCAACATCTCGTCGGTGGTACGCACCACCACCGGCAGCACGATGAAGCCCAGCGCCACCGCACCGGCGAAACCGGAGAAGCCGGAGATGTCGATCAGCCAGTTCGCCATGCCCTCCAGCCAACCACCGGCCTGGCCGGCGGTGGTGTCCTGCAGGGCATTGCCGATTTGCCGCGGCATGCCGATCAGCACCACGAACACGAACAGGCCGAGCACGATCGACGGTGCCGAGAGCAGGATGTCGTTGATGAAGCGGATCACCGCGCCGGTCTTGCTGTAGTTGGCGTATTCGGCGAGATAGGTGCCGGCGGCAATGCCGATCGGGGCCGCCATCAGCACCGCCATCACGCACATGACGATGCTACCGACGATGGCGTTGAGCAGGCCGCCCACGCCCATTGGCGCGCCGGGTGGTGGGGTCATCTCGGTGAACATCGCGAGGCTCAGGCCGTCGATGCCACGATCCAGCGTGGTGAACAGGATCCAGCCGAGGAAGAACAGGCCGACGATGGCGGCGATACCGGAGAGTACCAGTGCGAGGCCGTTGGTCAGGCGGCGGCGGCGGTAGAGGCGTTCGCTGACGATGACGTCCATCAGTTGCCCTCCCGGCGCTGCAGGCTCATGAGCATCAGCTTGGCGATGCTGAGCACGACGAAGGTGACCATGAACAGCACAAAGCCGAGCGCCAAGAGCGAGCTGCGATGCAGGTCGGCAAAGGCTTCGCCGAATTCGTTGGCGATGGTCGCGGCGATCGAGCTGGAGGGTTCCAGCAGGTTGGCCAGCCGGTTGGCGTTGCCGAGTACGAAGGTGACCGCCATGGTTTCGCCGAGCGCACGGCCGAGGCCCAGGAAGACGCCGCCGATCACCGCCGAGCGGGTATAGGGCAGGACGATGTTCCAGACCACTTCGAAAGTGGTCGAGCCGAGCGCATAGGCCGACTCCTTGAGGCGGTTGGGCACGGTGAGGAAGACTTCGCGCATCACCGAGGCGATGAACGGGATGACCATGATCGACAGCACGATGCCGGCGGTCAGCATGCCGATGCCGATCGGTGGGCCGTCGAACCAGGGCCCGATGATGGGCCACTGCGAGACGGTCTGGCTCAGGGTCGGGTAGACGTGCTCGGCGAGGAAGGGCACCAGCACGAACAGGCCCCACATGCCGTAGATGATCGAGGGGATGCCGGCCAGCAGCTCGATAGCGGTGCCCACCGGGTTGCGCAACCACGGCGGCGCCACCTCGGTGAGGAAGATGGCGATGCCGAAGCTCACCGGCACGGCGATCAGCAGGGCGATGCCGGCGGTGATCAGGGTGCCGACGATCGGGGCCAAGCCACCGAAGACCAGATTGCCCGGGTCCCAGTGGTCGGAGGTGAAGAAGCTCAAACCGAAGGTGGCAAAGGCTTCGCGGCCGCCCCAGGCCATGGTCACGGCGGCACCGACCAGCCCGATCAGGACGAAGAAGCCGGCAGCGGCAACGCTCCAGCGGAACATGCGGTCGGCGCGGGCGTCGCCGCGCGCGAGTCGGTCGAGATGGTCGGCAGACACTGCCATCGGAAAGTCCGGTCTTGGTGTGCGAAGAAAGCACCGGCGCGCGGCTGCGCGCCGGTGCCGTGGGGATCAGAACGTGAAGTTCTCTTCCCAGTAGGTCTTGACCAGCGCCACCACGTCCTCGGGCAGCGGCACGTAGCCCAGTTCCTTGGCGCGGGCATCGCCGTTCTCGTAGCCCCAGCGGAAGAAGTCGAGCGCGGCGCGGGCTTTGATCGGATCGTTCGGCACCTTGCTCACCAGGATGAAGTTGGTGGCGGCGATCGGCCAGGCGTCGGCACCGGGTGCATTGGTGATCAGCAGGTGGAAGTCCTCGGCATTGACCCAGTCGGCGCTGGCGGCGGCGGCCTGGAAGCTCTCGATGCTGGGAGTGACCCAGTTGCCGGCGGCGTTCTGCAGGCTGACCGTGGTCAGGTCATTCAGCAGGGCGTAGGAAAGCTCGACGTAACCGATCGAGCCGGTGAGCTGCTGGGTGTAGGCGGCGACGCCCTCATTGCCGCGGCCGCCGACGCCGGTCGGCCAGCGCACCGAGGTGGCGGCCGGGCCGACCGTCTCGGCCCAGGCCGGGCTGACCTGGCCCAGGTAGTGGACGAAGTTGAAGGTGGTGCCCGAGCCGTCCGAGCGGTACACCGCTTTGATCGCCATTTCCGGCAAGGCGAGGCCGGGGTTGATGGCGACGATCGCCGGGTCGTTCCAGCGGGTGATGCGACCGAGGTAGATCTCGGCCAGCAGCGGCCCGGTCAGTCGGAGCTGGTTCGGTGCGATGCCCTCGATATTGACCACCGGCACCACACCGCCGATCACCGAGGGAAACTGGCCGAGTCGGGCTTCGGCCAGCACTTCCGGCGTCAGCGGGGCGTCGGTGGAGCCGAAATGGATGGTGCCGGCCTTGGCCTGGGCGATGCCGCCGCCGGAGCCGATCGACTGGAAGTTGACGCGGTTGCCGGTGGCTTGGGCGTACTCGCTCGACCACTGCGAGATCAGCGGAAACACGAAGGAAGCGCCGGCACCGGTCACATCGATACCGGCGGCCGGCCGGTCGCTCGTGGTTCCGGGGGTTTCGGCGGGTTGCGGGCCGCAGGCGGCCAACAGGCCGGCGGTACCGAGGACGAGGGTGCTGCGCAGCAGGTTGCGGTTCATCAGGATCTCCGGGTGGGCGAGGGGCGGCAGGCTGAGGTGGAGGGTGCCGTGGGATTCATTGCGGGAACTGCGTGGCCCAGCGGGACCGGATGCGCGCCACCAGTGGATCGGGCAGGGGGACGAAGCCCAGCCGCTCGGCCGAGGCATCGCCGTGGGCATAGACCCAGTCGAAGAAGCGCAGGGTGGCGGCGGTGGCGGCCGGATCGCGCGGGGCGATCGGCAGCAGGATGAAGTTGGTGGCGGCGATCGGCCAGGCCTCGGGCCCCGGTGCGTTGGTGATGAGCAGGTCGAAATCCGGCGCGGTCGCCCAGTTGGCGCTGGCGGCGGCCGCGCGGAAGCTGGTCAGGTCGGGCTGCACCCAGTGTCCGGCGGCATTGCGCAGTGCGGCATGGGTTAGCCGGTTGCTCAAGGCGTAGCTCAGCTCGACGTAGCCGATCGCGCCATCGAGTTGCTTGACATAGGCCGCCACGCCCTCGTTGCCGCGACCGCCGACACCGATCGGCCAGCGCACCGAGGTGGCGGCCGGGCCAACCGTCCCGGCCCAGGCCGGGCTGACCTGGCCCAGGTAGTGGACGAAATTGAAAGTGGTGCCCGAGCCGTCCGAGCGGTAGACCACGCGGATGCCGCGCTCCGGCAGGGCGAGGCCGGGGTTGATGGCGGTGATCGCCGGGTCGTTCCAGCGGGTGACGCGACCGAGGTAGATGTCGGCCAGCAGCGGTCCGGTCAGGCGCAGGCGGCCGGCGGCGATGCCATCGAGATGGACCACCGGAACCACGCCGCCGATCACCGAAGGAAACTGCGCCAGGCCGTGGCGGGCGAGCGTGGCGCTGTCCAGCGGCGCATCGGTCGAGCCGAAATCCACGGTGCCGGCCTTGGCCTGGGCGATGCCGCCGCCGGAGCCGATCGACTGGTAGTTGACCCGCCCTTTGCCGAGATCGGCGTAGTCGGCCGACCACTGCGACAGCACCGGGAACACGAACGACGCGCCCGCCCCGGTGATGTCGCGGGCGACGACCGACCCGCCGGACAGGGCCGGCAGGATCGCGAACGCAGTGGTCAGAAGAGCTTTGGCGATCACTTGGGGTGCCGGGTCCGGGAAGCGGCCGTAGTTCGAAGGCACGCGATTATGTGTCAGGCCAATGACGAATCCATGACTTGGCCGGCGGCCGGCCGCTCGGCTGGGCGCTATGATCGCCCGAAGCGGGGTCTGTCATCGCAAATTCATCGACCGCCGTGGTCCGGTTCATCGCCCCGGGACGACCGGTTCAGGCCCGGCCGGCTCTACTGGCTCCGCCCGATCGGCTCCATCCGCCGCCCGGGACCCCTGAATCCCTCTTGGAGCTTTTCATGATCCGTTCCCTGCTGTCGATCGCCCTGCTTGCCGCCGCCCTGCCTGCCGCCGCCCGGACCGAGGCACCGGCCGTGGCCGTCTACAACGCCAATGTCACCGAAACCGAGGTGCTGGCGGCGCAGACCGCCTGGTGCAATGCCCTGGTGGCGATCAGCACGACCTACCGCGAACAGGGTCGCGATGCCGCCCGCACGCTGGCCGGCCAGGTGCTCGACCAGGCCTACGGCTACAACCTCGGCCCGGTGCTGTTCAAACCGACCGTGACCGAGGCCCCGCACACCTTCCGCACCACCCGCGCCGGCGCGCTGGCCTATTTCGTTGGCGGCGATGCCGCTTTCCCGCAGGACAACGGTTTCGCCCTGCAGGGCTGGACCGCCTGCAGCGTCAGCAACGTGGCGATGCACATCAACGGCGACACCGCCGCGACCATGGGTAATGTCTCGATCACCGGCCCCGGCGGCGCGGTGACCACCGTGGACAAGAGCTGGATCTTCAAGAAGACCGACGACGGCAAGCTGCGCATCGTGCTGCATCACTCCTCGCTGCCGTTCACCGGCGGCTGATGACGCAAGGAACGGGGCGTGGTCCGCAGCCGATTGCTGGTCGTCTTCGCGCTGGTTGCGGCACTGGCCCTGACGCAATCGCTGTTCGTCTGGTGGGCGGCCGCTTCGGCCGCCCACCATGCCGAGCGCAGCGTGGTGGCGACCCGGATGCTGGCCGAGTACCTGGCGCTTTCCGCCAACAAGCAGCGCCTCAAGGTCTGGTTCGCCCAGCGCATGCTGACCGGCGACGACGACCCGCAGGCGCGCCAGCGGCTGGAATCGGCCATGCAGGTCAGCGTGGTGGAACTGCGGCGCTTGGCCATCGCACCGGGCGCACCGCCGGGTGAATCCGCCGATATCGAACTGGTGGCAAGCAACGTCGCGATGCTGCAGGCGGCGTTGGCGGCCTCGGAACGACTGCAGGCCGGCCTCGCGCCGGATCGGCAGTGGCGTACGGTGATGCGCGCCTTCGACGAGCTGGCCGGGCGCGACATGCGCGAACTGCTGCGTACCGCGGTGTCCCGTGTCGAGGCCGCCAGTCGCGCCGAATCGGCGGCGCAGGCCGCCGTGCTGGCGCGGGTGCGGCTCGCCAACCTGCTGCTCGCCGTGCTGGTGGTGCTGGTCGCCGGCCTCTCGGTGGTCTATTTCCTGCGCCGCATCGACCGCCCGGTGGCCCGTCTCGGGCAATTGTCCGCCGCGCTCGCCGCCGGCGATTTCACTGCCCGCAGCGGTCTTGTGGGTAACGACGAGTTCACTCACATCGGCATCCTGCTCGATTCCATGGCCGCCCGCCTGGCCGAGGCGCAGGCGCGCAGCCGTGGCCTGCAGGAACGGCTCGGCACGCTGGTGTCCGAACGCACCCGGGCGGTTTCGCAGGCCTACCAGAGCGTGTTGGCACTGGAGGCCGGAAGGCGGCAGTTCTTCGCCGAACTGAGCCATGAACTGCGTACGCCGGTCACGGTGATCCGTGGCGAAGCCGACCTCGCGCTCCGCGCCCGCGCCGGCTGGCCGGAATCGGCCGAGGCCTTGCAACGGATCACCGCCGCCGCCGCCGAGCTGGGTGCCCGCGTGCAGGACCTGCTCGATGCGGCACGCAGCGGCCGGGTCGGCTACGCCTTCCGGCTGGCACCTTTGGCCCTGTCGGCCATGGTGCGGCCCGCCGTCGAGCAGATGCAGGTGCTGGCGCAGTGCCGTGGCGTCAACCTCGTCTTCGTCGAGCCGCCGGCAATGGCTTCGCCCCGGGTCGAGGCCGACCCGGAACGCCTGCGGCAGGCATTGGTCATCCTGCTCGACAATGCCCTGCGGCATTCGCCACCGGGTGGCCGGGTACAGGTCCGGATCGCCGCCGAAGGCGAGCACTGGGCGGTGCGGGTCGATGACGAGGGCCCGGGCATGAGCGATGCGGCGATCGAACAGACTTTCGACCCGCAGGCCTGGGGCGCGCCGCGTGCAGCCCGCGACGAGGGCGGTCTCGGTGTCGGCCTGCTGATCGCCCAACGCATCCTCGAAGCCCACCGCGGCTCGCTCGACCTGGTGCGGCGGCCGGAAGGCGGGCTGCGCGCCAGCCTGCTGCTGCCGGCCCTGCCCGAGGGAGGGCGGGAGGCATGAGGGTACTGGTGGTGGAGGACGACCCGCGGGTGGCCGATTTCCTGCAGCGCGGACTGCGCGCCGAAGGTTATGTGCCTGCGCGGGTGGCCTCGGCCGAGGAGGCACTGCCACTGGTCCGGCGTGGCGGGTTCGAGCTCGCCCTGCTCGACGTCATGCTGCCGGGGCAATCGGGCATGGCGCTCTGCCAGCAGATCCGCGCCGAGTGCATCCCGCTGCCGATCCTGATGCTGACCGCCATGGGCAGCGTGCAGGATCGCGTGGCCGGCCTGCGCTGCGGTGCCGACGACTACCTGACCAAGCCCTTCGCCTTCGACGAATTGCTGGCGCGCATCGAGGCCCTGTTGCGCCGACCGCCGCAGCGGATCGAGCGCGAGGCCGAGCTGCGGGTCGCCGGCCTCGCCTTTCATCGCGGCCGGATGGAGGTGAGCCGCGACGGCGTGCCGCTGGTGTTGACCGCCCGCGAACTGGCCCTGCTGGAGTTGCTGATGAGTGCGCCCGGCCGTTTGTTCAGTCGCGAGCGTATCCTTTCCAATGTCTGGGGCCTGGACAGCGACCCGCTCACCAACGTCGTCGATGTCTACATCCGCCGCCTCCGCGCGAAGCTGGATGCGCCCGGCCGGCCGTCCTGGATCACCACCCTGCGTGGACTGGGCTATCGGCTCGACGCACCCCCCATCGACTGAACCCCCACGACCGTCTGGAAACCCGATGCTTCGACAACGCCGACCCGCCCGCACCTTTTCGCCGCTCCGCCAGCCCGTGCTGGCCCTGTGCCTGGCCCTCGCCGCAAGCCCGGTGCTGGCCGCCACGAGCGAAGCCGAGCTGGCCGAACTGCGCGCCACGCTCGCCGCCTTGCAAGCGCGGATCGCCGTTCTGGAGGCGCAGGCCGCGGCCGGAACCACCCGTGCCGAAACGCCGAAAGCCGAGATCGCACCCCAGCTCGATGCCGGGCCGGGGCTCGACATCGCGGCGGCCGGCGACGGGGCTGCGCACTTCGGGATCGGCGGCCGGATCCACTACGAGATCTACGCCTTCGATCGCGACCTGCGGCCGGTTACCGGCGGCAGCGAATTCCGTCGTGCCCGCGTCCAGGTCGAAGGCGGGGCGGCCGGCTGGACTTATCGCCTGCAGGCCGAGTTGTCGGGTCGCAACACCGACCTGCGCGATGTCTACCTGCAGCGCGCCCTCGGCGACAGCCTCCTGACCATCGGCCAGTTCAAGCCTTTCCGCTCGATGGAAGAACTGACCAGCTCCAACGATGCCGCACTGATGGAGCGCAGTTTCAATTCGTCGGCGGGCCTGTTCGCGGACCGCCAGTGGCAGCAGGGCGTCGGTCTGTTGCACGCCCACGGCAGCGGTTCGCTCGGGGTTTCGGTGTTCAACCTGCGCGAGGACAACACAGCGCGCAACGAGGGTTGGGGCAGTGCGGCACGCGCCACCTGGGCGCCACACCTCGACGCCCGCGATCTGCTCCACCTCGGAGCCTGGTGGAGCCACGAGCAGGGCGGGCGCGACACGCCGGCTTCTGCCATCAAGCCGGCCTACGGCGGTCGCCGTGGACCCGAGGCGCTGTTGTTCGAGGGGGCCGCCGGCTCGGGTTTCATGCAGCGCAGCGGTGGGTTGGAGTTGGCCGGACGGCGCGGCAGCCTGCATTGGCAGGGCGAATGGACGCGGACCACGCTGGCCGGCGTGGCCGGCGAGGCCCGCATCGAGGGCCGTTACCTCGAAGCCGGCTGGTTGTTCGGCGGGGTTCGCGGCTACGATCGGGGCGAAGGCGTGTTCGCCGCCCCGGCCGATGTCGGGCCTGGCGGACTCTGGGAACTGGTCGCCCGCGGCGAGCAGATGCACCGCCTCGATCGCACCGGCTTCGCGGTGCGGCGCTGGGTGCTGGGCCTTAACTGGTACGCCAGCGAGGAGGTCCGCTTCATGCTCAACCTCACCCGCGGCCAGGACGATGCCAGCGGCGATGAACCGCGGCAACTCGCCCTGCGAGCGCAGTACGTGTTCTGAAGTCTTGGCTATAGTGCTCCCCGGCGGATAACGCGGGGAGCGGCATGGAGCACAATCCGAACGCCACCACCGTCCTCGTCGCCGAGGATGACGCCAGCATCCGCGTCGTGCTGCAGGCCACCCTGCGCTCGGCCGGTTACCGTGTGCTGGCGGCCAGCAACGGGGTCGACGCGCTCGCCATCGCCCGCGCCGAGCGTCCTACCCTGGTCATCTCCGACGTGCTGATGCCGGACGGTGATGGCCGCACCCTGCTGGCTGCCCTGCGCGCCGATCCCGCCACCGCCGATCTGCCCTTCGTCTTCCTGACCGGGCTGGACGAGCGCGAATCGGTACGTATCGGCATGGACCTCGGTGCCGACGACTACCTCACCAAGCCCTTCCGCCCCACCGAGCTGCTCTCGCTGGTGCAGGCGCAGTTGCGACGCTTCGCCCGCCGTGACGAGCAGCGCCGCCGGTTGGAGGCCGAAGCCCGGCGCCTGCGCCAGTTCGACTCGGTGACCGGCCTGCCGAACCGCGTCTACTTCCTCGAACGGGTGGGCGAGGAGGCGGCACTCGGCGGCGGCCTGGCGGTGGCCAGCCTGGCGCTCGGGTTCTGGCCGCAGATCCGGCAGTCGCTGGGCCAGGCCCTGGCCGACGAGGTATTGCGCGAGGCCGCCAACCGCCTGCTGGAGAGCGTGCGGGCACGGGCCGGT
>Ga0209103_1000713_pt1 | contig 10215 bp, 9 predicted proteins | sample 4C3metaG_FD_184152 | JGI IMG/M metagenome (GOLD analysis project Ga0209103, IMG submission 184152) | Freshwater bacterial and archeal communities from Indian Creek, Illinois, USA - 4C3 metaG (SPAdes) (version 2) | ecosystem: Environmental > Aquatic > Freshwater > Unclassified | place: USA: Indian...
CGCCACCGCCTGGTCCCCGATATCCCCACCGTGCTGGAAGCGGGCACACCCGCGCTGGAAATGACCAACTGGACCGCCATGCTCACCAACAGCGCCGTGCCCCGCCCCGTCCTGGCCGAGATCGTCCGTGCCACTCAACTCGGCCTGCGCGACGCCGATATGCGCCGCCGCGCCGAGGAGGGCGGCTTCGATATGCTGGGCTGGGACCCGGATCGCTCCCGCGGCTTCATGCAAGCCGAGGTGGAACGCTGGGGACGCCTGGTGCGCGAGACCGGCATCCGGGCCGATTGATCACTCGTCCAGGCGCCGCACCACCGTTACCCTGATTGACCCCCGGCAGGCTGACCCATAGCGTCGAGGGGAAGCAAGGCCGGGGGGAAATTCAGGAAAGATGCTCACGCGGCGCGAATTCGACGCAGCGGCCCAGGGTGCGCTGGATGGCCTGCGCGTGGTGGATCTCTCGCGCCTCGTCGCGGGCAACATGCTCACCAAGATGCTGAGCGACCAGGGCGCCGAGGTCATCAAGGTGGAGCCACCCGCCGGCGATTCCCTGCGCGCATGGAAGGTCGGCGGTGTCGAGACCTCCTGGAAGACCTGGTGCCGCAACAAGCGCAGCATCTGCCTGGACCTCCGCCAGACGGACGCCATCGTGGTGGTGAAGCGCCTGGTGGAAAGCGCCGCCATCTTCGTCGAGAGCTTCCGCCCCGGCGTGCTGGAGGAGATGGGGCTTTCCCCCGCCACGCTGCACGCCATCAACCCGCGCCTCGTCATCGTGCGCGTCTCGGGCTGGGGGCAGACCGGGCCTTTCGCACACAAGCCGGGCTTCGGCACACTGGTGGAGGGTTATTCCGGCTTCGCCGCTATCAACGGCTATGAGGACCGCCCGCCCGTGCTGCCGCCCATGTTCATGGCCGATGCCTATGCCGGGCTGATGGGCTCGGCCTCCACCCTCATCGCGCTGCGCCATGCGGAGCGCACCGGCCAGGGCCAGGTGGTGGACATCTCCCTGTTCGAGCCGATCTTTTCCGTATTGGAGCCGCAAATGGCGAATTACCGGATCAGCGGCAAGGTAAAGTCCCGCACCGGCAGCCGCAGCACCAACACCGCCCCGCGCAACGCCTACCAGACCATGGATGGCGGCTGGGTCGGGCTTTCCAGCTCGACCCAGGCGATCTTCGTGAAGTTGATGAAAAGCATTGGCCGGCCCGAATTGGTGGAGGATCCGCGCTTCCGCACCAATTCCGACCGCATCCGCCATGTCGAGGAGATAGACGCGGTGGTAGGCGAGGCCGTGGCACGCCTCACCATGAAAGAGGCCCTGGCCCAGTTCGACCGCGACGGCGTGACCATCGGTCCCATCATGGATGTGGCGGGGCTCGAACAGGACCACTACATCGCCGGTCGCGAAGCACTGATCGAAGTGCCGGACGCCGAAATGCCGGGTGGCTGGCTGCCCATGCATGGCGAAGTGCCGCGCCTTTCCGCCACGCCGGGCATCCTGCGCAGCCCGGCACCCGCGCTGGGCCAGGATAATGACGCGTTGCTGGGCCCGCTGCTGGGCCCGGCGGAACTCGCTCGCCTGCGCGCCGCGCGGATCGTACTCGATGGAGAGACGAAGTGATGGCCCGCATCTGGCGTTCGATGCTGTATGTGCCCGCGAATGTGCCCCGCTTCGTGGAGAAATCCGCAACTTCCGGCGCCGATGCCATCCTGCTCGACCTGGAGGACAGCATCCCGCATGAGCGCAAGGCCGAGGCACGCGCCGCGCTCGCCACCGCCATCCCCATCGCGCGCTCGGGCGGCGCGGATGTGCTGGTGCGCGTCAACCGCCCGCTGCGCCTGGCGGTCGGCGATATCGAGGCTGCGGTGACCGCCGGCGCGGACGGCATACTGCTGACCAAGGTGCTGGGGCCGGACCACGTCCAACTCGCCGCCGAATTGCTGGCCGGGGCGATGCGAATCATCCCCATGGTGGAGACGGCGGCGGCCATGCGCTCCCTGCACGAGATCGCCCGCGCTTCGCCGCGCGTAGCCGGCCTGCTGATCGGCGCCGAGGACCTGGCCGCCGAATGCGGGGCGGCTGCGGATGATGAGATCATCGTAATGGCCAAGCGGCAAATGGTGTTGGCCGCCGTGGCGGCCGGCGTGGCGCCGCTCGGTACGCTCGGCACTGTTGCGGATTATCGCGACGCCGAGATGATCCGCGCCCTGGTGGCACGATCCAAGCGCGCCGGGCTGGTGGGCGCGAGTTGCATCCACCCCTCGCTGGTGGCGATCCTCAATGAGGGCTTCTCGCCCAGCGCCGCCGAAGTTGATTTGGCGCGGCGGCAGATCGCAGCGGGCGAGGAGGCAGCACGCGAGGGCCGGGGATCCTTCGTCGTGGATGGGCTGATGGTGGATGAGCCCATCCTGATCCGGGCGCGGCGTATCCTGGCCCAAATGCGGGAAGCCTGAAAGGTGGTTTGCCGGCGCTGGAATCCGCTCTAGAAACCACGCCATGAGCGTCTCCGGCCTTCCCCCCTATGATCCCGCCAACATCTTCGCACGCATCCTGCGTGGAGAAATTCCCTGCAAGCGCGTGCATGAAGACGAGTTCGCCCTCGCCTTCCACGACATCAACCCGCTGGCACCGAGCCATGTGCTGGTGATCCCGAAGGGTGCCTATGTCAGCGCCGCCGATTTCCACGCCGGCGCCACGACAGAGGAAATCGCAGGCTTCTGGCGGGCGGTGAGCCTGGTCGCGAAGTCGCTGGGTCTGGAGGCGACAGGCTATCGGCTGCTGGCGAATATGGGGCTGCATTCCGGGCAGGAAGTGCCGCATTTCCATGTGCATATCCTGGGTGGCTGGCCGCTGGGGCGGATGGTCAGTCCGCCAGCCTGAGCGAGGATATGGAGCGGGCGGGGGGAATCGAACCCCCGACATTCAGCTTGGGAAGCTGACGTTCTACCTCTGAACTACGCCCGCGTGCCGTTCATCCTTCATATCCGGTGACCACCCATGGATCAAGCGTCAGGCGTGAAACCGGCGCGAAACCTTGGCTTCACGCTGCCTCGCCGGAGCAGGCAGCCCCTCCGGATGCTCAAGGCCACGGATCGCTGGAACTGGTCATCTCACGCCTCAGAATGGCAGTTCGGCGAACGTGCGGACTCTGGACTGACTCTGGCGACGACGGTGGGTATTTCTCGGCTCTCCGCATCACCTCCCAGAGTCTAGGCCCATGCACCCCTACCGCTTCCCCCTGCTGGGACCACTGGGCTGGCTGGGAGATTGAGACCCACGCGCACACAACGGCTTCCCAACATCCCAGCCACGGCAACTGGGATTTACCCGTCATGATGAATTGGCAACCTCCTGCCGGGGGTCATGACCCAGACTACCCACAACAGGAGGACTGCACTTTCCAGTTGGGATGGCTGGGATGCTGGGAGTTGCCAGCATATCCAAGAGTTTCGCGCGCCCAGCATCGAGAGGACAGTGCTGGGCGCGCTGGGAGGCTACTCGCCGTCGAGGATCGTCGGACGAAGCATGTAAAGTCTCCGCGACAGCCATTTGAATTTTGACCAACCACCCCTCGTTTTCGGACCATGGCTCCAAGTCGAGATCAGCACCGACGACAGGATACCGCCTCGCTGTGGACGCGCTCAGGAACGGCTAAATAGGCCGCGTCCAAGTCGCGGACGCATCGCAGGGGAACCCGCCGGAGAGTGCTGACTTCGGCGGGTTTCTCTTTTCTGCGATGGAGCGACATGAACGCGATTTCCCCTCAAAACAGCGCCGTGGTGCCTGACGGCACCGAAGCCGTAGACTTCCTGCTCAACTGGACCGCACGCTGGCAGCAGGACTGGTATCTCAACCTGTGCGCCATTCCCGCGTCCGGCGGTCCTCCCACTGGAAGAAGCTGGCGCGTCGGCGATGCGACTGCCACACCGATGACGAGACGTTCCAATGATCCCATGAACCGCGCGCGCCAGAGCGTGTCATCCACAGCATGGCCGATATTCTGCGCTTCCGGATGCTGATGATCGCCGCCGGCCACGAGGACGCCAACGACGCCGCCAGCCTGCGCCACGACCCGGCCTTCAAACTCGCCCTCGGCCGCCTGCCCGATGCTGCCGCGCTGTGTTCGCAGCCGACCATCTCGCGTCTCGAGAACCTGCCGCGGCCGCGCGAGTTGCTCCGCATGGGCCAGGCCATGGTCGGCCTCTACTGCGACAGCTTCCGCCAGGGTTCGGGGCACTGCCCCGAACCGCCGCATCACCCTCGACATCGACGACACCTTCGATGCCGTCCATGGCGGCCAGCAGCTGCGGCTGTTCAACGCCTACTACGACGAATACGGCTTCCAGCCGATCGTCGTGTTCGACGGCGAGGGCCGCCCCGTCGCCGCCCTGCTGCGCCCGGCGCGCCGCCCCACCGGGCGCGAGGTGCGCGGCTTTCTGCGCCGCCTGGTCCGCGCCATCCGCGGCCACTGGCCGCGCGTGGACATCCTGCTGCGCGCCGACAGCCATTATTGTGCGCCGGAGGTGCTGGATTTCTGCCGCGCCGAGCGGCTCGATTTCATTCTCGGCGTCGCCACCACCCGCACGCTGCGCCGCCATGTCGAGACCTTGGAGCACAGCACCGCAGCCCGCCAGGCCGCGGGGCTCAGCACGGACAAGCTGCGGCGCTACAAGGAATTCCACGACGGCGCCGCCAGCTGGAGCCGCGTCGAGCGCATCATCGCCCGCGTCGAGGCCAGCGCCCAGGGGACCGATACGCGCTTCGTGGTCACCAACCTCACCGGAAGCACAGCGCGCACGCTGTACGAGGATCTCTACTGCCGCCGCGGTCAGGCCGAGAACCACATCAAATCCTGGAAGACCCACCTCGCCGCTGATCGTACTTCATGCCACCGCGGCCCGGCCAACCAGTTGCGGCTGATGCTGCACACCGGCGCCTATTGGCTGATGTGGTCGCTGCGTCGGCTGATGCCGGCGCGACCGTCCTGGCGGGTGGCGCAATTCGATACGCTGCGATTGCGGCTGCTGAAGATCGCAGTACAGGTGGTCGAGTGGAAAACCAAGGTGATGGTCCACCTGCCCAGTGCCTTTCCCGACCAGGTCATCCTGCGCCTCGCGCTGGAACGAATGCCGCGCATGGTGATCTGAACCACGGGGCGGTGTCGCCCCGATCAAGCCCTTCCACCGCCATCCCAAACCCCGCAATCCGCACCATCGAACCGACGCCCGCGCCGGAAGGCCGACCTGCGCGAGTACAACCATCAGGCGAGTGGCTCGCCGGTGAAATCCAGCCGTCGTGGGTGTCGTGAATAATCCGGGATAGTAGAAGAACACCGCCATGCGGCCGCGCTTCCAGGAGTAGTCCCGCGCCTTGGCCTCCAGCAGGGCCTGTTTCAGGGCGGGCCAATCCTGGCCTTGTTCGGGAATTTCGATCATGGTTTTCCTCGCCATGGCATTGATGTCATCTGATCACGCGGGAATAGCTGGGGGAAGCGAGATGCAACTCGGAATGGTCGGCCTGGGCCGGATGGGCGGGAATATCCTGCGCCGCGTCATGCAGGCGGGGCACCAGGGCGTGGCCTTCGACCGCGACGATGCCGCCGTGGCCGCCCTTGTGGCGGAAGGTGCGGTGGGTGCCACCAGCCTGGCCGAATGCGTGGCCCTGCTGGCCGCGCCGCGCGTCATCTGGGTGATGCTGCCGGCCGGCGAGATCACCGAGGCCACGCTGCGCGAATTGCACCGCCTGCTCAGCCCAGGCGATGTGATCATAGAGGGCGGCAATTCCTTCTGGAAGGATTCCGCGCGGCGCGGTGCGGAAGCCGCCACGCAAGGGCTGCATTACCTGGATATCGGCACCTCGGGCGGCGTCTGGGGCCTCAAGCGCGGCTATTGCCTGATGATCGGCGGCGCGGCCGAGGTCGTCACGCGGCTCGATCCCATCCTCGCCGCCCTGGTCCCCGGCGAGGGCCTCGCCCTGCCCACCGAAGGGCGCGAAGGGCGCGATACGCGGCCGGCGCAGGGCTATGTCCATTGCGGCCCGAATGGTGCCGGGCATTACGCCAAGATGGTCCATAACGGGATCGAATACGGAATGATGCAGGCCATGGCGGAAGGGCTGGACCTGATGCGCGCCGCGCCCTTCGAATTCGACCTGCCCGACATCACCGAGGCCTGGCGGCGCGGCTCCGTCGTCTCCTCCTGGCTGCTGGACCTGACGGCCCAGGCGCTCGCCTATGACCCCGGCCTGACGGAGTATAGCGGCCATGTGAGCGACAGCGGCGAGGGCCGCTGGACGGTGGATACGGCAGTGGAGCAGGCGGTGCCGGTGCCAGTGCTGGCCGCCGCACTCTTTGCCCGCTTCCGCTCCCGTCAGGAAGCGAGCTTCGCGGACAAGGCGCTGAGCGCGATGCGGAAGGGCTTTGGCGGGCATCTGGAGCCGAAGAAGGAATGACCCTCCACCTCCTCGTCATGGGCGTGTCAGGCTCCGGCAAATCCACCATCGGGGCGCAATTGGCCGAGGCGCTGGGGCTGCCCTTTGGCGACGCGGATGAATTCCACCCGCCCGCTAACGTGCAAAAAATGTCGGCCGGGACGCCGCTGACCGATGCCGATCGCTGGCCCTGGCTGGATGCGCTGGGCATCTGGCTGGCGGCGCAGCCGGGCGGCGGGGTGATTGCTTGCTCGGCGCTGAAGCGCGCCTACCGGGACCGGCTGCGCCTCGCCGTTCCCGGGCTTCGCATCCTGCATCTCTCGGGCGCGGCGGAAATGATCGCGGCGCGGCAGGCGGCGCGGGAAAACCACTTCATGCCGGCCAGCCTGATGGCCAGCCAATTCGCCACCCTCGAAGCGCCAGGCCCGGATGAGGCGGCCCTTGTGCTCGACATCACGGCACCGCCGGAAGCGATCATCGCCGCCACGGCCGCCCAATTGCGGGGAAACAAAGCATGTTGAGCTATGTCCATGGCGCCTCCGCCACGCCGCTGATCGGCACCACCATCGGCGCGCATTTCACGCAGGCCGCGCAACGCTGGGCGGGACGCCCGGCGCTTGTGGTGCGGCAGCAGGGCATTCGCTGGAGCTATGGCGAATTGCTCGGCCATGTCGAGAATGTCGCGGCGAACCTGCTGGCGCTTGGCCTCAAGCCGGGGGACCGCGTGGGCATCTGGTCGCCCAACAATAGCGAATGGGTGCTGGCGCAATATGCCACCGCCATGGCCGGCCTGGTGCTGGTGAACATCAACCCGGCCTATCGCCTCTCGGAGTTGGAATACGCGCTGAACAAGGTGGGCTGCGTGGCGCTGATCACGGCCACACGCTTCAAGACCAGCGACTATGTCGGCATGATCCTGGCGCTGGGCGCGGACAAGCTGCCGCAGCTGCGCCACCGCATCCAGATCGGACCCGAAACCGCGCCGGGCTTCACCAATTTCGCCGAGCTGGTGCGCCCCGCCGATACCGCGGCGATGCGGCAGGCGGCACGGCTGCTCCAGGCGGATGATCCCATCAACATCCAGTTCACCAGCGGAACCACCGGCGCGCCCAAGGGTGCGACGCTGACGCATCACAACATCCTCAATAACGGCTTCTTCGTGGGCGAGGCGATGCGCCTGACGGAGCGGGATTCCATCTGCATCCCCGTGCCGCTCTACCACTGCTTCGGCATGGTGCTGGGCAACATGGCCTGCACCACCCATGGCAGCGCCATGGTCTATCCCGGCGAGGGCTTTGACCCGCTGGAGACATTGCGAACCGTGGCGGCGGAACGCTGCACCGGCCTCCATGGCGTGCCCACCATGTTCGTGGCGCAGCTCACCCACCCCGAATTCCCGAGCTTCGATCTCTCCTCGCTACGCACCGGAATCATGGCCGGCTCCCCCTGCCCGATCGAGGTGATGCGCCAGGCGATCGACAAGATGAGCCTGCGCGAAATCACCATCTGCTACGGCATGACGGAGACCAGCCCCGTCAGCTTCCAGACCCATGTGGATGACCCGCTGGAGCGGCGCATCGGCACCGTCGGCCGCATCCATCCGCATGTCGAGGTGAAGATCGTGGATAGCGAGGGCCGCGTGGTGCCGCGCGGCACCGTGGGGGAGCTCTGCACGCGCGGCTATTGCGTGATGCTGGGCTATTGGGACGAGCCGGAACGCACGGCGGAGGCGATTGACGCCGCGCGCTGGATGCACACCGGCGACCTCGCGACCATTGACGCCGAGGGCTATTGCAACATCGTCGGCCGCATCAAGGACATGGTGATCCGCGGCGGCGAGAATATCTACCCGCGCGAGGTGGAGGAGTTCCTGTTTCGCCACCCCAAGGTGGCCGAGGTGCAGGTGATCGGCGTGCCGGATCCGCGCATGGTGGAGGAGCTTTGCGCCTGGATCCGCCTCAAGCCCGGCGAGACCGCCACCGATGAGGAAATCCGCGATTTCTGCCGCGGTCAGATCGCGCATTACAAGGTGCCGAAGCATATCCGCTTCGTCGAGGAATTCCCGATGACAGTCACCGGCAAGGTGCAGAAATTCCTCATGCGCGAGAAGATGGTGACCGAGCTCGGCCTCACCGAGCAAAGAACCGCCTGAGCCTGATCGAACGTGATGTCGGGCATGCCCGACATCATCGCCCGCAATGACCGCGTGGTGACGATCAACAACACCCAGCGGATGGATTTGCAGGGGCAGGCGGCCGCGGAATCCGATGGCCCCCGGCAGATCAGCGGCACGGCCAGCGCCGCAGCCGCATCGAACCGGAGCCGATGGCCGGCAATGTCGTCACCACGTCGGCTCGGAGCAGATCTTCGTCGTCACCGAAAACGGGATGGTGAACCTCAAGGGCCGCTCGGTGGCGGAGCGCGCGAAGGCGCTCATCGGCCTGGCGCATCCGGATGACCTGGAGAAGCTGGGCCGGGAAGCGCGAGAGCCGCGCATCGTCCCGCCGCATTTCCTGTGGCAGGGCCGATTGACGCCCAGGGCCTGCGGGCGGAAAAGCGCGGGACAGTCCAGGAGAACCACCATGGCGCTTTCCGCCGCGACCAAAGCGAAACTCGAAAAGATCACGACCGCGACGCTGACCACCGTGCTGCTCAAGAAGGGGCTACGCAACGTCTGGATGCGCAAGGCCGCGCCCTTCACGCCCGCCGCGCAGAATGTGCGCCTGGTGGGTGAGGCCTTCACGCTGCGCTTCGTCCCCGCACGCGAGGATCTGGCCACGCCGGCCTCCTGGTCCAGCCCGATCAGCACCCGCGCCGCCATCGAAGCCATGCCCGAGGGTGCGATCGCCGTGGCCGACGCCATGGGCGTGACCGATGCCGGCATCTTCGGCGACATCCTCTGCGCGCGGCTGGCCAAGCGCGGCGTGACCGCCCTGGTCACGGATGGCGCGGTGCGCGACGTGGCAGGCGTGAACGGCACGGGCCTGCCCGTCTGGTGCGCCGGCGGTGCGGCCCCGCCTTCGGTGGCGGGCCTCACCTTCGTCTCCTGGCAGGAGCCGATCGGTTGTGGCGGCGTGGCCGTCTTCCCCGGCGATGTCGTCGTGTGCGACGCCGATGGCTGCGTGTTGATCCCGCAGGACATGGTCGAGGCCGTCACCGAGGAAAGCGTGGAGCAGGAGCGCCTGGAAGGCTGGATCATGACGCAGGTGGAGGCAGGCCTGGCCCTGCCCGGCCTGTATCCCGCCAATGCCGAGAACAAGGCGCGCTATGAGGCGGACAAGGCCGCCGGGCGCGTATGAGCCGGCAGCTTGCGGCGGCGCTGGTGATCGGCGCCCTCACCCTGGGCGCCTGCGCTTCGGAGCCGCCCGAGCCTCGGCCCGCCACCTCGGCCGCCACGCGCGGCCCGGCCTGCGATGGCAGCTTCCGCGTCACCAACAATTCGACGCGGATCATTTCACGCCTTCACTTGCGGGATGCGGCGCTGACCAATTGGGGAACGGACCTGCTGGGGCAGGATGTGCTGCCGCCTGGCCGCAGCATGACTTTCCGGGCACCTTCGCCGGGCCTCTATGACATGCGCCTGCTCTGGGCGGATCGTCAGGCGGCGGAGCGCCGACGCATCACCATCTGCTCGGCCACGCCGATCAGTGTGGGGAATTTCGGGATCAATCCCGCTGAATAATACCAGCGGGGCCTGAGACTTCCCGGCTCGGGGTTACACAAGACAGTGTGCAGAGGAGGAAATATCTTCTGACCAGATTGAGGCTTGTCGCGCCCCCATGATT
>Ga0209103_1000714_pt1 | contig 10215 bp, 7 predicted proteins | sample 4C3metaG_FD_184152 | JGI IMG/M metagenome (GOLD analysis project Ga0209103, IMG submission 184152) | Freshwater bacterial and archeal communities from Indian Creek, Illinois, USA - 4C3 metaG (SPAdes) (version 2) | ecosystem: Environmental > Aquatic > Freshwater > Unclassified | place: USA: Indian...
CTCCTTGACTGGCGCCACTGGTCGAGCACCACCGCGCCGACGATGATCGCGCCCTTGACCATCTCCTGGTAGAAGGCGTCGAGCCGGATCGAGGTGAAGCCCGAGATGATCACCGAGAAGATCATCGCCCCCAGCACCGTGCCGATGATCGACCCCCGCCCGCCGGCCAGGCTGACCCCGCCGATCACCGCCATGGCGATGGCGTCAAGCTCGTACATCACCCCCATCCCGGCCTGCGCGGTCAGGTTCTTCGAGGTGACGAGGATCGCCGCGACCGCCGCGAGCATGCCGGCGATGGTGTAGACCAGCGTCTTGTGCCGGGCGACGTTGATGCCCGACATGCGCGCCGCCGCCTCGTTGGATCCGATCGCATAGCTGCGCGTGCCATAGATCGTGTGGCGCATGACGAGGTGGAAGAGCAGCGCCAGCGCCGCGAAGACCACGACCGGGTTCTGCCCCGGCCACGAGAGCAGACCGAAGCTCAGCCCGCCCAGGATGTCGCCGCCCGCCAGCGCGGCATAGCCTTCGGTCGGGAACGAGACCGGCTGGCCGTTCGACCACCACTTGGCCACCCCGCGCGCCGAGACCATCACCCCCAGCGTCGCGATGAAGGGCGGAATGCGGGTGTAGGCGATGAGCAACCCGTTGATCAGCCCCGCCACCAGCCCGCAGGCCAGTCCGACGACGATCGGCACGACCGCCGGCAGGTCCATCGCCCAGTCCCCCAGCACCGCCGTGGGGTTGGGGTTGCCGTTCACCACCGCGGTCTGGGCAAAGCTCATGGTGATCATCGCGGTCGCGCCCACGATCGAGCCGGATGACAGGTCGATCCCGCCCAGGATGATGACCTGCGTCACGCCGATCGCGATGATGCCGATCACCGCGACCTGCAACAGGATGATGTTCAGCCGCTGCTGGTTAAAGATCGTGTCGACATTCTCGCGGACATTGAACAGGAAGCTGCCGCCGCGCTGGAACGGATCGTCGTTCCAGAGCCAGCCGAGGTTGTAGCGGTTCAGCAGCTCGAAGATCACCGTGATCACGATCAGCGCGATCAGAATGTTGATCTCGGGCGGCCAGGCGCGCTTTCTTGCGTCGTAACTCAGCCCGCCGACCCCGTGCGGGGCCGCCTGCCGCTTCGCTTCCGGTGCCATTCGCATTCCCCTGCCGCATGTCGGGATGGCGGGGGCGCCGTGCGCGCCCCCGCCCGTCGGTCCTGCCGCCGTCGGCTCAGTTCTTGGCCAGGTAGTCGGCCATGTTGGCCGGGGTGACCAGCTCGAAGGGCACGAAGACCTTCTGGTCGACCGCCTCGCCCGCCGCGAGCCTGACGGCCGCATCCAGCGCCCCGCCGCCCTGGGCGGCCGCGTTCTGGAACACGGTGATGTCGAGATCGCCCGCCTGCATCGCCGCCAGCGCGTCCTGGGTGGCATCGACGCCGCTGACCAGCACGCTGTCCATGGCGATGCCCGCCGCCTTCATCGCCTGGATCGCGCCGATCGCCATCTCGTCGTTGTTCGAGATCACGCCGTCGAACTCGGTCCCGACCGAAAGCCAGTTGGTCATCAGGCTGTTGGCCTGGTCGCGCGACCAGTTGGCGGTCTGCTGGTCGATGACGTTGATCGTCACGCCGCATTCGCCCGCCGCGATCACGTCATAGATGTTCTGCGTGCGCTGCACCGCGGCCTGGTTCGACAGCTCGCCCTGGATGACATAGACATCGACCGCGGTCTCGCCCGCCTCGGCCCAGATCCGGCACATCTCGCGCACCCCCTGGCTGGAGGATTCGGTCTCGTTCGAGGCGACGAAGGCCTGGTTGTCGGGCAGGCTGTCGATGTTGACCGGCTGGCGGTTGACATAGACCAGCGGCACGCCGGCGGCGGCGGCGACATCCGACATCGCCTGGGTGGCGCTGGTATCGACCGGATTGACGATGATCGCGGTGACGCCCTGCGCGATGAAGTTGTTGATCTGGTCCAGTTGCCGGGCCACGTCGTTGCGCGCATCCTCGATCTGCACCGACAGGCCCCGGGCCTCGGCCTGTTCCTCGATGCCGTTGCGCAGCACGGTCAGGAAGTTGTCGTCGAACAGCGCCATCGACACGCCGATGCCTTCGGCCATCGCGGTCGTGGTCATCAGCGTCAAGAGGCCGGTGGCCAAAAGATGTTTCTTCATGGTCTCTCTCCCTTGGTGGATGTCCGGCGCATCCGTTTGGTGCCGGAGTTGGTGCCGCAGGGCCCCGGTGCGGGTCCCGTTCTCTGCCGCGTCAGGCGGCCAGGCGCGTCAGGCGGCCAGGCGCGCCAGGCCTTCGCGGATGTGGCCGATCGAGCGGGCAAGATCGCCCGCCGGGTCGCGGCTGGCATGGACCTGCGGCGCGAAGGCCTCGAAGCTGACCGGGCCCTGCCAGCCCGCCGCGGCCAGCGCGGCCAGCTGCTCGATGTTGCCCAGCCGGTCGGTGCGCTCGACCAGCACGCGGTGGGCGTCGGTCATCTGGCCCGGCGTCACGCTCTGGTCGGTCACGCCCGAGATGTGGACGATACCGGTATGGGCGGGGTAAAGCGGGCCATCCTGCGCGAGCCTGTGGTGGAAGGTGTCGTGCACCAGCTTGAAACAGCCCGTGCCGCCGATGGCCTCGATCGCCTCCACGGCCTCGGACTTGTGGCGCAGCGCGCAGGTCTCGAAGCCCAGCGGCTCGACCATGCCGGTCAGCCCGTGGTCCTCGAGCATCGGCTTCAGCGCCTTCAGCGCCACGCGCAGCGCCGCCTGGCGTTCGCCGTTGCCCATGCCCTGGTTGTCGTTGCGCGGGATCAGGCTGACCGCCTCGGCCCCCGCCGCCCGCGCGATCCCGATCAGCGCCAGCGCCTCGGCCGCCTTCGCCCCGGACCAGTCGTTGAAGCGCTTGACCTCGGCGACCGCCAGCAGGCGCAGGCCGCGCGCGCGCGCCGCATCGCCCGCCGCCTCGGGGGGCATGCCGTCGAACAGCGCCTGCGGCAGGTCGTTGCGCACCTCGACCCCGGTCAGGCCAAGCCCGCCCGCAAGATCCAGCAGCGCCCGATAGTCAAGCCGCGCCACGGTCATGTGGTTCAGCGCAAAGCCGGTCATGTCATGGTCCTCCCCCGGGGTGCGACCAAACCGCACATCCCGGCCGGGACCCTGTCGGTTGCCGGGGCCCGGGTCAATCACCGCCGTGCGTTCTGCATCATTCCTGACGAAAGGGGCATGGCTCGCTGATGGATGTTCGTCAGACCGATTCCGGCAGGTACAGATCGGGTTGCAGGAAATGCTGGCCCTGGACGGGCGCGATCCCGTCCTGCACCGCCGCTGCCGCGAGGCTGACGAGGTCGTTGCACAGCCGGGTCAGGGGGGTTGCGATCACCATGGCGACCTCGCGCGAGATCAGCGCGGCCCGGCTTTCCGGCGTCAGCTCGTTGACCACCAGCGCCACTTCCCCCGGCTGGCGCACCTCGCGCAGCGCGGCGATGGCACCCTCCATCCCGCCGCCCGCACAGTAGATGCCGCAGAGATCGGGATGGCGGCGCAGCAGGTCGAGCGTCGCCTCGTAGGTCAGTTGCCGGGTCTCGAGGTTGACCAGCGTGTCAAGGATGGTGAACTGCGGCGCATATTCGCGGAAGTAGCTGCGAAAGCCGGTTTCGCGCAGCTCGTGGCCGTGCCAGCGGTAGCCGCCGACGAAGACCGCGATCTTGCCGGGCCGGTGCGAGGTCCGGGCGATCAGATGCGCGGCGATCCGGCCGATCTTCATGTTGTTCAGCCCGAGATAGTTCTGCCGCACCCCCTGGGCGAAGTCGTTCAGCAGCGCAAAGCACGGGATGCCCCTGGCGTTGAGGCGGCTGACGGCATCGGTCACCTCGGGGTGGGTCACGGCGGTGGCGGCGACGGCATCGACCCGTCCCGCCAGCCCGTCGATCAGCGCGCTGAAGTCCGCCGGGGTCTGCGAGGCGGCGAAGGTGATCACCGCCGAGGCGCGCAGCCCCGAAGCCTCGGCCACGGCACGCTCGATCTCGGCCTTGAAGCTCTGGTAGAAGGCCTGGCGTTCCTTGTGCAGCACGACGCCCAGCCGCAGGCGGGGCAGGTCGATCTGCACCCGCTGCCCGATCAGCGGGGCGGCGTGGTAGCCGATCATCCGCGCGGCCTCGTAGACCCGGCGCGCGGTATCGCCGCGCACCTTTTCCCGCGCGTTCAGCACGCGGTCGACGGTCGCGGTCGAGACGCCGGCTTCGCGCGCGACATCGCGGATGGTGGGGCGATTGGCCATCTGCCTGCCTGACGAAATGCGATCATTGCCGCAGCCAGAATGATGGTTCATGACGAAACTTGCAAGCCCGGCCCTTGGTGGCCGGCCCGTCGAGGGCTATCCATCGGGCAAGGGTGAAGGTCCGCGGGTCGCCGGAAGCGTCCGCAGCATCGCGCCGCGAGAGGAGGACGGGATGGGCAGACGCGACTACAGCCTTCTGGGGCCCGACGCGGCACGGGCGGTCGAGAGCGGGCTTGCGGCCGCCGAATGGTACCACACCGAGGTGCCGCGCCGGCAGATGAAGGCGCTGATGCAGCGCCGCGACGGGCCGGCGATCCGCGACACGCTCATCCTCTACGGGCTGATGATCCTGCTGGCCGGGGCGGGGATCGCGCTCTGGCCCAGCCCGTGGTCGGTGCCGTTCTGGCTGGCCTACGGGGTGCTTTACGGCAGCGCGTCGGATTCGCGCTGGCACGAATGCGGCCATGGAACGGCGTTCCGGACCCCCTGGATGAACCGGGTGGTCTACGAGATCGCCAGCTTCATGATCATGCGCAACTCGGCCACCTGGCGCTGGAGCCATGCCCGCCACCACACCGACACCGTGATCGTCGGGCGCGACCCCGAGATCGCGGTGATGCGGCCGCCGGAACTGGCCAAGGTGATCCTGAACTTCTTCGGCATCATCGACGTGATCCGCTTCTTCCCGAACCTGATCCACAACGCGCTGCACGGCCCGAATGCCGAGGAGCGGACCTTCGTGCCGCAGAGCGACTGGGGCAGGGTGCGGCGGGTCGCGCGGGTCCATCTGGCGATCTATGCCGCGACGGTGGCGCTGGCGGTCTGGACGGGCTCGATCCTGCCGCTGATGGTGATCGGGCTGCCGCGGATGTACGGCGCCTGGCACCATGTGATGACCGGGCTTCTGCAGCACGGCGGGCTGGCCGACAACGTGACCGACCACCGGCTGAACAGCCGCACGGTGCTGATGAACCCGGTCAGCCGGTTCATCTACTGGAACATGAACTACCACGTCGAACACCACATGTTCCCGATGGTGCCCTATCACGCCCTGCCGCAGCTGCACGCGGTGGTGCAGGCCGACCTGCCGGCGCCCTCGCCCTCGATCCTGGCGGGCTATGCTGAGATGTGGCCTGCGTTCCGGCGCCAGCTGGCGAACGAGGATTACTTTCTCCGCCGCGTCCTGCCGCCCACCGCCCGGCCCTACCGCGAGGAGCTTCACGCCCTGTCGCCCGCCCAACCCCAGCCAGCCGAGTGAGGACGCCATGCCCTGGACCGACGCCTGCGCCACCGATGACATCGAGCCCGAAGACCTGATCCGCTGGGACCACGGCGATGCAACCTACGCCATCTACCGCTCGCCCGAGGGCGATTTCTATGCCACCGCGGGCCGCTGCACGCATGAGGCGGTGCATCTGTGCGACGGGCTGGTGCTGGGTCACCTGATCGAATGCCCCAAGCACAACGGCCAGTTCGACTACCGGACCGGCGAGGCCATGCGCGCGCCGGTCTGCGTGAACCTGCAAACCTTCGCGGTTCGCGTCGAGGCCGGCCGCGTGCTGGTCGAGGTGCCGTGATGGGCTTTGCCCCCTCCAGCCGCCACACGGTCGCGTCGCTGCGGGCCGGGCGGGCGCAGCCCCTTGCCATGCTGCGGGTCGAGACGCTGGACGAGGCGGCGGCGGCCGAGGCGGCGGGGGTCGCGCTGCTGTCGGTGCCGCCGGCGATGATCCTCGACCCGAGGTTCCGCGCCCTGGCCCCGGCGGCCTTCGCCGTTCCGGGCGACAATTTCTACGAGATCGGCGGCCCGGACGACTTCCTGCGCTGGGCGCTGCCCCTGGTCAAGCACGGCGCGGATGCGGTCTACTGCTCGGGCTCGCTCGCTGCGGTGCGCCTCATGGCCGACCACGCGATCCCGGTCTGCGGCCATGTCGGCCTCGTCCCGTCCAAACGCAGCTGGACCGGCGGTTTCCGGGCGGTGGGCAAGACGCTTGACCAGGCCAAGCGCCTCTGGGACGCCTGCGTCGCGCTCGAGCAGGCCGGGGCCTTCGCGGCCGAGATCGAGGTGGTGCCGGCACCGATCACGGCGGCGATCGCGGCCCGGACCTCGCTGTTCCTGATCTCGATGGGGGCCGGGGCGGCGGGCCATGCGCAATACCTGTTCAGCGAGGATGTGCTCGGCCGCAACCGGGGCCATGTGCCCCGCCATGCCCGGGTCTACGCCGATCTGGCCGCCGAGGAGGACCGGCTGCAAGCCCTGCGGGTGCGGGCGATGCAGGCCTTCGCCGCCGAGGTGCATGACCGCAGCTACCCTTCGGACCCCTACCTCGTCGGGGTCGAGGCCGAGACCGCGGCCGCCTTCACCGACTGGCTGGAGGCGCAGCTCTAGCAGGCCCCCGCGAGGTCGCGCAGCACATATTGCAGCACGCCGCCGTGTTCGACATAGGCGATCTCGATCTCGGTATCGATGCGGCACCTGATCTGGATCGTCTTTTCGCTGCCGTCGGCATAGCGGATGTGGCAGGTGACCAGCGACAACGGCTTCAGGTCGCCCTCCAGCCCTTCGATCGAGATCACCTCGTCGCCCTTCAGGCCAAGGGTCTTGCGGGTTTCGCCGGGCAGGAACTCGAACGGGATGACGCCCATGCCGACGAGGTTCGACCGGTGGATGCGCTCGAACGATTCGGCGATCACGGCCTTCACGCCCAGAAGCGCGGTGCCCTTGGCGGCCCAGTCGCGGCTGGAGCCTGCGCCGTATTCGATGCCGCCGAAGATCACCAGCGGGGTGCCCGCCGCCTGATAGGCCATCGAGGCATCGAAGATCGAGGTCTGCACCCCGTCCGGCCCCAGCGTATAGCCGCCTTCGACCCCATCCAGCATTTCGTTCCCGATGCGGATGTTGGCGAAAGTGCCGCGCATCATCACCTCGTGGTTGCCGCGCCGGGCCCCGTAGCTGTTGAACTCGCTGACCGGAACCTGCCGTTCGGTCAGATACTTGCCAGCCGGAGTTGAGGCTTTGAATGAACCTGCGGGGCTGATGTGGTCGGTGGTGATCATGTCGCCGAGAAGGGCCAGCACGCGCGCGCCGGTGACGTTGCGGATCACGCCGGGGGTCCTGGACATGCCCTGGAAATAGGGCGGGTTCTGGATGTAGGTGCTGGTCGGCGGCCAGTCATAGGTCTCGGAATCGGTGACCTCCACGCCCTGCCACTTCGCGTCGCCCTTGAAGACATCGGCGTATTTTGTCTGGAAGGCGGCGCGGGTGACGGTGCGTTCCACCAGCTCGGCAATCTCGGCGGTCGAGGGCCAGATGTCGCGAAGGTAGACCGGCCTGCCGTCCTTGGAGGTGCCCAGGGGTTCGGTCGTCAGGTCGATGTTCATGTCGCCGGCCAGCGCATAGGCGACGACAAGCGGCGGGCTGGCCAGATAGTTGGCGCGCACATCAGGCGAAATGCGACCCTCGAAGTTGCGGTTGCCGGAGAGGACGGCGGCGGCCACGAGGTCGCCTTCGGAGATGGCCGCCGAAATCTCGGGCTGCAAGGGGCCGGAGTTGCCGATGCAGGTGGTGCAGCCGTAGCCGACAAGGTTGAAGCCGATGGCGTCAAGGTCGTCCTGCAACCCGGCGGCGTTCAGGTATTCGCTGACGACCTGGCTTCCGGGGGCAAGCGAGGTCTTGACCCAGGGCTTGCGGTTCAGGCCCAATGCGCGGGCCTTGCGCGCCACAAGGCCCGCGCCGATCATCACGTAAGGGTTCGAGGTGTTGGTGCAGGAGGTGATCGACGCGATCACCACCTTGCCCGAGGACATGGTGTATTCCTCACCCTTCACGGCGATTTCAACGCCTTGCGGGCGCTTGAAGCTGGCCTCCATCTCTTTGGCAAAGCCGGCTTTCGCCTCGGTCAGGGGCAGGAAATCCTGCGGGCGCTTTGGGCCGGAAATGGCGGGGACGATGGTGCCCATGTCGAGGTGCAGGGTCGAGGTGTAGATCGGGTCGTACCCCTCATCGCGCCACATGCCGTTGGCCTTGGCGTAGGCTTCGACAAGGGCGATGCGGCCCTCGTCCCGGCCGGTCATGTGCAAGTAGCGCAGGGTTTCCGCGTCGATCGGGAAGAAGCCGCAGGTGGCACCGTATTCGGGGGCCATGTTGGCGATGGTGGCGCGGTCGGCCAGCGGCAGGCGGTCAAGGCCGTCGCCGTGGAATTCGACGAACTTGTTGACCACGCCATGCTTGCGCAGCATCTGGACGACTTTCAGGACGAGGTCGGTCGCGGTGGTGCCTTCCACCATCGTGCCGGTCAGTTTGAAGCCCACGACCTCGGGGATCAGCATGGAGACGGGCTGGCCGAGCATCGCCGCCTCGGCCTCGATCCCGCCGACGCCCCAGCCGAGCACCGCCAGCCCGTTGACCATGGTGGTGTGGCTGTCGGTGCCGACGAGAGTGTCGGGATAGGCCACGGCCTGACCGTTCTGGTCGGTGTCGGTCCAGACGGTCTGGGCCAGGTATTCGAGGTTGACCTGATGGCAGATGCCGGTGCCGGGGGGCACGACGCGGAAGTTGCGAAAGGCCTTCTGGCCCCATTTCAGGAACACGTAGCGTTCCATGTTCCGCTCATATTCGCGGTCGACGTTCAGCTGGAAGGCGCGGGGGTGGCCGAATTCGTCGATCATCACCGAATGGTCGATGACAAGGTCGACCGGGTTCAGGGGGTTGATCTGCTGCGCGTCGCCGCCCAGGCCCTTGATCCCGTCGCGCATCGCGGCCAGGTCCACCACCGCCGGGACCCCGGTAAAGTCCTGCATCAGCACGCGCGCCGGGCGATAGGCGATCTCGCGCGGGTTCTGGCCGCCGTTGGCGCCCCAGTCGGAAAAGGCCTTGATGTCGTCCAGCGTGACGGTCTTGCCGTCCTCGAAGCGCAGCATGTTTTCCAGCACCACCTTGAGGCTGGCGGGAAGCCTTGCGAAGGCGCCAAGGCCTGCCGCCTCGGCCGCCGGTATGGAATAGTAGCTGACCGTCCGGCCCCCGGCGGTCAGGGTCCTGCGGGTGCGGGATTGGTCATGTCCAACGGTGACGGTCATGTCGTGGCTCCTCGAAAGCGGCTGCGGAGCAATTGTATGCAATTGTATGCCGAAAATCCAGACCCCGCGGCGGCGTTTTTCGCGGGATGTGTCACGTCTATCGCAAAACCTTGATTGGCTCGGGCAAGCCCGGCTTTCTATAAGGACTGCGGGGATCTAGAAAGCAGGAACCGCATCATGCGACATCTCGTCAGCGCCGCTTGCGGCTTGTGGGTGGCTTGTGCCGTCCCGGTCATGGCCGAGCAGGTGGTGGTTGTCGAGCTTTTCACCTCGCAAGGCTGTCCCTCCTGCCCGCCGGCGGATGCGTTCGTGGCCATGCTGGCGGCCAATCCGCGGGTCCTGCCCCTGGCGCTGCATGTCGATTACTGGGATTATATCGGCTGGGCCGACAAGTTTGCCAGTCCCCAGTTCACCGACCGCCAGCGCGCCTATGCGCATGCGGTGGGCAACCGGACGATCTATACGCCGCAGCTGATCATCGGCGGGGTCCACCGGATCACGGGGCATTCGCCCGACGAAACCGCCGCCCGGCTGAAGGAACATCTCGCGGTGCAGCCGACCGTGCTTCTGAGCGTGACGCGCGAGGGGGACCGGCTGGTCATCCGGGCCGAGGCCGACCCGCCCCTCGATGCGGCGGTGCGGGTGCAGCTCGTGCGCTACAAGCCCGAAGAGACGGTGACCATCGACCGCGGCGAGAATGCGGGCAGGACGATCACCTATCACAACATCGTCACCTCCTGGGAGGCCATCGGCGAGTGGGAGGGAAGGGCGCCGCTGGAGATGAGCACGCCCTTTGACGGCGACCTGCCCGGTGCGGTGATCCTTCAGGCCAACGGGCCGGCGGCGATCCTGGCGGCGGCGCGGGTCGACTG
>Ga0209103_1000716_pt1 | contig 10184 bp, 5 predicted proteins | sample 4C3metaG_FD_184152 | JGI IMG/M metagenome (GOLD analysis project Ga0209103, IMG submission 184152) | Freshwater bacterial and archeal communities from Indian Creek, Illinois, USA - 4C3 metaG (SPAdes) (version 2) | ecosystem: Environmental > Aquatic > Freshwater > Unclassified | place: USA: Indian...
GAAACTGACTCCCCAATTGTCAATATACCGGCAGAAATCAAGGGCATTTCTTAGACATAAGCCCTTTTTTTGCTATGAGAACCTGCTATAATTATCATTCTAGCACGGTCTGCCGTCCCCATGCGACAGATGTCTTCTTGGGCAAGGCAACTTACGTTAGTCACCTCGGTTCGCGACCTATGAGCATCATCTGGCGCTTTGCTGAACCACTGCCGGCAAGCATGGTCAGCAAAGCCGTGCAGGCGGGAATCGTGTAGATATCGATGTAAGCTCTGAACGAAATAGACTTGTTCTTGCGGTCTTATTGTCTTACACTGAGTAATTAGACAGAACAGATGGGTGGACAACTAAGATGCTGCGTGCAAAGGCCCTTTTATACATCTTCCTTATACTCTCATTGCTGTTTCTGCTTATCGACTTTGCCTCGCGGACTATAATCTTGCGTAGTGTTCTGGCTATGGAGCGCGAAGAGTCTTTACAGCATATGGCGCGCGTGGTGGCGCTGTACGACACAGAACTCTCCAGACTCGATAGCATTGCCCTCGACTGGGGCTACTGGGATGATACATATAGTTTTGTGGGTGGGGACAATCCGGCCTTTGTCTCAGACAATCTTGAGGGAGATTCCGGAGTAAACTTGCGCATAGACTACATGGTATTTTTAAATACTGAGCGACAGTTTGTTTACGGACGCGCTTTTAATTCTCTGGGGGAGATGGCCGAACTCTCCTCTGCGATGATAGAGATTGTGACTGCGACTAACTGGACCGACCTAGGGGACCCTTTTTCGGGCAAGAGGGGTTTGGTGCTTTTTGAAGGCAAGCCCGTAATGTTTGCCGCGAGAAATGTACTGCCTTCTGACAATAGGGGTTCGGCTAGGGGGATTATTCTAGTCGGCAGGATCTTGGATGTGGACTATCTGTCTGAAATCGTCTTGCTTGAGCTTGAGCAATCCCCAATTGACGATGGTGTATTGCCAAATATCGCAGGGTTCGGCCCGCTATCCCTAGGCACTGCCACCTTTGTGCCGAGAATGAGCGAAAACACTAATGTCGCCTATAAAGTCCTGCAAGATATAACAGGCGTGCCGGTGGTATTGTTAAAGGCCTACATCGAGCGCAACTTATCGGCGATCGGTTCTATAGCGGTGCGCAATATTCGCATTGCTTTTAGTCTGGTCAGTGCAGTCCTCTTTCTAGCGCTAGTCATTGTGTTGGATAAAACGATATTAATGAGATTGTCTAGTCTAAGCTCGCGCGTTGAGAAGATTGGGCAGCAGGGGAGTGTTAGCAAACGAATAGAAGTTAGGAGCGAGAGGGATGAGTTATCTTCTCTAGCTGTAAATATCAATCGCATGCTTGACGGGCTGGAGAAATCGCATCATGAAATTGTTGACCGCGAAAACAAGTTGCGATTAATATCTGACAACATGCTCGATGTCATATGTCAGATTGACTCTGCGGGGGAAGTGCGCTATGTCACCCCCTCGATTCAAACCATGCTCGGTTACGATCTCAGTGGGGTAATCGGCAGGCCATTCAACTCACTCGTGCAACAACAGGATAGTGAAAGAATTGTGGCGGCCTTAGGCATGGATAGGAGTAGTACGGCTGTACTCAAGTTAGAATTCCGGTTTTTGCACGCTGAAGGCCACAGTGTATGGATGGAAAGCGTTGGCAAGGCGCTGCATGATGGTGCTGGACTCTTTGCGGGTTGGGTTCTTTGCTCCAGAGAAATCGAAGATCGCAAAAAAATGGAGGAGCGCTTGCGCCAAATGGGCATGTATGATGCGCTTACGGGGCTTTACAACCGGGCGTATTTTGAAGATGCCGTGTGTCCAGTATGCCTGCCCGGGGATTCGGCACTCATTGTTTGTGATGTAGATGGCCTAAAAATGGTTAATGACACCATGGGGCATGAAGAGGGAGATAAATTGCTTAGAGCAGTAGGCAATGTCATCCGCAGCAGTTTTCGCGAAGACGATTTTATCGCCAGAATTGGCGGCGATGAATTTGCCGTCCTGTTGAGTGGCCATGCTGCCCGAAATGCCGCCGAGGCAGTTCGCCGACTGCGTGCAGCGATCGATTTGCATAACACGGCGAACCCGGATATTTCAATCAGCCTATCAATCGGCCTTGCTTCTACAGCCGACACCGCGCGAGAGGATCTCTTCAAAGTGGCAGATGATACTATGTATCGTGAGAAGCTCCATCGCCGGCAGAGCGTACGCAGTAATTCGATTAACATTCTGTCGAAGGCCTTGGAAGCACGAGACTTTGTCACCGAAGGGCATGCGGAGAGATTGCGTTGGCAAGTGTACATCCTGGGTGAAGCACTGGGATTGCCAGAACCTAAATTAGCAGAGCTATGCCTTCTAGCGCAGTTTCATGACATTGGCAAGGTTGGCGTTTCGGATAAGATACTATTCAAGGCAGGGCTCTTAGATCCCGAAGAGCGGAAAGAGATGCAACAGCATTGCGAAATAGGGCATCGGATTGCGTTTTCGTCTCCTGATTTGATGCCCATTGCCGACTGGATTCTCAAGCACCATGAGTGGTGGGATGGAAATGGTTACCCCTTTGGGCTGGCTGGCGAGGAAATCCCCTTAGAGTGCCGCATCCTGGCGATAGTCGATGCGTACGATGCTATGACGCATGATCGCCCGTATCGCAAGGCCCTAACGCATGAAGAGGCGCGAATTGAGTTAAAAAGCAATGCTGGCAAACAGTTTGATCCGCAATTGGTCCGCCTTTTTATCGAACAACTGAGCACTACAAGCGGCCCGTCAGGGGTAGCCTAGGAACTAAGTCCGAGGGTCTGTCGCGCAGGGACGGGGCGTTTGCGACATCAAAGACTGTTTGCACACCTCAGTGTCGCATTCCCTCCGTCCCTGTGCGACATCCCCGCGCCACAGAGAGGAGTTGGAATATGCATTTGCACTCAGGGCTGTACGAGCAGGTGGTCAGTATGGCCGTTGCGGCTGCCTTGCAGGTACTTGGCGACGAACGGGAGGCGCAAACGGCGCCCTTAGTAGCGGGCGAAGCAGAGACGGTGCTGGCCCGCTACTTGCATGACGTCTTGTATAAGGGCCTCATCTACATTCGCGATAACTGCGGCGAATATAGGGCGCTATCTCAACAGGTGGCCGCCTGTAATAGCCTGATTGAGCTGCTGTCGCAACTCAGTGATGAGTCAGAGTTGCTTGAATGGCGCATTGGTGAGCGCCATGAGCAGCTGCTTGCTATTGCGGATAAGGTCCGCATCGCCCTGCCCCAAGCACTGGGGAGGCGAGTGGAGGTTATTCGGCCGGAGACACCTCTTTCCATAAGCACGCTTTTTACAGGTTCCATTCACGAGCCTTCCATGGTAGCAGAACTCAAGAAGGAAATACTCACCGCAGACCGCATCGATTTACTCATTTCGTTTATTAAGTGGAGTGGTCTAAGGCTTATTATGCCGGAGCTTTTCACCTTTACGGCGCGAGGTAGTCTTCGTGTCATCACGACCTCGTACATGGGGGCGACAGACCTCAAGGCCATGCTTGAATTGGCTAAGCTGCCGAACACAGAGGTTCGTATCTCCTACGATACTAGATCAACACGCCTGCATGCTAAGTCATATATTTTTTACCGCGCAACCGGTTTTTCGACAGCCTATGTAGGGTCGTCAAATTTGTCGAGCGCTGCCATAGGCAGTGGGCTAGAGTGGAACGTCAAGGTGACAGAAAAGGACATGCCGCATGTTCTGCGCAGCATTAACGCTACATTTGCCGCATATTGGCATGATAGCGACTTTCGGCCCTTCGCGTCAGACAACGCGGAGGAGCTACATAGGGCGCTGCGAGCGGAGAACGCATCCGGTCTTAGAGACGAGCAGTATTTGTTCACCATTGAACCTTACCCTTTTCAGCAAGAAATACTAGAGAGGCTAGCTGCCGAGCGCGAGTTGCACCACAGATATCGTAATTTAGTGGTCGCGGCCACTGGTACCGGCAAGACGGTAGTTTCGGCCTTTGACTACAAGAGATTTTGTCGTGAGAGCGCTACTGGACGTAAGCGGCTACTCTTTGTTGCTCATAGGCGCGAAATCCTCGAGCAGAGTCTTAGGTGTTTTCGCGCCATCTTGCGAGACAACAACTTCGGCGAGTTGTTTTGCGGTGACTTGCGGCCACAGTGTCATGACCATCTATTTGTGTCAATACAGACATTTAACTCTCAAGAATTTGCCCGTGCCACAGCGCCAGACTTCTACGATTTTATTATTGTGGATGAGTTTCATCATGCCGCTGCCTCAAGTTACCAGGAGCTGCTGTCATATTATCGGCCTAAAGTGCTCCTTGGGTTGACAGCCACACCCGAGCGCATGGACGGGATAGACATTGTCGACAAGTACTTCGATGGCGCAATGGCGACTGAACTTCGTCTACCGGAAGCGATCAACCGCCAATTGCTCGTTCCATTCCAGTACTTTGGTGTCAGTGACAACGTGGATCTCAGTCGAGTGCGTTTTGAGCGGGGCCGCTACGATACTGCAGAACTCACGAAGGTGTACACTGGCAACGACATGCGCACCGATGGCATTCTAAGAGCCGTAAGGAGGTATATTGCTGATGTGCGCGAGACGCGGGGTCTTGGCTTTTGCGTGAGCATAGAACACGCCAAGTACATGGCCAAGAGATTTACGGAGAAGGGCATTCCTTCGCTCGCGCTACATGGTGGGTCCTCTAGGGAGGAGCGTGACAGCGCGCAGAGTAGGCTCGTTAAAAAGGACGTACATTTTATCTTCACCGTTGACCTCTACAACGAGGGGGTCGACATCCCTGAAGTAGACACTATCTTGTTTCTGCGGCCGACAGAGAGCTTGACAGTTTTTTTGCAGCAGCTAGGGCGTGGGCTAAGGCGTTGTGGGGACAAAGACGTGCTAACTGTCCTCGACTTCATTGGCCAAGCGCACCGGCAGTACAGTTTTGAGTGGAAGTTTAGGGCCTTAATGAGACAAACCCAGCGCTCCGTGCAAAAAGAGCTTGAGGACGGCTTTTCCGCCTTGCCGCGCGGTTGCCATGTAGAGCTCGAGCGTGTGGCCAAGGAGGCTGTGCTAGAAAATATAAGGCAGGCCACCACCAGCAAGGCAAGCATTTTGCGACGTTTGCGTACTTTCGCCCTAAACACCGGAGAGCAGCCATCCCTGACGGCATTCCTGCGCACCTATAGCTCCCTAACTCCTTGCGACATTTATCGTACGGGGAGCACTTTTGCTGGCCTATGTGTACAGTCTGGATGTAGTTCTCGTGCCAGTGACCGAGATGAGGCACAACAGGGAAACCACGATGAATCGAGGATAGCCAAGGCGCTGCTCAGACTGAGCCGAAAGAATTCGCGTCGCCTAATTCAGTTTTTACTTGCCGCCCTCGTGCATGGTCTTCCAGACCGACTGACAGACGAAGAGCTGCTCATGCTACGCATGTTTCACTATTCCTGCTGGCAACGCACTCCGCTAGCGCTAGGGTTTGCCACTGCGCGGCACAGTTTTTCGCAGTTTCTGCAGGACTCTGTATTGCGCGTAGAACTACGCGAGTTGCTGCAATTTTGCTACGAGCGCATCACGTTCATCGACAAACCTGTGCGCCTTGGCTTTCCTTGCCCGTTAGACCTCCATTGCCATTACTCGCGGGATGACATTATGGCAGCCATGGGAGTATGGACTGACGAAGCGCGGCCGGATATGCGCGAGGGCGTCAAATGGTTGCCCGGTAAGAAAACCGATTTGTTGTTTATCAATCTTAACAAGTCCGAAAAAGATTTTTCTCCGACGACCATGTACGAGGACTACGCTATAAATGAGAGTCTGTTCCATTGGCAGTCGCAATCGACGACCTCATCCTCCTCGCCAACAGGGCAGCGCTACATCAACCACGCGAAAGAGGGCAGTCAGGTGCTCCTGTTTGCGCGCGAGTTTAAGCAAGTGAATAATGAAGCACAGCCGTATGTCTTCTTGGGCAAGGCAACTTACGTTAGTCACCTCGGTTCGCGACCTATGAGCATCATCTGGCGCCTTGCTGAACCACTGCCGGCAAGCATGGTCAGCAAAGCAGTGCAGGCGGGAATCGTCTGAAAGGGTCTGTCGCGCAGGGACGGGGCGTTTGCGACATCAAAGACTGTTTGCACACCGCCGTGTCGCATTCCCTCCGTCCCTGTGCGACAAAACTTATGCATGCGATGGCTTGCGGAGACGTGCAATTTTTGTTACAATAAACTTCGTCAACATGGTGGGTATAGCTCAGTTGGTTAGAGCACCAGATTGTGGATCTGGGGGCCGTGGGTTCAAGTCCCATTATCCACCCCAATATGCGCCCGTAGCTCAGCTGGATAGAGTAACGGACTACGAATCCGGTGGTCGCAGGTTCAAATCCTGCCGGGCGCGCCATTTTAACTAGAGGCTAGAGGCTAGAGGCTAGAGGCTAGAGGTTAGAGTTTGGAAACTAGATATGCGGAAGTAGCTCAGCGGTAGAGCATCGCCTTGCCAAGGCGAGGGTCGAGAGTTCGAATCTCTTCTTCCGCTCCAAAATTTTCTCATCCCCCTGCCGTTTTTCGGGTTTCTTTGTATGCCCTGCTTACCATTGTGGTAAGCTTTTTTTGTGCTATAATGTAGTGGTCGATCTAGGCTTCACCTAGGAACACATTCACTTTGAGGAGGACTACGCGTTTGAAAACAGAACTGCTTCAGTTAGAAAACAACAAACTACAGATTGAGGTCACCATTGACGAGAGTGAGGTAGCAGCCGCTCTGCAGGGTGCTTACAAGAAAGTTGTCGCTAAGGTCAACATGCCCGGCTTTCGCAAGGGCAAAGTCCCCGTGCACATTCTCGAGGCGCGTTACGGTCAGGAAGTCTTGCACGACGATGCTTTAGACATCCTCTTGCCGCCCGCCTACGAACGCGTGCTCGCCGAACATAAGGTCAAACCAATCGCGCGTCCCGAAGTAACAGTAGTTCATTTTGCCCGTGGCGATGCTGCCCAAATTAAGTTTGTGGTGGAACTTTTGCCTGAGATAATCGTAGAAGACTACAAGGGCGTGGTCATAGATAAGCCCGTGGTCGAGGTAGGTGAAGAGCAGGTAGACAAAGAACTTGCGAAATTGGCGGAGCGCCATGTGCGCCTGGTTGATGCTAGTGATAGCACCTTGGCCGTGGGCGATACTGCGATCATCGACTACAGGGGAAGTGTAGACGGCCTTTTCTTCGGTGGCGGCACGGCCACTGGGCATTCACTTGAAATCGGCTCGGGGACATTTATTCCAGGCTTTGAAGAGCAGCTCGTGGGGATGCAGCGTGGCGAAACACGCAGTATCGACGTCACCTTTCCCACCGAATATCGCAATGAGGATCTAGCAGCGCAGGACGCAGTGTTTGAGGTTGTTTTGCATGATATTAAGCGCAAAGAGTTGCCTGCCATAGATGATGAGTTTGCCAAAGAGATTTCTGAGCACGAAACTCTTGCCTCACTGCGGGCAGAAATTGCCGGCAAGCTAATGCAGACAGCAGAAGATAACGCCAAAAAGCGCATCGAAAACGAAGTTGTGGCTAAAATTGTAGCGAGTACGTCTTTCTCCGTACCTCCTGTTCTAGTTGAGGAAGAAATCGACTCCATGGTCGAAGATATGGAGCAAAGCCTCTCGCGCAGCAAATTGAAGCTTGAGCAGTATCTGTCGTATATTGGCAAAACTAAAGAAGCCCTGCGCGAGGACTTTCGAGTTTCGGCGTCGAATAGGGTAAAGACTCGCCTCGTCATTGAGAAGGTGGCTGAGCTTGAAAACATCTCCGTCGATGATGTCGAAATGAGAACTCACTTAGAAGAAATGGCTCAGGCTTACAAGCAAAGTGTAGCCGAGGTAGAGAAGTTTTTGCACCAGCGAGGTCAATATGAAGCCATGCGTGCGAGCCTCATCACGGATAAGACCATTGACTTCCTCGTAAGCATGGCCGTAATAAATTAACAGTTGGAGGTAGGTCGTCATGGGATTAATTCCGTTTGTAGTAGAACAAACTAGCCGTGGGGAACGTAGCTACGACATCTTTTCGCGGCTCCTCAAAGATAGGATAATTATTCTCGGTAGCGCCATCGATGACCATGTGGCCAATCTCATAGTGGCGCAACTCCTGCATCTAGAGGGCGACGACCCTAGCAAGGACATCGATCTGTACATCAATAGCCCCGGTGGGCACATTGACGCGGGGCTGGCCATATATGACACCATGCAGTTCATTAAATCCGATGTGCGCACTATTTGCATCGGCATGGCGGCAAGCATGGGTGCGGTGCTACTTGCCGCAGGAGCTCCTGGTAAGCGCATGGTCCTGCCCAACGCGCGGGTCATGCTGCATCAGCCACATGGAGGCGCACAAGGCCAGGCTGTGGATATAGAAATTCAAGCGCGTGAAATTTTGCGTATGCGCGAGTCGCTTAATAAGATCCTCTCTCACCACAGCGGGCAATCTCTCGAAAAGATTGCCAAGGACGTAGACCGCGATTACTGGATGACGGCTCTGCAGGCCAAAGACTACGGCCTGGTGGATGAAATCTTAGTGAAGCGCACGAAGTAGCCAAAGGAGGTCGTTTCATGGGTAAGTTCGATGATAGAAACGCCGTCAAGTGCTCCTTTTGCGGCAAGACACAAGAACAGGTAAAAAAGCTGATTGCAGGGCCTGGAGTCTATATATGTGACGAATGCGTTGAGCTGTGCATGGAAATTGTCGAAGAGGAAGCACAACAGGGCAATGACGTAGAGCTCAAAGAGGTTCCAAAGCCGCAAGACATTAAAGAATTCCTTGACCAGTGGGTTATCGGACAAGACGAAGCCAAGCGCATCTTGGCCGTTGCAGTGTACAACCACTACAAGCGTATCTACGCAATCCCTGGTAAAGGCGATGAGGTCGAACTCACCAAGAGCAATATTGCGCTTATTGGGCCGACAGGCGTGGGCAAGACGCTTTTAGCCCATAGCCTGGCTAAGATCTTGAACGTTCCGTTTGCCATCGCCGATGCAACATCTCTGACCGAGGCAGGTTATGTAGGCGAAGACGTAGAGAATATACTGCTCAAGCTAATACAGAATGCTGACTACGACATTGAGCGCGCGGAAAAGGGGATTATCTACATTGACGAGGTCGACAAGATCGCCCGTAAGTCAGACAACCCCTCTATTACGCGTGATGTGTCGGGCGAAGGCGTGCAACAAGCGCTGCTAAAAATTCTTGAGGGCACGGTAGCTAGTGTTCCCCCGCAGGGTGGCCGCAAACACCCCCACCAAGAGTTCTTGCAGATTGACACGACCAATATTCTTTTCATATGTGGGGGAGCTTTTGACGGTTTAGAGAAAATAATCGAGAACCGCATCGGCAAAAGGGCCATGGGTTTTGGCGCCGATGTAAAGTCACGGGCAGATACCCCCATTGGGGAGTTGCTGCGGCAAGTACTGCCTGGTGATTTGCTCAAGTTTGGCCTGATACCAGAATTTGTGGGTCGTATCCCCGTCGTAGCCACCCTCGACCGCCTCGATGAAGAAGCCCTAGTGCGGGTGTTGACAGAGCCTAAAAATGCCCTTGTCAAGCAGTACACGAAGCTTCTCGACTATGATGGAGTAGATCTCGAGTTCAAGGCAGAAGCCCTGCGGGCGATTGCTAAAGAGGCCATCAAGCGAAACACTGGAGCGCGCGGCCTACGTGCTATCATGGAGAAAATTATGCTCAATGTGATGTACGAAGCTCCGTCACGCACCGACATCAAGAAGTGCGTAATAACGGAAGAGACGATAACGAACAATGAGCCGCCTCTTTTGCTGGCAGAAAGCAACAAGCCCCGCCGCAAAAAAGAGATAACTGCCTAGGCCAACATCAAGCCGCCCATGTTTGTGTTCTTGCCTCGAGTGACCACTAGGTGCGAGGCGAGCATTGTGAACATGGGCGGTATCTTTTGCGTGGTAGGCTGACGAGCATCCACAGAGTCAAGGGTTGCCGGTCACCCATCTTGGGTGCCTATCATTCATCGTAGGGCTTCCTTAGACCATTGTTTGACGGAGCGAGCGCCGCTGGCCGCAGATTTTGTTCCGCCGATACTGTGCCCGCACTAGCGGGTATTTTTTTTGTGGCGTATACTATTCTTATACTAGAGTCTAACGACATACTGGTA
>Ga0209103_1000717_pt1 | contig 10170 bp, 5 predicted proteins | sample 4C3metaG_FD_184152 | JGI IMG/M metagenome (GOLD analysis project Ga0209103, IMG submission 184152) | Freshwater bacterial and archeal communities from Indian Creek, Illinois, USA - 4C3 metaG (SPAdes) (version 2) | ecosystem: Environmental > Aquatic > Freshwater > Unclassified | place: USA: Indian...
GCCGTGAACGTCATCGAGTGCTGAACACGCTGCGCCGGGTGGCGGCCGTCCCGCAACCGTCACGCCACCGGCCTACCGTCGATCTTCCCCTCGAGAGCACGCTGCCCATGCCCCGTCGCCCCCTTCCCCACCGTCTGGTGCTCGTCGTCGGCCTGGCCACGGCCCTCGGCCTGCTCGCCGGCTGCCAGCGCACCGAAGCGCCGGCCACCGAAACGCCCGTCGCCGATGCCGCCGCCCCGGTCTCGCCGGAAGTGACGACGACCGCCACCCCACGCAGCGCGATCTTCCTGCACCCGGATGGCATGGGCGCGAACACCTGGGCGGCGACGCGGCTGATGCAGGTCGGGCCGGATGGCCGCCTGGCCTGGGATGCACTGCCGCGGCTGGCGATCTACGTCGGCCCCAGCCTCGATTCGGTGAACCAGAGCTCCAATGGCGGTGCCACCACCCATGCCTATGGCGTGCGCGCGACGCTCGACAGCTATGGCCTGATCAACGGTGTTGCGCCAACCGCCGCCTCCGGCAAAGCCATGAGCCTGATGCGCGAGGCGCAAGCCGCCGGCAAGAAGATCGCCCTCCTCAACTCCTCCTCGCTCACCGAGCCGGGCACCGGTGTCTTCCTCGCCTCGGTAGCCAACCGCGATGACGAGGCCGAAATCGCCAGCCAGATCCTCGCGGCCGCGCCCGACATCGCGCTCGGTGGCGGCGAGATGTTCTTCCTTCCGAGGGGTGTGCAGGGCCGCCATGGCGAGGGCATGCGCGAGGACGGTCGCAATCTCGTCGAGGAGGCGAAGGCGGCCGGCTACACGGTGGTGTTCACGGCGGAGGAACTCGCCGCCCTGCCGGCCGACACCATGAAAGTACTCGGCCTGTTCGCCGCCGAGGAGACTTTCAACGAGAGGGACGAGGCCGGGCTGGCCGAGGCCGGGCTGGCGGCCTTCCAACCGCAGGCACCGCGCTTCGACGCGATGCTCGAGTTCATCCTGGCGCGCTTCAAGGACGCGCCGCAGGGCTATTTCATCGTCGGCAACGAGGAAGGCACCGACAATTTCTCCGGCGAGAACAACGCAGTGGCCACGCTCGACGCCGCCATCGGCGCGGATCGCGCGATCGCTCTGGCGCTGGCGGAAGCCAAGACCAACCCGGCATTGACCATCGTCGTCGCCTCGGATTCCGACAACGGCGGCATGAACGCCACCAGCGATGACTTGAATGAACCGGCCGACCTGCCGCGTCCGCTGCCCGCTCGCACCGCCGGCGGCTCGCCACTCGACAGCGACGGCGGCGAGCCCTTCCTGACCCCGCCGGACGCCCGCGGCAAGCGCATCCCGTTCTACATCACCTGGGCCAGCGATTCCGATAGCGCCGGCGGCACCGTGGTGCGCGGCATCGGGCCGGGTGCGACGGTGATCGAGGGCACCGTCGATGCCACCAAGGTCTACACGGCCCTGCACCTCGGGCTGTTCGGCCCGACCGCGCCTCAGAACTGATAGCGCACGATCATCTGGATGGCGCGGCCGCCGGTTTCGGTTTCCAGCTCGAACTCGTCGTAGTCGCGGGCGATCTGGTCGGCGATGGTGTTGAACTTGTCGAACACCTCGTCCTTGCTCTGGTCGAGCAGGTTGACGCCGGTCAGGCGCAGGGTCCAGGCCTCGCCGAAGCGCTTCTCGACGAAGGCCTCGAGGTCGCCGTCGTAGCTCGTGACGATCTCCTCGCCGACGATGCGGCTCACGGCATCGCCCTGCTTGCGGAAGGTCACGCCGAACGCGGCATCCAGCGCCGGCAATTCCTGGATGAAGCCGATGTTGTAGACGTAATTGCTCTGGTTGTTGAAGCGGCGCGTGCCGAAGACATCTTCGATCTCGCTGTCCAGCCAGGAGTAGTTGAAGAACACGCCGGTGTGCTCCAAGCCAAGCATCGCAAGCGGGGTCGAGAGATCGAACTCGGCACCCCAGACCCGGCCGTCGCCGGTGTTACGCGGTTGCAGCACCAGGGTGCCGGGGCCTTCGCTGCCTACGACGCCGGTGCTGGCGAGCTCGACCAGATTGCGGATGTCGCGGTAGAACAGGTTGACGCCGGCGATGCCGCGCTGGCCGAGCCGGCGCTCGAAGCCGACATCGAGGCCCCAGGCATCCTCGGGCACCAGCGCCGGGTTGCCGAGCAGGTCGTTCTCGCCGAACTCGGTGGTCAGCAGGGCCGGCGAAAGAGCATTGAAATCCGGCCGCCGCACGGTGCGCGCCACCGAGGCGGTGATGCGGCTTTCGTCATCGAGATTGAAACGCAGATGGGCCGAGGGCAGCAGGAAGGCATAGTCGTTCTCACTACGCGCCAGCGCCGGGGCGACCGTGCGATCGAAAATCTCGGTCGTGGTGTGCTCGTAGCGCAGGCCGGCCTCCCACTCCATCGCGTCCTGCTCGCCGCTCAGCATCACGAACGGCTCGAGGCGGGTTTCCTCGATGGTGTTGAGCCCACCCGGGGCCGCCACCAGCGGCTGGGTCGGGCCGGGGATCGGCGGGCGCACGCCGGGCGCGTTGGGGATGGTGACGCGGTAGCGGGTGGCGTCGAGGATGCGCGTCTCGCGCTCCTTCATCGCCACCAGCGCACCGAACTTCAGGCGGCCGAAGCCGGCCTCGCGCTCGTGGGTGAACTCGCCGGTGGTGTCGGTGTCCTCGATCAGCAGGTCACGCACGTCGCGGGTGAAGCGGTCGTCCTCCGGGAAAGCGATGGCATCGCGCAGGTACTCCCAGTCGTTCTCGAACTCGAACTGGTCGTCGCTGATGCCGGCGCGGTCGAGGCGGAACTCGCTCTCGCCGCCCAGCATCGGCAGCTTCAGGCCGGCACCGATCGTGTAGTTGTCGGTCTGGATGTCGAGGTCGTTGTCGTTGACGGTGAGCAGGTTGGCATTGTTCTGGATGCCACCGCGGTACTCGATCGAGTCCTCGTCCTGGATGCGGTCGGTGCGCACGAACATGCCGTGCAGATGCAGCTCGGCCTCGCCGATGCCGACGCGGTAATCGGCATTGAAGGCGTAGTCGGTGCCATAACGCACGTCGGTCTGCACTTCGGTGTTGACGAGCGTGCCGCCGGGCGCACTGAAGCGCTCGCTGAACTTGTCCTTCGGGCTGCGGCGGCCCTGCATATTGGCACCGACCAGCAGGTTGCCGCCCAGGGCCTGGCCGCCCCAGAACGCACCGAAGCTGGGTTCGATCTCGTCGTCGTTGAAGTGCATGGCACCGGCGCGCAGGTAGCCGCCGTCCAGCGAGTAGCCGTCGCGCAGGACGATGTTCAGGGCGCCAGCGATGGCGTCGCCGCTGCGGTCGGCCGAGGCCGAACGGACGATCTCGATGCGCTCGACGATCTCGGCCGGGATGCGGTCGACGAAGAAGGCGCGGTCAAGGCCCGCACCCGGCACGCGCTTGCCATTGATCAGGATCTGGGTGTAGCCCGAGTCGAGGCCACGCAGGCGCACGCCGTCGTACTCCAGCACGTCGGAGAGGAAGGTGACCGAGGGCACGCGCTTCAACATGTCGCCGACGGTCAGTGGCTCGAAGGGCTGGAAGAAGGCCAGGTCGTAACTCAGCACCGGCGCGGTGGCCTCGGTGCGATCGCGGTAGACGATCTCGCCACGCACCTCGATGCGGTCCAGGCGTGCCGCATCGGCATCGGCAGCACGGGCCTGGGCGAGTACGGCCGGGGCCAGCAGGACGGCCAGGGCGGCACCGATGGCGGCGACGAGAATGCGACGGGGCATGGAGCTTCCTGAGCGTTGAGGTATCGTTATTCGATGCGCCTCCAGTGACAGCACCATGACAGTGGAACGGCGGGGCCGTCACAGAATGCCTCGCACCTGCTGCGGCGCACCATCATGGCGTTAGGATGGAGCCCTTCATCAGCCCACGTCCATGCCCGAACGTCTGCGCCCCATGCTGCTCGCCGTGCTGTTCGTGGCTCTCTATTGGGGCGGTGGCCTGCTGGCCGACCATCTGATCGTCGGCCGTGATGCCGTCGTACTGCTTTGGCCGCCGGGTGCGCTGGCTTTCATGCTGCTGCTGCGTGAAGGCCGGCGGTATGGCTGGCTGATCCTGCTGGCCGAACTGTTTTCGGCCCTGTTCTGGCCGCGGGCACCGCTCGCCTTCCTGCCCTTTTCGATGGCCGCCAACCTGGCGGGTGCCTTCGCCGCGGTTGGCATGGCCCGCCGGCTTGGCATGCGCTCCGGCAGCATCTTCGACCTCGACAGCCTGCGTGCGCTGCCCGTGGTCGGTCTGGTACTGGCGCTGGCCAGCCTGCCCTTCGGGCTTTCCGGCCTCGTGCTGACCGGCATGACCCCTTTCGACGAAGCCGGAGCCGCCGCACTGAAATGGCTGACTGCCAACACCCTGGGCCTGCTGCTGCTGGCCCCCGGCCTGTGGCTGCTGTGGCCGGAACGCACTCGCTCGCAGAAACCACCGGCTGCTCCGCTGGCACGCGTTGAAAGCACCGTCTGGGCGGCGGCCCTGCTGGCCAGCCTGGCGACGGTGGGGCTGCTGCCACACAACGTCGTCGTCAACGCCGCCGCCATGTCCGCCCTACCCAGCCTGGTGCTGCTCTGGGGTGCCATCCGCCTGCCACCGCGCTGGGCGGCGGCTGGCTGTCTGGTTTCGGGCCTGTTCCTCGCCACTTTCGCGGCCACCGGCACCGGTGCCCTGCAAGAGCCGCAAAGCATGGGCGAGGCGTTGATCCTGGTGGGGCTGTTGTTCACCCTCACCCTGGCACCACTGGTGCTGATGGCCGCGGTGGACGCATCGCGACGGGCCGCCGCCGAAATGCTGCGGCGCTCGCGCACCGACCCGCTCACCGGCCTGGCCAACCGCAGCGGGCTGCAGTACCGGGCCGAATCGGCGCTGGCGTCGGCACCGGCTGGGCTGCCAATGCTGCTGCTGTACCTCGACATCGACAACTTCGAGCGGATCAACGATGCCGCGGGCCTCACCGAGGGCGACGGCTACCTGCGCGCCATCGCCCACCGCCTGCAGCGCACGCTGGGAGCAGACGACCTGCTCGGCCGGCTCGACACCGATCGCTTCGTATTGCTGCTGCACGGCATTCCAAGCACCCAGGCCAGCGCCCGGGCCGAGGCCCTGCGGCACATCGCCAGCGAGTACCGCCATCCGTTCGGCGATCGTTGGCTGTCCTCCACCGCCAGCGTCGGCGGCGTGGCCTTCGCCGCCGGCGAGGCCGGCTACGACATCGTCCTGCCCCTCGCCGCCGCCGCCTGCGCCGCGGCCAAGGAGCAAGGTGGCGACCGCGACCAACTCACCGACGTCCACAACGGCAGCGAGACGGTGGCCGAACGCCGGCTCGCCCTCGGCTGGGCGACCCGGGTCGACCAGGCCCTGCAGGACGGCCGCTTCCGGCTGTTCGGCCAGAGCATCGTTCCGCTCGATCCGGCCCACAACGGCGGTCGGCACCTCGAAATCCTCGTCCGCATGGTCGATGCGGCGAGCGGCGAGCTGGTGGCACCGGGCCTGTTCGTGCCGGCGGCCGAACGCTTCAATCTCGGCTCCAAGCTCGACCGTCACGTGCTCGACCGCACCCTCGACTGGCTGGAGCGCAATCCGCTGGCACTGGCCCAGGTCGAACTCTGTGCCATCAACCTGTGCGCGGCCTCGGTCAACGATCCGTCCTTCCTAGCCTTCCTGCGCGAGCGCCTGGCACGCAGCACGGTGCCACCCGAGCGGCTCTGCCTGGAGATCACCGAGACTTCAGCCGTGCACGATTTCAGTGAAGCGCGCAGCTTCATCGCCGCCGTGCGGGCACTCGGCGTGAAACTGGCGCTGGACGATTTCGGCGCCGGATTCAGTTCCTTCGCCTACCTGAGCCGGCTCGAGGTCGATTTCATCAAGATCGACGGCAGCTTCATCCGCGACATCGAAACCTCGGCATTGTCGGTGTCGATCGTGCGCGCCATCACCGAGATCGCCGGCACGCTGGACAAGCGCACGGTGGCCGAGTTCGTCGAGAACGATGCGGTGCGCCAAAGGCTGGCCCAGCTGGGCGTCGATTACGGGCAGGGCTATGGCATCGACCATCCGCGGCCGATCGAGCAATTCTTCCATCGGCCGGCACCGCTGTTCCCGGCGCATTGAGGCACTGCGTGCCGATCCGCATCCTGCCCCTGCTGCTCGCGGCCCTGCTGCTCGCGGCCCTGCCCAAGGCCGCGGCGGAAACCACTGCCGACGCGAGCCCGGGCCTGCGGCTTTCGGTGGAACGCCAGCCCGACGGCAGCCGCCGCGCCCTCGTGCAGAACCCGCTGGCCGGGCCGGTGCAGGTGCGGGTCTGGGACCCCGGCCGGCCAGAAGCGGCGGCCGAGGCCACGCTGGCGGCCGGCGAATCCCGTGCCATCGGACGATTTTCCGGTACGGGTGCCGCCGATCTGCGCCTGCTGGCCCGGCCCGGTGCGCCGCTGCTGCTGCCTCCGACGCAGCTCCGGCCCTATGCCTTCCCGCTGCCGGCCGATGCGGACTGGCGGCTGACGCAGGGCTTCGGCGGCCGTGCCAGCCACCGCGATCCGGCCAACTTCCACGCGCTCGATTTCGCTGCCGCCAAAGGCACGCCGGTGCTGGCCGCACGCGCCGGGACGGTGATGCAGGTGGTCGACCATTTCCGCGAGGGTGGCGACGATGAGGCGCTGAAGGAACGCATGAACTTCGTCCGCGTGCTGCATGCCGACGGCAGCATGGGTCTGTATGCCCACATCGCCGCCAGCAGCGCGCGGATTCGCTCCGGCGAGGCCGTCGAGGCCGGCAGGGTGCTGGCCGCGGTCGGCAGCGTGGGCTGGAGCAGTGCGCCACACCTGCACTTCAGCGTGCAGATCAACGACGGCCGTGAACTGCTGAGCCTGCCGTTCCGGATGGCCACGCCGGACGGCCAATGGCTCGGCGATCCGCGCTGAAGTACCGCTCCGCGCCATCGCGGCCGGCACTGCCACCAATGGGTCGCCGCGTATAATCGGCCTCCTTTCCGCTTCCACGAGCCGCCGGCCCATCGCCCGGCGCCGCGCGCATGTCCCAGCAGATCCTCGAAACCAGGCGCCGCCGCACCTTCGCCATCGTCTCCCACCCCGACGCCGGCAAGACCACGCTGACCGAAAAGCTGCTGCTGTTCGGCGGCGCGATCCAGATGGCCGGCTCGGTGAAGGGCCGCAAGGCCGCGCGCCACGCCACCTCCGACTGGATGGCGCTGGAGAAAGAGCGCGGCATCTCGGTGACGTCCTCGGTGATGCAGTTCCCCTACGAGGGCAAGATCGTCAACCTGCTCGACACGCCGGGCCACGCCGACTTCGGCGAAGACACCTACCGCGTGCTGACCGCGGTGGACTCGGCATTGATGGTGATCGACTGCGCCAAGGGCGTGGAAGAACGCACGATCAAGCTGATGGAGGTGTGCCGCATGCGCGATACGCCGATCATGAGCTTCATCAACAAGCTCGACCGCGAGGGCAAGGAGCCGATCGACTTGCTCGACGAAGTTGAATCGGTGCTCGGCATCCAGTGCGCACCCGTGACCTGGCCGATCGGCATGGGCAACCGGCTGAAGGGCGTGGTGCACCTCATCGACAACGAGGTTCATCTGTTCGAGCCCGGCAAGAACTTCACCCGGCAGGATTCCACCATCCTCAAGCTCGACGACCCGGCGCTGGAAGCCCGCCTTGGCGCTGCGGCCTTGGCCGAGCTGCGCGATGAACTCGAACTGGTGCAAGGGGCCTCGCACCCCTTCGACAAGGCGAAGTACCTGCGCGGCGAGCAGACCCCGGTGTTCTTCGGTTCCGCCGTGAACAACTTCGGCGTGCAGCTGCTACTCGACTTCTTCGTCGAGCACGCGCCCTCGCCGCGGCCGCGCGCCACCACGTCGCGCGAGGTGCAGCCCGAAGAGGAAAAGCTGACCGGCTTCGTCTTCAAGATCCAGGCCAACATGGACCCGCAGCACCGCGACCGGGTGGCCTTCCTGCGCATCTGCTCGGGCCGCTTCAGCGCCGGCATGAAGGTGTTGCAGCCGCGCACCGGCAAGGAGTTGAAGCTCGCCAACGCGCTGACCTTCATGGCCTCGGATCGCGAGATCGCCGTCGAGGCCTGGCCGGGCGATGTGATCGGCATCCACAACCACGGCACCATCAGCATCGGCGACAGCTTCAGCGAAGGCGAGCCGCTGAACTTCACCGGCATCCCGAACTTCGCGCCGGAGCTGTTCCGCCGTGCACGACTGCGCGACCCGCTGAAGCTCAAGCAACTGCAGAAGGGCCTGGCCCAGCTCAGCGAGGAAGGTGCCACCCAGTTCTTCCGCCCGCTGATGAGCAACGATTTGATCCTCGGCGCGGTGGGCACGCTGCAGTTCGACGTGGTCGCCTACCGGCTCAAAGACGAGTACGGGGTGGATGCCGGCTTCGAGCCGGTGCAGGTGCAGACCGCGCGCTGGGTCTACGCGCCGGACGACAAGGTGCTGGAGGCCTTCCGCGAGAAGAACGCGATGAACCTCGCCATCGACGCCACCGGGCATCTCGTGTATCTCGCCCCCTCGCGGGTGAACCTGCAACTGGCGCAGGAGCGCGCCAAGGACGTGCGCTTCGAGGCCACCCGCGAGCATGCCGCCAGCGTGGCGGTGGACTGAGCGCCGAAGCGGCGACTCAAGGCTCGGCCGCGGCCTCGGCCAAGGCGGCCAGCGCCTGCACCACCTCGGCCAGTTCCACCCCATCCCCGAGTCGGCCGACCACCGCGCCGGCGAAGTGCAGGCCCTTTCCGGGCTCGTCCACCAGTGCACCGGCTTCGGCTTTGAGCTTCGCGATCAAGGGGCCGACGTCTTTCGGCGAGGGGTGGCCCGCACTCTGCACCAGCACGCGGCCATCGGCGTGCAGCAGCTTGAAGTAGAAACGGCCGTCGCTCTCGCGGTACTGCTTGAAGCTGGGCAATTTGCGGACCGCGCCTTTGTCGGATGTCCCACCGCCCTCGATGCCTTGCGCCCTCACCCTCTGGGCGGTGAGTGGCCGCAAGCCCACCGCGGCGCGCAGATCGCGCAGCAGCGGCGTGGCGATGGCCCTCGCCTTCGCGGCACCCGCCTGCAGCGTGGTCTCGATGTCGGCGGGCTTGGCCATCAGCAATTCGTACTTCTCGCGCATCGCTGCCAGCTGCCCGTCGAGCAGTTCGAACAGCGCCTGCTTGGCCTCGCCCCACGCCAGCCCGCCGCGCAGCGCGGCGTGCATCTCGGCGGCCTGCCCGTCCGACGCGAAAGCGCGGTAGAGCGTGAACAGGTGCGCGGTGTCCGGGTCTTTCGGCTCACCCGGCGCGCGCGAGTCGGTGAGGATGCCGGCGATCAGCTTCTTCAACTGCGCGGACGGCGCGAACAGCGGGATGGTGTTGCCGTAGCTCTTGCTCATCTTGCGGCCGTCGAGGCCGGGCAGCGTGGCCACCTGTTCCTCGATCACCGCCTCAGGCAACACCAGGTGCTCGCCATAGGTGTGGTTGAAGCGCGCGGCGAAATCCCGCGCCATCTCGATGTGCTGGATCTGGTCGCGACCCACCGGCACCTTGTGTGCCTTGAAGGCGAGGATGTCGGCGGCCATCAGCACCGGGTACATGTACAGCCCCGCGGTGACGCCGGCATCGGCGTCCTCGCCCTGCGCGGCGTTCGCATCCACCGCCGCCTTGTAGGCGTGCGCACGGTTGAGCAGGCCCTTGCCGGCCACGCAGGTCAGCAGCCAGGTCAGCTCGGGGATCTCGGGCACGTCCGACTGCCGGTAGAACCACACGCGCTCCGGATCGAGCCCGCAGGCCAGCCAGGTGGCGGCGATCTCCAGCGTGGAACGCTGCACCAGTGCCGGGTCCTGCACCTTGATCAGGGCGTGGTAGTCGGCGAGGAAGTAGAAGCTCTCGGTGCCGGGCTGGCGGCTGGCGGCCACCGCGGGGCGGATGGCACCGGCGTAATTGCCGAGGTGCGGAGTGCCGGACGTGGTGATGCCGGTGAGGATGCGGACGGGTGCGGGCATCGGTCAGTTTCGGGCTTCCTCGGCCTCGCGGGTGACGACTTCGCCGACCTTCTTCACGTCCTTGCCGATCCCGGAGATCGTGTTGCAGGCGGTGAGTCCGAGCAGGACGAGGGCGGCGAGCGTCAGCAGGCGGATCGGTTTCATGGCGGGCTCCC
>Ga0209103_1000718_pt1 | contig 10159 bp, 13 predicted proteins | sample 4C3metaG_FD_184152 | JGI IMG/M metagenome (GOLD analysis project Ga0209103, IMG submission 184152) | Freshwater bacterial and archeal communities from Indian Creek, Illinois, USA - 4C3 metaG (SPAdes) (version 2) | ecosystem: Environmental > Aquatic > Freshwater > Unclassified | place: USA...
CCCTTCACGCACATAGCTGCGCAGCGCGTCAAATACGGGAGTTCGGCTTTGCCTGCGCTCAAGTGCAATGCGGGCTTGGTCTTTTCTGTTGGTCAATGTGCCGCCTCCTAACGTCTACGCGTATAAGGTTATATTAAACGCATAGGGGGTAATCTTCAATAGTTCTGGCTCATACACGGCAGGAAATTTTCGGGCCGAGTGAAAAACTCGGGTTTAACTGTAGTAAGGAGTGAGTGATGTGGTCTTGCCTATTATTTCTCCCGCGGAGTACTTGGGGTTTCCGGTAGGGGCTGACCGATGTCTGGCCGATTGGGAACAAGTGCTGGGGTATTTTCACCAGGTCGCTGAAGCTAGCCCGAGAGTTAACTTTTCTGTAATAGGGACGTCTACTGAAGGACGACCGCTAGGTGTAGCGACCATTACCTCGCCGGAGAATCACCAGAACCTAGATGAGCTACGCGCAATACAAAAACTACTCGCCGACCCACGGCTGCTGCAAGTAGACGAAGCGGCCTCCCTTATGCAGGAAGGAAAGACCGTAGTGCTTATTACCTGTGGCATTCATGCTACCGAAGTGGGCGCATCGCAGATGAGTATGCAGCTGGTCTACGAGCTAGCGACAGGTGAGGATGTAGATACTAATGAAATCCTGGCCAACACTATTCTCCTCTTGGTCCCCTCTTTAAACCCCGACGGTCTGGACTTGGTAGTCAATTGGTACAAGCAAACACTAGGTACTCGCTTTGAGGGGACTGCCCCCCCACTTTTGTATCAAAAATATGCCGGTCACGATAATAATCGGGATTGGTTTATGTTTACCCAAAAGGAGACCCGCCTGGCGGTCTTGCACTTACATAATCATTGGCATCCGCAAATTGTGCTTGATATGCATCAACAAACCTCAGACGGACCGCGAATGGTACTGCCGCCGTATGTTGACCCCTACGACCCAAATGTCGACCCGCTCATTCGTCAAAGCGCGGCTTGGCTCGGTCAGGCTATAGCAGCAGAGTTGACGGGCAGGGGCAAAATGGGGGTAATGACGAATGTAATCTATGATGCCTATTCCCCCAATCGAGCCTATCAGCACTACCATGGTGGGGTGCGTATTCTTTCCGAAGTGGCCAGTGTACGCATCGCCACACCCATCACCCTTGATTTCAGTGATCTGCAGGCCGGTCGGGGGCACGACCCCAAAATTGCCAGTTGGAATCATCCCGCCGTTTGGCAAGGTGGCGACTGGAGTCTCCTTGATATCGTTCTGTACAATAAGATTTGTGCTTGGGCCTGCTTGCAGCATGCCGCCAAATTTCGCTATCAATGGCTGCGCAACTTTTACACGGTGGGATGTAAGGCCATTGCCGCCAAAGAGAGCCCTTATGCCTACCTTGTGCCCCGCGAGCAAAGGGACGCCCAAGTGGCACGAGAAATGCTCGAAATACTTATGTTTGCCGGAGTAGAGATTCATGAAGCATCGAAAGCATTTGTGGCCGACGGTATAGACTATGCGGCGGACACTAGGGTAGTCCTCATGCAGCAGCCCTATGGGTGTTTCGCCAAAACGATGTTAGAAAGGCAGACCTATCCAGACCTACGACTTTATCCAGGCGGCCCCCCAAAACGCCCTTACGATTCAACTGCTCATAGCCTGCCCCTGCAAATGGGTGTCGTAGCTGTGGAAGTGCGGGCAGCTTTTTCTGCCGAGCTGCTAAAAATGACGCAAATTTCTCCCTTTCTGCGGCCCAGCCCGCCTACGACAGAGATGAAGTGGCTGTACATACGCCCGGAGGCGAACCGCAGTTTCACGGCCATCATAAAAATCTTGCAAGCAGGCTACGTGGTGTATAGATTACAGCAAGAGCTCGACTCTCCTTGCTTGCCGCCGGGAACTTTTATCGCTTCGGTTGCGGCGCAAGAGCTGGCTATCGTTATGGGCGAAAAGTACGGCCTAGAAATCGGCTATATGGAACAAGTAGATGTAAAGAGGGTGTCACAGATTAGGGTTCCTCGCATCGGTATCTACAAGAGCAGTGTGCCCAACCCAGAGGAAGGTTGGTTGAGATTTGTACTTGAGGAGCATGAATTTTGTTACAGCCCTTTAGATGATGCAATGACACGTCGAGGAGATCTTGGAGCGCAATTTGACATTGTCGTCTTGCCTTCGGCGCTGGCCAAAATCTTTAGCGACGGGCATGCGCAGGGCACCTATCCAGATGCTTATACGGGCGGGCTTGGCTCGCTTGGCGCGCAGGCACTTTGCCTTTTTGTGGAGGGCGGGGGCACTCTTGTGGCCATCGACGCTGCCTGTGAGTGGGTTATGCGGGAGTTGGCTCTGCCAGTGCGAAACGTCGTCGCCGGTTTGCCTGAGAGCGAATTTTATGCTCCGGGGTCATTTCTGCGTGTCGCAATGGACACGCATCATCCTTTAGGTTATGGCATGCCTCGCGAAGCAGTCGTGGTATCCTCGCATAGTCCGGCTTTCGCGGTAGACAACGGCAGTAAGCTAGTCGGCAAGTACCCCCTGAACAACCTTATTGTAGCGGGGTGGTTACTCGGCGCAGAGAAACTTTACGGGCGCGCGGCCCTAGTGGAGTGCTCGCTTGGGTTAGGCAAGGTTATCTTAATCGGATTTCGTCCCTATTTTCGCGCTCAAGCGCGGGGCACTTACAAAGTGCTCTTTAATGCCTTGATCAACGCGACTGCTGGCAAGGAGCACCTCGCACCCTAATGGAAGTGTCATCCATTTGCGATGAGAGGGCTGCTCTGCTATTCTAAGAGAAGATGGCGAGCGGAGGAGAAATACATGGATTATCGTAAATTGAAAGTGCAAGCAGTGATATTAAATGGGCATTATGTGCTCATGGTAAGGCAGCCAGGGGGTATTTGGGGTTTGCCAGGTGGCTTTGCCGAAGAAGGGGAGACTCCTGACATCGCTCTTTTGCGTGTGGTCAGTATGACAACTGGTTATGAGGTGCGAGTCACCAAGCACCTCACCCGCGAGAAACTGAATGACGAGAATTGCAGGTTGTTACTGACTTTCTTGGCCGAGGGGATTTCGAAGCAATACGACCCAAAGGCCCAAAAAGGTCCTCTAGAAGTCGATTGGCGAAGTTTGCGTTCACCTGAGCTCCGCGAAGAAATCTACACCAAGCACTTGGCAGGTAAAGAGAGAATATAGTAACCAGCATGTAAGGAGGCGAGAAAATGTCAGAGAAGTTACGTTTTGCGGATGAGTTTGTGAGCGATCTCAAGGAGAGCGGCTTGTACAATGACATTAAGGTGATCGGCAGTGCGCAGGGCGCATGGATTGAGATTGAGGGCCGGAGGGTCCTTAACTTGTGTTCTAACAACTACCTGGGGTTAGCCAATGACCCTCGTCTTTGCCAGGCGGCCAGCGAGGCCATCGCAACATATGGTGTAGGCCCAGCAGCTGTGCGAAGTATCGCCGGCACGATGAAATTACATGAGGACTTAGACAAGCAAGTTGCCCTGTTTAAGCGAGTAGAAGCTGCCCTAACACTGCAATCTGGTTTCATGGCGAACGTGGCCGTTATTCCGGCCTTAGTGGGCAAAGGCGATACCATTGTTTCTGACGAGCTCAACCATGCCAGTATCATTGATGGTGCGCGCCTAAGCCGCGCCGACATTAAACCATATAAACACAATGACATGTCTTCATTAGAAGCCATACTCAGTGAAATTAGGACTGGGCGCATCTTGGTTATCAGCGATGGGGTCTTCAGCATGGACGGCGACATTGCGCCCTTGCCAGAAATTGTCGCTATAGCAGACCGTTTTAGCGCCATGACCATGGTAGACGATGCGCATGGCGAGGGGGTCTTGGGTGAAAGCGGACGTGGTATTGTTGACCACTTTCATCTACATGGTAAAGTTGACGTAGAGGTGGGGACATTTTCTAAGGCTATCGGCACCATCGGAGGGTTTGCCGCTGGCCGCGCCAGCCTCATCAACTACCTGAAGCAAAAAGCGCGTCCGTTCTTATTTAGTTCCGCGCTTACTCCCGCTGATGTAGCTTCTACTTCCAAGGCGATAGAAATCCTGACGGAGAGCGGGGCCCTCGTAGAGAAATTATGGGAAAACGCCGCCTACTTCAAGCGCGGCATGCTGAACCTTGGTTTTAACATCGGAATTAGTCAGACGCCCATCACCCCCGTTATGCTCGGCGATGCGCAATTGGCGACAGAGTTTAGCCGCCAACTCTTCCAAAACGGCGTCTTTGCCACAAAGATTGGTTTTCCCACAGTGCCGCATGGTAAAGCGCGTATTCGCGCCATGATCTCGGCGACCCATAGCCAAGAGGACCTCGACTTCGCTCTCGCTCAATTTGCCCTAGTAGGTCGCGCCCTCTCCGTCATCTCGTAAAGCCCGTGCTACAAGGTGGGGAGACGATTTCAACCACAGAGTTCACAGAGAAGGCAAGAGAGGAACATGGAACGAGAGTAGTTGTTTGTCAACTCCTTGTTTTTCTGTGACCTCTGTGACCTCTGTGGTTAAAAAACGGTTCTACTCCGTCCAACCTCTAACCTCTAACCTCCAACCTCTAGTTACAGGTGCACAGAGAAGGCAAGAGAGGAACATGGAACGAGTATATTTGGTTATCAATTTCTTGTTTCTCTGTGACCTCTGCGGTCAAAGAAGTGCCTTCTCTCGTCTAACCTCCAACCTCCAACCTCCAACCTCTAGTTAAGGCGGTGTCGTTTGAAGACATACATCAAAGATTTTACTGTGGGTATGCAAATTAAGAGTCATTTTTTTGTGGTGGATCGAAGGCTTATCAACTACACGCGCAGTGGATCGCCAGCTTGTGGTCTTGTCTTGACCCTAGGAGATCGGACGGGTAAGGTTACAGGGGTTAGCTGGCATGAATCCTTGGTGAAGGACGCCTCCTACCGCAAGGATGACGTAGTATTGGTCTGTGGCAAAGTGCAGGACTACAAAGGCGAGAAACAAATCTTTCTCGAGGAAGTTACTAAGGCCAACTTGGCGCAGGTCAGCGCGGAGGATTTTTGTGCGCCACCTCCCCGACCAATCGCCGAGATGTGGTGCGAGTTAGAGGCATACATGGCCACCATCAGCAACCACTATCTCCAGGCACTCCTAGCGGCCTGCTTTGCTGACCAACAGACGAAACATGCCTTTTGCCAAGCTCCTGCTGGTCGCGAAATCCACCATGCCTATGTGGGGGGCTTGCTGCACCACACTCTGGAAGTGATCAGCTACGCCGAGAAGATGGTAGAAGTGCAAGGAACTCATCTGAATCGAGACTTGCTTGTGACTGGAGCCATTCTCCACGATTTCGCTAAGGTAGAAGAGTACGAGCTTCGTGCCTTTACCTTTGACTTTACGGACCGAGGTAGGCTCATCGGGCATCTTGTCATGGGTTCGGAAAAAGTCGGCAAACTTGCCGAAGGCATCCAGGGCTTTCCTCCTTTACTGCGCGCTGAACTTCAGCACATGATCCTTAGTCACCACGGGCATCGCGAATGGGGTTCTCCTGAGGAACCCAAGACGGCCAATGCAGTGGCCCTGCACTTAGCAGATCTCACTAGTGGAAAAATAAGTCAAGTAGAAAAAATCGTTAATGACACATTGTCTTTGGGCGAGCGTTGGTCCGCCTGGGACAAGCGACTGGAGTGTACAATTTTGGCTGCTAACTGGGGAGGCGAGGACTCTGAAACGTAATTTGTCCATTCTTTTGGTGGTCCTAGTTGTGGGTGTAGTGTGGTTTGTGTCGAGACCGACTGTGCCGACTATCAAATCTGCAGCGCCCCTCACCGAGTTCCATCAGGCGATAGAGCGGGGGCGGCCCATTTTCATTATGTTTACTAAGGCTGGCTGCCGTGTATGCATAGACATGTATCCAGTTGTACAAACTCTCAAGGATGAATTTCAGGGCCGTGTGGCGATGATTGTAGCCGACATTGGAGATAATGAAGGGTGGGAATTAGCCAAAAAGTTTGATTTCAATGCCGTACCTCATTTCATCATGATCGGCAGAGAGGGCGAGCAGGCATACACAGGGCAGACCACGATAGAGCAGCTGCGGGTCATGATAGGGGCGGCATTGGCTTGGGTACCCTAGAAACTTTGCAGTCCCTGTTAACAGGGTATCTTCCTGTGGCCCTAGTTGCATCTTTTTTTGCGGGCCTTCTCACTAGTTTCTCGCCTTGTGTTATTGCCATGTCTCCTATAGTGCTCGGCTATGTGGGTGCCTATGGGGGTAGTAATAAGTGGCTTAATCTTCAGTTATCTGTGCTATTAGTAACTGGCCTAGCCGTTGCCTTTGCCGTTCTCGGTCTTATTGCCGCGCTTATCGGAGGAGTTTTTGGCCAGCTGTCGAGCGTGGCGCCACTTATACTGGGCGGTGTGCTGGTGGCCGCAGGATTGCATTTGATGAAGCTTGTGGTTATTCCATCCCTAGGGCTCAAGAGGTGGCCTCTCCGGGTAAGCGGTAGAAGCGGTGCATTTTTGACGGGGCTCTTTTTTGGTTTGGCGGCGTCGCCATGTGCGACGGGGTTTCTGGCGGTGATTGTTAGCCTAGCAGCGGTCTCCAGTCGCCCCTTGGCCAGCGCAGCGCTGCTCTTCGCCTACGGTCTGGGTCATGGCGTCCCTCTCGTGGTTGTGGGCCTGGCCGCTGGCACCATAAAGTCGCTTCGCCAATTTAGTAAGCACTGGGACTACTTCTCTTATGCCGCCGGATTGCTCTTTGTCGGTGCAGGTGTCTACCTGTTCGCCTTGTACTTGTAGCTATGTCCGTGATAGTTGCACCAAAACCTGTGAGTTTTTCACGGGTTTTTATGGTTGCGAATAAGGCAAAGGCAAGAGGCACAGGGCATATAATCTCCTCAGAGAAGGCTCACAGTGTGGCTATTTTGTGGCGCGAAACACTACGAAATGTGTCGAAAAGAAATACTTGTCATTGTTTCAGCAAAATGCTATAGTCTAGCAAACAGTAGGAGGGGATGACTGTGTTTGTCACCTTGGTAAGCACCGAAAAGCAGCTCGCTGCCGTTGTCCGTTTGCGATACGATAGCCAGGTCGAGATTGCCACCGAGCAACAGACGCTTTCCGGGCTGCTAAGTCAAATCTATCGACCCGTGATGACGCCCATGGAATTCACCCTAGCGAATCACCAGCTCAACGGGTATCGCGCGTTCGGCATTACATGGGAGTTAATGCTGACAGAAGAACGATAGTGGGGCAGTAAATGCCGAATGCCGCTGGCGCATAGTCGGCGGTTTTTGTTAAGTTGAGGTAAGGAACTTAGGTGTTGAATATGGTTAGCAGTCCATGGGTGTGGTAGAATGGGCAATGGAGAGTGCAGTTATGGAGGAGTTCTTTTAATGCGCGAAATTATAAAGTTAAGTCTTATTCTGGCCGTTATATGCTCTATTGCCGGGGCTGCCTTAGCGGCGACCTATTCCGTAACTAGCGACATCATTGTCGAACGGCAGAAGGCGGAGCTACAATCGCGCTTACAGGGCTTACTGCCCTTGGCCGATACCTTCACTGAGACCACGGCCGAGGGCGTGATTTATTACCTAGCGACCCGCGCGGGGCAGCCTATCGGCGCTGTCATGGTAGCGGCGGGCAGGGGATATGCTGGGCCCATTGAATTGCTGGTATCATTTTCAGAAGATGGAAGAGTGCAGGGCGTGAAAGTAACCGGCCACAGTGAAACGGCTGGTATAGGCGTTCGCGTTGAGACGGCAGACTTTCTGGGCCAGTTTGTCGGCAAGGGACAAGGGCAGCCCGTTGCTGTCGGGCAAGATATTGTCGCCGCTACGGGCGCTACTATATCGGCACGTGGGGTTGCGGCCGGTGTGCGCCAAGCCATAGTTGATTTCAGTGTGCATGTGTTGCGCGCCCCGCCAGCACTTGAAGAATTCAATTTGTCGCGCGTGCGCGATGGCATATATACTGGAGAGGCGCCGGGCTTTTTGGGCCCCGTGACGGTAGAGGTGACAGTGTTAGACGGTAAAATAACCCAAATCACTGTTCGTCATGCGGATACACCCGAGATGGCTGATGAAGCAGCGAAGATTATACCGCAGCGGATTATTGACAAACAACATTTTAGAGTCGATGCCGTGTCTGGTGCATCAGCCACCAGTGAAGCGATTATGGCGGCCGTGCGTAAGGCCGTGCCCGAGCCCATATTAAAAATTAGCGAGTTGGCAGACGGCGCGTATGAGGGCGAAGGGGAGGGGCTCATGGGCCCCATCAGGGTTCGCGTTACCGTGCAAGGCGGTAGAGTAGCCAATATTGCGGTGCTTGCCCATAGCGAGACTCCCGAATATGCGGACCGCGCTTTTCCCGGGATCACTGCCGCAGTTATGGAGAAGCAGACAGTGCAAGTTGATGTCGTGAGCGGCGCAACTGCTGCGAGCGAGGGCCTACTGGCCGCACTCCGAACCGCGCTGGAAAGCGCGCCCCTCAGGTAGCACAACATACAACAATAGGATTCGTCAAGCTACCGTCTAGGGTGGTAGCTTTTCACTTTTTGGAGGTGGCAGTAATGCCCAGTTGGAGACGTAGGTTGGGCTGGACCGTGGTCCTGTTCCTAACTTGGATTTTGTTCGCCCAGAGCTTTCATTGGCAGTCACTGGTGACGGGCGTCGCGGTAGCTTTCTTGGTGACCATGTTTAACGACGATTTATTGCTCAGTCTCAGCAACGACTTGCATGTCGAAAGAAAGACTATAGTCCCGTGGTTAGTCTTTGCGGTGTGGCTGATTATTGATATCTGTAAAGCTGCCTGGCAAGTCGCGGTGGTTGCTTGTGCGTGGCGCATGGAGATACAGCCCCAGTACGTAACGCATGCGATCAAGCTCAATGAACCAGCCATGCGCATGGTTCTCGCCAACAGCATCACCCTCACGCCTGGCACATTGACCGTGGAGGCGCACCAAACGGGTGACTTTGTGGTGCATGCCCTGACAGACGCTGCGGCCGAGGGTCTCAAGGATTGGCATATCGAAAATCGTCTGGTGGCAATAGAGAGGAGGCTAGTTTAGATGGTTTTGACGGCCTTGCTCGTTACTTGCTTGGTTCTTGTCCTGCTCACCTTTGCCGCGCTGTACCGCGCTGTGGTTGGGCCAACACCAGCCGATAGGGTAGTCGCCATCAACGTGATTGGCACTAAGACCATGGTGGTACTAATATTGATTGGCTTTATTTTCCATGAGGCTCCGTTTTACGTCGACGTAGCCATGGTTTATGCCCTTATCAGTTTCTTGTTGACGATCGGCGTGGCGCGTTACCTCGAAAAAGGCACCATCGTGTGAGGGAGGGGCGACAATATGCTTAATTTCTTGGCCGAAATCATCGGCATTGCTTTTCTTGCGGCTGGTCTTTTCTTCTTTGCGGCTGGCACCCTTGGCCTTATTCGGTTCCCCGACGTACTGACGCGTATGCATGCTACTACCAAGTGCGATACTCTGGGAGCCGGGCTCATCTTGGTGGGGCTCATGTTTTTTTCGGACTCCGTCTACCTCATGCTGAAACTAGCAGTCATTATTGTCTTTCTGTGGATAGCCAATCCCACTGCCGCACATTACATGGCTCGTGCTGTCTACCGCACCGAAAGGGGTGACGACCATGTTGGCCGCGATTAATATTTTGCTGTTGGTGTTCCTGGTGATCTGCGCCGTTGTCGTGGCGCGCACCAAGGATTTGCTCAGTGCCGTTATCATTTTTGGCGCGTATAGCATGGTAATGTCTATTATCTGGCAGCAACTGCATTCGCCTGACATCGCCATCACTGAGGCCGCGATTGGCGCAGGCGCTACATCGCTGCTCTTTTTGGCCGCCATTAGCCGCACGAGGAGGCATGAAGAATGAAGAAGGTTCTCCCCGTGCTTGTATTGGCAGCGATTGGAATTTTGCTTATTTTGACCGTGGCCGAAATGCCGACCTTTGGCGATAGCAATGCTCCTGCGCACCGCGGAGTAATGGAAAAGTACTTGCGCGACAGCGCTACCGACACTGGGGCCATCAACACGATTGCCGCCATTATTCTTGACTACCGCGCTTACGATACATTAGGAGAAGCTACTGTGCTGTTCGTTGCTGTCTTGGCTGTGTCTGCGGCACTCTATGGGGGTGAGCATCATGCATGATCTGATTCTCGAGATAGT
>Ga0209103_1000719_pt1 | contig 10158 bp, 10 predicted proteins | sample 4C3metaG_FD_184152 | JGI IMG/M metagenome (GOLD analysis project Ga0209103, IMG submission 184152) | Freshwater bacterial and archeal communities from Indian Creek, Illinois, USA - 4C3 metaG (SPAdes) (version 2) | ecosystem: Environmental > Aquatic > Freshwater > Unclassified | place: USA...
CCCGGGCATCAGCCCCGCAACTCGTCGGTGATCCGCACGGGGCCGACCGTCCCCCGCAGCCTGGCGCGGTAGATCACCACGCCTTCGGCCACCCGCATCACATAGGTCCGGGTCTCGGTGAAGGGGATGGTCTCGATCCAGTCGACCACATCGACATCCGGCAGCCGCGGGTCGCCGAATTCGGTGATCCAGCGGCGCGGGCGGCCCGGCCCGGCATTGTAGCCCGCCGCGACCAGCGCGATCGAAGGGCCGAACTCGGCCACCATCTCGGCCAGGTAGGCCGCGCCGAGGGCGACGTTGTAGGCAGGGTCGCTGGTCAGCCGCGCCACGTCGAAGTCCTTGCCCAGCTTTTGCGCCATCATCCTGGCCGTTTCCGGCAGGACCTGCATCAGCCCGCGCGCATCCGCGCCGGACCGCGCGGCCGGGTCGAACTCGCTTTCGCGCCGGGCGATGGCCAGCGCCAGCGCGCGGCTGACCGCCAGCCCGTCCGGCACCATCTCGGTCACCGGATAATAGGCCGCGGGCAGGATCAGCCCGCGCTCCGCCGCCGCCTTGCCGATCAGCACGGCCAGGTTGGGCTCGTTCCAGTCCAGCACCATGTCGGCCATCTGCGCGAGACCCGCGTTGTCCTGCGTCTCGGCCAGGTGCAGCACGAAGCGCCGGGTCAGGACCGCGTCGCCGGCGGCGCGCAGCAGCCCGGCCGCCTCCAGAACCGAGGAATCGGTGAAAGCCGCCCCCCTCCAGTCGGGCGCGCGGGCCACCGACAGCAGGCTTGCATCCAGCGTCAGGCCCAGCCGTTCGGCGGCCAGCAGGCCGTAGAAGGCCGTCTGGTGCCGGGCCGCGGCCTGAAAGCTCGCGGTCGCGTCCTGACCCGCGCCCGCCTGCGCGCGGCCGATCCAGTAGTGGCCCCGCGCCAGGCTGATCGGGGTCGAGACGCTGGCCAGAAGCCGCCGGAAATGCCCCAGCGCGGTCGCGGGATCGTCCAGCCGGCGCAGGGCGATGAAGCCCGCCAGGAACTCGAGGTCGGCATGGTCGCTGCCATCGGTCAGGTGGTGGCCCGCCGCGACGCGGTAAGCCTCGGCCGGCCGGCCCTGCCGCATCAGCCAGCGCGCCAGGATCGCGCGGCGGTCGGCCCAGGCCTCGGGCCGGCCCAGCGCGGCGGCGCTGTCGGAGCGCTCCAGGATCATCTCCAGCGCCGCGTCGTAAAGCTCGCGCCGCATCCGCCAGATGAAGCGGTCATGCGCCAGCCCCGCATCCCCGGCCCGCGCCGGCGGCACCGCTTCGATCAGGGCGTTCACGCCATCTGCCTCGTTCTGCAGCGCGATCCGCGCCCGGGCCAGCGCGCGCAGGTCCCCGGGCACCCGGGCGAGCATCCGGTCCGCCTCGCGCAGCCGCCCCTGCCACAGCAGGGTCTCAAGCCGCGCCGGATGCGCCATCGCGACCGCCTCGGGCATGAGCGCGATCAGGTCGGCTTCCTGCTCGGGGGTGAAGGGCAGCGTGGCCCAGGCGCGCATCGCCTCGGTCTCGGCCTCGGCGACCCGGCCCAGGGCGATCAGCGCGCGCAGTTGCGCGATGGCGCCCTCGCCCGTCGCGGGCAGGCCGGCGGCGAACCAGCCGGTCACCCGGGCCGGATCCTGCGACCGCGCCACCGCCGCCTCGCCCTTCTCGCGCAACAGGCGCAGGCCGGGCCAGTCGGGACGGCGCGCGAGGAACGCCTCGTAGTCCCCCAGCCGCCCCTCGCCCGCGCGCAGCCGCTGCCATTCGACGATGTCGCGCCCCACCCCGGCCGGAGCCGCCGCCAGCGCCCCGTCCCAGTCCTCGCCCGCGACCAGCGCCAGCGCCGTGCGCATCGCCTGCGCGCTGTCGGCCCGCAGCGCGACGGGGGAAAGGCTCAGAAGGGTCACCAGGGCCAGCAAGAGCAGCCGCAGACCGGCGGGGCGTGTCGGAAAAGCGATCATGCGCCGAACCTGCCCGACCGCCGCCCGCGCCACAACCCACGTCTGCGTCAATGCGCAAGTCTTGGCTTTGCGCGGGCCATTGGCTAAGACGCGAGCTGACCCGGGCCCGTGCGCCCCGCAGCAAGGAGACGCGTCATGATCAAGGGGTCCCTGCCCGCCCTGGTGACGCCGTTCAGGAACGGCGAGCTCGATCTTGCGACGCTGAGCCAGCTGGTCGACTGGCACATCGCCGAGGGGTCGCACGGCCTGGTCCCGGTCGGCACCACCGGCGAAAGCCCCACGCTGTCGCACGCCGAACACCAGCAGGTGATCGAGGCGGTGGTGCGCGCCGCCGCAGGCCGGGTGCCGGTGATCGCGGGCGCGGGCTCGAACAACACGATCGAGGGGATCAGCCTCATCCGCCATGCCGAGAAGGTCGGCGCGGATGCGGCGCTGGTGGTGACCCCCTACTACAACAAGCCGACCCAGGCCGGGCTGATCGCGCATTACACCGCGCTGCACGACTGCTGCAGCCTGCCGATCATCATCTACAACATCCCCGGCCGCTCCGTCGTCGACATGACGCCCGAGACGATGGGCATCCTTGCCAGGCTGCCGCGGATCGTGGGCGTCAAGGATGCCACCGGCCGGATCGAGCGCGTGAGCCAGCAGCGCGCCGCCTGCGGGCCGGACTTCATCCAGCTTTCGGGCGAGGATGCGACCGCGCTCGGCTTCAACGCGCATGGCGGGACCGGCTGCATCAGCGTGACCGCGAACGTCGCCCCCCGCCTCTGCGCCGCCTTCCAGGAGGCCACCCTGCGCGGCGACTATGCCCGCGCGCTGGAGTATCAAGACCGGCTGATGCCGCTGCACGAGGCGATCTTCGTTGAGCCCGGCCTCGTCGGCGCGAAATACGGCCTGTCGCTTCTGGGCCTGTGCAGCGAGGCGGTCCGACTGCCGCTGGTCGGCCTGACGGACGGGACGAAGGCGCGGATCAGGGCGGCGATGCAGCATGCCGGGCTGATCTGACCGCAGGGGCGCGGGCCGGGAGGCCGGCGCCGGGGGCGGCGCCTGGCCAGGATGGGCCGCCCGCGGCCCCCGCCTAAAGACGGTGATAGGGCGACCCGGCCAGGATCGTCATCGCCCGGTAGAGCTGTTCGGCCAGCATCACCCGCACGAGCGCATGCGGCCAGACCATCGGCCCGAAACCGAGCGCGAGCTCGGCCCTGGCCCGCAACGACGGATCGATCCCGTCCGCCCCGCCGATCAAGAAGACCGCGTCCTGCCGCCCGCCATCGCGCCAGGCGGCAAGCCCGGCCGCGAACTGCGGACTGGACACGAGCTTGCCGCGTTCGTCCAGAACCACCAGCACCGCGCCCGCAGGGATCGCACGGGCCAAAAGCCCGGCCTCGGCCGCCATGCCGCCGCCGCGCCGGTCCTCGACTTCGTGCTCGGCGACCGGGCCGAGGCCGAGGGGGCGCCCGATCCGGTCCGCCCGTGCCAGATAGTCGTCCACCAGCGCGCGCTCGGGTCCCGCCCGCAGGCGGCCCACGGCGCAGAGGTGCAGCCGCATCAGGCCTTGGCTGCGAAGGCAGCCCCGCTCGGCAGCCACATCTTTTCAAGCTGGTAGAACTCGCGCACTTCGGGGCGGAAGACATGCACGATCACGTCGCCCGCGTCGATCAGCACCCAGTCGCCGGTCTCCTTGCCCTCCATCCGGACGGAAAGCCGCAGCTCCTGCTTCAGCCGGTCGGCCAGCTTTTCGGAAATCGCGGCCACCTGCCGGGTCGAGCGGCCCGAGCAGATCACCATGTGATCGGCCACGTCCGACCGCCCGCGCAGGTCGATCTTGACGATGTCCTCGGCCTTGTCGTCATCGACCGAGGCGAGCACCAGGGCCAGCAGCCGATCGGAGGAATGGCCGTCCGCGCCCTGGTCGGCGGCGGGTTTGTGGCGGGGGCCGACCGGCAGGCCGGTGGCAGGGTCTGAATGCGACAGGACAGGGTCCTCCAGGGAAGGCGCGGCGAGAACGGCCCCCGCGCGTGGCCTTGGGCCAAGACTAGCACCAGCGCGGGCCGATCTCAACCGAAGCTGCGCCTCCGGGCCGGATTCCGGCCGGTGGCAAGGTCCGGGGCGACGCGCGCAGGGTAAAGGCCGCTGCGTGGCGGCGCTTGCCTGAGGCGGGTTTCGCGCGTATATCGGCCCCATGCCCGGGTTCATCTATTTCGACATCGCCGATCATGCGCGGCTTCCCGCCCGGTTTTTCGGCATGACCCGCTCGGTCCTCGCGCGCGGCTGATTCCGGCCCCTGGCCCGGCCCCTGCCGCCGCCGCCCTTTCGCCGCCGACCTTTCCCGAACCCATCCAACGACAGGTGAGAGCCATGCCCGCTCCGCGCACCCTTTACGACAAGATCTGGGACGACCATGTCGTCCATCAGGACCAGGACGGCACCTGCCTGCTCTACATCGACCGGCATCTGGTGCACGAGGTGACCAGCCCCCAGGCCTTCGAGGGTCTGCGGCTGACCGGCCGCCGCGTCCGCGCGCCGGAAAGGACCATCGCGGTCCCCGACCACAACGTGCCCACGACGCCCGACCGCGCCGATGCCGCGACGATGACCGAGGACAGCCGCATCCAGGTGGCGGCGCTGGACCGCAACGCCCGGGATTTCGGCATCCACTACTACCCGGTCTCGGACATCCGCCAGGGCATCGTCCACATCGTCGGGCCGGAACAGGGCTGGACCCTGCCGGGGATGACCGTCGTCTGCGGCGACAGCCACACCGCGACGCATGGCGCCTTCGGGGCGCTGGCGCATGGCATCGGCACCTCGGAGGTCGAACATGTGCTGGCGACGCAGACCCTCATCCAGAAGAAATCGAAGAACATGAAGGTCGAGATCACCGGGTCGCTGCGCCCCGGCGTCACGGCCAAGGACATCACCCTCTCGGTCATCGGCGAGACGGGCACGGCCGGCGGCACCGGCCATGTCATCGAATACTGCGGCCAGGCGATCCGCGAGCTGTCGATGGAAGGCCGCATGACCGTCTGCAACATGGCGATCGAAGGCGGCGCGCGGGCGGGCCTGATCGCGCCCGATGAGAAGACCTTCGCCTATTGCATGGGCCGCCCGCACGCGCCCAGGGGCGCGGAGTGGGAGGCGGCGCTGGCCTGGTGGCAGACGCTGTTCTCCGACGCGGGCGCGCATTTCGACAAGGTGGTGACGATCCGGGCCGAGGACATCGCGCCCGTCGTGACCTGGGGCACCTCGCCCGAGGACGTGCTGCCGATCACCGCCCGCGTGCCCGCGCCCGAAAGCTTCACCGGCGGCAAGGTCGAGGCGGCCAAGCGCAGCCTTGACTACATGGGCCTGACCCCCGGCATGAAGCTGAGCGACATCGAGATCGACACCGTCTTCATCGGCAGCTGCACCAACGGCCGGATCGAGGACCTGCGCGCGGCGGCGGCGATCCTGAAGGGCCGCAGGATCGCGGTCAAACGCGCGATGGTCGTGCCGGGTTCGGGCCTGGTGCGGGCGCAGGCCGAGGAGGAGGGTCTGGCGCAGATCTTCCTCGACGCGGGCTTCGAATGGCGGCTTGCGGGGTGCTCGATGTGCCTGGCGATGAACCCCGACCAGCTGTCGCCCGGCGAACGCTGCGCCGCCACCTCGAACCGCAACTTCGAGGGCCGTCAGGGGCGGGGCGGACGCACGCATCTGATGTCGCCCGCGATGGCCGCCGCGGCCGCCATCACCGGGCGGCTGACCGATGTGCGCGAGATGCTGGGCGAGATGGCCTAGCCATGGGCGGTCAGGCCTGCGCCTCGCCTTCGGATCGCAGGCCCCCCGACCGGGACCTGCGCCGCGACCGGGCCCTGCGCGACGCGGCCGGCGAGACCCCGTCGCAGGGCGGCCGGATCGACCGCAAGGGGTCCGACAGGGGCGGTCCGTCAACCGGCCACATTCACCCGCCCGCCCGGGCGATCAGGTTGTCTGCCTTCATCTCCGAACGGTGTGCCGCGGCGCGATTCGCGCCCGACCGCAAGGATCCACACAGGATGTCTCTCTGATGGAAAAATTCACCACCCTCACCGGCATCGCCGCCCCCATGCCGCTGGTCAACATCGACACCGACATGATCATCCCCAAGCAGTTCCTCAAGACCATCGCCCGTACCGGCCTTGGCAGGAACCTCTTCGACGAGATGCGCTACACGCAGGACGGGGCCGAGATCGCCGATTTCGTCCTGAACCGGCCCGCCTACCGCAACGCGCAGATCCTGATCGCCGGCGACAACTTCGGCTGCGGGTCGTCGCGCGAGCATGCGCCCTGGGCGCTTCTCGATTTCGGCATCCGCTGCGTGATCTCGACCAGCTTCGCCGACATCTTCCACGGCAACTGCTTCAAGAACGGCATCCTGCCCGTCGTCCTGCCGCCCGATGCCGTCGCGCGCCTGATGGAGGATGCCCGCAAGGGCGAGAATGCCAGGATCGGCATCGACCTTGCCGCGCAGACCGTCACCGCCGCGGATGGCACGGTCTTTGCATTCGAGGTCGATCCGTTCAAGAAGCACTGCCTTCTGAACGGGCTCGACGAGATCGGCCTCACGCTGGAAAAGGCCGCCGCGATCGAGGCTTTCGAGGCGAAGGCCGCAACCCTGCGCCCCTGGGTCTGACCCGGCGCCCCCTCCGGGGCCCCCGATCCGTGGCCGACACCTTGGCGCCGCCCGATGCCTGTCGCTATGCTGTCCCTCAAAACGCCACAAAGCCGTGATCAGACTTTCGGATCACGGCAGTCGCGAAACGAACGGAGCCGGCTTGGACAGGATCGAGGCGCTCTTCACCCGCCTGCGCGGCACCACGGGCCGGCATTTGCAGGTCCGCATCGTGTCGTCGATCGAAGGGGCGGCGCGCACCTGGCTGAACCGGGCGACCGGGGCAGCGGTGCGCGCGCTGCTGGTGATGGTGCTGGTCGTGCTTCCCTCGACCATCCTGCCCGACATCGACACCGACACCAAGCAGATCGTGGCGCTGGTGGCCCTGTTCGCCGGCGCGCTGGTCTTTGTCGAGTACAACGCCGTCTACCCCAGCCTGGTCGAGTTCCGCGACGGCGCCCCCTTCAACCGCATCCGCTATCTGATGCTGCTGGCCATCATCCTCTTCCTGTCGGTCATCGTCGCCGACCCGATCGAGCCGACGGCGGTCTCGGGCCTGTTCCGCGCGCTCGGCGATGTCGCGGGCGAGGCGCTCGACTTTCCCTACTCGCCGGTGCGGCTGGCCACCTTCCTCGTGGCCGACGGCGCGACCGGGGCGCAGCTGGCCGACCTGCGCGCCGCCGCCGGGACCGCCTATCTGCTGTCGCTGCTCTCGCTGGCCGGTTTCGTGATCGTGCTGAAACTCGAAGGCTGGCCGAACACCAAAAGCGCCTTCAACGTCTGGGTCAACCTGCCCACCTTCGAGCCGACCGCCGGCGGCGATGTCGTCGACCGGCTGGAACGCGACGCGCGCGTCAACCTGGCCCTCGGGTTCCTGCTGCCCTTCGTCGTGCCGGCGCTTGTCGCCATCCCGACCGCGGGCCTGCCGCCCGAGACGCTGACCGCGCCGCAGACCCTGGTGTGGAGCATGGCGGCCTGGGCCTTCCTGCCCGCCAGCCTGCTGATGCGCGGCGTCGCCATGGCGCGGATCGCCGACATGGTGCGGCTGAAGCGCGCGCGCAAGCTTGCCGCCCAGGCGGCCGAAGCCCGCAGCGGCGCGCGGGACGCCGACGAGGACGACCTCTGATCCGCGCCGGTCTGCTGGTGCTGCTGCTGGCCACGCCGGTCGGGGCCGAGGTTCTGCGCATCGCCACCTGGAACGTCGAACTCACCCGCACGGGGCCGGGCCTCCTGGTCCGCGACCTGACCCTGCCCGACCAGCCGCAGATCGCCGCCGTGGTGCGCGTGCTGGCCAGGCTCGACGCCGATGTTCTTCTGCTCACGGGCGTCGACTACGACCTGCGCGGCGTGGCGCTGGGCCTGCTGGCCGACCGGCTGACGGCGGCGGGGGCGGTCTACCCGCACCGCCTTGCCCTGCGCCCCAACACCGGGATGCAGACCGGCTTCGATGTCGATGGCAACGGTCTGATCGGCGACCCGCAGGATGCCCAGGGCTGGGGCCTCTTTTCCGGCCAGCGCGGGATGGCGGTCCTGTCGCGCCTGCCGCTCGACACCGGCGCCGCGCGCGACTTCTCGGCCTTCCTCTGGCGCGACCTGCCCGGCGCCCTGATCCCCGCGGGCACCGACCCCGCGCTGCTGGAGGTCCAGCGTCTTGCCACGACCGGCTTTTGGGATGTGCCGGTCCTGACCGGCGGGGGCCCGCTCCACCTGCTCGCCTGGCACGCGACCCCGCCGGTCTTCGACGGCCCCGAGGACCGCAACGGCCGGCGCAACCATGACGAGGCTGCGTTCTGGCGGCTGTTTCTGGAAGCCGGGTTGCCGATGCCGCCGCCAGAGGGGCCGTTCGTCCTTCTGGGCGACGGGAACCTTGACCCCGCCGATGGCGACGGCCTGCGCGAGGGGATGGGGGCGCTACTGGCGCATCCGGCAGTGCAGGACCCCATGCCCCGGGGAACGCATGGGCGGGTGGAGCCGGAGCATGCGGGCGACCCGGCGCTGGATACGGTGATCTATGACAGTCTGGGCGGCCTGCGGCTTGACTATGTCCTGCCCTCGGCCGGGTTGAGTGTGGCTGCGTCCGGGGTGATGTGGCCACCGACCGACGATGCGCTTTGGCCCGACCTTGCCGCCGCCTCGCGCCATTTTCCGGTCTGGGTCGATCTGGTGCTTCCCCTCGCGGAACCTTGACCCCGGCAGTACCTTTGGCTAGGCCAGCCGCGACCCTTTTGCCGCAGGAAGCCAGCCCCATGCCCAACCCTTCGATCCTTATCCTTGCCGGCGACGGCATCGGCCCGGAAGTGATGACCGAGGTCAGGAAGATCATCGGCTGGATGGGGGCCAGGCGGGGTGTGCATTTCGACGTGAGCGAGGATCTGGTCGGGGGGGCCGCCTACGACGCGCATGGCACGCCCCTGACCGACGCGACCATGGCCAAGGCCCAGGCGGTGGACGCGGTGCTGCTGGGTGCCGTGGGTGGGCCGCAATACGACAAGCTGGACTTTTCCGTCAAACCCGAGCGCGGCCTGCTGCGGCTGCGCAAGGAGATGGACCTGTTCTCGAACCTGCGCCCGGCGCAATGCTTCGACGCGCTGGCCGATTTCTCCAGCCTCAAGCGCGAGGTGGTGGCGGGCCTCGACATCGTCATCGTGCGGGAACTGACCAGCGGCGTCTACTTCGGCGAACCGCGCGGCATCTTCCGCGAAGGCAACGAGCGCGTCGGCATCAACACCCAGCGCTACACCGAATCCGAGATCGCCCGCGTGGCGAAATCGGCGTTCGAGCTGGCGCGCAAGCGCAGCAACAGGGTCTGCTCGATGGAGAAGGCCAATGTGATGGAATCGGGCATCCTCTGGCGCGAGGTGGTGCAGGAGGTGCATGACCGCGACTACCCGGATGTGGAGCTGTCGCACATGTACGCCGACGCCGGCGCGATGCAGCTCTGCCGCTGGCCCAAGCAGTTCGACGTGATCGTGACCGACAACCTCTTTGGCGACCTTCTGTCGGATGCGGCCGCGATGCTGACCGGATCGCTCGGGATGCTGCCCTCGGCCAGCCTGGGCGCGCCGATGGCGAACGGGCGTCCGAAGGCGCTTTACGAGCCCGTCCACGGCAGCGCGCCCGACATCGCGGGCCAGGGCAAGGCCAACCCGATCGCCTGCATCCTGAGCTTTGCCATGGCGCTGCGCTACTCCTTCGACCGCGGCGACGAGGCCGTGCGCATCGAGAAGGCGGTCGAGAAGGTCCTGGCCGACGGCATCCGCACTGCCGATCTGATGGGGCCGGAGGGCGGCACCCCGGTCTCGACCGGCCAGATGGGCGATGCGGTGATCGCGGCGCTCGACGCCAGCCTCTAGCTGTGAAATCTCAGGAGGTTGTTCACCCGGAACGGGGTTAGGCTGCAATCGCCAAACTCCAGCCGAGGACCCCGCAGGATGAACAATCCGCATCAGAATGCCCGCCTGACGCTTCACAGTCGAGAACAGATCGTTGCCCGGGTGTTGAGGGGGCAGACGGCGGCGGAGGTGGCGGCGGCCTTCGCGGTCTCGATCCGCACGGTGCGCAAGTGGT
>Ga0209103_1000720_pt1 | contig 10150 bp, 8 predicted proteins | sample 4C3metaG_FD_184152 | JGI IMG/M metagenome (GOLD analysis project Ga0209103, IMG submission 184152) | Freshwater bacterial and archeal communities from Indian Creek, Illinois, USA - 4C3 metaG (SPAdes) (version 2) | ecosystem: Environmental > Aquatic > Freshwater > Unclassified | place: USA: Indian...
GCTCAACACCTCGCCCAAGGCCAGCCGCAGCCCCACCTTGTCGCGCAACAGGCGCTTGAGCGCGTTGCGGGCAAAGTCGACCAAGGCCTCGGGCACTGCAGCGGGCGTGGCCGTGGCGGCTTGGCCGCGGTCGCGGTACAGGCGCTCGTCGGCGCATTCGTCGGCCAGGCGCTGCACCAGCTCGGCCGCCAGTCCACCGCGCTGCGGCACCCGAAAACCCACCGAATAGGTCATGCAGCCGCCATCGAGTGCCACCCCGTCATGCGCCCACTGCGGCGGCAGATAGAGCATGTCACCGGGCTCCAGCACCCACTCCTGCTCGGGCTCGAAGTGCTGCAAAATTTTCAGCGGCTTGTCGGGCTGCAGGCTCAGGTCTTGCTGGCGCCCGATGCGCCAGCGCCGCCGTCCGCTGGCTTGCAGCAAAAACACGTCGTAGCTGTCGAAGTGAGGCCCGACGCCGCCGCCTTCGCTGGCCCAAGAAATCATCAGATCGTCCAAGCGCGCATCGGGCACGAAGCGAAAGCGTTGCAGCAACTGGTGCACCGCATCGTGGTGCAAGTCGACCCCTTGCACCAGCAGCGACCAAGCGGGCTGCTTGAGCGGCGGCAGTTGGCGGCGCTCGAACGGGCCTTGGGCCAGACTCCAATCTTCGCCTTGGCGCACGATCAGGCGCGACTCCACCTGTGGCGACTGAGCCAACTCAAACAACTCGGGGCGACCGAGCAACGGGGCAAAACCGGGGATGGCTTGCCGAATCAGCAGCGGCTTTTTTTGCCAATGGCGGCGCATGAACTGCTGCGGCGTCAGGCCGCCGAGCAAGGGCGTTGGGGCATCGGGCGCGGTGGCCGCGTGTGGGTTTGGGGTGTGCGTAGTCATGGGACAATTGTGCGATGAAAATCACTGAGCAATGCGTCGCCGCCCTCACCTGGACGCTTTCCGACACCTTGGGCGAAGAATTGGACCGCCTCGACGAGCCGGTCGAGTTTCTGGTGGGCGGGCGCGACTTGCTGGAATCGATCGAAGCGGCGCTGCAAGGCCATGGCGCCGGCGAGGAAATGGAGCTGCACCTGGAGCCCGAGCGCGCTTTTGGCGATTTCGACGACCAGTTGCTGCTGCTGGAGCCGCGCAGCGCCTTCCCGGCCGAACTCGAAGTGGGCCTGGCTTTCGAGCAACTGCCACCGGGTTGCAGCGGCGCCGCGCAGCCCGACCGCTTGTATTTCGTGAGCGAAATCTACCCCGAACACGTGGTGCTGGACGGCAACCACCCGCTGGCCGGAATCGCGTTGCGGCTGGACCTGAAAATCCATGCGGTGCGCGAGGCCACGGTGGATGAAGTGGGGCGCGGCAGCTTGGGGGCCGGGTTTTTCCGGCTCGAGAATTGAACGTCGGGTGATATTCAAAAGCAAAACCGCCCCCCAAGGCACCTTGCGATCGGCAACGAAATCAATGCTCGGATTCACCGTGCCCAGTTCCTCCGTGTTCAGGGCGGGTATCAAGGCTGCGCAGAAGTTCCACATTCAGGTCGGATGCGTAACGCGGCACGTTGGCTAGGAACAGGAACAGCATCAGCGGTGAGTCAAAGAACAGCGCGTTGCCGTCCTCGAAGATCACCTGCGCTGCCCAACTCTGCGCCCGAGCCGGGAACATGCCGCACACCGGGCAGCGGGCTTGCGGCGGGATGTCGCGCGCTTCGTACAGAGAGCGACCCGACGCCGGATCGTAGGGCCAAGTTGGGGCCACGATGCACACATCATTGGGCAGATCCATGCCCGCTCGAACGCCCCCGCCTTTGGCTACTCCCCAAGGGTCGAACACCCACCCAAGCGTTACCGCAGCCGCAACAAGAGCCACAGCAGCCCACCACCACTTGAAGGACCGTCGCGATTTCGGCGCCATGGTCTTTCCCTACATGCGGTTGTCGTGCAGCGCCCCGCCGCTGAGATCAACCATGGCCGGCGTCACGGCGGCGTAGGCCAACACCTCCCCCCCCCATTGCCTAGCAAAGTGGTGCGCATCGTCTGTGCTCAAAAAACTGGCCAGTGTGGGCCCCATCGCACCTCGGCGGCGGCTGCCGCGCACGTAGATTGCTTGGCGTGCATCGATCCAGTACCCTCTGGGCAGGTCCCAATCCGCCCGCGCCATATCCTGCGTGAACACGGCACGTACTTGGCGCACCTGCTCGGGCTGCAACAGCAGCGCGAACATTTCCACCGTGTCGCAGAAAAAATGCGGCTTAGCCAAGTTCGTATAATGGATTTGCGCCTTTGGGCCAGGATAGTCGGCCAGCAGCATGCCGTCGAGCTCGCAACTGGTGGAACGGTCAAAGTCGAGCGGCAGCGCCGCCGCCCCGTGCTTGACGCCGCAAGCGGCAAACAACGGCAGCGCTGCGGCGCAAGCCAAACAATGGCGGCGAGTCAGGGTCATGGTTTAAACCTCCAGATGGCAAGTGCGAGCGGCAACACGATCCACGCAACAAGCATGCCGCCCATCGCCAGCGGCGAGGCGAATGCCGCTGGCAGCAGGTCGGACAGGCCAAACATGGTACTTAGCTGTTCGAGCGAAAAAACGTTCAGAATGCGATAGATGTCGGTCGGGTTGGCCAGCAGCACCCAAGCAAACCAGTCCCCCGCCCACTGCCCTCCCGTGGCCACCAGCGCACCGAGTAGGGCCAAATCGAACACCAGCACAAAGAAAAACCACAGTGCGATCGCCAGTCCCGAGGCACGCGTGCGCTCGCGCGTCAGCACGGAAATCAACAGTGCCAGCGCCAAAAATACCAGCCCCAGCAGCGCGCTGCTGAGGACAAAACCGCCGTAGTGGTACAACGTTGCCGAGGCACCAAAGTACTGCCACAGCAGCATTGCGGCGAGTGCGAAACCGGCACAGGTTGAAAGCACCAGTGCCGCCGCCAGACCTAGAAATTTGCCCAGCAGCAGTTCCAGCCGCGAGATGGGCAGGGCCAGAAGCAGCTCCAGCGTACCGCGCTCACGTTCCCCAACCACGGCATCGAAGCCCAGCAGCAGCGCGATCAACGGGATCAGGTAGATCACCAGCGACACCAAGCTGGTGATCGTGAACTCCAGCGAGCGCGGCCCGACCAGCCCCTGCTGCGCACTGCCGAAATAGGTGATCAGCAGTGAGAACACCGTAAACACCAAGGCCACTGCGAGCACCCAGCGGTTGCGCAGGCGGTCACGCAACTCCTTGCCGGCCAGCGTGGCAATCTGCGTAAAAAAGGCGGCAGGGATCACTCATGCACTCCGAAATACAATTCCTCGAGCGAGGGCTCGTGGATCTGCAGATCGTGCAGCGCCGCCGCCAGCGGTGCCAGACGCGCCAACAACTCCATTTTGCGCTCGCGCGCGCAGCGCAGCCGCAGCTCATGCGGGTCTGTACCTTCGCAAACCTCGGCGGCACCCGCGACCAACTCGCGCACCCGGGTCAGCGACTGAACCGCGCCACGCAGCACGATCATGAGTGGCATCGCCAGTTGTTCGCGCAGTGCCTGCACGCTACCGAGGGCCACGATGGAGCCCTCGGCCATGACCGCCAAGCGGTCCACCCGCTGCTGCAGTTCGGCCAGAATGTGCGAAGTGAGGATGATCGTCACCCCGCGCTCGCGCAGCGTGGCCAGCGTCGCATACAAGTCGCGGATGGCTTGCGGATCTAGGCCGTTGCTCGGCTCGTCAAGAAACAGCACCTGCGGTTGGCCCAGCAATGCTTGAGCCAGCCCCAAGCGTTGGCGCATGCCCTTGGAGTAACCACGCACCACCCGTTTTGCCGCCGCTCCGAGCCCAACCCGATCGAGCAATTCGGCGCATTGCTGCATCGGCGCCCCCTTCATGCGGGCGAAAAAGCGCAGCGTTTCGATGCCGCTGAGGTTGTCGTACAGCGCCAAGTGTTCGGGCAGGTAGCCAATGCTCCGTCGCGCCTCGCGCCAGCTAGGCCCACCAACCGGGCAATCCAGCACGTGCACCGTGCCGGCATCGGGCTTGGTTAGGCCTAGCATGAGGCGAAACAGCGTACTCTTGCCGGCCCCGTTGTGGCCGATCAAACCAAACAGCTCCCCGCAGCCCACGTCGAGATCGACCCCGGCCACCGCCTGCACTTGGCCGTAAGCCTTGCGCACGCCACGCAGAGCAATCGGCGTCACAGGCACAGTGTCAGCGGAAGTGGCGTCCAAACCAGGGCCTCCAGTCGTCGTGATGCGGTTGCATCGCAGGGTACGGGTCAACCACGCTTGGCGAGCGCAGCACCGGGAATTGGCGTTCGACGACACGCAATGTCTGCACCGCCGGGCTGGCTAAGAGAATACGCGCCATCGGATGGCGCCACAGCAGCCGGTCCACCAGATCGTTGGCCTCGTACGGCAGGTCCCCAACGCCGTCGCCATCGCGGTCCCAGCCGAGGTAGTTGCTGAAGAAATTGCCCGCACCGGGCGTTCCACCCCAACGCTCGTCGCGCGTTCCGAGATAGCGCACCTGTTTTCGGTTGGCGACAAAATCGTTTCCCTCCACCACGTTGCGTGTCGAGAGCGCCGCCAGATGCACCCCCACATGGTTGTCAATGATCAGGTTGCCACGCAGCGTCGCGTATTCGACGTCATAAATGAAGAAACCACGCCCATTGCCCGCCACAATGTTGTTCTCGATCACCGAGTCCTGCAGCGTGCGCAACATGATGCCGTGATCCGAGTTGCCCCAAGTGCGGTTGTTGCGTACGATCTGGTTGCGAACCTCCATCAGCGCCAAGCCGCCCCGATTGGCCCAACTGTCGTTGTCCTCCCACAGGTTGTGGTGCGAATTCATGTAGTGTGTACCGTAGCGGCTGTGGTGCAGCCGGTTGCCGCGAAACACGGCGTGGTGCGTAACATCCACGTAGAGCGCGTCGCGCACGAAGCTGATGCGGTTGCCGATGACGTGCGCACCGCGCGTGTTGTACAGTTGGACCCCGTTGCCGCGCTGCGACGACATGTAGTCGCGCTTGCCGGTGATCACGTTGCGCTCGATGCGCACGTCGTTGGCCTCCTCGACCCACAGACCAAACAGGTTGTACGTCAGTTCGTTGTCACGCACGACCACGCGGTGCGCGCCGCGTTCCAGATAAATACCGGCGTTTTGCAGGCGCAACGAGTCGCCCGACTCGGTGACGATCAGCCCTTCGATCACCACATCAGTGGCCTTGATGCGCAGCGTGTCACCGCGCAGTCCACCTGAAAGCGTCGGCCGGTCGAGGCCACGCAGCACCAGCGGCTTGTCAATGACGAAATTGCCGACATAACGCCCGCGCTCGACTTCGATCGTATCTCCGGCGCGGGCCGCGTTCAGCACCGCCTGCAGATTGTCGCCTGGGCGCACACGCAGGGTTGCGGCATCGGCCGCGAACGCCCCAACGCAGAGCAGGAGTGCGAGGCCCAGCCAGCGACTTGCTACCGTTCTCATAACACCAACCTTCCGAGCGACTTCAGCACGAGGAATAGCAACGCGCCGATGAGCAGGTTCTTGAAGCCAACGTAGCTGATCATATCCATCCAACTGGCTTGGCGGTACCGGGTGCGCCACCAAGGGCCCTCCTTGACGAACGCCAGCCCATGCATGCGCACCAACACCTCATACGCGCTCCAGCCTATCCACCAGCCGATGATCGCGTCGGCCCCCAGACGGCCTTGCCAAGCCCAAGCCCAAGCCCACGTGACCGCCAACGCCACGCCGATGCCGGTGAAGTAGATAATACGGTGCGATTTCCAACCGGCTGCGCTCCACGGAAAAAGGTGATGTCGGACCTCGGCGAACAGCCAGCCCGGCGTGCGTTCACGTGCCAAGTGCGGCGGTGCCACCGGTGCGGTTGCGTGCCGCGGGTCGTCGGCCGGGCTGGGTACGGGGCGCGCCCCTCCCGGATGAGCAACGATAGGAATGTAGTAACCGTGGGGGCCGATCGGCGTCAGCGCCAGCCCCTCCCGGGCGCGCCGCTTGCGCTCTTGGCTCAAGGGGGGGCAGCTCTTGGCGTCGGTGTAGAGCACCATGCAGTCCAGACAATGCAGACACTCGCGGTGGTCGATCCGACCCTTGGTGTCGATCGCCTGCGCCCCACAGCCGCGCGCGCAGGCTTGGCAGCTCAGGCACTCGGCCTTGCGCTTGAGACCAAACCAGCGAAAAGTGCTCGGCATTGCCAACGCCGCGCCCAGCGGGCATAGGTACTTGCAGAACGGCCGCTCGATCAGGATCGACAACCCGAGCAGCACGGCGACGAAAAGTCCATAGGGCCAAGCACGGTTCAGCACGCCTACTAGGAAGGTCGTCTTGAACGGCTCGACCTCGGCCAGCACCTCGGCCGTCGTCATGGAAAACAGCGAAACACCAAACAGTGTGAAAAACACCCCATACTTGATCCACTTACCACGGTCGTGCCAGCGCTGCGGCAGCTTGAACTGCCAGCGCCGCAAGCCGAGTGCTTGGGCAATCTTGAACACCCCCTCCTGCAAAGAACCGAAGGGGCACAGCCAGCCACAGAACAACCCGCGTCCCCAAACAAAGGTGGTGACAATGATGAAAATCCAAAATAAAAAGATAAACGGATCGGATAGAAACAGCTCCCAATTCCAGTGGAACAAGAGCGCATGGAACCAAGTCAGGACTTGCGTCACCGACGGTTGCGCCATCAGATAAAAGCCCACGAAAAAGACGCTCGCCGTCCAAGCGCTGAACTTAAAGGCGTTGACCGGCCACTTGTTCGTGAACGTCGAGCGGCGCGTCAACCGCTCGCGGTTGGCGTAGACAACTGCAGTGCCGACGAGGAGCAGCACAAACGCGACGATCTCGCCTTGGCGTGCAAGCCAAATGCGCTGCCACACCGCCGAGGTATCGTCCTCGATGACCGGGCGCCCGCCTTCGAGCCGGTGAGCCGCCAGCCAGTATGGCTGCTCAAAGCGCACGAAGCTGCGCAACCCGGTCGCGCGGTTCACGCGGTTGCCGAGGAAACCGAGTTTGAACGGGTGCGCTGGCGAGAACGCTGAGGAACGAATCAGGAAGATCGCCGACTCGGTAAAGGCAGGCGCTCCGACGGCATGCAGGCCGAAGAGGTTGAAGTAATCGACGTCACGAAAAGCGAAGGTGTCACGCCCCTGCATGACGAGTATCCGGTCGTAAATGCCGCCTCGTACGAACCCAGATCCTTTGAACGATTCTGTTCCTGCGGTACGGATGATGAAAATCGCGTGTTCACCCTCCTTCATGCGGGCGCGCAGATTGGCCCAGACTTGGTCTCCGAGCAGGCTGCGCCCGATCTCGGGGTGATCGAGGCTGCCGAACCACAGTTCGATGAACGGCTCGTCGCTGACCGGCAGACCAATCTGCGGCGGCAGCACGCGCAAGCGCTGCACCGAACCCTCATCAACCAGTTGCGCCCAGTCCGGCCGGTCGCCACTGAGCCGAAAGCGCGCTGGCTCGCGTTGCGTCGGAGGCAAAATGCCGACTTGGCGCGCTACCGCTTGGGCCGAGGCTGTGATGACTTGGTTCTGCGCCACCACCGTCACCGTGGCACCAGAGATCGCATCGACATAGACGGCGTCGGTGTCACCCCGGGCGGGGCGGCCGACCTCCAGCCGATCGGTCACCGACTTGCCCAAGTACTGCTCGTGGAACTGCACCAGCGCTGACTCGGGAATGCCCAGCAGTAGGATCGGTTCTGAATGCTTGAGCACTTGAATGCCCACATAACGTCCCGCCAGGTCCATGCCGATCAGCGTCACCACCGGCAACCCCGAGTAGGCGGGCAAGTCGGTGATATCGGTCGACAGCATCACGTAGCCGAGCAGTCCGGTGCGGTCGTCGTTGGCGTAAGCCTCTACGTACGGCGGCTGGCCCTTGCGCATCGAGAAGCTGCGCGCACCGGGGAATACGGCTCGGCAATCGACCAGCGCGCACAGGTCGGGTTCGGTCGCCAGGCCTTCGGGCAGCTTGGCCTGATACGCCGATGCCCAAGCAGAAGCGGCCACGCCCAACAGCAGCACGAGCGCCACCAGCAGTGTGAAAGCGACTGCACGGAAACGACATGGGCAGGTGATCATCGAGAATCATCAGGCGGTGCAAACCTGCTGTGCGCTGCGCACAGCAGGCCGGGCATCGTGCTTAAGCCTCAACGAACATGCGCCCGCGCATCTCCAGGTGCAAGGCGTGGCAGAAGTGCGTGCAGTAGTACCAGAACACCCCAACTTGGTCGGCTACGAAGGTCACCGATGCCGTCTCCTGCGGGTTGACGACGAAGTTAAAGTCGTACTCGGGGATTGCCAAGCCGTGCGCCAAATCTTGGATCTTGTCTAGGTTGGTCAGGATCAGGGTCACCTCGTCGCCGCGCTTGACCGTGAACTCGCGCGGCTCAAAAATGGGTGCCAAAGACACCATCTTGACAGTTACCTTGCGGCCTTGCCGGGTGACGCCGGTATCCTTGACGTCCTTGATCGCCAACGGAAAATCCTCGAGCGTATAGACCTGCTTGGGTTTGAGCAGCTCACGCCTAAAGAAGATGAAATCGTGCGGCTCGGGGCGTACCGGATGGTCGGCCAGCAACACCATCTTCTCACCCGAGATGTCGATGATCTGCTCGTTCTCAGGGTGCAGCGGGCCGACCGGCAGGAAGCGGTCTTTGGAGAACTTGCAACCCACGGACAAGTACTTGCCGTCAGCGGCTACGGTCTCGGACTGAGAAGCATTGATGTGGCCGGGCTGGTAATGGACATCGATACGATCCAACACGTATTTCGCATTGCGATCACCTTTATGGAAGGCGATCGCTGCATCCACGTTCCATTTGACTACCTGGCTGTCGAGGAACAGCGTGGTGTAGCCGTTGCCGCGCCCGTCGAAGGCGGTGTGCAGTGGCCCCAAACCGAGCTCGACTTCGGCCACGATCGTGCCATCGATATCTGCGAGCTTGCCCTCGAACCATTCGAGCACTTTGCTCAATTCAATCACCGTAGCCGTCGGGGAGAGCTTGCCGGCACAGATGAAGTATTTGCCGTCTGGGCTGGCGTTGACCCCGTGCGGGTTTTTGGGCACCGAAACGTAGCCGACAAGGGCGGTTTTCGGGTCCTTGTTGGTCTCGCGTGTGCCATCGACCACCGGCACACGGGAGCCTGCGATGGTTCTGAATTTTCCGTCCTTGACTGCCTGCTCGATGCGCGCTACGTTGAAAAAGATGCATGCATCACGCTCGGCGGACATCATGCCCTCGAAACGAGCGCCCATTTCGGTGTTGTACTGGTTCGACGCAGCGAGCTTGCCATCGAAGGAGGTCGCCACCAGATCGCAGTTGCCGTCGATCAGGACCTGCCAGCGCACCGCCATCGTCTCGGCATCAACGCAACTGAACAAAGAGCGGTATTTGGTGTGGTCTTCGATCGCTGCGTTGGGCAGCGGGATCGAAAACTCACCGCCACAAAACACCCTGGTGGTGTAGTTGATCGCGGGATCGACTGGGTCGCGCTTGTCCGGGAAGATGCCGTGAAAGCCCATCACGTTGGGCAGCTTGGTGATCTTGTCGCAGACGAAATAATCGAGCCGGATGCGCGCGATGCGTGAGTTGATCTTGTCATTGACCCAGGCGTAGCGGCCGTCGTAGTTGCCGTCCTTGTACGAGGCGTGCACGTGGTGCGTGTCGCCGACGGTGTAGCGCAGCGAGCCGTCGGGTTTGGTGCCCATGATCGCCTTGGACTCGTTGGTGTGACCCCAGCCGACCAGCGCGTCGGGCACGAAGCACGGGATGCGGTGGATCTCGCGGCCCGACGGCAGGCCGAGCACGCGCACATCCCCTGTATGGCCGCCACTCCACAGGCCGTAATAGGTGTCGAGTTCGCCAGGTTTCAAATGCACGGCAGCAGCAGGATCCCTGTCAGCAGCAGCCGGTGTCGTAGCGGCCGAGGTGGCTGGCTTTTCTTGACACGCCGCCAAGCCAGCCACGCCGGTCAGGGCGGCGGCTCCGATAAAGCGGCGGCGGCCAAGGGCGGGGGAGGCGGACTCTTCGCCCGCAGGAGAGTGCTCGTTCATGGTAACTCCATTGGTGGTTGGTAAAAAATACGCTACACCCCGGCGACCCGGATGAACCGCGATGACCGGGAACTAATCCGAACCTAATGTGATCTCTGCGGACCATGTTA
>Ga0209103_1000722_pt1 | contig 10135 bp, 6 predicted proteins | sample 4C3metaG_FD_184152 | JGI IMG/M metagenome (GOLD analysis project Ga0209103, IMG submission 184152) | Freshwater bacterial and archeal communities from Indian Creek, Illinois, USA - 4C3 metaG (SPAdes) (version 2) | ecosystem: Environmental > Aquatic > Freshwater > Unclassified | place: USA: Indian...
CACCCGCTGCCGTAGCTCTACAGGATGCGGCTTGCCCATCGCTGACCCCCATATCTGCCTCCAGACAGGGAATCATGGATCAGCTCCCAAGGGAATCCTGAATCGCGATGGCCGCGACATGCTCTAGGTCGGGGCGCGCCGCCTCGGGCGGTGGATGACCCGGCACGGGAGTGGCCGGGGACGGGGCCATCACCCCTGCAGCGTCCGCACGCCATAGCCTTCGCTGCGGGCCTGCATCGCGGCCACGGCGGCGATGCTTGCGGCGGCGGTGGTGAAATAGGGGATCTTGTCCATCAGCGCGACGCGGCGGATGTCGCGGCTGTCGCTGACCGCCTGGGTGCCGCCGGTGGTGTTCAGCACCAGCGCAATCTCGTCGTCCTTCAGCCGGTCGACGATGTTCGGCCGGCCCTCGTGGACCTTGGCGACGGGCTCGGCCGGCACGCCCTGCGCGGCGAGCCACTGGGCCGTGCCCCGCGTCGCGACGATCGAAAAGCCCATCGCCACCAGGTCGCGGGCGGCGGCGGCCAGGGCCGGGGTCTTGTCGGGGTCCTTGACGCTCAGGAACACCCGGCCGCCTTCGGGAAGATGCGTGCCCGCGCCCATCTGCGCCTTGAGAAAGGCCAGCGCGAAGGTGCGGTCCCAGCCCATGACTTCGCCGGTGGAGCGCATTTCCGGGCCCAGCACCGGATCGACGCCGGGGAAGCGGGCGAAGGGCAGGACGGCCTCCTTGACGGAAAACCAGGGCGTGTTCGGGTCGGCCAGCGTCATCGGATCGGCCAGCGGCAGGTCGGTGTCGGGGCCGACGCCGGCGGGGTAGGGCGGGCGCATCGGGAAGGCCGACAGGGGCTCGCCGGCCATCAGGCGGGCGGCGATCGAGGCGATGGCGCTGTCGGTGGCCTTGGCGACGAAGGGAACGGTGCGGCTGGCGCGCGGGTTGACTTCGAGGACGTAGATCACCCCGTCCTTGATCGCGAATTGCACGTTCATCAGGCCCACGACGTTCAGCGCGCGGGCCATGACGACGGTCTGGCGTTTCAGGTCCTCGACGGTTTCCGCCGAAAGCTGGTGGGGCGGCAGGCAGCAGGCGCTGTCGCCGGAGTGGACGCCCGCCTCTTCGATATGTTCCATGATTCCAGCGACATGAACGTCTTTACCGTCGCTTAACGCATCGACGTCAACCTCGACCGCACCGGCGAGGTAGCTATCGAGGAGAACGGGAGAGTCGCCGGACACCTGGACGGCGGTGGTGATGTAGCGTTCGAGCTGGGCGTCGTCGCGGATGATCTCCATCGCGCGGCCGCCAAGGACAAAGGAGGGGCGGATGACCAGCGGATAACCGACATCCTGCGCGACCGTGAAGGCCTCGTCCCGGCTGCGGGCGGTGCCGTTGTGCGGCTGTTTCAGGCCCAATTTGTGGAGGAGCTGCTGGAAGCGCTCGCGGTCTTCGGCAAGGTCGATGGCGTCGGGCGTGGTGCCAAGGATCGGGATGCCTTCGGCGTGCAGCGCGTTGGCGAGTTTCAGCGGCGTCTGGCCGCCGAACTGGACGATGACGCCGTGGAGCGTGCCGTTCTCCTGCTCGACCCGCAGGATTTCAAGCACGTGTTCCAGGGTCAGCGGTTCGAAATAGAGCCGGTCGGAGGTGTCGTAGTCGGTGGAGACTGTCTCGGGGTTGCAGTTGACCATGATCGTCTCATAGCCCGCCGCAGTCAGCGCATAGCAGGCATGGACGCAGCAATAGTCGAACTCGATGCCCTGGCCAATGCGGTTCGGGCCGCCGCCAAGGATGACGACCTTCTTCGCGCCTGAGGGGCGGCTTTCGCATTCCACGTCGCCCATCGCGGGGTGTTCGTAGGTGGAATACATGTAGGGGGTCTGGGCCTCGAACTCGGCGGCGCAGGTGTCGATGCGCTTGAAGACGGCGATGACGCCAAGCCGGGTGCGGGCGCGGCGGACCTGGGCCTCGTCGCGGCCGGTGAGTTTCGCCAGGCGGGCGTCGGTGAAGCCCATCATCTTGAGCGCGCGCAGGGCGTCGGCGTTGGTGGGCAGGCCGTTCTTGCGGATGCTCGCTTCGGTGTCGATGATCTCGCGGATGCGGGCGAGGAACCAGGGGTCGAAGGCGGTGATCGCGTTGATCTCGTCATCGGTCAGCCCGTGGCGCATGGCTTGCGCGATCACGCGGAGGCGGTCGGGGGTGGCCTGGCTGAGCGCCTTGACGATCGCGGCGCGCGCGGCAGGATCGGGGTCCCGGGTCAGGCCCGGGACGGGCGTCCCCGGGACGCCCGGGATGGCGATCTCGTCGAAGCCGGTGAGGCCGGTTTCCAGGCTGGCGAGGGCCTTCTGCATGGATTCGTGGATGCTGCGGCCGATTGCCATCACCTCGCCGACCGATTTCATCGCGGTGGTCAGGTTGGGTTCGGCGCCGGGAAATTTCTCGAAGGCAAAGCGCGGGATCTTGGTCACGACATAGTCGATGGCGGGCTCGAACGAGGCGGGCGTGACCTTGGTGATGTCGTTGTCCAGCTCGTCCAGCGTGTAGCCGATGGCGAGTTTCGCGGCGATCTTGGCGATGGGAAAGCCGGTGGCCTTCGACGCCAGCGCCGAGGACCGCGACACGCGGGGGTTCATCTCGATCACCACCATGCGGCCGTCGGCGGGGTTGATCGCCCATTGCACGTTGGACCCGCCGGTCTCGACCCCGATTTCGCGCAGCACGGCAATGGAGCCGTTGCGCATGATCTGGTATTCCTTGTCGGTCAGCGTCAGCGCGGGGGCGACGGTGATGCTGTCGCCAGTGTGGACGCCCATCGGATCGACGTTCTCGATGGCGCAGACGATGATGGCGTTGTCTTTGCTGTCGCGCACCACCTCCATCTCGAATTCCTTCCAGCCGAGGAGGGATTCGTCGACCAGGACCTGCGCGACGGGGCTGGCCTCGAGGCCGGACTTCACGATGGCCTCATAATCGTCCCGGTTGTAGGCCACGCCGCCGCCGGTGCCGCCAAGGGTGAAGGCGGGGCGGATGATGGCGGGCAGTCCGACATATTCGATGGCGGCAAGCGCCTCGGCCACGCCGGCGGCGATGTCATACTTGCCGTCGGGCTTCTTCGGGGCGGCGATGATGGTGGCCTTGGGGTTCTCCAGCCCGATCCGCGTCATCGCCTCGCGGAAGAGCTTGCGATCTTCTGCCATCTCGATGGCTTCGCGCTTGGCGCCGATCAGTTCGACCTTGTACTTTTCCAACACGCCCAGGTCGGCCAGCGCCAGCGCGGTGTTGAGGCCGGTCTGCCCGCCCATCGTCGGCAACAGCGCGTCGGGGCGTTCCTTCTCGATGATCTTGGCGACGACTTCGGGGGTGATCGGCTCGATGTAGGTCGCATCCGCCATGCCGGGGTCGGTCATGATCGTCGCGGGGTTGGAGTTCACCAGGATGACGCGGTAGCCTTCCTCGCGCAAAGCCTTGCAGGCCTGGGCGCCGGAATAGTCGAACTCGCAGGCCTGGCCGATGACGATGGGGCCGGCGCCGATGATCATGATCGACTTGATATCGGTCCGCTTCGGCATGTCAGCCCCCAGCCATGGCGCAAAACTTCGCGGGTTATAGCCGGGGCGGGCGGGGGTGCAAGCGCCAAACGCGGCGGGCCGGAAATGCCGAAGGCCGGGGTTTGCCCCGGCCTTCGGCGTCGGGCTGGCCGGGGTCAGGTCGTTTCGCCCACGGCGCGTTCGGCAGCGGCGATCAGGGCGGCGCGGCGCTTGATTTCCTCGCCCACCGGCGGGCCCTTGAAGCGGCGGTTCTCGACCGCGACCCAGAGGATCGCCGCCAGCAGGACAAAGCCGATGACGATCCAGAGCACCGTCTGGTTCGGCGGCTGGACCGCGATGAAAAAGATCACGCCCTTGCCGATCAGCGCCAGCACGCAGACCGTCTTGAAGACGACCGCCGGCATCGCCCAGGGGCCGGGGTTCGGCCATTTCGCGGTCCCGTAGGTCAGCATCCCGGCCATGATCGGGATGATGAAGGACAAGAACAGGAACACCAGCGTGGAGTTCACCACGATCGTGTACAGGTTCGTGCCCCCGATCGACACGAACTGCGCGGCGAAGACATAGAGGATGCAGAAGATCGCGCAGGCCCAGATCGCGTTCACCGGCGTGCGGAAGCTGGGCGAGACCCGGGCCAGCGGACGCGAGGCGAGCGGCATGCCCTCGTCGCGGGCGAAGGCAAAGAGCATCCGGCTCGCCGAGGTGACGGTGGCAAGGCCGCAGAGCAGTTGCGCGATCAGGATGCCGGCGAAGATGCTGGTTTCCAGCCATTCGGGCAGGACGGTGTCCATCGTGTGGAAAAACACGTTCCAGCCCTGGCTTGCGCCGTCGTCGAGGTTGGGGATCGCCAGCATGATCGCGCAGATCATCACCCAGCCGATCAGCGAGGACCACAGCACCGCCGACACGATCCCGCGCGGGACCGAGAGGGCCGCGCCCTTGGTTTCCTCGGCGGTGTGGGCTGACGCATCGTAGCCGGTGATCGTGTAGACCGGCAGCAGCAGGCAGAGCAGGAACAGCACAAACAGGCTGTCGTTCTGCGGAAAGACGCCGCCTCCGACATCGCCGGAATAGTTGGTGAAGGTCCACAGACGGCTGAAGTCGAGCGCCGGCGCATAGGCGAGGCAGGCGACGACGAGGACCGCCGTGGTCAGGAAGATGATGTAGCCCGAGATGTCGGTCAGGAAGGTCGTGACCTTGATGCCGAGATGGTTGAACAGCGCCTGGATCACCGTGACGATCGCGACAAAGCCCACCACGAAGCCGGGTGTTGCGGCCACCGAGGTGTCAAACCCGAGCGTGCCGGCGAAGGTTCCATAGAAGAACAGCGCCGTGCCGATGTTGATCGCCCCAAGGACGGTGACGAGGCCGAGCAGGTTCAGCCAGGCCGTCAGCCAGCCCCAGAACCGGTTCCCCAGGATGGAGGCCCAGTGATAAAGCCCGCCCGCCGTCGGGAAGGCCGAGGCGATCTGCGCCATCGCCAGCGCGAACATCCCCGAGACGAGGCAGCCGACGATCCAGCCGATGCCGGCGCCCGCGCCGCCGATCCCGCCCAGCGCCTGCGGGAACGAGTTGATCCCGCCCGAGAGGATGCAGATGATCGAGAACGAGATCGCGAAGTTCGAGAATCTGGACATGGAGCGCGACAGTTCCTGCGCATAGCCCATGCCGTGGAGGACCTTGATGTCCTCGTGCTTTTCCTTGTCGGAGTAGTCTCCGCGTGCCATTTCGTGTCCCTTCGAACCAATGTTGACGGTTTGTTGTTGTTGGTCACGCAAAGCCCGCATCGTGGGGTGGGTCGCGACCTGCACACGGAAGCGTGAAGTGCTCTGCGAAGCAAGCATGGATTGCGTTTCCCGGGCATCCGGCCGCGCAATTCCGGCCGCGGGGTCGTCTTCGGCCCGCCGGGCGCGTGTGAAACCGCTGGCGCGCCGTTGCGCCTCGGCCTATCTGGACCCCTGCGGGGAAAGGGAGCGCGCGGTGATCCTGGTGGAACATGGCCCGGCGGGCGGTCCCGCGTGCTTCCAGAATCCGCGCGAGGTGATGGCGGCCTGGCGCCCGGCCGAGGTCGTGGCGACCCTCGAGCGGGCCGAGGCGGCACGCCGCGGCGGGGCCTGGCTGGCGGGCTATCTGGCCTATGAGGCGGGCCTTGTGCTGGAGCCCAGGCTTGCGCGCCGGATGCCGCGCCGCCGCCCGGGACCGCTGCTGGTCTTCGGGGTCTATGACGGGCCGGGCGAGGCTGCGGCCGCGCTCGCGCGGGCGTCGGACGAGGGGCAGGCGACCGCGATGACCGCCCCGCGGCCGCTGATCGGCCGCCGGGCCCATGCCCGGGCGGCCCTGGCGGTGTTCGACTGGATCGCGGCGGGCGACTGCTATCAGGTCAACCTCACCTTTCCGCTGGCGGCCCGGCTGCTGTCGGGCACGCCGCTGGGCCTTTACGGCGCGCTGCGGCGCACCGGGGCGGTGGGGCACGGCGCCTATGTCGACCTCGGGCTCGGGCCGGTGGTGGTGTCGCGCTCGCCCGAACTGTTCTTCCGGGTCGAGGCGGGGGGCCGGATCCTTGCCCGCCCGATGAAGGGCACGGCCCCCCGTGATCCCGACCCGGCCCGCGACGCCGCGATCGCGGCGGCGTTGCAGGGCTCGGCCAAGGACCGGGCCGAGAACCTGATGATCGTCGATCTTTTGCGCAACGACATCGCCCGGATCGCCCGGGTCGGCAGCGTGAAGGTCCCGGCGCTCTATGCCCTCGAGACCTACGCGACCGTGCATCAGATGACCTCGACCGTCGAGGGCCGGCTCGACCATGCGCCCGGCCTGCCGGCGCTGATGGCGGCGCTGTTTCCCTGCGGCAGCGTGACCGGCGCGCCGAAGATCCGCGCGATGGAGATCATCCGCCAGCTCGAACGCGGTCCGCGCGGGGTCTACTGCGGCGCGATCGGCTGGATGGCGCCGGACGGGCGGGCGGATTTCTCGGTCGCGATCCGGACGCTCTCGGTCAGTGGCCAGGACATCGTGATGAATGTGGGCGGGGGGCTGACGCATGGCTCCACCGCCGCGGGGGAATGGGAGGAGGCGCTATGGAAGGCGCGCTTCGTGCAGGCGGCCGTCAGCCCGGGCTGAGGCTGATCGAGACGCTGCTCTGGGATGGCCGGGCGGCGCCGCGCTGGCCGCTGCACCTTGCCCGGCTGCGGGGCAGCGCCGCCGCGCTGGGCTGGGCCTGCCCGGACATCGCGCCCGCAGGCCCCGCCCATCCGGCACGGCTGCGGCTCACCCTCGATGCGCAGGGCCGGGTGGACTGGCAGGCCGGCCCCCTGCCGCCGGCCAGACCGCTGTGGCGCGTCGGGCTGGCCGCGGCGCGGTTGTACTCCGGCGACCCCTGGCTTGCGGTGAAGTCGACCAATCGTGCCCTCTACGACCGGGCGCGGGCCGCGCTGCCTGCGGACCTCGACGAGGTGATCTTCCGCAACGAACGCGGCGAGATCTGCGACGGCACGATCACCACCGTGTTCTTCGACCGGGGGCAGGGGATGCGCACGCCGCCCCTTGCCAGCGGCCTGCTGCCGGGCGTGCTGCGGGCCGAGATCGCCTGCCCGGAGGCGGTGCTGCTGGCCGACGACCTGCCATCGGTGCGGCTCTGGGTCGGCAATGCGCTGCGGGGGCTGATGCCGGCGGCCGTCGCGGGGTAGCGCGGGCAATGGCGCCGGCCCGCGGATCGCGTTTGCGCGACGGCCGGGCTTGACTTGCCCGGCCGGGCAAGGTGTATCGGCGCGATGATCCGCAAGCCCTTTGAAGGGGAAACTGCATGCACGCCTATCGCAGCCATACCTGTGGCGAGTTGACCGCCGCCGATGCGGGCCGGGAGGTCCGGCTTGCGGGCTGGGTGCACCGGGTGCGCGACCACGGCGGGGTGCTGTTCGTCGACCTGCGCGACCATTACGGGATCACCCAGGTGCTGGCCGACAGCGACAGTCCGGCCTTCGCCGACATCGAGCAGCTCCGCGCCGAATGGGTGGTGCGGATCGACGGGCGGGTGACGGCGCGGGATGCCGGCCTGGTGAACCCCAGGCTTTCGACCGGCGAGATCGAGGTCCGTGCGACCGGTGTCATCGTCCTCGGGCCCGCCGAGGACCTGCCGATGCCGGTCTTCGGCGAGGTCGACTACCCCGAGGAGACGCGCCTCGCCTACCGCTTCCTCGACCTGCGCCGCGAGAAGCTGCACCGCAACATGATGCTGCGCTCGAACGTGGTGCGCGCGATCCGGGGCCGGATGTGGGCGCAGGGCTTCAACGAGTTCCAGACGCCGATCATCACCGCCAGCAGCCCCGAGGGCGCGCGCGACTTTCTGGTTCCCTCGCGCCTGCATCCCGGCAAATTCTACGCCCTGCCGCAGGCGCCGCAGCAGTTCAAGCAGCTGATCATGGTGGCGGGCTTCGACCGCTATTTCCAGATCGCCCCCTGCTTTCGCGACGAGGACCCCCGGGCCGACCGCAGCCCGACCGACTTCTACCAGCTTGATCTCGAGATGAGCTTCGTCGAGCAGGAGGATGTCTTTGCCGCCGTCCAGCCGGTGATCCAGGGGATTTTCGAGGAATTCGGCACTGGCCGCAAGGTTCATGCCGACTGGCCGCGCATCGCCTATCGGGACGCGCTGAAATGGTTCGGCAGCGACAAGCCCGATCTGCGCAACCCGATCCGGATGCAGGACGTGAGCGTACATTTCCGCGGTTCGGGCTTTGCCATCTTCGCCAAACTCCTGGAGCAGGCGGGCAACGAGGTCCGCGCCATTCCGGCACCCAAGGGCCCGTCGGGGGAACCGGTGGGCCGCAAGTTCTGCGACCGGATGAACGCCTTCGCGCAAGCGCAGGGGCTGCCGGGGATGGGCTACATCTTCTGGCGCGAGGCCGAGGACGGCTCGGGCATGGAAGCGGCCGGTCCCCTGGCCAAGAACATCGGGCCGGAGCGGACCGAGGCGATCCGGGTCCAGCTGGGCCTGGAAAAGGGCGACGCGGCCTTCTTTCTCGGCGGCGCACCTGCGACCTTCGAGGCCATCGCCGGCCGGGCGCGCAACGTGATCGGCGAGGAGCTGGGGCTGACCGAGAAGGACTGCTTCCGCTTCGCCTGGATCGTCGATTTCCCGATGTACGAGAAAACCGATGACGGGCGCATCGACTTTTCCCACAACCCGTTCTCGATGCCGCAGGGGGGCCTTGAGGCGCTGTCGGGCGATCCGCTGGCGGTTCATGCCTTTCAGTATGACCTTGCCTGCAACGGCTATGAGCTGATCTCTGGCGGCATCCGCAACCACAAGCCCGAGATCATGTACAAGGCCTTTGAACTGGCGGGCTATCCGGCCAGCGAGGTGGACAAGCGCTTCGGCGGCATGGTGAAGGCGTTCCGGTACGGCGCCCCCCCGCACGGCGGCTGTGCGGCGGGGATCGACCGGATCGTGATGCTCTTGGCCGACGAGCCCAACATCCGCGAGGTCATCATGTTCCCGATGAACCAGCGCGCCGAGGACCTGCTGATGAACGCGCCCTGCGAGCCCACGAACGAACAGCTGCGCGAGCTTCGCCTGCGCGTCGTGCCGAAGGAGAACTGACCGCGCCGGCGGTCGCCCGGCGACCCGGCGCCGGCCCGTCGGGCGAGGGGCCCTGCCCGCCGCGCCGTCACGCCACCGGCTGCGCCGCCTGAAGGCGCTGTTGCAGCAGTTGCACCAGCGCGCGCTTGCCCGGCTCATCCCCGGCCGCCAGCGCGGCGCGTTCGAGCGCGGGGTCGCCCGCCGCCCGCGCCAGACTGCGCACAAAGCCCTTGGCATAGGCCGGATCGGTCAGGCCGCCCCCCGCGACCAGCGCCGCCGCGCGTTCAAGGTCATCGCGCAGCGCCAGCGGGTCACCCGAAGCCGGCGCGAACCCGGCGCTGACCGCAACCGGCCCAAGCCCGGTCACCAGCTGTCGGATCAGCCGCACCAGGCCTGCCGCCGATGGCAGGGGCTTGTCCACAAACGCCACCGCCCCGGCCTCGAGCGCCTGGGCGCGGGCGTCGGGATCGCCGCTGCAGGCCAGGACCGGCAGCCCCAGCGCCCCGGCTTCGGCGATCAGCAGCTCGCCCCGGCCGTCGGGCAGGCCAAGGTCGATGATGGCAAGATCCGGCCGGTGATGCGCCAGATGCAGCCGCCCCCCCGCCAGCGTCTCGGCCCGCCTGAGGCGCGCGCCCGACCGGGCCAGGATCAGCCGCAGCGCATCGCAGGCAAAGCGGCTGTCCTCCACCACCAGGACGGTGACCCCGCGCAGCGGCAGCGCCTCGGTCGGGCGGTCGGGCAGGCGGGGCAGTTCGGGCGGAAAGGGCATCGGCGATTCCTGCTGGGGCCCGCCCAGTCTGCCGCAGGAGGGGTGAACGTCCGGTAAACGCCGACTTCCGCTTGCGCTGCGGCCGCGCCGCGCCCATAAACCGGGCGACGCGCCGCAGTGGAGCCCCCCGATGATCGGACGCCTGAACCATGTCGCCATCGCCGTGCCCGACCTCGAGGCCGCCGCCGCCCGCTACCGGGGCGCCCTCGGGGCCCGGGTGGGCGCCCCGGTAGCGGGCGGCGGCGGCC
>Ga0209103_1000724_pt1 | contig 10133 bp, 12 predicted proteins | sample 4C3metaG_FD_184152 | JGI IMG/M metagenome (GOLD analysis project Ga0209103, IMG submission 184152) | Freshwater bacterial and archeal communities from Indian Creek, Illinois, USA - 4C3 metaG (SPAdes) (version 2) | ecosystem: Environmental > Aquatic > Freshwater > Unclassified | place: USA...
AGCACCAGGCCGGGGTGCTGGTGCGCACGCTCGACCACGGCCAGAGCCGCAGCGGTGGGATTGACCGGGAGGCGCCAGTCGGCGCGCTGCTGGCCGCGCCGGGGCAGGGGCGCGGCGGGAAGGGCGGGGGGCGTCATGAGGTCGCGGAGTGTAACGCGGGGCGTGGGGCCGATTGGGCGGATCGGTGGGATCAGGCTTGACCAATGCACTAGCGCGCTATTACATTACCCGGCATGAAGCGACGCCCCGCCCTCGATCACCCCGATCCCGCCCTGTCGGATGCCCGCGCACGGCTTGATGCGCTGGTCGAAGCACTTTGCGTGCTGCGCGAACCGGAGGCGATGCGCCGATTCCTGATCGATCTGTGCACGCCGGCCGAGCTGGAGGCCATGGCCGACCGCTGGGCGGTGGTGCCCGAGTTGGCCGAGGGTCGGGCCTATCGCGACATCCACGAGCGCACCGGCATCAGCGTGACGACGATCGGCCGTGTCGCCCGCTGCCTGGGTTTCGGTACCGGCGGGTATCGGACCGCCGCCGAGCGCCTCGTGCATCGCCTGCCGGGCACGGCCTTCGCTGCGCCCGGCCACGACGACACCCGCTGATCCACCCCATCCTGATCGACCACGGAGCCCGCACCATGCGGACGCACGACCGCTTGCGCATCGCCATCCAGAAATCCGGGCGTCTGTCCGACCCCGCCCGTGAGCTTCTGGCACGCGCCGGCCTGGTGTTCCGCGAGAGCCGCGACCGACTGTTCTGCTACGGCGAATCGCTGCCCATCGACCTGCTGCTCGTCCGTGACGACGACATTCCCGGCCTGATCGCCGAAGGGGTCTGCGATCTCGGCATCGTCGGCCTCAATGTGCTGGCCGAGCAGGACGCCGAGCGCCAGGCGAAAGGCGAGGGCGAGGCCTTCAAATTGCTGCGCCGGCTCGGTTTCGGCCGCTGCCGGCTCTCGGTGGCCGTGCCGCAGGACTGGGATTGGCCCGGCCCGCAGCGCCTCGCCGGCCTGCGTTGCGCGACCAGCTACCCGGCATTGCTGGCGAATTGGCTGCGCGAACACGCCGTCGATGCCGAAGCGGTGCTGCTCTCGGGTTCGGTCGAGATCGCACCGCGCCTCGGCAAGGCCGAAACCATCTGCGATCTGGTCTCGACCGGCGGCACGCTGGCGGCGAACCAGTTGAAAGAGGTGGCGGTGATCCTCGAGAGCGAGGCGGTCATTGCAGTACCGGCCAAGCCCTTCAACGACGAACGCCAGGCGCTGGCCGATCTGCTGCTGCGCCGCCTCGACGGCGTGCTCTCGGTGAAGGCGGCGAAGCTGCTGCTGCTGCAGGCCGAGCGCGCCGCATTGACCGAGCTGCTCAAGCTGCTGCCGGATGTCGATGCGCCGCTGGTCACCACGTTGGAGGGCGGCGGCGACCGCGTGGCCATCCAGGCGCTGTGCCGCACGACGCTCACGTGGCAACGGCTGGAAGACATGAAGAAGGCCGGTGCCAGTGCGCTGATGGTGCTGCCGGTCGAACAGATGCTGGCCTGAGGTGGGCGACGATGAAAATCCTCGACTGGACCAAGCTCTCCAACGACGACCGTGCCGCCGCACTGGCGCGGCCGCTGTCGAATGCGAGCGAGGAGCGTATCCATGCGGTGCAACGCATCCTCGCCCAGGTGCGGGCTGACGGCGATAGTGCCTTGCATGCCCTGACGCGGCGTTTCGACAACGTCGAACTCGGGATGTTCGAGGTGGCGGAGGATGAATTCGCAGCAGCCGAGGCCGGGTTCGATCCAGCCCTGCGTGCGGCGATGGTGGAGGCGAAGGGGCGTCTCGACGCTTGGCACCGCGCCGGCGCGCCGGCCGAATTCGAGATCGACACGGCACCCGGCGTGCGCTGCGGCCGCGTGCTGCGCGCCATCGATGCCGTCGGCCTGTACGTGCCGGCCGGCACCGCGCCGCTGCCCTCGACCGCGCTGATGCTCGGCGTTCCGGCGCAGATCGCCGGCTGCCGCGAGATCGTCGTCTGCACCCCGCCACGGCCCGACGGCCGCGCCGACCCGGCGGTGCTGGTGGCGGCGCGGCTGTGCGGCATCCACCGGGTGTTCAAGATCGGTGGCGCGCAGGCGATCGCCGCGATGGCCTTCGGTACCGCGAGCGTGCCGCGCTGCGACAAGCTGTTCGGCCCCGGCAACGCCTGGGTGATGCTGGCCAAGTCGCAGGTGACGGCGCTGCCGGACGGCCCGGCGATCGACCTGCCGGCCGGGCCTTCGGAAGTGTTGGTGATCGCCGATGCCGGAGCGACCCCGGCCTTCGTCGCCGCCGACCTGCTCGCGCAGGCCGAGCACGGCCCGGATTCGCAGGTGCTGCTGGTGACCGACAGCGCCGCATTCGCCGTGGCCGTGCAGGCCGAGGTGCGCGCTCAGCTGGCACGACTGCCACGCGAGGCCATCGCTTCGCGGGCGCTGGATTTCGCCCGCCTGATCGTCGTGCCGACGCTCGATACGGCCTTCGCCCTCAGCAACGCCTACGGCCCCGAGCACCTGATCGTGCAACTGCGCGAGCCGCGCGCCTGGCTGGCGAAGATCCGTTGCGCTGGTTCGATCTTCCTCGGCGATTTCGCTCCAGAATCGCTCGGCGACTACTGCTCGGGCACCAACCATGTGCTGCCGACCGGTGGCGCGGCGCGGGCCTGGAGCGGCGTTTCTGTTGCCAGTTTCCAGCGCAGCATCAGCGTGCAGCAGGTGAGCTATGAGGGCCTGCAGGCCATCGGCCCCTGTGCGGTGACGATGGCGCGCGCCGAATCGCTCGAAGCCCATGCGCAGTCGGTGCTGCAGCGGCTGGAGGCGAGCGCATGAACGTGCTCGACCTCGTCCGTGCCGACCTGCGCGATTTCGGCGGTTACGGCTCGGCGCGCAAAAGCGGGCTCACCGGCCATGTCTGGCTGAATGCCAACGAGAGCCCCTGGGCCTCGCCGGCCGATCCGGGGCTTGGCCTCCACCGCTACCCCGAACCACAGCCGGCGGCGCTGCGCACGCGGCTGTCGGCGTTGTACGACGTGCCGGAAGACACGCTGCTGATGACCCGCGGCAGCGACGAGGGCATCGACCTGCTCACCCGGGCACTCTGCCGCGCCGAGCACGAGGCCGTGCTGGTCTCCCCGCCGGTGTTCGGCATGTATGCCGTATCGGCGCGGGTGCAAGGCGCGCCGGTGGTCGAAGTGCCGCTGGTCGAGGACGGCGACGCTTTTCGCTTCGACGTTGACGCCACGCTGCGCGCACTGGATCTCGCGGTCGCGAAAGCGCCGATCAAGCTGGTCTTCGTGTGCTCGCCATCGAACCCGACCGGCGGCGCGGTGTCGAACGCCGAGCTCGAACGCCTGCTGCGCGGCGTGGCGGGCCGCGCGCTGGTGGTGGTCGACGAAGCCTACGGCGAGTACCGCGCCGCGCCGGGCGCGCTGGCACTGCGCGAGCACTTCCCCAACCTGGTCGTGCTGCGCACGCTGTCGAAGGCCTTTGCCCTGGCCGGGGCGCGGCTTGGCATCACCATCGCCGATCCAGCGCTGATCCGCGTGCTGGCCGCCATCGCGCCACCTTACCCGCTGGCGTCGCCGGCGGTGGCGCTGGCGCTGGAAGCCGTCTCGGAAACCGCCGCCGACGAGGCCAAGCGCCGTGCCGGGCGCATCGTCGCCGAACGCGGGCGCGTTGCCTCGGCGCTGGCCGCGCTGGACGATGTGCGCATGGTGTACGCCTCGGACGCCAATTACCTGCTGGTTCGATTCGCCGATGCCGAGAAGGCCTTCCGGGCCTTGCTGGCCGCGGGCGTGGTGGTGCGCGACCAGCGCGCGGCACCCCAGCTCAAGGATGCCCTGCGCATCACCATCGGCACCGCGGAAGAGAACGACGCGATGCTCGCCGCCCTCGATCAAGCCAAGCCTCGCCGCACCTTTCCGACGCGCACCGCGCCCCTGTTTCGAGTCTGAGCCATGCCCCAGAAGATCCTGTTCATCGACCGCGACGGCGTGCTGATCGACGAACCCGCCGACGAGCAGATCGATGCCTTCGAGAAATTCCGCCTCACGAAGGGCTGCATCGCCGCCCTGCAGAAGCTCCGCGATGCCGGCTTCCAGTTCGTCATGGTCAGCAACCAGGACGGCCTCGGCACGCCGAGCTTCCCGCGCGAGGCCTTCGATGGCCCGCAGCGCCTGCTGCTGCAGATCCTCGAATCGCAGGGCATCAGCTTCCGCGAGGTGCTGATCGACGAGAGTTTCGTCCATGAGGGAAAGCCCACCCGCAAGCCGGGCATCGGCATGGTCCTGCACTACCTGCGCGACCGTGACATCGACCTCGCGGCCAGCGCGATGGTCGGCGACCGCGAGACCGATATGCAGTTCGCCAGCAACCTCGGCGTGCGCGGTTTCCGCTTGAAGGACAGCCACTACGATTGGGCCGGCATCGCCCATGTGCTGACCGCCTCGCCGCGCACGGCCACCATCGAGCGCGTCACCAGAGAGACTCGGATCACCGTGCAGGTCGACCTCGATCGCGCCAGCGAGCCGGCCATCGCCACCGGCCACGGCTTCTTCGACCACATGCTCGAACAGCTCGGCAAGCACGGCGGCTTTGGCCTTTCGGTGCGCTGTGCGGGTGATCTGCACATCGACGAACACCACACCGTCGAGGATTGCGCGCTGGCCATCGGCCAGGCGCTGAAAGCAGCGCTCGGCGACAAGCGCGGCATCGGCCGCTACGGCTTCACCCTGCCGATGGACGAGACGCTGGCCACGGCTGCGGTTGATGCCTCCGGTCGGCCGTATTTCGTCTTCGATGGCGTGTTCCCGCGCGCCGAGGTGGGCGGCCTGGCCACCGAGCTGGTGCCGCATTTCTTCCGTTCGCTGTGCGACACCGCCGGCCTCAACCTGCACCTGCAGGTGCGCGGCGAGAACACCCACCACATGGTCGAGGCCTGCTTCAAGGTCGTGGCGCGCGCACTACGGCAGGCCTTGAAGCGCGAGGGCACGGCACTGCCCAGCACCAAGGGCCTGCTGTGACAGCCATCGACGCGCTCGCGTTGCCGGCGGCTGCGGCCGGGCGGCTGCCAAGGCTTGATGCCTCGCGCATCCGACTGGTCCTGCTCGACTCCGGCGGTGCCAACCTCGGCTCGGTGCAGGCGGCATTCGCGCGGCTTGGCGTCGAGGCCCCGGTGAGCAGCGACGCCCAGCGCATCCGCGCGGCCACCCACGTGATCCTGCCCGGAGTCGGGGCCGCGGGCCCCGCGATGGCCCGCCTTCGTGCCAATGGGCTGGATCGCATCATCCCTGCGCTCACCCAGCCGCTGATCGGCATCTGCGTTGGCATGCAACTGCTGTTCGAGCATTCGGCGGAAGGGGATGTCGACTGCCTCGGCCTGCTGCCCGGCCGCGTCGAGTGCCTGCCCGAATCGCCCGGCATCCGCGTGCCGCACATGGGCTGGAACCGGCTTGAAGCCGTCTCGCCCGCGGCCGCCGCACACCCGCTGATGGCGGGCATCGATGGCCAGCACGCCTATTTCGTCCACAGCTACGCCTATCGCGGCAGCGCGAACGCGCTCGCCACCTGCACGCACGGCCAAGCCTTCACCGCCGTCGTCGCGCGCGGCCGCGTGATGGGCGCGCAGTGCCATCCCGAGCGCAGTGCCGCCGCCGGTGCCCGCCTGCTCGCCAACTTCCTCACGCTCTGAGCCGCCATGGCCTTCACCCTTTACCCCGCCATCGATCTCCGCGAAGGCCGCGTCGTCCGGCTTCGGCAGGGCGATTACGCCGCCGAGACCCGCTACGCCGAAGCTCCACTGGCGCTGGCGCAGCGTTATGCCGACGAGGGCGCCGAGTGGCTGCACCTCGTCGATCTCGACGCCGCCAGGGGCGGCGGCTGGACGCTCCGCTCCCTGGTCGAAGTCATCCGCCGCGAGACGCCGCTGAAGGTGCAGACCGGCGGCGGCGTGCGCGAGGAGGTCGACCTCGAGGCCATCCTCGAGGCCGGGGCTTCGCGCGTGGTGGTGGGCTCGCTGGCGGTACGCCAGCCGAACCGCGTGCTCGGCTGGCTGGAGCGTTTCGGCAGCGACCGCATCACCATCGCGCTCGACGCTCGCGCCGATGTCGAGGGCGTGTTCCGCTTGCCGGTCCATGGTTGGACGGAGGCCTCCGGGCTGGCGCTGTTCGCCCTGTTGCAGCGCTACGCCGACGCTGGCCTGCGCCACCTGCTGTGCACCGACATCGCCCGCGACGGCATGCTGGCGGGGTTGAACCTTGGGCTCTACCGCGAGATCGCCATGCGTTTTCCCGACGTGGCGGTGCAAGCCTCCGGCGGCGTCGCCACGCTCGACGATGTGCGCGGCGCGCTTCAGGCCGGCGCGGCCGGCGTGGTGCTCGGCAAGGCCTTGCTGGAAGGCCGGTTTACGCTGCCGCAGGCCATCGATGCGGCGGCCTTGGCACGCCCATCCGCTGCCGCGAGTGGCGTTCCCGGATGGGTGGCCTGATGCTCGCCCGCCGCATCATCCCCTGCCTCGATATCCGCGATGGCCAGGTGGTCAAGGGCCTGCGCTTTCGCGACCACGTCGTCATGGGCGGCATCGAATCGCTGGCGCAGCGCTACCGCGACGAAGGGGCCGACGAACTGGTGTTCTACGACATCACCGCCAGCCCGGAAGGCCGCAGCGTGGATCGCGCGTGGGTGGAGCGGGTGGCACGGATCATCGACATCCCGTTCTGCGTGGCCGGTGGCATTCGCTCGATCGACGACGCGCGAGCCGTGCTGAATGCCGGTGCCGACAAGGTTTCGGTGAACTCTCCGGCGCTCGAACGCCCGGGATTGATCGACGAACTGGCCGCGGCCTTCGGGGTGCAGTGCGTCGTCGTCGGCATCGATTCGCTGCAGGACGACGATGGCGAGTGGCGCGTGCGCCAGTACACCGGCGACCCGTCGAAGACGAAGGCGCTGGGCCGCCACACGCTGGACTGGGTGCGCGAGGCGCAGGAACGCGGTGCCGGCGAGATCGTGCTCAACTGCATGGGCAGCGATGGCGCAAGGACCGGCTACGACCTTGAGCAGCTGGCCGCCGTGCGCGCCGCGTGTCGTGTGCCACTGGTGGCTTCCGGCGGTGCCGGGGCCATCGAGCATTTCATCGACGCCTTCCGTGTCGCCGATGTCGATGCCGCACTCGCCGCCTCGGTCTTCCACTCCGGCGCGGTGCCGATCCCCGAACTGAAAACCCGGCTGCGCCAAGCCGGCATCGAGGTGCGTGATGCAGCCTGATTCCAGCAATCCAGAGATTGACGGCGCGGTGCCATCGGCGAACGCCTTCCGCCTCGACACGCTGGATTTCGCCAAGCAGGGCGGCCTGTTGCCGGCCATCGTCCAGGATGCCCGCACCCACCGCGTGCTGATGCTGGGCTACATGGACCGCGCCGCCGTCGAGGCCACGCTCGCCAGCGGCCGGGTGACCTTCTTCAGCCGCAGCAAGGGCCGGCTGTGGACGAAGGGCGAAACCTCGGGCGACCTGCTCGAGCTCGTCTCGATCGAAACCGACTGCGACGCCGATGCGCTGTTGGTGCAAGCCATTCCACACGGCCCCACTTGTCATCTGAAACGCCGCAGTTGCTTTCCCACCGCGCCGGGCAGCTTCCTCGGCGAACTCGACGCGCTGGTACAGCGGCGCGAGCGCGAACGGCCCGCCGGCAGCTACACCACCCGGCTCTTCGAAGGCGGGCTGCGCGGTATCGCGCAGAAAGTGGGCGAGGAGGGCGTCGAGACCGCGCTGGCCCTGGTGGCGCAAGACGATGCGGCCGTGCTCGACGAAACGGCGGACCTGATCTTTCATGCCTTGGTGGGCCTGCGCGCCCGCGGCCTTGGCCTGCCCGATGTCGAGCGCGTGCTGGCCGCCCGCCACCGTGTCGACCGCAGCGGCTGAGTAACCGACACGACCCGGCGCACCGGGCTCGCTCAGGGCTGGATGGCGGTGAAGTCCTCGACGCGGCGATGGCCGTTGGCCGCTTCGCTGCGCGGCACCGGGTAGTCGGTGCGGCGATCGACGAGCACGGTGCGCAGGCCGGCTTCGCGGGCGGCATCGAGTTCCTCGACCACATCCGACAGGAACAGCAGGTACGAGGGTGCCACCCCGATGTCGGCAGCGATGTGGCGGTAGCTGCCGGCTTCGCGCTTGCCACCGATGCCGGTGTCGAAATGGCCCGAGAACAGCCCGCTGAGATCACCGGCGTCGGAGTGCGCGAAGAACAGCGTCTGCGCCTGCACGGAACCCGAGGAATAGACGTAGATCGGGTGGCCGGCGGCCTTCCAGCGCCGCAAGGCCTCGACGGCATCGGGATAGACATGGGCACGGTAATCGCCCAGTGCATAGCCCTCTTTCCAGAGCAGGCCCTGGATGGCCTTGAGTGCGGTGTGCTTGCGATCCTCGTCGATCCAGGCCAGCAGTTGCTGCACCTCCGCCTCGTCGTTCTTTCCGGTGTCGGACTGGCCCAGTTCCAGCGCAACGGCATCCAGCCAGCGGCGGATCTCCGGTTCATGTCGTCGTGCCTCGACGAAACCCGGCAGGGTAGCGCGGGCATAGGGGAACAGCACCTCCTTGACGAAGGCGATGCTGCTGGTGGTGCCCTCGATGTCGGTGAGGATGACGGTGGGAGTCGTTTTCAAGAAGGTGTCCGGTGGTGGGCAGGGATCAGACCGCAAGGGCCTGGCCGCGCTCGTAGCGGGGGAAACGCTGGGCGATGTCGCTGCCGGTGAAATGGGCCACCCAGCCGGCCGGATTGATGAACAGGCGGATGGCGATGAAGAAAGGCTCCGGCCCCATGTCGAACCAGTGGGTGGTCCCGGCGGGCACGCCGATCAGGTCGCCACCCTCGCAGAGCACCTCGTAGACCCGGTTGCCGAGGTGCAGGGTGAACAACCCGGAGCCGGCGACGAAGAAGCGCACTTCGTCCTCGGCATGCGTGTGTTCGTTGAGGAACTTCTGCCGCAATTCGTCCTTCTGCGGGTGGTCGGGCTTCAGGCTGATCACATCGACCGCCTGGTAACCGCCCTCGGCCATCAGCCGCTCGATGTCGCTGCGGTAGGCGGCGATCACCTCATCCTGGCTGGCACCCGGCGGCAGCGGAGCCTTGGCCTGCCATTGCTCGAAGCGGACACCAACCCGGCCCAGGGCTTCGGCGATGGCCGCGTGCGAGTGGTGCTCGACGAGCACGCGGGTCGGATCGGTGTCGTCGAAGATGCGGATGCGGCTCATGGGGTCAGTCTCCGGAGATCAAGTTCGCAGCCAAGCAGAAATTCGAAGGCGTCAAGATGGCGTCGAGCCTCGGCCATGTCGCGACCCCAGGCATAGAGGCCATGGCCCTCGATGAGGTAGCCCCAGAGCGGCCCCTGTTCGAGTTCGGCCTCCACCATCGCGGCCAACGTGGGCATGTCCTGCGAGTTCGGCAGCACCGGCAGGCGCACCGCGGCCTCGTGGCTGTCGTTGCCGCGGAAAGCCTTCTGCAACTCGTAGCCGGTGAACACCACCTCGCCTTGCGCAGCGAACAACCTGGAGGCCACCGTCTGTGTACGCGAATGGGTGTGCAGGATGCAGCCGACCTCGGCGAAGCGCCGGTAAAGCTGCGTGTGCAACAGGGTTTCGGCCGAAGGGCGCTGGTCGGTGGCCACGGGCCGGCCGTCGAGATCGACCACCATGATGTCGTCCTGCACCAGCCGACCCTTGTCGCGGCCGGACACGGTGATGGCGCAATGGCGTGCATCGAGCCGTTGCGAAAAATTGCTGCTGGTCGCCGGCGTCAGGCCGAGCTGGGCCAGTTCGCGGCAATGGGTGATCAGGGTGCCGGCTGCTTCGGCGAGTCGGTGCGGGTCGTAGGGCAGGGTGTCCATACCGGTAAGTGTAGGCAAGCGCGGGCGCAGGGGCCATGACGGAGATACGACGCATTCCCGATGGCCTTGCGTTCCATCAAGCCGTCTGCACGCCGGGGCTTGCACACTGCGTTCCGCCAACCCCAAGGGAGAGCTCCGTGGATACCACCACCAACCGCCGTCGTTTCCTGCAGATCGCCGCCATCGCCGCGGCCGCCCCACTCGCCGTCCGCTTCGCCTCGGCCCCGGCCTACGCCAAC
>Ga0209103_1000727_pt1 | contig 10124 bp, 10 predicted proteins | sample 4C3metaG_FD_184152 | JGI IMG/M metagenome (GOLD analysis project Ga0209103, IMG submission 184152) | Freshwater bacterial and archeal communities from Indian Creek, Illinois, USA - 4C3 metaG (SPAdes) (version 2) | ecosystem: Environmental > Aquatic > Freshwater > Unclassified | place: USA...
AACATTTTGGTTCGTCAAAGAGGAACAAGAATATTTCCTGGTATAAATGTTGGGATTGGCAGAGATCATACCTTATATGCCAAAACAGATGGTATTGTGAGATTTGCTAAGTTAGGCAGGGATAAAAAGAAGGTTGGCGTACACCCTGCTTTACAGGCTGCCGCTGTTGAGTAAAATTTCTAAATAGATGCTTTTGTGCACTTAAGTTTATGTTTGGGGGATATCTTTGTAGGATGTTCCCCATTATTATTTGGTTGCGATTTCGATTACAAGTTATCAAGAATATCAGGAAATCTTGTTGAATTCGAGAAAAGATATTGATATAATTTAATGCGAAGGTGAAACATGTTTATAGACACAGCGAAGATATATATAAAAGCCGGTGACGGTGGAAATGGGGCGGTGTCCTTTCATCGTGAAAGGTATGTTCCTGATGGTGGGCCTGATGGAGGCGATGGCGGAAATGGCGGGAGTGTCATATTCATTGTTAACAGCAATCTGATGACACTCATGGATTTTCGCTATAAAGTACGCCAATTAGCGCAAAATGGCCAAAACGGCAAAGGGGCAAACATGACAGGCAAGATGGGGGAAGACCTTTATCTTGATGTTCCACCTGGTACTCTTATAAGGGATGCGGAAACCGGTAAAGTTCTAGTTGATTTGACGGCTTCTAATCAAAGGGCTATACTTGCGCATGGAGGAAGAGGTGGCAAAGGGAATTCCAGATTTTCGACATCTACACGCCGTGCGCCGAAATTTGCTCAGTTGGGTGAGAAGGGCGAAGAACGCTCCGTTATTTTGGAGTTGAAATCTATAGCCGATGTCGGATTGGTAGGCTTCCCTAATGTCGGCAAATCGACAATACTTTCGGTATTAACATCAGCGCATCCTAAAATAGCTGATTATGCTTTTACTACTTTGTCGCCTAACTTGGGTGTGGTGAAATGGCGTGAGCATTCATTTGTCTTGGCGGATATTCCAGGACTCATCGAAGGAGCTCATGAAGGGGCGGGATTAGGTCATGATTTTTTAAGGCACATAGAAAGAACACGAATGCTTGTACATGTTGTGGACGTGTCGGGTATTGAAGGAAGGGATCCCATACAGGACTATCATAGGATAAATTTCGAACTTGCTTCTTTTAGCGAAAAGTTGGCAAGGCTTCCGCAGGTTGTTGCCGCTAACAAATCTGACTTGCCAAGTTATTTTGACAATATTGAACGATTGAAAGCCGAGCTTGAGCCTTTAGGTGTTGTTATTGTCGCGGTTTCTGCTGCTACAAAAAGTGGATTTGACGAGCTTCTCAATAAGATTCTCGCAATTCTTGAGAGTCTGCCTGTTACGGAAGAAACTGTAGATATTCAGATGGAATTGAGCGTTCCGATCATATATAATATAAATGCATTTGAAGTTAAGAATGAAGGGCGCATGTATACGGTAACAGGGGCGGCGGTAGACAAGCTTATGAGGTCGGTTAATTTGGACGACCGCGAATCGCTCGGCTTTTTCCAGAAGATGTGTAAACAGAAAGGTATTATTGGCGAACTGAAAAGAAAGGGTATTGTTCAAGGCGACACGGTTCGTATCGGTGGTGTGGAGTTTGAATATTCTGAATAGCGCCGGCAATAATGATTAACAGGGGGTTTATGTCAGAACATGGAGTGCATGCAATGCCATAACTGTAAGATGGGTGAGATGACTTATTTTTGCGTGGCTAAAAACGACTTTGTCTTCGACAAGACGAAAGCGATAGTATCGGAAAAGGTTAGAAATGGGTGGAAAAAAGGAGATCCTGGTTACGAAGTGCACAGGCGAAAACTCAGAAAAGACGCAGAGGGTTGAGTCTCTAAATTTTATGTAATCCTTCTTCATCGATGCTTTCGCCGGAAGATATTATGTTGTGAAGCATTTTGCGTTCTTTACGAGATTTTGAAATGACCAGGTTTGTAAGAGCGGTCAGCAAAAAGAAAAACAGCGATAAAAAGACATAATAAACACGAAGCGAACCGATAAGAATTGATATAGCCAGGTATATGACACCGTAAAAAGTATACTGTCTGACTTTTTGAGGCGTTATCACCTGCTTTTTTATGTCTTTCCAGATTCGAACGGTTTCTTTACTTTTTCGCTAATCAATAGTCAATTGTTTAGTAATCAGGTAACATTCCTGCAGTTTCCATGATATCCAAAATTATAATCGTTTTTAGCTATTCCAATGTAGAATAATAGCACATTAAATTAGGAGTGTTGTTTTAGCTTATGAGAGACTCATTAAAATTGGGGATAATGGGCGGAACTTTTGATCCTATTCATATTGGGCACCTTATAGTTGCAGAAATGGCAAGACAGCAATTCACTCTTGACTATGTTGTTTTTATACCTGCGGGGATTCCTCCGCATAAGACATCAAAAGATCTCACGCAGTCCAAGGATCGTTTTGAAATGGTAAGGCTGGCTATAAGCAATAATCCTTTTTTTGATGTTAGTAAGTGTGAAATTGATAAGGATAAAGTGGCATACACCGTTGACACTCTTAGCGAACTTAAGTTTACATATCCAAAGAGTACCGAATTTTACTATATAATTGGTATGGATTCGCTTTTTGAACTAAGAGGTTGGAAAAATCCCACAAAACTCTTTACTCTGTGTAACATAGTGGTATATGGAAGGCCTGGATTTGAAGAAGAACGGACATCCGAGGAAACTCGATTACTTAGGGCTCATTTTAACGCTGGCATAGAGTTTGTGAAAGGCCCGAGAATTGACATATCTTCAACTCTTATAAGGGAAATGATAATGAGCAATATGTCGGTTAAATATATTGTTCCTGAAGCCGTTGAAGAGTATATACGCAAAAATTGCTTGTATGGAGAGAAGTAAAAATGAACGAATCAAAGTTGATGGAGAGAGTAAGGACAGAACTTAGCGAGGAGCGTTACTTGCATTCAATAGGCGTTATGGAAACTGCAGCCGATTTAGCGCTTAAAAACGGCGTTGATGCGCAAAAGGCACGAGTGGCGGCTCTGCTGCATGACTGCGCAAAAGAGTTATCTATTGAAGAGATGCTTGCTAAGGCACACAATCATAAAGTAGCGATAGACGAGGTATCAATGTGGGAAATGGTTCTGATTCACGGCCCCTTGGGAGCTAAAATCGCTGAGCATGAATACTTTGTTGAAGATCGAGAAATACTTGATGCGATTGAGTGTCACACCACGGGCAAAAAAGACATGACAAAGCTAGATAAGATTATTTATATTTCCGATTATATTGAACCATACAGAGATTTTGAGGGAGTAAGTGAATTGCGCAGGATGGCTATGGAAGATTTGGACGTGGCGCTCAAGTTCGCGCTCGATTTTACAATAACTGATTTGCTGAATACCGGCAGACTCATTCATCCAAGAACGTTGGAAGCAAGAAATTATATTATAATCGCCAGCTCTTCTTTGACAGCAAGTTTGTAAGTTCAGTATTCAGGATCAACGGTTCATAGAGGAACGAATGTTGACAAAACAGGTTCGCTTGATATAATGAACCCATAAGATGGCTGCGATTACGGATTCCGCCGGAAATCGGACAATAAAAATGAAAGCATGGGGGGAGATAATTGATAAAGATTGATATTAAGGAGATGGCTTTACAGATAGCACAATTGCTCGACGAAAAAAAGGCTCTTGATGTTCAGGTACTGGATATAAGCAATTTGACCACTATTTGCGATTTTTTTGTGATTGCTTCAGGACGCACAGAAGTGCAGGTAAAAGCTTTGTGCGATGAGCTTGAAAAGAATCTTATGCTGAATGAGTATAGGGCATGGCATAAGGAGGGTTATAGCAAGGGTCGATGGATCGTTTTAGATTATAAAGATGTGGTGGTTCATTTATTTCATAAGAACGAAAGAGAGTTTTATAATCTAGAGAGGTTATGGGCCGACGGGTTGCGCTTAAGCATTAACAGCTTGGGATGATTATACGCGGCGCTATCAATATAATGCGGAGGTAATATTCTTATGGTTTACCCGTTTCGGCAGATAGAGGAAAAATGGCAACAAAGATGGGAAAAGAATAATTCTTTCAGGAGAACGGAAGATAGCTCTAAGAAGAAGTATTATGCGCTGGAAATGTTTCCGTATCCTTCGGGCAAGCTCCATATGGGGCATGTGCGTAATTATTCTATAGGTGATGTCGTGGCAAGATTTAAGACCATGCGCGGTTTTAATGTTCTTCATCCGATAGGTTGGGATGCATTCGGACTTCCTGCTGAGAATTCCGCGATAAAACACGGTGTGCACCCGAGTGTCTGGACACTAAACAACATTGAAATCATGAATAGGTGATGTCGTGGCAAGATTTAAGACTATGCGCGGTTTTAATGTTCTTCATCCGATAGGTTGGGATGCATTCGGACTTCCTGCTGAGAATTCCGCGATAAAACACGGTGTGCACCCGAGTGTCTGGACACTAAACAACATTGAAATCATGAAGAAACAGCTTACAAAACTTGGTATAAGCTATGACTGGGACAGGGAAGTAACAACCTGCAGCCCTGATTATTATAAATGGACACAATGGTTGTTCATTCAGCTTTTCAAGAATGGACTTGCATACAGGAAAAAATCGTACGTAAACTGGTGTCCTTCATGTGCTACAGTTCTTGCAAACGAGCAGGTAGTCGACGGCAAATGCGAGCGATGTGAGTTTGAGGTGGGCAAAAAAGACCTCGAGCAGTGGTTTTTCAAAATTACTGATTATGCCGACAGGCTTTTGGAAGATCTAGATAAGCTTGTGGGCTGGCCTGAAAAGGTAAAGTTAATGCAGCGCAATTGGATAGGCAGAAGCGAAGGCGCGATGATTGATTTTAAGGTGGATGGCAGCGACATAGTGCTGTCGGTCTTTACAACTCGGCCTGATACCATATATGGAGTTACCTATATGGCGCTTTCACCCGAATCTTCAATTTCGATGGATTTGACGGATGGCGAGTACCGGCTGAAGCTTAAAGAGTTTAAAAAAAAGCTTGAACAGATGAGCGATATCGATAGAATATCTGCGCGTCTGGAAAAAGAGGGCATTTTTATTGGGAAGTATGCCATTAATCCTTTAAGCGGTGAAAGAATACCGCTTTTTGTAGCAAATTACGTGCTTTCAGACTATGGCACCGGAGTTGTGATGGGGGTTCCTGCCCATGATCAGCGTGATTTTGAATTTGCCACTAAGTACGGCTTGCCTATTAAGTCTGTCATAGCGAAAGATGAGAGTTGCAAGACTGATATTGTTCTGACTGAAGCGTACGAAGGACAAGGAATTATGATAAACTCAGGTCCTTTTGACGGGCTTAAATCAGACATAGGTGTCCGACAAGTAGTGAAACACCTAGAGAAAAACGCAGTAGGAAGCGCTAGGATCGGTTACAGACTCAGAGATTGGCTAATATCCCGACAACGCTATTGGGGCGCCCCGATACCTATGATTTACTGTGACGAATGTGGAATTGTGCCTGTAAATGATGAAGATCTCCCAGTCATACTACCTTCTAACGTTGAGTTTACGGGAAGGGGAAAGTCACCTCTTTCTGAGTCGGAAGCATTTGTACAGACCAAGTGTCCGAAGTGCGACAAGCCTGGAAGACGCGAAGTGGATACCATGGATACATTTGTTTGTTCCTCGTTCTATTATTTAAGGTATCTGGACCCTAATAATGAGAAGCAGCCATTCAGTAAGGATAAATCATCTTACTGGATGCCGGTTAACCAATATATCGGCGGAGTGGAGCATGCGATACTCCACCTTCTTTATTCGAGATTTTTCACAAAAGCTCTATACGATATGGGGCTTTCGACCGAAGATGAGCCTTTTACCAATTTGCTTACTCAGGGGATGGTATTAAAAGATGGTGCTAAGATGTCAAAATCCAAGGGCAATGTAGTAAGTCCAGAGGATATTATAGATAAATACGGGGCTGATACGGCAAGACTCTTTATATTGTTCGCCTCTCCTCCGGAAAGGGATCTTGAATGGAGCGATAAGGGAGTTGAAGGAAGTTTTCGTTTCTTAAACCGTGTTTACAGGATAGTTGATGAATTTGGCGTATATTCTACGGTTAACTCTCATTTTCGTACCGGCGAGATGTCGAGAGAGGAGCGTGATCTATGGTTTATGCTGAACAACACCATTAAACGTGTGACGCAAGACATAGAGGAGAGGTTTAATTTCAACACTGCGATAAGCGCTATAATGGAACTTGTCAACGCTATGTATAACTACAAAGAAAATGTGCCTTCCGGTTCATGGAACCGGGGACTTATGGCCAATGTGGCTTCAAATCTTGTTATATTGCTTGCTCCTTTTGCGCCGCATCTCAGCGAAGAAAAATGGGAATATTTAGGGAATAGAGGCAGTGTTCATGAGAAGTCCTGGCCAAATTACGATCCTGCGGCTCTTGCAAAGGATGAAGTCGAGATAGTGATTCAGTTAAACGGGAAAGTAAGGGATCGCCTGAAGATCAGTACTAACGCTTCAAGTGAAGAATTCAGAAATGCTGCTTTAGGACTGCCGAAGATAAAGAATGCGGTTGCCGAAAGACAAATTGTGGATGTAATCGTTGTTCCGGGAAGACTGGTTAATATAGTATTAAAATAAAGATTTATTCTTTAGTCTATTGAACTTTACTGACTGTTACTTTTGAAATCCTTTTTTCCTCAACTTTTTCTACCTTGAAGATCATGCCGGAGTATTCAAGCTCCGGCCTATCGTTTTTTTCAGGAATTCTGCCAAGCTGCCCTATAATAAATCCGCTTAAGGTATCATATTCTTCTGTGGGCAAGGCATTGGCATCAAAAAACTCTTTCACGATATCCAACCCTACTGTGCCCTTAATGCTGAAAGTATCCTCGTCAAGTTTCTCGATATCCGGCTCTTCATCATCATATTCGTCGAAAATGTTGCCCATTATCTCTTCAATCAGATCCTCTATTGTGACTATTCCGGCTGTGCCTCCGTATTCGTCAATGACAACAGCCATATGCGTTTTATTTATTTGAAGTTCTTTAAACATTTCATCTGTTCTTTTGGATGTCGGAACAAAATAGGGTCGTCTCATTATATCTTTCAGATTAAAGGGTTGCTCTGAGCCGTTGCCTAAAAATCTTAAAACATCTTTAACGTGTAAAACGCCAATTATATTGTCTATATCTTGCTCAAAAACCGGAAAGCGGGTGTATTGCTCATGGTTGATAAAATTCAATACATCATTTATACCGCATGTAATCGATATTCCTGCAATATTTGTTCTGTGGGTCATAATATCCGATACTGACTTGTTATTGAACTCAAATATATTATTGATCATCTCTTTTTCGATTTGATGTATGGTGCCTTTTTCTTCACCCACATCCACCATCATACGAATTTCTTCCTCAGTAACATTAGCTTCTTCCGCATGAGGGTCAAACCCAAGTAGTCTTATGAAAAAATCCGTAGAGATTGTCAGAAGCTTTACAAAGGGATGAGATATGACTGACAGAGCGTGTAGCGGCCAGGCGACTGCCATCGATATTCTTTCAGCTTTCTGCATGGCAAGTCTTTTTGGCACAAGCTCGCCTAATACTAATGAAAAGTATGAAAGCAGTATAGTTATGGTTATAAGCGATATACCCTCAAGCCAATTCTCGGATACAGGCACTCCTATCGAGATCATAAGAATTACGATTGGATCTACAAAGCTTTTTGCGGCAAATGCACTAGCCATAAAGCCTGCCAAAGTGACTCCGACCTGAATGGTTGCGAGAAATCTGCCGGGCTCGCTTAAAAGTTTTATAAGCAAACCGGCTTTTCTGTCTCCTTCTTCAGCCATCATTTTAACTTTGTTATCTTTTAAAGAAATAAGGGCGATTTCAGAAGCCGCAAAAAAAGCGTTTAGAAAAATCAGTAAAAACAAAAACAAAACTGCTGTTAACAAACCAGGTAACACCTCCGAGAGGAAAATAAAAAGGCAACAAAAGAAATCCCTACATGTAAGGATTCCCTCATGCCTTTTTGTAAATATAAATAAATCTTAAAAAAATCAGTAATACACTTAAGCCGCACAGGCGGCTTTATACTTATGCCCGATTCCCCGGGGTTATCGTCCATTAAAATATCAACCTCCGTCTAATAACAATTGAATTGTATCATAAAAATGAGCGAAAAGTCAATTTCTTTTTGATTTTGTATTTCTTTTTAAGCTTTATAATCAGCCGAAGCATAAAAATCATTAGAATTATGCCTGTCAATATTTGTAAAATCATTAATGGCAAACTGTAATTCTGTAATCTATAAACTATAGTGTTAATAATGGTGCGCTTCTCAATGCTATCGGTTGCCAATAGATTGGTTTCAAAAAAAGTAACTCCGTCAAGGCTGTATTTCAACACTCCCAATGTTTGCCCTTTCGATATAGGGGCAACAAACCTTGATTTGCCTTCGGGACAGTTATATGACCACTCAATATGATCTCTGATATTTCGGATATCCGTTTTTCGAAAAAGATCCTCAAAGCCATTTTGTGTAACAAGATTAACTTCCGATTCTCCGCCTAACTTGTAGTCCTCTATGTCTTTTGCGCCTACCTGTCGATTTTGTTCAACTAAACGATGAAAAGTATAATTGTTAAAGCCGTATTCGAAAAGCTCGACAGAATCAAGCCATTGGCCTTCCCGGGTCGTATTTAAGACAACGGCGATTAGATCTAACCCATTTTCCTGTGAAGCCGATGATACAAGGCATGGACCGGCGGGGGTGGTCCATCCGGTTTTAACGCCAGTCGCGTGTTTGTAATAGAATTCGCTTGCCGGATTTAGAAGTCTGTTTCGACTCACCCAATAGCGAGTTTCCGGATTTGAGGGGTCTTCCTGTGTGCTGCTCCAGTCGGGATACTCATGTATTCGACTTGCAATCAGACTTCGAAAATCATCATTTTTAATCGCTTCACGGGTTATGAGCGCCAAATCGTACGCTGTTGTGTAGTGATTTTCCTGATGAAAACCATGAGGATTTAGGAAGTTTGAATTTACTGCGCCTGTTTCGGCGGCTCTTTCATTCATAAGTTCTGTAAAAACGCTAAGTGAATCATTAATGCTCAATTCGGGGTTTTCTGATATTTTACGCCCGATATGTACTGCTATCGTATAACCTGCGTCGTTGCCGGAAGCAAGCATCAATCCCTTTATAAGATTAGCAAGTGTTATTTGTTCCCCTAAATCAAGCCCTGCCTTGCTTCCGTCAAGCGCAGCTAGATTGGCTTCATTTCCTACGGTAACAGTTTCTTCAAGATCCCCGTTTTCGATTGCGACCAACGCTGCAAGTATCTTTGATGTACTTGCGGGATACAACCGTTCATCCTTGTTTTTTTCAAAGAGTACTCTGCCGGTGGTTTGCTCTATGAGCACAGCCCCTTGGGCATCTAAAGAGGGCAATGTAGCGGTATTTTGAGAATCGCCGGATGTTTGGGGAGATGCGCTGACAACGGGATTGGATATTGATATGAGAATGATCGAAATGATCATATAAAGAAGTATCTTAAACAATGAAACCGCACCTTCCGATAGTGAGTCTTAAAACAAAGTATAACATAAGATATACGGCGGCAACAAGTGCGTAAAAGCACGAAGGTTAAAAACATACCCTTTTTGGCTATTGTATCTTTAGTAAAGTAGGTGTTATAATAACTTTTGTCTATCGACAAAACACAATGCAATATCCCAGAATACAGGGAGGCATATGTTGTATGCTTAATCTTGATTCAAGGCAAAGCAAGATCTTTTTAATACTCATCTCTTTAATAATTGTTCTTATAGGTTTCAATATCTACAGGGAATTAGGCTTTAACCGGCCTGTAGTTGGGCTGAAAAGTGATGTGCAAACACAATTTCCCGCTAACCGAGGCTCAAACGAAGAAATACCGGATGATGCCGAAAAGTCGAACACAATTGAAGCCTCAGACGAAAAATCTTATATAACGGTATACATTGTCGGACAGGTTAAATATCCCAGAGTAGTAGAGCTATTAGAAGGAAGCAGACTTTCGGAAGCAGTTGAATTAGCCGGAGGATTGCTTGAGGATGCGGATCTTTTGAGAATAAA
>Ga0209103_1000729_pt1 | contig 10121 bp, 10 predicted proteins | sample 4C3metaG_FD_184152 | JGI IMG/M metagenome (GOLD analysis project Ga0209103, IMG submission 184152) | Freshwater bacterial and archeal communities from Indian Creek, Illinois, USA - 4C3 metaG (SPAdes) (version 2) | ecosystem: Environmental > Aquatic > Freshwater > Unclassified | place: USA...
GGATCTGCGTGGCGCTGGTGGTGTTCGGCGCCTGGAAGCCCGGCAAGACCGTCCTCGGCGCGATCCTCTTTGCCGGCTTCGACGCCTTGCAGATGCGCATGCAACTGACCGGGCTGGGCGCGGTCCTGCCCTATCAGCTGTTCCTGGCGCTGCCGTTCATCCTGGCGATCCTGGCGCTCATCGTGATGTCGCGCCGGGCCGAGGTGCCGGCGGCGCTGATGCTGCCCTACAACAAGGGGGAACGCTGAATGTTCGATCTCTTGGTCCGGGGCGGCACGCTGCCCGATGGCACCGTCGCCGATATCGGCATCACCGGCGACCGGATCGCCGCCATGGGCCGGCTGGAGGCCGAGGCCGCCCGGGTGATCGACGCGACCGGAGACCTCGTGTCGCCGCCCTTTGTCGATCCGCATTTCCACATGGACGCCACGCTCAGCTACGGCCTGCCGCGGGTGAACGCGAGCGGCACGCTGCTGGAGGGGATCGCGCTCTGGGGCGAGTTGCGCGACATCGCCACGGTGGACGCGATGATCGACCGCGCCGTCACCTATTGCGACTGGGCGGTCTCCATGGGCCTGCTGGCGATCCGCAGCCATGTCGACACCACGCCCGACCATCTGCGCGGGGTCGAGGCGATGCTCGAGGTCAGGCGGCGGGTGGCCCCTCACCTTGACCTGCAACTGGTGGCCTTCCCGCAGGACGGGCTTTACCGCACCGCCACGGGCCGGCAGAACCTGCTGCGCGCCCTGGACATGGGCGTCGATGTGGTGGGTGGCATCCCGCATTTCGAACGCACGATGGAGGAAGGGGCCGAGTCCTTGCGCGACCTCGCCCGTATCGCGGCCGAGCGCGGGTTGATGTGGGACGTGCACTGCGACGAGACCGACGATCCGATGAGCCGCCATGTCGAGACCATGGCGCGCGAGGTGACGCGGCACGGGCTGGGCGGACGCGCGGCGGGCAGCCACCTGACCTCGATGCATTCGATGGACAACTACTATGTGTCCAAACTTTTGCCGCTGATCGCGGAATCCGGCATGACCGCGATCGCGAATCCGCTGATCAACATCACCCTGCAGGGCCGCCACGACAGCTATCCCAAGCGCCGGGGCCTGACGCGGGTCAGGGAGATGCAGGCGCTGGGCATCCCGGTCGGCTGGGGGCAGGACTGCGTGCTGGACCCCTGGTATGCGCTGGGAACGGCGGACATGCTGGACGTGGCCTTCATGGGGCTGCATGTCGCACAGATGACGCATCCGGCGGAAATGGCGCGCTGCTTCACCATGGTGACCGAGACGAACGCCCGGATCATGAACCTCGACGGCTACGGGCTTGCGCCGGGGGCGCTCGCCAGCATGGTCGTGCTCGATGCCGCCAGCCCGGTCGAGGCGCTGCGGCTGCGGCCCGACCGGCTGGCGGTGATCGCGCGGGGCAGGGTCGTGGCGGAACGCGCCCGCAACGATGCGCGGCTGACCCTGCCCGGCCGCCCGGCCAGCCTCTGCCGCAGGCGGGGCTGACGGCGAACGCGCGCAAGGGCGCTGGTCCGGCACGGGGCGAAACCGACCCCTCCGCCCGGCGGAATGCCTGCCGGATCGGCGGTTGCCTCAGGCCAGCAGCCTCAGGCCAGCAGCCTCAGGCCAGCAGCCTCAGGCCAGCAGACGTCCGCCCGCGAACAGGCAGAGCCGGCCCTCGGGAACGGCCAGGCAGACTGTCGCGCCGGTTTCGACGCGGCGCGTGCCGCTGGTGCGCACCTTCAGATGCAGCGCGCCCAGTTCGATGCCCAGCACCTGGTCCGAGCCTTCGAACCAGATCCGGCTGATCCGTCCCTCGATCTGGCCACCGCCGGCAACGATGCGCGCATGTTCGGGGCGAAAGCCGATCTTGATCTCGCCCCCGGGCAGCGTGCCGGGCGCCGGCATGGCCAGCGCGGTCCCCGGCACCAAGATCCGGTCCGCGGCGCGGGCGGCGGGCAGAAAGTTCATGGCGGGCGAGCCGATGAACCAGCCGACATGCTCGGTTGCCGGGCGCTCGAACAGCTCGGTCGGGCTGCCCATCTGGACGACATCGCCGTGGTCCATCACCACGATCTCGTCGGCGAAGGTCAGCGCCTCGGTCTGGTCATGCGTCACCAGCACCATCGTCACGCGGAATTCCGCGTTGATCTCCTTCAGGATGCGGCGGAGGTCGAACTTCAGCTGCGGGTCGATCACGGTCAGCGGCTCGTCCAGCAGGATTGCCGCGACATCCTCGCGCACCAGCCCGCGCCCCAGCGACACGAGCTGCTTGAGGTCGGCGGTCAGCGCATTGGCGGGCTGCTTCAGCCGGTCCGCGAGGCCAAGCCGCTCGGCCACGGTCTCGACGCGCTCCTTGATCTTGTGCGCCGGCGCCCCGCGGCAGACCAGCGGGAAGGCCAGATTCTCGCCCACCGACATCGACCGGTAGATCACCGGCACCTGAAAGACCTGCGCGATGTTGCGCCGCCCGGTGTCCAGCGCCGTCACGTCGCGCCCGTCAAAGAGCACGCGGCCCTCGGAGGGGCGCAGGAGGCCCGAGATGATGTTGAGCATCGTGGTCTTGCCGCATCCCGAGGGCCCGAGCAGCGCGTAGGTGCCGCCGTCGCGCCAGGTCAGGTGCAGGGGCTTGAGCGCATGGGGCGCCCCCGGCGCATAGGCATGGGCGAGATGCTCCAGAGTGATCTCAGCCATCTGCCGGCCTCCTTGCGATCAGCTTGCCCTCGGCGTCGAAGACCAGCGCCTCGGCCAGGTCGAGGGCCAGGTTCAGGGTCGCGCCGATGGCGTGGTTGGTCACCGTGCGCTCCAGCATGACCAGCGCCTGACCGGCGGCTTGCAGATGGGTCACGGTTTCGGAGCCCGACACCTCGGTCAGCGCGACGCGGGCGGGGATCGTCCCGCCCTGCGCGACGGAATGCGCGCGCAGACCCAGCGTGTAGCGGCCCTCGGGCAGGGGCAGGCCCAGGACCTCGGCAGGCAGGTCGGCCAGGTCCCGCAGCCGGAGCCGGCCCTGCGCCAGCTCGGCCGCGATCAGGTTGATCGGCGGGTCGTTGCCGACCTGCGCGGCGCGGATCGTGACGGGATGGTCGTAGACCTGGCGCGGCGGGCCGGACTGGACCATGCGGCCCTCGGCCATCAGGATCACGTGCTCGCCCATCTGCAGGGCCTCGCGCGGGTCGGTGGAGGCGTAGATGACGATCGTCTCGCGTTCGGCCCGCAAGAGATCGACCAGTTCCTCGCGCAGCCCCTCGCGCAGCTTGTAGTCCAGGTTGACGAAGGGTTCGTCCAGCAGAAGGACGGGGGCCTTCTTGATCAGCGCGCGGGCGATGGCGACGCGCTGCTGCTGGCCGCCCGAAAGCTGGCCGGGGCGGCGGTCGACCATGGCGGCAAGGCCGACGCGACCCAGCATCTCGCGCGCCGCCGCGCGCGCCTCCGGCCGGGGCACCTTGCGGCGCACCAGCGGGAAGGCCACGTTGTCCAGCGCCGTCAGATGCGGATAGTTGAGGAACTGCTGGGTGACCATCGCCACCGGGCGATGCCAGGGCGGCACGCCGGTCCAGTCCCTGCCATCCAGCGCGATCCTGCCCTGCCGGGGTTCGACCAGACCGGCGATGCTGCGCATCAGCGTGGTCTTGCCCGCGCCCGTCCGGCCCAGCAGCGTCGCAAGGCGGCCCTTCTCGAAGCGGATGGTGACATCGTGCAGATGCGGCACGCCACCTTCGGCCAGCGACAGCGACAGCAGGTCCAGCATCAGCGCACCGCCCCGGCAAGACCGCCGCGCGACAGGAATCGCTCGACCACGAAGGCCAGCACCGCCAGCGGCGCGACCGAGACAATGGCCGCAGCCGACAGCGACCACCACGGCGTGACCGACGAGTTCAGCGCCACGATCGTGACCGGCAGGAGCTGGACCTGGGTGAAGGTCATGGTGAAGGCGAAGAAGAAGTCGTTCCAGCCGAAGATCAGGCAGAACATCCCCGCGACGACCAGCCCCGGCAGGGCGTTGGGCAGGATCACGCGCTGGAAGGTGGTCAGCGGCGTGCAGCCGTCCATCCAGGCCATCTCGTCCAGCCCGCGCGGGATCGAGTTGAAGAAATCCACCATGACCCAGACCGCGATCGGCATCAAAAGCGCGACATAGATCAGGATCAGCCCCGGCAGCGTGTCGAGCAGCCCCAGAAAGCGCAGCATCAGGAAGAAGGGAATGGCCAGCACGATCGGCGGCATGATGCGCTGGCTGATGAAGAAGAAGGTGATGTCGGAATTCCGCAGCGGCCCGGCCCGGAAGGTGAAGCGCGACAGGCCATAGGCGGCGAGCGTCCCCAGCGCCAGCGCGATCGCCGAACCCGACAGGGTGACGATGGTGGAATCGGCGAAAGGCCGCAGGATGTTGACCCCGCCGGGCTCGCCGAACAGCGACTGCCAGCCGGCCAGCGAGGGCTCGAACTCCAGCCAGGGGATCCAGCTTGCGCCCGCCGTCACCGCGGTGGCGGTCTTGAAGCTGGTGGAGATAATCCACAGGAAGGGGAAGACCACGAAGGCCGACCACAGCAGGACGGCAAGGTATTTCAGCGCGAGATAGAGCGTGGTCATGTCCGGTCCTTTACCACCAGGCGGGTCAGCGCCTTGGCAATCAGCGTCAGCGCGATGCACATGACGATCAGGTAGGTCAGCGACAGCGCGGCCGAATATCCGATCTGGAAGTCGCGCATCCCGCGGATGTAGATATAGTAGCTGGTGGTCTCGGTCGATGTCCCCGGCCCGCCGGAGGTCAGCACATAGATCGTTTCCATCAGCTTCGACGCCTCGATCATCCGGATCAGGATGGCACCGACCGAGATCGCCCCCATCATCGGGAAGGTCACCGACAGGAAGGTGCGGACCGGGCCCGCACCGTCGATCCGGGCGGCGAGGAAGGGTTCGTTCGGCAGCGACACCACCCAGTTTGCCGACAGCGATGCCTGCCGGGCCGTCGTGCCCGGTTCGATCTGGACCGAGGAATTGCGCGGCACGAACGCGCTCGGCCTGTCGCTGTCCACCCGCCGCCCGGCGCAGGGCTATGGCGGCGAGCATTTCCTGCGGGTCCATTCCGACGTGTCCTGCATCAGCGCGCCGATCTTCGACGGGCGCGGCGGGCTTGCGGGGGTGCTGGATGCCTCGTCACGCTCGACCGTCCGCCAGCAGCACACCGCCGCGCTGGTGCAGATGTCGGCCGGCAACATCGAGAATTGCCTGATCCGCTCGGCGCATGACCGGCGGATCGTCCTGCAGTTCCATCCGCGGCCCGAATATCTGGGCACGCTGTCGGTGGGCATGCTGGTGCTGGACGCGGATTTCGCGATCCATGCGGTGAACCGCAAGGGCGAGATGTTCCTTGCCGGCATGCGCCAGCTGATCGGCACCTCGTTCGACAGCGTCTTCGAGCAGCGCTTCGAGGAGGTCGCGCTGCGCCTGACGCAGGGCGAGACGCTGCGGGTGGCCTGTCCGATCCGGTGACGGCCGGTCGGCTGCTGGCGGGGCTGCGCTACCGGATCGCCGGCTTCGGCATCGAGCTGATCCCGCTGCGGCAGCGCAGCGATCTGGCGGCACTGGCGCGGCGCTTTGCCCGGCGGCAGGACGCCGAGCTGGACATCGACCCCGGCGCGATGGAGCTGCTGTCGCGGCACGACTGGCCGGGCAATCTGCACGAGCCGCGTTCGGTGATCACCCGGGCGGCGCTGTCCTGCGACGGCGGCAGGTTGACCGCGCAGGACCTGCGGCCATTCCTGCCGGACAGTCCGGCCGGCGAAGCGCAGGATCTGGTCTGCGCGCAATGCGCCGGCGTGCCCTGGAAGGAAAGCCAGTGCCGCTCGATCAGGACCGCTGTCCGCCAGACCGGCGGGATCGCCAAGGCGGCCCGCAGGCTCGGCATCTCGCGCACCACGATCTACAAGCACCTGATGCCGACCTGAGACCGCCCGGGCCTGCCCGGCCCTGCCTTGGCGCCTGCCCGGTCCTGCCTTGGCGCCTGCCGGTCGGAAAATCGCCGCGATGGTCGCTGCGGCGGCTGCGGCGGCGCGGCAAGGCTGGCAGGGTTGCCCCGCGACATCGCGACACCAAGGAGGGCATCGTGGCGGCTTCGGGCCTGGCAATCACCCATGGCGGGCATGCGACCCGGCTGAAATGGCACCGCCTGCGCCGGTCGCGGCGCGATCCGGAGTTTTCGGCGCCGGTGATGGCCGCGGGCCTGCGCGAGGGCGCCTCGATGGAGCTTGACCTGCGCCTGCGGGCGGATGGCGGGTTTGCGGTGCTGCACGACGCCGAGCTTGACCGCGAGACCACCGGCACGGGTCCGGTCGCGGCATCGACCGGCGATGCGCTGGCCGGCCTGCTCTATCGCCAGTCGGGGCTGCCCCTGATGCGGTCCGAGGATCTGGCGGCGCTGCTGCCGGCGGCGCATCCCGAGGCGCTGCTGCAATTCGACATGAAGGACGGCCTGGCGATGATCGGCGCCCGCGGGCTCGACCATCTGGCCGAGCATTTCGGCCGCTCGGCCGCGCCGATCATCTTCAGCGGCGGCTGTCCCGACCTGATCCGGGCGCTGGCGGAACGACTGCCGCATCTGCGCCGCGGCATCGATCCCACCGATCGGCTGGCCGAGATCATCCCCGCCGCTGGCCCGGCCGCGGCCGCGGCGGCGCTGCTGGGCGAGCTGCGCGGCGGCGCGGCGCCCGACACCTGCTATTTCGGCTGGGAACTGCTGCTGGAAAGCCGGGCGCGCGGGCTGGATCTGGTGGCGCTCTGCCATGGCGAGGGGGTCAGGGTGGATGCCTGGACCTACACGCTCGGCGATCCGGCCGCCGGGTTTTCCGACCGGGAATGGGCGGATTTCGCCGCGCTGATGGCGCTGCGGCCGGATCAGATCACCACCGACGAGGCGCTCGCCACCGAGGCGGCCTGGAACCGGAAGCAGGCCGACAGGACCCGCGGCGCTTGACCGGCGCCGTCCGGCTGATGGCCCGCAGCCCCCCGCAGCCTCCCCCGGGGGTGGTCAGGCGACAAAGACCGGGTTGGTCACCGCATGCAGCCGGCCCCCGGCATCGCGCAACTCGGCCATGGCAAAGCCCCGGGCCGCGGCGGTCACGCCGGTCCGCCCGGTCGCGCCCGCCGCGAGGTCATGCTGTTCCAGGAGGCCCGAGGCGTCGTGGATCCGCAGCGCCAGATCCTGCCCGCCGGTCTGCCAGTCCACCACGAGCCGCGCATCGGGCGCTGCGGTGCCGCCCATGCCGATGGTCCCGGCCGCGGTCTCGGCGGTCAGGATCAGCCGCGGCCCCGAGGACAGGTAGTTGCGCCCCGACCGCACCGCCTCCAGCACCGCCGCCTCGGTCAGCGCGTCCGCCTGGACATGGTTGAACCCGGCTTCCGCGCCATCGCCTTCGGGGCCGTGGATGTCGCTGCCGGCGGTCGCGACCAGACGGTGGCCCTCGGCCAGCCACTGCCGGAAGAGCGCCAGCCCGGCCTCGTTGTAATCGGCCCAGGGACCGCCATTCCAGATCTCGACGATGCGCGCGGGGCCGGGGCGCATGTCGCCATATTCCCAGCGGCAGCCGGTGCAGGCGGGATCGCCCGGCGACAGCGGATGCGCGATGACGAAAAGCGCGCCCTTGCCCATGACCTCGGCGGCGATCTCGGCCATGCTGCGACCGCTGACCGCGCCGCTGCGCCATTCCTGCCAGTCGCGCCGACCCAGCGACAGCGCATGGCCGTGATGCGTCGTCAGCTCGATCCCGCCCATCGTCAGCAGATCGTCGCCGCCCAGCGCCAGCAGCTCGGCATGGCCCGATGGCGTGTTGTGATCGGTGAGCGTCACGAAATCGAGGCGGCGCCGGCGCGCCCAGGCCACCAGATCGGCGATGTCCCAGGACCCGTCGGAATGCAGCGTATGGGCATGCAGGTCGCCGCGATACCAGCCGGGTCCGCGCGGCGCGGTCGGCCGTGCGACAGGGGTGGCGGCGGGGGCGGGCGCAGGGGCGACCGGCCCGGTCTCGCAGTCGATCTCCAGCCGCCACCCGGTCGGCCCCAGCACGCGGAACGTGTCCATGAACAGCGTCCAGCGCCCGGCCTCGATCGGACCGGCAAGATAGCCCGGCGTGGCGCGGCTGGGCTCGATCACGATCTCGCGGACCGGGTTGTTGTGGCGGGCCCCGCGCGCGCCACCGGGGCCGAACAGGCTGAGCGAGATCAGGTTGTCGAAGAACGCCCCCGGCGCCCGTTCGGGCGTGCTGGCAAAGCGCGCGACCAGCCGGGTGGTGCCCGGGGCCACGTCGAAGGCCACCGGGACATGCGACTTGTGATCGGCCTCGGTCAGGGTGCCGGTGAAAACCGCTTTCATCCTGCGACGCTTTCCCGTGGCAGCACGCGCGGCGCCGGGATGGCGGTGCCGACACGCCGGCCGTCCTGATAGGCCAGCAGCCGGGTTGCCACCAGCGTCAGGCGCGCACCGGGTGCCGGCGCGTCGCCGCGCGCGCAGAGCCAGGTCAGCGCAGCCCCCGCGTCGGTGACCACCGAGACGCGCAGCATCGGCCCGAGATCGACGATCCGCCCCACGCGCCCGGCAATGCCGCCGGGGCCGGGCGCCAGGTCCTCGGGGCGGCCGAGCAGCGTGACCTCGCCATCGGGCGCCTGCAGCGCGACGGTCTGGCCCAGCCAGTTGGCGCGACCGCCGACCAGCGGCACCGTGGCCTCGTTCATCTGGCCGATGAACCGCGCCACCGTCAGCGTCCGCGGCTCGAGATACAGCGGGCCGGGCGGGTCGATCTGCTCGATATGCCCCGAATGCATCACCACGATCCGGTCGGCCAGTTCCATCGCCTCTTCCTGGTCATGGGTGACAAAGATCGTCGTCAGCTTCAGGCGGCGCTGCAGGGCCTTGAGTTCCTGGCGCAGGTTGGCGCGCAGATGCGCATCCAGCGCCGAGAAGGGTTCGTCCATCAACAGTACCTTGGGCTCGACCACCAGACAGCGCGCCAGCGCCACCCGCTGCGCCTGGCCCCCCGACAGTTCCGTCGGGCGGCGCCGGGCAAAACCGTCAAGCCCGACCAGATGCAGCGCATCGGCGACCCTGTCGGCGATGACCTCGCGCGGCAGGCCCTGCACGCGCAGCCCGAAGCCGACGTTCTGCGCCACGCTCATGTGGTTCCACAGTGCATGCGACTGGAACACCATCGCGGTCGGGCGCCGGTTCGCCTGCCGGTCCGTCATGTCCTGCCCGTCGATGCCGATCGCCCCCAGATCCGGCGGCGTCAGCCCCGCGATCATCCGCAGCAGCGTCGACTTGCCGCAGCCCGAGGGGCCCAGAAGGCAGACCAGCTCGCCCAGTCCGACCTGGAACGTCGCGCCGGCGACGGCGGTGGTGCGGCCGAAGGTCTTGGTCAGGTTGTCGATGTCCAGCATCAGGCGCCAAATCCTTGTCCTATGCCCTTTGCGGTCATGAACCGCCGGGTCAGCAGCAACAGTGCGAAACACGGCACCCAGATCATCACGCACAGGACGGCGGCCTCCTGCACGATCACCTGCGCGCTGAGCGACAAAAGCAGCAAGGGTGCGGTGGTGACATGGGGCGCCCCGATCAGCAGCGCGCTTTCCACCTCGAAGAAGATGCCCACGAATCCCAGCACATAGCTGGCGGCAAGTGCCGGCAGCGCCTGCGGCAGGGTGATGGTCAGGAACACCCGCAGGCGCGAGGCGCCAAGGTCGAGCCCCGCCTCCTCCAGCGCCGGCGGAATGCCGCGGAAGGCTGCGGTCGGGATCCAGATCATGAACAGCACCGCCGACAGCATCTGCACCAGAACCACGCCCCAGAAGGTGCCGATCATGCCGACCTGCAGGAACACCACCGCAATCGACACGAAGAGCGCGAATTTCGGCACTGCCTGCGCGGTGATGAAGGAAAACAGCAGCAACTGCCGCCCCGGAAAGCTCAGCCGGGCAAAGGCATAGGCGGCGGGCCAGCAGATCAGCGCCGCCAGCGTGGCGGAGGTGCTGGTGATGGCCAGCGACATCAGGATCGGCTCGATCACGGTTTCCCGGCCAAGCATGACCCGCCAATGGGTCAGGCCCCATTCGCTCGGC
>Ga0209103_1000731_pt1 | contig 10120 bp, 10 predicted proteins | sample 4C3metaG_FD_184152 | JGI IMG/M metagenome (GOLD analysis project Ga0209103, IMG submission 184152) | Freshwater bacterial and archeal communities from Indian Creek, Illinois, USA - 4C3 metaG (SPAdes) (version 2) | ecosystem: Environmental > Aquatic > Freshwater > Unclassified | place: USA...
GAATGCCGATATCGGCTTTTACGATGCCCCAGTGGTCAACGATCAGCGCGTTGGTGATGACCAGATCGACCGCCCCTTCGGCCCGGCTGCGCTGGCTCTGGCCCATGCCGTCGCGGATGGTTTTGCCGCCCCCGAATTTGACCTCTTCGCCATAGCCGCCCGCGCGCAGGGTGCAGTCGTGTTCGACTTCGATGATCAAATCGGTGTCAGCCAGCCGCACGCGGTCGCCCACGGTAGGCCCCAGCATATCGGCGTAGGCGGTGCGAGAGAGGGTTGCCATGTTGCGAAGGACTCCTGCGGTGGGTGTGGGGGGTTTCAGAGCGGGCCTTGAACCTGGCCCAAAAAGCCGTACACCATCCGGTCGCCGCCCAGATCCACCAGTTCGATCGTGCGTTGCTGACCGGGCTCGAAGCGCACGGCGGTGCCGCTGGCAATGTTTAGGCGCATGCCGCGTGCAGCCGCCCGGTCGAACACCAGCGCCCGGTTGACTTCGGCAAAGTGGTAATGCGAGCCGACTTGGATCGGGCGGTCGGCGCTGTTGCCCACCACCAGTGCGAGGGTGCGCCGACCGGGGTTGAGTTCGAGCTCACCGGGTTCGAGGAAATACTGGCCTGGGATCATTTCGGCCCTTTCATTTGCGCAAACACCAGAGGGCTGCGCCCACCACCACGATGGTCGCCACAGCCAGCAGCCCTGACAAGTCGGAGGCATGCCAGTGCGGCCCAAGCAGCCCATGACCCTCGTGGGCCCACGCTGGGGTCAGAGGCAGACAGGCAGCCAATGGCAAGTAGGTGCGCAAGGTTTTCATCGTCATCGTTCCTGCAATCAAGTAATGGGTTGGTGCACGGTCACCAATTTGGTGCCGTCGGGGAAGGTGGCTTCGATTTGAATCTCGGGAATCATCTCGGGCACACCCTCCATCACGTCAGAGCGCCCCAAAATGGTGCGGCCTTCGCTCATCAATGCGGCCACTGTTTTGCCGTCGCGGGCACCCTCTAGGACGGCGGCCGAGATCAGTGCCACCGCCTCCGGGTAGTTGAGCGCCAGACCGCGCGCACGGCGGCGCTCAGCCAACAGGGCAGCGGTAAAGAGCAGCAGCTTGTCTTTTTCACGCGGGGAGAGTTCCATACCAAACACCAAGCAATAGCCATGCCATGCCAAGGTCATCCGACTCGAAGCCGCGGCGCATGGCCGGTGCGGGCGGGCCTTGGCCCAACTTTTGCATTGATCTATTCGCCTCTGCTGGAGCCGCTATGTCAGAACCACTCATCCCTCGCCGTGTGCCCCCCGTGGTGCTGCTTGCCACGCCTGCCTTCGAACCCTTGGAAGCGATGCAGGAGGGGCTCGAAGAATCGGGTTACCACGTCGAACTTGTACACCAAGGCGGCGCGCTCGCGCAGCGGGCAGCGCAGCTACAACCAGAAGCGATCGTGTTGGCGGCCGACTGGTCAAATGCCTGTGGGGGCGCCAGTGGGCTCGATTGGGTGCGCTGCCTCAGGAGTGCCAGCAGCACCCGCCACCTGCCGGTGCTGCTGTTGCTCAACAACGACAGCGAGGCCAGCGTGGCCAGCGCGTATGGGGCCGGCGCAACGGACCATTTGCTCATGCCGGCCCGCATGACCGAGTTGTTGGCGCGCTTGCAGGTGCACTGCCGGGCCGCTCAGGCCGCACGGGAGCAGGCGCACGTGAATCGGCAGGCGCTGTCGGCACTCGACGCTTTCGGTTACGCCAGCCTGACCATCCGCTTGCCCGATGCCTGTCTGCTCTGGCACACCCCCTTGGCGCAAGAGCTGCTGTGGCGCTACTTTGGCACTCGCCCGCCCATGGTGCCCGAGCCGGTGCTGCGTTGGATGAAAAAGAGCTTGCAGGGTGGTGCCGCCCCAGCAGGCCAGTTGAGCGAGCTACCGCGCCTGCACGTGGACCGGGGCGACTGCCGCTTGAGCTTGCGCTTGCATGGCGGCTTGCACGAGGAGGGTGAGCGGCCCGAGACCGAGCGGCGCGAGGGCTGGTTGGTGGTGATGGCGGAGCAATCGATAGCCGTGACCCAGCAAAGCCTGGGCAAGTGTTTTGGCCTGACCGCGCGCGAGGCCGAGGTGCTGTACTGGGTCACGCAAGGCAAGACCAACCGCGACATAGGCGCCATTTTGGGTTCCAGCCCAGCTACGGTGAAAAAGCACACCGAGAGGCTGTATGCCAAGCTGGGCGTGGAAACCCGAACGGCGGCAGCGGCCATGGCACTGGGCCACGGCGGGCGCGGGCACGCGGCTTCATTGCTGCACTAGAAGCGAGGTCGGTTCTTGCCCGAGCCCGATTGCGTACGCCATCCGGCGTACAGACGGCGGGCACCTGCTTGCTTACCATGAAGTCTCGATCACGGCCCATCTGCCTTGTCTAGCCCCGCAGGTGTACCGGGAATGTTTTGCTTGCAAACCGGAGTTTTGAATGATGCAGCGACGCACCACCTTGAAAGCAATATCTGCCGCAGCGGCCGCCAGCAGTGTGGGCGCTCTGGGCGCCAGCGCAGCCCTTGCCAACACCACTGCGCCGATTCGGATCGGCGTCTTGCACAGCCTGTCGGGCACCATGGCCATTTCCGAGACGGTTCTCAAAGACACCGTGCTGATGGCGGTCGAAGAAATCAACGGTCGCGGCGGAGTGCTGGGGCGCAGGTTAGAGGCCGTGGTGGTCGATCCCGCCTCCAACTGGCCCCTGTTTGCCGAGCGCGCGCGCCAACTGCTCACGCAAGACCGGGTGGCGGCGGTGTTTGGCTGCTGGACTTCGGTCAGCCGCAAATCGGTGTTGCCGGTTTTCGAGGAGCTCAACGGCCTGCTGTATTACCCGGTGCAATACGAGGGCGAGGAAATGAGCCCGAACGTGTTCTACACCGGTGCCGCGCCCAACCAGCAGGCCATTCCGGCCGTGGAGTACCTCATGAGCCCCGATGGCGGCTCGGCACGGCGCTTCGTGCTGCTGGGCACAGACTACGTCTATCCGCGCACCACCAACCGCATCCTGCGCGCTTTTTTGCGTACCAAGGGCGTGGGCACTGCCGACATCATGGAGGAATACACCCCGTTTGGGCACAGCGATTACCAAACCATCATCGCCCGCATCAAGCAGTTTGCCGGACAAGGTGTTAAAACGGCGGTGATCTCCACCATCAACGGCGACTCTAACGTGCCTTTCTACCGCGAGCTTGGCAATCAGGGCTTGCGCGCCACCGACGTGCCGGTGGTGGCCTTCAGCGTGGGCGAGGAGGAGTTGCGCGGCGTCGATACCCGGCCGCTGGTGGGGCACTTGGCGGCATGGAACTACTTCATGAGCCTGCAAAACCCGGCCAATACCGAGTTCATCCGCAAATGGACGGCCTTTGCGCGCGCCCGCAACATTGCCGGTCACCGCGAGCGCCCGCTCACCAACGATCCGATGGAGGCCACTTACATTGGCATCAACATGTGGCGTCAGGCGGTGGAGCAAGCCCGTTCGATTGAAGTCGATCGGGTGCGCGTGGCCATGCGCGGTCAGACCTTTCAGGCCCCGAGTGGTTTTCAGGTGCGCATGGACGACCGCAATCACCACCTACACAAGCCGGTCTTCATTGGCGAAGTGCGTGCCGACGGGCAATTCAACGTGGTCTGGCGCACCCGCACCACGGTGCGGGCACAGCCTTGGAGCCCGTTTATCGAGGGTAACGACCGCCGACCCGAAACCCCGCAGCGCACCCGCTAACCCGAGCCGGAATCCGCGATGTCAGGCACGACCACACCGTTTGCATTCAGAAAGCACATAGGCTGTTGCCTGCTGTTGCTCTGTGCGCTGTGGTCGGCTGCGGCGCATGCGCTCAACCCTGAAGACGCTTGGGCCTTGGCAGAGGGCGAGACCGCAACACGCATCGAGGCGCTGAACCGGCTGGCGTTATCGGACAGCCAACGCGCACACGATTTGATCCGGGCGCTGGCGCGCGAAGCGGTGCAGGTGCAGGGGCAGCAGGTTTTGATCGCGGACAACGGGCGCTGGACCGATGCCACCACCGGCGCGGCGGTGGACGGCACGGGTGCGGTGGCGGTGATGCTCAACAACCGGCTGCGCAACGCCTTGGAGCAGTCGTTGGCTGTGCTCGATTTGTTCGACCCCGACCCGGTGCGTCAGCAAGCGGCGGCGCAGCGGCTGCGCGAGAGCCAACTCACGAGCCCCGACCCGGTGCTGGCCGCACAGATCGAGCGCGCCTTGTTGCCACCCTATGGGCAGCGCTTGGCGGCAGAGGCGCGGTTGACGCTGGAGCAGGCGCAAGCCGTGGTGAGGCTGGGCAGCTCCGGCGCGCCACAGCGCATGGCGGCGGCGCAGGTGCTGGCCGAACTGGCGCAGCCCTTGGTGCGCAACCGCTTGGCTGAGCAACTGGAGCGCGAGACCGACCTGGCAGTGCAGCAGGCTTTGCGCACGGCCGTGGCCTCGATCGACCGCACGCTCGCGCTGGCCGAGGTGGTGCGGCAGGTGTTTACGGGCCTCAGCCTAGGCTCGATTTTGCTGCTGGTGGCGCTGGGGCTGGCCATTACCTACGGGCTGCTGGGCGTCATCAACATGGCGCACGGCGAGTTGATCATGATCGGTGCTTACGCCACCTTCATGGTGCACACCTTGTTTCAGCAGTTTTTGCCGGGCTGGTTCGAGTGGTATTTGCTTGCGGCCTTGCCGACTGCCTTTATGGCGGCGGCGCTGGTGGGGGCGCTGATGGAGCGCGGCGTGATACGCTGGCTCTATGGGCGCCCGCTCGAAACGCTGCTGGCCACATGGGGCCTGAGTTTGATCTTGATTCAATTGGTGCGCAGCACCTTTGGCGCGCAAAACGTAGCCGTGGTGAGCCCGCAATGGATGAGCGGCGGCGTGGAAGTGATGAGCGGTCTGACGCTGCCGTGGAACCGAATTTTCATCATTGCTTTTGCCGCTGCGGTGGTGATCGGGGTGGCGCTGTTCATCGGGCGCACCCGCATGGGCCTGTTTGTGCGCGGCGTGACACAAAATCGGCCCATGGCGGCCTGCATGGGCGTCAACACGGCACGAATAGATACCCTGGCATTTGCCTTTGGTTCCGGCATCGCCGGGCTGGCGGGCGTGGCAGTCAGCCAGATCGGCAACGTGGCACCCGATTTGGGGCAGCAATACATCATCGACTCCTTCATGGTGGTGGTGCTGGGCGGGGTGGGGCAGTTGGCCGGAACCGTCTATGCCGCGCTGGGTTTGGGGGTGGTGAACAAATTCATCGAAGGCTGGGCCGGTGCGGTGCTGGCCAAAATCGCCGTGCTGGTGTTGATCATCCTGATCATCCAAAAGCGCCCCCAAGGCCTTTTTGCGCTCAAAGGCCGCTCGGCCTAGGGCACGCGCCATGATCGACATGCCCCGTTCCGATTTCAGCGGCTTGAATGTGCCCTCCAAACCCCTGTTTAGCCGGGCTGGATGGGCGGCCTTGCTATGCGCCGCGCTGCTGGTGTGCGTGGTGGTACCGGTGCTCAATCTGTGGCTGCCGCCCGACCATGCGCTGCACCTGAGCGATTTCATGGTGGGGCTGCTGGGAAAAATCCTGACTTACGCCATTTGTGCGCTGGCCATAGGCATGATCTGGGGCCAAGCTGGCATCCTCTCGCTGGGGCACGGGCTGTTTTTTGCCCTTGGCGGCTATGTGATGGGCATGTACCTGATGCGCCAGATCGGGGCCGATGGCGTGTACGGCAGTGCCCTGCCCGATTTCATGGTGTTCTTGGGCTGGACCGAGCTGCCTTGGTATTGGGCGCTGTCGCACAGTTTCGTGGCCACGCTGTTGCTGGTCGTGCTGGTGCCGGGGGCGCTGGCGTTTCTGTTCGGCTATCTGGCCTTTCGCTCGCGCATCACGGGCGTGTATTTTTCTATCATCACCCAGGCCCTGACTCTGGCCGCCATGCTGCTGTTCTTTCGCAACGAAACCGGCTTTGGTGGCAACAACGGGTTTACCGACTTTCGGCGCATTTTGGGCTTTCCGCTGGCCACTGCTGAAATGCGCGTGATTTTGTTTGCCATTTCCGGCGTCACGCTGCTGGGCTGCGTGCTGCTGGTGCGCTGGCTGCTGAAGTCAAAATTTGGGCGCGTGCTGCACGCCATTCGCGACGCCGAAAGCCGCGTCATGTTTTGCGGCTACAACCCCTTGCCCTACAAGCTGAGCCTCTGGGTTATTTCAGCCGCCATGTGCGGGGTTGCGGGGGCGCTGTATGTGCCGCAGGTGGGGATCATCAATCCCAGCGAAATGAGCCCTGCCAACAGCATCGAGATGGCGATATGGGCCGCCGTCGGCGGGCGCGCCAGCCTGATCGGACCGATCGCGGGGGCCTTTCTGGTCAACGGGGCCAAAAGCGTGCTGACCGTGAGTTTTCCGGAATATTGGCTCTTTTTCTTGGGTGCCTTGTTCATCGTGGTCACGCTGTTTATGCCCAACGGGCTGGCGGGTGTGGCGCAACAGGCGTGGGCCAAGCTCAGGAGGGTGCGCGCTTGAGCCCCGATTTGCTCGATCTGGGCGCACAGCGCATGCAGCAAGCCCAAGCGCGGGCGCTGACCGCCCCGGGTGGCTCGGGCGGTCGTGCAGCGGGCTACGCCCACCCCTTGCAAGCGGGTGTGGTGGACGTCAGCCACGGGCGCATTTTGTACCTCGAAGACGTGACGGTGAGCTTCGACGGCTTTAGGGCGCTCAACAAACTCAGTCTGGATATTGCACCCGGCGAGCTGCGCTGCATCATCGGCCCCAATGGGGCGGGCAAGACCACCCTGATGGATGTGATTACTGGCAAAACCCGGCCCGATTCGGGCACGGTCTATTTTGGCTCTACGATTAATTTGCTGCGCCACAACGAGCCAGAAATTGCTGCCCTGGGCATAGGCCGAAAATTCCAGAAACCCACGGTGTTTGAAAACCTGACGGTGTTTGAAAATCTCGAACTGGCCTTGGCCTGCCACAAGGGAGTTTGGGCCAGCATGCGCTTCAAATTGCAAGCCGAGCAGCGGGATCGCTTGGCGCAGGTGCTGCACACGATCGAGCTAAGCCAACAATGCCACGCCTTGGCGGGTTCATTGAGCCACGGGCAGAAACAGTGGCTCGAAATTGGCATGTTGCTGATGCAAGAACCCAAATTGCTGTTGCTAGACGAGCCAGTGGCCGGCATGACAGACGCCGAAACCGAGCGCACGGCCGAGTTGTTGACGCAGCTCAAGCAGCACCATTCCTTGATCGTGGTCGAGCACGACATGGGTTTTGTGCGCTCCATCTGCTCCAAAGTCACGGTGCTTTGTGAGGGCGCGCTGCTGGCCGAAGGCACGCTCGATGAAGTGCAGGCCGATGAGCGCGTGATCGAAGTGTATCTGGGCCGATGAGGTGCGCCTGCCATGTTGATCATTGAGCAATTGCACCAGTATTACAGCGGCGCGCATATTTTGCGCGGCGTCAGCCTGCAGGCGCGCCGTGGTGAGATCACCGTGGTGCTGGGGCGCAACGGTGTGGGCAAAACCACGTTGCTCAAATCCCTCATGGGCTTGGTGCCGATCCGCAGCGGCCGCATCGAATTCGATGGCCATTCGCTGGTGCAGGCTACGCCATACCAGCGCGCCCGCGCAGGCATTGGTTACGTGCCGCAGGGGCGCGAAATATTCTCCCGCCTGACCGTGCAGGAAAACCTGCTCATGGGATTGGCGACCAAAAGCGCCAAGGCACCCATTCCGCCTGCTTTATTCGAGTTGTTTCCGGTGCTGGCGCAAATGAGTGGGCGCCGTGGGGGCGATCTGTCGGGTGGGCAGCAGCAGCAATTGGCCATTGCCCGCGCCTTGGCAGCCGCGCCCGGTTTGCTGGTGCTCGACGAACCCACCGAAGGCATCCAGCCCAATATCATCAAAGACATTGGTCGCGTGCTGCAGCATTTGGCCAAAAACGGGCTCGATAGCCAGCCGATGGCGATCTTGCTGGTCGAGCAGTACTACGATTTTGCCGAGGCGCTGGCCGACCAGTTTGTGGTGATGCAGCGTGGTGAGGTGGTGGCCCATGGCAGCGGCGAGGAAATGCAGTCGGCCCAGATCAGCAAATTGGTGGCGATTTGAGGCCGCCGGTGGCGGCTGCGCACGGCGCGGCTTTGGCAGCGGCTTGTGTGGTTCAGGTCTGCCAGATTCTGGGTTCTTCCGCTTGCGTACCCCACGTGCTGGCGCGTACGCTGCGCCAAGCGGCTTTCAGGGTTTGCATAACGGGCTCCACCAGTGGGCCCAGCGCCCGCACCACCAGCACCCGCTCATGCGGGAAGGTGGCGCCCGAGCGGGCGGCGGTAGGACTCAGGGCGAGGCTGTCCCGTACGGCTTGCAGCAGTGCCTCGCGCACAGGCAGCGGCCAGGGGCTGCCGCTGGCCAGCACCAGGGTGCCAAGGCAGCGCTGCCCCGCCAGCCCCAAGGGCGAATCAAGCAGGCGCTTGTCAAGCGCGTCGATGCGACCTTGGTCGAGCCAGCAATCCACGATTTCGATGCGTTGCTGTAGGCATCCGGTATCAAAGGGCTGGCCCGAGACCGGCAGCCCCAGCGCAGTGATTTCCCATGCCAGCAGTTGGGCATCTGGTGCCAGTTGGGCGCGCAAGGAGTTGCTGGCGTTGCAGCCAGGGTAGGCAAGGGTTTCCATGGGCAACCATTCCAGCCTAGCCCCTGCTTCGAGTTGGATGTCGATCGATTGCTCTGCAAGCGGCCCCAGTGAATGGTAAAAGCGCGTGGCGCCGGGGGTGGTCAGCAGGGCGTGGCAAGTGGCTTCGGCATGGATGCGGATATCGAGTCGGTCGCCACCCACGAGTCCCCCCGGGGGGTGGATCAAGACGTTGTGACACAGGCCTGGCCCTTGCGGGTAGTGGCTGTGAAAAATGCGCAGCGGCCCCAGATGTTTGTGCGTCACGGTGGTGGTGTCGTGGCGGCGCTGGTAGCGCAAGTCGAGCGTGGCGTTCCATGGCATAGGGTTATGGGCTGAGAGGGTTGCGCGGGTGCGAACGGGGGGCTTGCTGGGTTGGCATGCAAAATCGGTGCCACCGTTTGGCGCTGCCTTGCCCTGTGTTTGGATGCATAGCGTACTCAGCCCCTGTTTGGCCCGCGCACCCACAACACCCACAGCGGCCAAAGCAGCAACAACGCCACCACCGCCAGCACCGGCAGCACCAGCGGCTGCGCCAACAGCTCCATGCCATCGCCGCGCGCGTGCATGAAGGCGCGGCGTAAGTTGTCTTCGAAAATCGGGCCCAGCACGGCGCCAAAGACGATCGGGGCCAGCGGGTAGTCGGCCTTGCGCAGCAGGTAGCCCAGCAGGCCGAACAGCGCCAGCAACAACACATCAAAGGCCAAGCGGCTTTGCGCGTACACCCCCAGCACGCTGATGACCACGATCAGGGGCGTGAGCAAGCCCAGTGGCAGCGCCAGCAGCCGCACCCAGACGCCGATCAGCGGCAGGTTGAGCACGATCAGCGCCAGATTGGCCAGCACCATGCCCCAGATGATGGCCTCGAACAGCTCGGGCGTGCGCTCGAACATCACGGCGCCGGGGGCGATGCCGTGCAGCATGAAAGCCCCCAGCAGCACCGCCATGGCCGGGTTGCCGGGCAGACCGAGCCCGATCAGCGGCACCAGCCCGGCCTGGGCCGAGGCGTTGTTGGCCGCCTCCGGGCCGGCCACGCCCGAGAGCGCGCCGTGCCCATACTGGGCCCGGTCGCGCGCCACGCGCCGCTCCAGCGCCAGGCTCATCATCGATGCCAACAGGGTTTTGCCGCCCGGCAGCATGCCGACCACAAACCCCACCCCGGTGCCGCGCAGCGCCGGAGCCAGGCTGGCTTGCAGTTCGCTGCGCCGTGGCCACAAGCGCCCGATGGGGGCAATGTGGCTGCTGGCGCGCAAGCCCGCGTGGCTGGCCAGCACCTCGCCCAAGCCAAACAGGCCCACGATCAGCGGCACCAGCCCGATGCCGTCGCGCAGCTCGGCCAGCCCAAACGTGAAACGCGGCGCGCCACCGCCAAAGTCGGTGCCGACCAGCCCGATCAGCAGGCCCAGCAGCAGCATCGCCAGCGCTTTGCGGCGCTGCCGCTGCCCTATGCAGACC
>Ga0209103_1000732_pt1 | contig 10096 bp, 9 predicted proteins | sample 4C3metaG_FD_184152 | JGI IMG/M metagenome (GOLD analysis project Ga0209103, IMG submission 184152) | Freshwater bacterial and archeal communities from Indian Creek, Illinois, USA - 4C3 metaG (SPAdes) (version 2) | ecosystem: Environmental > Aquatic > Freshwater > Unclassified | place: USA: Indian...
CCAGTCTTCGGCATCATCAAAAGCGCCATGGGCTTCCGCCATTTCCGCCTGCGCGGGCTTCAGAACGTCGCCGCCGAGTGGATGCTGACCGCTCTGGCCTATAACTGCCGGCGCCTGCATCGCCTGAAGGCAGCATAACGGCCAACACCTACCCCATTCGCCACACCAACGATAACGCCATTCCGACAGGCTGCTAGGCAAGGCTGGCGCACGGCGCCTCCGCCACTGGACTTGGCCCGAAAGCCCCGCTAAAGACCCGCCTCCCTTGTCGCGGCCGTTGGACAGCCCGGCGAGGGGAATGCTTGCCTCCCTCGCATGGTGCGAGAGCCAGGGGCAGCCCCAACCCACCGACAGGAGGGCCCGAATGTCCAAGATGAAGACCACTTCAAGCGCCAAGAAGCGCTTCAAGATCACCGCCACCGGCAAGGTCATGGCCGGCCCCGGCAAGAAGCGCCATTGCCTTTCCGCCCGCAGCCAGAAGGCCAAGCGGCAGAACCGTGGCAGCCAGGTTCTCGAACCGCAGGATGCCAAGACGGTAATGACCTGGCTGCCCTACGGGCTGCCCCGGTAAAGCGCGGAAAGGAGATAGAATATGGCTCGTGTAAAGCGCGGCGTTACCGCCCATGCCCGTCACAAGAAGATCCTGGACCTCGCGAAGGGCTATGTGGGGCGCAGCTCCACCACCTATCGCGCGGCGCTCCAGCGCGTCGAGAAGGCTCTGCAATACGCCTATCGCGACCGCCGCAACAAGAAGCGCGATTTCCGCGGCTTGTGGATCCAGCGCATCAACGCCGCCACGCGTGAGCATGGGATGACCTATTCCCAGTTCATCGCCGGCATCAAGGCGGCCGGGATCGAGATGGACCGCAAGGTTCTCGCGGCGCTGGCCTTCGACGAACCGGCAGCCTTTGCCGCCATCGTCGAGAAGGCCAAGGCTGCGCGCCCCACCGCCTGATTCGCGGTTGGCTGCAAAGTTTCGAGGGGCCGCGACGCGAGAGCGTTTGCGGCCCTTTTTCTTGTGATGAGGACCACCCCATGTCCGACGATCTCTCCACCCTCGCGGCCAGCACCGAGGCCGAGCTCGCCGCCGCCGCCAATCTGCGCGCGCTGGATGCGGTGCGCGTGGCCGTGCTCGGCAAATCCGGCGCGCTGACCGCGCTGCTCAAGGGGCTGGGCGCCATTGCGGCGGAACAGCGCAAGGAGCGCGGCGCCGCCGTGAACGCGCTGAAGCTGCAACTGGAAGCCGCGATCGAGGCGCGCAAGGCCGTGCTGGAAGCCGCCGCGCTGGACGCCAAGCTGGCCGCCGAAACACTCGACATGACGTTGCCGCCGCGCCCCTTCGCACCGGGCGGCACGGGCGGCATCCACCCGATTTCCCGCACCATCGAGGAGTTGACGGCGATCTTCGGCGCGATGGGTTTCCGCGTCGTGGAAGGCCCGGATATCGAGGGCGACTGGTATAATTTCGCGGCGCTGAACATTCCCGACCACCATCCGGCGCGGCAGGATCAGGACACCTTCTACCTGCCGGGCATGATCGAGGGCCGCCGCACGGTGCTCCGCACCCAGACCAGCCCGCTGCAAATCCGCACCATGATCGGCCAGGCCCCGCCGATCCGCGTCATCGCGCCCGGCCGCACCTATCGCGCCGACCATGACGCGACGCATTCGCCGATGTTCCACCAGGTGGAGGGGCTGGTGATTGATCGCGGCATCACGCTCGGCCACCTCAAGGGCTGCCTGACCGATTTCCTGCGAAGCTTCTTTGGCATCTCGACCCTGCCGGTGCGTTTCCGCAGCAGCTACTTTCCTTTCACCGAGCCCTCGATGGAAGTGGATATCGGCTGGAACCGGAAAACAGGCGAACTCGGCGCCGGCGCGGATTGGCTGGAAATCCTGGGCAGCGGCATGGTGCATCCGCGCGTGCTGGCCAATTGCGGGCTGGATCCGCGCGAGTGGCAGGGCTTCGCCTTCGGCATGGGGATCGAGCGCATCACCATGCTCAAGCATGGCATGGCCGATCTTCGCCCCTTCTTCGATGGCGATACGCGCTGGCTCTCGCATTACGGCAGCAACCCGCTGTCGCCCGCCAGCCTGCATGAGGGCGTGTGATGAAGTTCCCCCTCTCCTGGCTGCGTGAACATCTCGACACCAGCGCCACGGCGGATGAAATCAGCACCACCCTCTCGGCCATCGGCATCGAGGTCGAGGGCATCGAGGATCGGGCGGCGGCACTCGCTTCCTTTCGCATCGCCCGCGTGATCGAGGCGGTGCAGCACCCCAATGCCGACCGGCTCCGCATGCTGCGCGTGGATGTGGGCGATGGCGTCGAGCGCTCGGTCGTCTGCGGCGCGCCCAATGCGCGCACCGGCATGCTGGGCGTGGCCGCGCTGCCCGGTGCCTTCATCCCCGGCACCGGCATCACGCTCAAGGCCGGCGAAATCCGCGGCGTAAAGAGCGAGGCGATGATGCTCTCGGCCCGCGAAATGGGCCTTGGCGAAGACCATTCCGGCATCCTGGACCTGCCCGAGGATGCGCCTCTGGGCGCGCGCTACGTGGATTACGCGGGCCTGGATGATCCCATCATGGAGATCAAGGTCACGCCCAATCGCGGTGATGCGCTGGCCATTCGCGGCATCGCGCGGGACCTGGCAGCCGCCGGCCTGGGCCGCCTCAAGCCCTGGTCCGCGCCCGCCGTGGCACCCGCCTATGAGACGCCGCTGCAATGGCGCATCGAGGACCCGCGCGCCTGCACCTGGGTGCTGGGCCGCGCCGTGCGGGGCGTGAGGAACGGCCCCTCGCCGCAATGGCTGCAGGACAGGCTGACGGCCATCGGCCTGCGCCCCATCTCGGCGCTGGTGGATGTGACCAACTGGTTCACCTTCGCCCTCGGCCGCCCGCTGCACGTCTTCGACGTGGCGAAGGTGAGCGGCCCCACCCTCTCCATGCGGATGGCCCGCGCCGGCGAGGAAATGCCGGCGCTGAACGGCAAGACCTACGCCCTGACCGAGGAGGACGGCATCATCGCCGATGCCGCCGGCCCCGAGGCCTTGGGCGGCATCATCGGCGGCGAGCATTCCGGCTGCGATGAAAGCACCACCGAGGTTTTCATCGAATGCGCCCTGTTCGACCCCGTGCGAATCGCGCTCAGCGGGCGGCGGCACAACATCTTCACCGATGCCCGCGCCCGCAATGAGCGCGGCCTGGACCAGGCGCTGCTGCCCGCCGCCCTGGAAGCCGCCACGGCCATGATCATCGATCTGTGCGGCGGGCAGGCCAGCACCATCACCGAAGCCGGCCACGAGGCCCCCTGGCGGCGCGAGGCCACCTTGCGCTTCGAGCGCCTGGCGGGCCTGGGTGGGCTGGATGTGGCGCCCGACATCGCGGTTGCGCGACTCGAAGCGCTGGGCTTCACCGTGACAGAGCGCGATGAGGCGCGCGTCACCGTCGCCGTGCCACCCTGGCGCAACGACATCGCGGCCAGCATCCATCTCGACCAGGACCCGACTCTCGATCCCGGGCGGGCGCGCGGCGCGGCCGAGGGCTGCGCGGCGGTGGAGGCCGAATGCGACCTGATCGAGGAAGTGCTGCGCCTGGGCGGGCTGGATGCGGTGCCCGCCGTCTCGCTGCCCGTCGCCTCGCCCGTGCCATTGCCGGCGCTGGATGCGAGGCAGGTGCGAAGCGGCCTGGCCCGGCGCGTCATGGCGGCGCGCGGGATGCAGGAGGCGGTGACCTACGGCTTCATCGAGCGTCGCATCGCCGCGATGTTTGGTGAGACCCCGGATGCGTTGCATCTGGAAAACCCCATCGCCTCCGATCTCGACCAGATGCGGCCCACGCCCATCGCTTCGCTCGTGCTGGCCGCCGCACGGAATGCGGCGCGCGGCCTGCCCGATCTGGCGCTGTGCGAAGTGGGCGGCGGCTATCGCGACACCTCGCCGGCCGGGCAGCTCGCCATCGCCTGCGGGCTGCGCGCGGGCACCACGCCGGCGAATTGGGCCGCACCCGCGCGGCCCGTGGAAGCGCTGGATGCCAAGGGCGACGCATTGGCCGTGCTGGAGGCGCTCGGCGTGCCGGTGGCGGCGTTGCAGGTGACGCAGGATGCGCCGCCGGGCTATTACCACCCAGGCCGTTCGGGCGTGCTGCGGCAGGGGCCCAAGACGGTGCTGGCGCAGTTCGGGCAGTTGCATCCACGGCTTTGCGCGGCGCTGGACCTGCCGGCCGGTTCCGTCGCCTTCGAAGTGTTCCTGGACGCCATCCCCGAGCCCAAGCGCCGGAAGAAGACCGCGCCCGATCTCTCGGCCTTCCAGCCGTTGCGGCGCGATTTCGCCTTCCTGGTGGATGCCGGCGTGCCCGCCGACAAGCTGCTGCGCGCGGCGAGCGGCGCCGAGCGCGCGCTGATCACCGAGGTCACGCTGTTCGACCGCTATGCGGGTGAGCGGCTGCCGGAGGGCAAGGTCAGCCTCGCCATCCAGGTGACGCTGCAACCGCGCGAACGCACCCTGACCGATGCCGAGATCGAGGCGGTGGCGGGCAAGATCGTGGCCGCCGTGACCAAGGCGACGGGCGCTATGCTGCGCGGGTGAGCGCAACCGGGCGGCGCATGGCGGGCATGTTTTTGGCTGGCCCGGCGCCGCTTCGGTTGACAGGTTTCGGAGCGGCGATTACCTCCCCTCTCCATTGGATGGCGGCGTAGCTCAGTTGGTTAGAGCACGGCACTCATAATGCCGGGGTCAGCGGTTCAAGTCCGCTCGCCGCTACCAAGTTCCCCGGCTTTCCGCCGATCTTTCCGGGACACCACTGGCCAAATCGGGACATGTTTGACCAAATTCGCCCCCCTTAGACCATGATGCGTTCGCTTGCGCTCACTTTCATGGTCTCGCCACTGCTGAGAGCGGGATTCAACGTTTTCGGCGATTTCGCCTCAACGCATCCCGCTCTGACTGGCCAAAATCTGGCCAATCAGGCCAGCCGCCGCATAGCCACCCGTAGGTGGTCCGCCGAAACGGCCGCGTATCGCTCGACCATGGCGAGGCTTGACCACCCGCCCCGCCGGCACCCTCTCGGGCGGCGAGGGCTTCTGCGCCGCCCTGGCCCTCGCCCTCGCCGAGACGGTCCAGGCCCATGCCGGCGCCCGGCCCGTGGATACGCTCCTGATAGACGAGGGCTTCGGCAGCCTGGATGAGGAGGCGCTGGACAAGGCCATGGAGGTGCTGGCGGGGCTGCAGGGCGGCTCGCGCCTGGTTGGCATCATCAGAGCTCAAGACCCGCATCCCGGCACGGCTTGAGGTAACGCCCGGCCTGCGCGGCAGCAGCGCGCGCTTCGTGGCGGGGTGATCCGTGACGCGTGATCAAGCCACCCGCGCAACCTTCGCCGGAAGCCGCCAGGACCGGAGGCATCGCCGCGCGACCCGCCCGCCCCCGCCCGTATCGCGCCGGCGGCACGGGACGGGCGGTTGGCGAAGCAGCTTTGGCAGGTGTCGCAAGCGCTGACGGGCTGCGCCTTTCCGGACGACGTCACACGTCCAGGTTTGCCACCTTCAACGCATTGCCCACGATGAACTCGCGGCGGGGTTCCACCACATCGCCCATCAGGGTGGAGAAGACGCTCTCGGCATCCTCCGCATCATCCACGCGCACCTGGAGCAGCGTGCGGATCGCGGGGTCGAGCGTGGTCTTCCAGAGCTGGTCGGGGTTCATCTCGCCCAGGCCCTTGAAGCGCTGGAAGGAGAGGCCGCGCCTGCCCTGCGCCAGGATGCGGTCAAACGCCGCCAGGGGTCCGCGCACGGCGGCCTCGTTGCCGTCAAAGGCCAGCCTGGCGCCGGATTCGAATTCGCCGCGCAGCTTGGCGCGGCGTTCATCCAGCCAGCGCGCTTCGGTGCTGCGAAGGGCGGCCGCGGTGAGCGTGTGGCGCTCGGCCACGCCGCGCACCACGCGATGGGCATGAATGCCGGCCTCGTCCACATTGGCCTTCCAGCCGCGCTCCGAGGGCGGCGCCATGGCATCCAGGCGCGAGACGAATTCCTGCGCCCCTGCCAGCGCGCGCTGCATGTCGGGCGTCAGGATGCCCGCCATCGCCGCCTGCTCGACGATTTCCACCGGCACGGCAGCGGCCAGGCGGCGGATGCGCGAGGTGGTCTGGCGCAGGCCTTCCACGATCTCGGTCAGCTCATCCTCCACCGCCACGCGGCCATCGGCCAGCGTGATGCGCGCATTGCTGGTGGCCTTCTCGATCAGATAGTCCTCAAGGGCGCGATCATCCTTGAGGTAGCGCTCCTCGCTGCCGCGCTTGGCGCGGTAGAGCGGCGGCTGCGCGATGTAGAGATGCCCGCGCTCGATCAGTTCCGGCATCTGGCGGAAGAAGAAGGTCAGCAGCAGGGTGCGGATGTGGCTGCCATCCACATCGGCATCCGTCATGATGATGATCTTGTGGTAGCGCAGCTTGTCGGCGCTGAAGCCGCCGCGCGCGGGTTCCCCCGTGCCGATGCCGGTGCCGAGTGCGGTGATCAGCGTGCCGATCTCCGCGCTGGCCAGCATCTTGTCGATGCGCGCGCGCTCGACGTTCAGGATCTTGCCCTTGAGCGGCAGGATGGCCTGGTTGGCGCGGTTGCGGCCCTGCTTGGCGGAACCGCCTGCCGAATCGCCCTCGACGAGGAAGATTTCGCTCTTGGTCGGGTCCTTCTCCTGGCAATCGGCCAGCTTGCCGGGGAGCGTGGAAATATCCAGCGCGTTCTTGCGTCCCACCTTCTCCCGCGCCAGCTGCGCCGCCTTGCGCGCCACCGCGCTGAGCACGACCTGATCGAGGACGAGCTTCGCCTCCTTCGGATGCGTCTCGAACCAATGGGAGAGCGCATCGGCCACGGCCATCTGCACCACCGGCTGCACCTCGGAGGAGACCAGCTTGTCCTTGGTCTGCGAGCTGAATTTGGGGTCGGGCACCTTGACCGAGAGCACGCAGGTCAGCCCCTCGCGCATGTCGTCGCCGACCAGCTCGATCTTTTCCTTCTTCGCCAGATCCTCGGCGTATTTCGCCACCACGCGCGTCAGCGCCTGGCGGAAGCCCGCCTGGTGCGAGCCGCCATCGCGCTGCGGGATGTTGTTGGTGAAGCAGAGCATCACCTCACGCGGGGAGGAGGTCCACCACATCGCGAGCTCGACGCGAATGCCCTCGCCTTCCTTGGCGATGACGCTGATGGGCGGCTTGAAGATGGGCTCCTTGCCCTTGTCCAGCCATTCCACGAAGGCGACCAGGCCGCCATCGAACTTGAACTCGGCCGTCTGGGCGGGAACATGGCGGTCATCGCGCAGCTTGATGGCGAGGCCGGAATTCAGGAAGGCCAATTCGCGCAGGCGGCGCTCCAGGATGTGGAAATCATACTCCACCTGGGTGAAGGTCCCGGCCGAGGGCTTGAACGTGACCTGCGTGCCCTGGTGATGCGGGCTGGGGCCGATGATCTTGAGCGGCTGCACCGTGTCGCCATGCTCGAAGCGGATGAAATGCTCCGTGCCGCCGCGCCAGATGCGAACTTCCATCCATTCGCTGAGCGCGTTGACCACGGCCGCACCCACGCCGTGCAGGCCGCCCGAGACCTTGTAGGAATTCTGGTTGAACTTGCCGCCCGCATGCAGCCGCGTCAGCACCACCTCGGCGGCGCTTACGCCTTCCTCGGCGTGGATATCCACGGGGATGCCGCGCCCGTCATCGGTCACGGTCACGCTGCCATCGCCATTGAGGACGACATCCACGCGGCTGGCATAGCCGGCCTGGGCTTCGTCCACGGAGTTATCAATGATCTCGAAGGCCATGTGATGCAGGCCCGAGCCGTCATCGGTATCGCCGATATACATGCCCGGCCGCTTGCGGACCGCTTCGAGCCCACGCAGCACCGTGATCGAGGCGCCGGTGTAATCGGCGTCGGAGACCTGGTTCAGGGGATCGTCGCCAGTCGGCCCAGGGGGGGGTGTATCGCTGCTCATCGGAATTTGGAAAACCTCTGGAAAGACCTTGGCTTTATGCCAGTTTTACGCGCCCAGGGACAGGGGCCGCGCAGGCGCCTCGCCGGGGGTGATTTTCCAGTGTTCCGCACGGTCGCGAAGGGGGCTGAAAACCTCCCTGTCGGTGCCGGTCAGGAAGCTCTGGGCCGGCAGGGCGGCCAGGGCGTCGAACAGGGCCACGCGCCGGGCCTCGTCCAGATGGGCGGCCACCTCGTCCAGCAGCAGCAGGGGGGCGAAGCCGCGGGCGGCGGCGATCAGCCCGGCATGGGCCAGCACGGTGGAGATCAGCAGCGCCTTCTGCTCGCCGGTGGAGCACAGCCCGGCCGGCATCGCCTTGGCGGCATGGGTGAAGATGAGGTCCGCCCGGTGCGGGCCGCTCAGCGTCGCGCCGGCCGCCGCGTCGCGCGGGCGGGAAGCGGCCCAGGAGGCGCGCAGGGCGTCCTCGGCGGCGAGGGCGGGCATCTCCTCCAGCAGGGCGGCGGCGGGGCATTGCAGGGCCAGGATCGCGGCCGGGAAGGTGCCCGCCGGCACGGCCCTCTCCGCCGGCACGGCCCTCATGGCGGCGTTGAGCCGCGCCACCAGCGCCCGGCGCGAGGCGGCGATGGCGATGCCGTGCCGCGCCATCGCATCCTCCAGCCCGGCCAGCCAGGCGGCATCCGGGCGGCGGTTTTCTCCCCTGGGGGTCAGCAGGCGGTTGCGGCCGGCCATGGCGGATTCATAGGCCGTCACCTCGCGCGCCAGATGCGGCTCCAGCGCCATGGCCAGGCGGTCCAGGAAGCGGCGGCGGCCACCCGCGCTTTCCTGGAACAGCCGGTCCATCTGCGGCGTGATCCAGACCGCCGCCACGCGCTCGGCCAGTTCGGCCTGGGCGCGGATCTTCTCGCCATCCAGGCGGAAGGCGCGGCGTTCCGCGCTGCCCTCCGCCAGGCTGCCCGTGCCGACCTCAAAGCCGCCCAGCCCGTCGTCGAAATGGCCGGAGACGCTCCATGCCCCGCCGCCCATCTGGGCCACCTCGCTGATGCGCGCGCCCCGCAGCCCGCGGCCGGGGCCGAGCAGGCTGATGGCTTCGAGCAGGTTGGTCTTGCCCGCGCCATTCGGCCCGGTGAACACCACCACGGGCGCCGCGAAGCGCAGCTCGGCGGCGGCATAGGAGCGATAGCGCGTGAGGCGAAGGCGCGTCAGGCGGAGCATGGCGGGGAGCGCGACAGGCGCCGCTGGATGTGCGGCGGGGCCACGCGTGAATCCTCTCTAGGTGGGCGGGGCTCTTATGCCCTGGCTTACCGCCAAAGCCCAAGTTTCTCCTGCGCGGCGCGTTCGGAATAGGCGAGGAGCACCAACTCCCTCGCGGCCGCCAGTTCCAGGCAGGCCCAGGAGGGGACGACAAAGCAGTCGCGCTCCATCAGCGCGAATTCCGCGCCCTGGATGCGCGCCGTGCCATGCCCGGAGACGACGGCGCGGCCGCGTGGTGAAGCCCGCCGGCGCCGTCTCGGGATGCGCGGCTTGCGGCAGGCGCTCGGCGAAGCTCGTCTCGAAGAAGCGCACCATCGGGATGTCGAGGCCGTCCAGCCAGATCATCGGCGCGTCGCTGTCATTGCCGTGGTCACGCCATTGCCAATTGGGCGTGAGCAAGAGGTCGAAGGGCCGCTCACCGCCTTCTCGCCATCCAGCGCGGTGAAGGCGCCGCTGCCCTCTAAGACGAATCTTAAGACGCACCGGGTATGACGATGGCAGGGCGCCACTTCGCCAGGGAGGATGAGTTGCAGGCCAGCATGGAGCGAAGGCGTCGCGCAGGAGGAAGCGGGCAGGCTCGGATTTTCCATGATCAGCACGCGGCGCTCGGCCTGCTCGGCGCTGATCAAGGCACCGGCGCGCATCAGGAATTCCCGCGCCTCGCCATAGCGCCACAGCACGGGGGGGCGGCGGAACGCGGCGCGGGAGTCACCAGGCCGTTGGCATGGTGCCATCTCGGCATGGAGTTGTCGCAGCGGAGTGTCGTTGGGGGCGAGCATGGCGCGGTTCCCGCCAGGTGCATGCCGAACATAGGGAGAGTCGCGTCCGGGTAAAAATGTCTCAAAAAATACAATGAAATCTCTTAAATAAA
>Ga0209103_1000733_pt1 | contig 10090 bp, 6 predicted proteins | sample 4C3metaG_FD_184152 | JGI IMG/M metagenome (GOLD analysis project Ga0209103, IMG submission 184152) | Freshwater bacterial and archeal communities from Indian Creek, Illinois, USA - 4C3 metaG (SPAdes) (version 2) | ecosystem: Environmental > Aquatic > Freshwater > Unclassified | place: USA: Indian...
CCATAAATCAAGAAACGATTTAAAAAAACTAAGTGACATGGTAAAATAAGACATCATAATCATACGAGATAGAAAGGAAAATTATGGAGAAACGTCAATTTACACCAGAGTACAAAGCAAAGATCGTGCTTGAAATATTGAAGGAGGAACTATCCATTGGCGAAATCGCCAGCAGAGAAAATGTTAATAGGACACAGCTTCAAAATTGGAAGAAGGAGTTCCTGGAGAACGCAAGCCGTGTGTTCGCCCAAAGCAAAACGGAACGTGAAGCTCAGCAGATGATTAAAGAGGCTGCTGAGCGAGAACAAGAGGTAATGGCTAAAGTCGGTCAACTCACAATTGAGGTTGATTGGCTGAAAAAAAATCTGCTCAAGTGCTCGGACCCAGTCGGGAGAGTAAATCTGGTTTCAAAAGAGGATAAGTTACCCGTTAAGCATCAGTGTGAACTTCTGGAAGTAAACCGTACCAGCTTTTATTACAAACCATCAAGACCTTCAGAGGATGAATCTTATAGGGTAGAACGAATCAAAGCAAGGCTCGATTATTGGCATACCAAGATGCCCTACTTAGGAGTCAGACGGCTTGTCATCAAGCTTCGAGAGGAGGATGAAATCGCAATAGGGAGAAAGCTGGTTAAACGGTATATGGCCGAGATGGGAATCTACTGTATCTTCCCCAAGCCGAACCTATCAAAGCGGAACCAGCAGCATAAGGTATTCCCGTACCTGCTGCGCAACATGGATATCTTTCTGCCCAATCAAGTGTGGGCCATTGATATCACCTATATCAAGATGGGAAAATCCCATATGTATCTGACTGCGATTATTGACTGGCACAGCCGTTTCGTTATTGGCTGGGAGCTTTCAGACAGTCTTGATACGGCGCCGGTATTGGAAGCCTTAAAGAAAGCGATTGCCAAATACGGCACACCGGCAATCATTAATTCCGATCAAGGCAGTCAATTTACCAGCACCGAATATACAAGTTATCTAAAGGAGCAGAAAATACGTCAGAGTATGGATGGCAAGGCTCGCTGGGTTGATAATGTAATTATTGAAAGGTGGTTCAGAGGCCTTAAGTGTGACAATATCTATATCAACGAATATCAAAAACCGAGGGAGTTGCGGCAGGGAATCAAGGCATGCGTGGACGAATACAATTTTGAACGTCCTCATCAAAGTCTGGGATATTGCTACCCTGCAAAGGTTTATGAATCCGGCTTTGCTGCGTAATGAGGAGGCATTTATTCCACGGTCTCTTGACAACGAGCCTCCACCGGCATGTTTGCAGGCCTCAACGGCATACACCATTGCTGGACAGAGAGAAAGGCTTTGTAAGGATGGTGATGCCTGGCATACAGCCTACATGCCGTATTCTCATTGTCAAGAGCTTTCGCGGCATAAACGCTCAGTATGTGCTTTAAGCAAATTTGCCTCTATACCAAAGCATAGTGTCAAACCGGAACTGTCATTTGAATTCTTAAATTTGTGTCTTGACAATGGGGACACTTTAATCTGTGCCAGAGTTTTTACCCTCCATTTTTATTGACAATTATTAGTATATCACAGCTTCAGTCATTCTGGAATGAACTTTTCTCCTGTGATCCATCCGTGCGAGAAGTCAAAATAAAGGCATCAAAAAACTGGATTTTATCAACTGCATTCCTGATTATATTTTCATCATATGCTTCATTCTGGCAAACAGCCTTACTCAGAGTATCCTGTACCCATCCTTCATCCAGATTAGGGGAGTGTGGGCAGGCATCCTTGCCTTTTTTCTATCCTTGTAGTGTAGCGCCAGACCACCTTATCGGGTTTAGTCCTTCTCCGATAAAGTGCTCCACATGCACCGCACATAAGCAAATCTCCCAGAAGGTATTTACCATTATATTTACGCTGGCTTCTACAGAGCCATCCTCTCTGCGGACAAACTTTGAACGCTTAACCATTTCCTCCTGCACCTTATCAAATACTTCGACGGAAACAATGACAGGATGGCTGTCTTTCATATAATATCGGTTACGTTGTCTGATGTTTTTGCTTTTTTTTACCGATCATGAAATCATCGGTAAAAGTTTTTTTCAGCGAGGGCAAACCAGCATTAAATTTTTCGCATTATTTTTAAAGTCTTCACTACCGGGGCAAAACCTCGCACCGCCAGGACTAACTGCATAAATGTGTGCTTTTTCAGCGTAATTTTCACTGTCCCCAGTAACCTCATGTTGATAAAGAACTTTATTGCAGCCCTTAAACTCACAGCGTCCCGCTGCAATGCCCCAAGGATGACTACCGACTACAGCTTTTATATTTCGAACAGAGGGCATGTTAGTTCCTCCTTGCCGTTAACTAATTAAATCCTTATTCCGCGCCCAACGCCTTAAAGACAGCTTCCTGCGGAGTTGAGTAAAATATCAGGCTGAACGCACCAATTAGGTCAGCGGGTACAGTACCGAGTTCGGCAGCTGATGTTATCGGTATCAGGACTTTCTTCGCGCCGCTGTCGAGGCAGACTTGCAGGACACTTGCCAGTTCCTCTACCTTTAGTATCGTACCGCTTATGCTTATTTCACCAAGAATCGCAAGGCTTGAAAGCGTCGGCTTGCTCAGCGCGCTGGACGCAAGGGCAATCACACTAGGCAATGTCAGGAATTTTGTCATCCCGATACCATTGAGGTCTTGGTAATTAATGATGTAGTCCTTTGTGGTCGTACTGATTGAGGCACTTATCTTTGAAGCACTTGCTTTCAGGAAGTTAAACGCCGTGTTTGTCGCTTCTTTTGCATCACGATCGGAACTTAATCCTGTACGCTCGAACTTGCCATTGCCGGGGAGCATTTGTGTTTCAAGACGATATACGCCTATCATTCCGCTTTTGCCTTGCGAGACGGTATAGATGTTGCCAGGATTAGTCAACCCTTCGGGAATTATCTTACCGCCACCTTGCTCCGGCACTGTGACATAGTGTTCCTCAAAAGTCTCATTGTCGATGTAGGAGAAGTTCACATCGTAGAACTCCATACCGCCAATTTTCTTTAGTTGTTCTTTCACGCGGCGGCGCATTTCAAGGGCATAGGTAAGTATCTCCTTAATGTCCTCTTTGCTGAACTCACCGTTCGGGTAGAGCAGCTTGGCAAAGCCGGACACCATTTTACGGACGGCAATAACGTCACGCTGGTTCAAGTTATTACCGAACCGGAAAAATTTATCGCATACATCGCCGAAGGGCTCTTTCCGCATTTCACGAACAAATTCAGCGAGATAGTCTGTGATGAGGCCATAGTCATTGGTGAACGATTCAGGGCGATATTTGGGAATTTCCCAACCCGGTATGTAACAATGCATCCGATCAAGAAACGACGTGTCATATGCCATTGCTTCGGGGAACGGATCAAACAGGTGCGAGGTTTTTAGCAGCACATCCACACTTTGATTGATATTTCCGATAAAGACCATTGAAGCGTATGCCGCTTTTTCCTCCTTGCCGCGAGCAAAAGAGCCAGAAGCCATGTAGTCCTTCATAATCTGAACGCCGTCCTTGTCTTTGAACGTGATTCCCGCAACCTCGTCGAAAGCCACGCAATCCCACAGCCCTACAAGCCCGACGGTCTTGTTTGACATATTGTAGAAAAGGTTTGCCACAGTCGTCTGCCCGCCGGAAACGAGAATACTGTTTGGCGAAATTTCCTTATACAAGTGCGATTTGCCCGTGCTGCGAGGTCCCAGTTCGCAGAGGTTGAAATTATTCTCAATCAGCGGAAGCATACGGGCAAGTTGTAGCCACTTTTCCCTGGTTGAGAACCTGTCTGCCTCCATGCCTGTGGAACGCAGCAGGACGGTAATCCATTCATCTTTTGTAAACGCACGCCGTCCCTTCTTGATCTCTTCCATATCAATGTGTGGCATCTGAATGGGTGTGAGTTTCATTATACGAATCGGTGTGGATTTCCTGTCTTCCTCAACATACTCGTATTCCAGCCCAATAATGCACCAAATACCGCCGCAGAGCAGGCGGTCGTACTTCGACACGTAGTCGGATGAGATAGGTATGTCGCGAACGCCGAGATTTGAAAAGTCGGCTTCATAGCGGTCACGTTTGATATTTAATTCGACAGTAATTCTGTCGATGACCGTGTAACTACCACGTTCGCGTAAACCGGACAGCACCTTTTGTGCCTCGTCGGGGCGAACAAAATTTTCAGAGAGAATTCGCTTAACGTTCCTTACACCGTCCTCGATTATCTTTGGATCTTCAGAATTGCAATACTGCCCAAGCAAAAATTCCAAGACGTAGACAGGAACGTTTGCGCCCTCTTTGATCGCCTTGGTCAGATCTTTACGGACTATCTTGCCGTCGAAATGCTTACGCAGTTTACGATAGATGATCTCATTCGCGTCATCGATGTCCGGAGCATAGCTTACCTTTTCTAAGCCCATTATGAAATCCTCCTTTTATAAGTCAAATCCAAAGTCATCGACAAACGCTATGTCTATGCAGAACTCGATTTCTTCAGGCACGTCTGTATCGTTTGCAATGACAAGTCGATAGATTTTATTTCTATTGAACTGCATTTGCTTCAACGTAAACCTCACGCGGAATACTCGCTCAGAGGCGTTGCTGCTTGTCCTATCAGCGATGACCGTCTGAGTGTCGCTGACATGAAACCCCACCTCGTCTGTGAAATACAGAGTGTAACAGCTAGCCTGCACCTTTTCGCCCACGGGAAGCTTTTGTAAGAAATCAAGTGCAAAAATCAGGTTTGACACTTTACGGCTCTCAGAAATCAACGACAGCATCGGATTCTGAACCTCCACATACCGTTTATAATCCGAACGCATACCTTTGTAAACGATAACCGGCACGACCATCTCTTGCAAACTGATGCCGCCGTGGACGTAGTTCTCACCGCCGCCCTGAACTTTAATGCGAACAGTATCTTGCGGAGCATAACCTTTCATCGGAATACCGACAAGTTCACGCTCAGTTTTGACAGGCAAGAGATAGTTGGCAGAAGTCTCAGGCGACACAAGCGCGTAACGCCGCCCGAGTTCATACACTTCACCGTTAAATGTCTGGCGACTAATTTTCTGACTTTCCTCAAGTGGTTTGTATGTGTAAAGGAAACCATGGTCAGCGGTGATAAAGATGTTAATACCGCTAAGGTCGTTGACGATTATTTTGACGACAGCATTCAGTTCTGAGATAGCTGCATCGCATGCCTCGAATACCTTAGTTTCGGTGGCTAACTTGTCACCAAGTGCGTCAATTGTATTGTGGTAAATAAAGACGATTTCCTTACCCTGCACCAATGCGCGGCGTTCCGCTTGCTTCATTTGGAGTAAGTCTCTATAGGTGACAGCTACGCTGTGGGGGTTTACAGCATTCAAAATAGCACTACGATAAACCGTACTCCCAGTCGGGTTGCCGTCAATGGATACCTCCATTTTGTCGTTTACAGACAGCTCTTTCCCTGGAAGCAGAGCCGCCATGCCGAACTTTGTAATACTCGGAAACAAAGTTTGCACCGCCTCAAGTGTAGCCCTGCCCTTGGTTGTATGACAGAGGACTTCGGAAAGCTCGGCAGCAACTTCAAAACGCAGGGCATCGGAAATTACCACATACACGCGGTTTCCCTTGTTCACTTTCGGGGAAAGATATATGCGGTAGAAATCCCGTTGTTTACTTACTTCAGAAACATAGCCGCGGGAATCCAAATCGCCTGCTATGGCATTTGTCCAATTTAAGGTGAGTTCTTTCAGAAACCACTCCCGGTACAAGCCTTCAACCACATTGGAACAATTCTTCAATGCATCCTCCAAGAGTGTATTCGGGGCTTGCAAGGTATTGCCGAAAAAGAAATGAAAATGCCTGTAATGGCTGTCCATTTTGTACGCGTCAGTCGTATAGAGCTTCCAGATCTTTGCGGGCTCCACGAGGTGGAAGCCATCGATATGGGCAAGGAAAAATTCCTGCAGCTTGGCGATATAGTATAAGCTTTCGAGGTAATCGACAGTCAGGTTGTACCACCCAGAAGTGCGGCGGTTCTCCACCGCTGCGAGGATAGAATCAACCTTGATGACTCGCTCGTTGATTTCTGCATAGAAACGCTTCAATATGCTCTCATTGATTGCAGGGAAAGTGTCGCTTCTCAACAGTATACTTATCTCTATTCTATCGAAGCGGTCGGCAAGACGAAGTTCGCGCTCGACGTGGCGGCAAATCTCAACTAGTTCCTCGCAACTATAGCTGCGCTGCCATTCGTGTACAAGCTGGAAGCAGTATGCTTTGCAGGAATCAGTTGCAAACCGCTCCAAACCGCGCAATGCGGAAGCTGGCATCGTCTGCGACAAGGCTGTAATTAAAATATGCGCGGCAAGATCAGATAGCGAGCGATCGTCCGCATTGACGTAGCCTGTGTACTTTTGCACCAACTGCCAGAACGCCGCAATATTGCCGAACTTTTCGATATTGGCAAGCGGGGCGTTGCTCTCCTTTTCCAAGCCCGCCGACAGTACGGCAATAATCAAGTCCTGTGCCGAACCGCCGGGCAAACCACAAAGAACCGCTATAATATCGATGTGCAGACCAAGCGGGGTCTGGTACGACCTGCCGATTCTGCGGAGTTTCTCCTTGCGATCTTTGTTGTCAAGAAACTTAGCGTACAGCTTCATCGTCTTTCGCATAGCGGAAGAAGGCTCAACGAGCAGTTCCTCCATCTGGATTGAAACGAGATCGGCGCGAAACTCCTCACTATGCAGCTTGATATCAAGCAGCCAGTCATCCTTTTGACATTTCTCATATGCTAGAGGATCATAAACGAGGTAGTCGCCCGTGAGGTCATCCGCTTCAAGCAGCTTCTTGACGGCGAAGTTATTCTTGCCCGTGAGTTTCACGAGTGTCACACCGCCAAGCGCCAGCTCGTCAACTGCCTCGACAAACTCGCCGTCCTCGTCGTGCCAGAAGATAATTCGGCGTTTATGAAAATCAGGTAACGGTGCGGCAAACCGCTCCGCAAGCCTTGATTTTATTGTTTCTGATAGCATCCTGTACCTCCGCTGCTCACTTTTTCTTAGTCAATCTATAACTCGCAAATCGTTTGTCGCCGATTTTTTCAATCGTGCTGTCTTCAACCATTTTGCGAAGCAAGGCTCTTACTCGTCCGTCGCTAAGATTAACGACCTCTATTAAGTCGCGTGTTTTCGCCTGCCCATTGGTTTCAAGAAAATCAATAATCGCTTGTTTTCTATCGGTCGCAGCGGCCGATAGCGACCGATTGGCGACCGATAGACTTTCGCCGTTTGCAATTTTTATGCCGTTTGCGCTCTGCTCCACGATTCCTAATTCTACAAGATGGGTAAAGCGCTTCGGCTGTATCCCTTCATGCTTTTTGTCGCTAAAGAGCTTTGAAAGCAGGATATAATCGTCCGTGGTCATTTTCTCCAAACGCTCATCAACGATTTTTTTGAACATCTTAAATCTTCGCCAACACGTCGTCGAAAATCGCGTAATTCTTCTTCACGCCGTCGTCGAGGTCTATCGTTATATGCATATCGGCAAGATGATGAACCTTCTCTTCATACGCGCCGATTTCCCGAGCCTGCTCAGACAGTTTGTCCTGCTGTTTTAGGAGGCGCGCCCGTTCCGCACCGGTGGCGGTGGTTAGCGCACCTGTGACGTGGGAAAGCTGAGTACGGTATCGCTCCTGCTGCTCGTGAACGTAATCGGTACGCATCTTGGCGAGTAAATCCCGCGAGTAGCGGTGCATATAGATGAGCGCTTTGAAGCCGTTCTTTCTACCGCTGTCGAACAGCCAGTAAATAGGCCGTTTTTGATAGACTTTTACGTGGTCTTTATAGAAGTCATTCAGAAAGTATTTCCGTATAACCTCACGCGGCGTACCATTACCACCGAGTGCATCGGAGATGAATTTCAGGTTTTCTTCCAGCGTGTCTTTGCCGTAGACCGTTTTTATAAATGCCACGAACCGACCCATAATATCGTCGTCGAAATATTCATCGTCGCAGATGGGGAGGATGTTGTCGGGATCAGGGAGTAGGGATTGGGGATTAGGCAGTAGTTGTTTGAAGTTTTCTATATTCCATTCGCCTCCAGCGTACATTAAACCATCTTTATAAGGAGAGTACCGACCGAACATACAGCCCACGGCGTAGCTTATAAGACTGCGAATTTCGCGCCCCAAGTCGGCACGACGCACAGTCACGTCCTTATCCTTAACCTCAGGTGTAAGTTCGTCCTGCAAGCCGTAAATGTCGATGAAGATGCGATTGAGTTCTTCTTCGTTGCGTTTGAGGGTGTCAAAACGCTCTGTCGCCTCACGTTCCCATCTGACAAAGGCTGCTGCAACCGTTCGTTCGCCGCAGATGAGGGGGTGGCGAATGAAGTCCCATGAGGTTTCAAATGCGTCCCAGTCGGTGCGGGAGATATTTATCGCACAATTGACAGTTGTATCAATTCTGTCTTTTTTGTTTTTTTTAATTATTATTGGAAGAGAACCAATATCACCAACGAGAAGATTCATTGAAGGATTAATAACGGTTAATAAAGTCATTGCTGTATTAGAGCATAATAAACCCAAGAAATAGCAGTACATATCCGTTTTAGGGAATACTCCATTGCTAGCTTGATCAAAAATAAAACCAACACTGGTGTATCGAAAACTCAATGTCCCAGATGTTATAGACGACCAAGTAATCGCAGGCAAGAAATAATAGTCTTCCCCTTTTATCTGTGCGGTCGGATATGCTTTAACTTTCTGCCCATTAAATTTCCAATAAACAACTTCGACTAAATTACCATACCATTTTCGATAGGAACCGCCTTTATTAAGTGGAATATAAGCATACGTATCTATGTTCTTTTCAGATTGAAGAATTGAAAAACCAATGTCGCGATAATTGACTTCATGCCAATTCCTATAAAACAATTCATTGGCACAAGTACACATTCCTCGTTTTGGTTCTGCATATTCAATTAATGGTTTGTTCTCAAACACCCTTAACATTGCCTCGCTCACCCAATACGCTACAGGGCTGCCGGGTATCTTCTCAAAGTTCTGCGTACTGGCGGTGCAGTTACGCATATGCGTAGTCGGAAAGACTACAGGCGTTTCATCCTCTATGTCCTTCATTGTTATGTAGTTGTACTGTCCCTTAAAATCAGCGATGTGCAGCCCATAAAGGTTTGCAACCGCGGTACCAAAGGCAATACCCATAACCATATTCTCCATATGGAGCAAATTTGTTATTGTACGCGTTGAGAGTATCTTTTTCCGCATAGTTTCAAAGCTCGACAGGAACATCCACGATTGCATCGTAACCATACAGTTATATCCGCTCGTTTTGATCAGTTCCAAACCGCGCTCAATGAATGCCGAGAACAGGTCGCTCTTACTGTCGGGATAGTTATTCTTAACAAACTCCGAAAGCTTCGCGCCCATACCTGAACTGCCCATATACGGCGGATTGGTCACGACCACGTCATACTTCTGCGCGAGCAGTCTGCGGAAGTTCCAAGTGTTCAGCTTTGTTTCATAGCTGTCGTCAAACCACGCCATCTGATGCTTTTTTGGCAATTCCGGCATCGGTTCGAGTTTATCCACGCGAACAAGCGAGCCGTATTCCATTCCGTCAGCGTATCCAGTCGGCTCGTACAACTGTGGACGAACTCCGAGTGTCAGAATTCGTCGGTTGTACTGCCGAGCTTTCATCATTAGTGCAAAATAAGCAAGCTGATAGGCACGGCGGTCTATTTCCAAACCATAAAGATTCTTTTCCAGTATCAACTTAGCCGCGTCGCGCTCAGAATATCCCTCAGAGGTGTAAATCTGCATCAGCACGTCAAAGGCATACACCAAAATATGACCGCTGCCCATACAGGGGTCGAGGATTTTTAAGTCCTCGACAGGGATTAGGGAATAGTGAATAGGGAGTAGGGAATAGGGAGTAGGGAGTAGTTGTGCGCGGACTTCCGAGGACTGTTCTGCTTCGGGAAGGTAATACTTCCATCCCATTTCATCCGCTATTTCTTTTTCTTTCTGGACACGCTCTGCTTCGGGGATACTACTCCCTAATCC
>Ga0209103_1000735_pt1 | contig 10087 bp, 8 predicted proteins | sample 4C3metaG_FD_184152 | JGI IMG/M metagenome (GOLD analysis project Ga0209103, IMG submission 184152) | Freshwater bacterial and archeal communities from Indian Creek, Illinois, USA - 4C3 metaG (SPAdes) (version 2) | ecosystem: Environmental > Aquatic > Freshwater > Unclassified | place: USA: Indian...
CGGAAAAGCTCTCCAACGGCCTGTGCTCGCTCAACCCGCAGGTCGAGCGCCTGTGCCTGGTGTGCGACATGCTCATCAACGCCCAGGGCGAGGTGCACGCCTACCAGTTCTACCCGGCCGTGATGTTCAGCCACGCCCGACTGACCTACACCGAAGTGGCGGCGATCTTGCAAAACACCCGTGGCCCGCAAGCGCAGCAGCGCGCTGCCGTGGTGCCGCATCTGCTGCACCTGCACGAGGTCTATCGGGCCTTGCTGGGCGCACGCCAGCGCCGTGGCGCGGTGGACTTCGAGACCGTCGAGACGCAGATTGTTTGCGACGAAGCCGGGCGCATCGAACGCATCCTGCCGCGCGTGCGCACCGAGGCGCACAAGCTGATCGAAGAAACCATGCTGGCGGCGAATGTGTGCGCGGCCGAGTTCATCGCCCAGGGCAAGCAGTGGGGGCTGTACCGGGTGCACGAGGGCCCGACACCCGAGAAGCTCGAAACCCTGCGCCAGTACCTGAAAGCGCTGGGCGTGATGCAAAGCCTGCCGGAGCAGCCGCAGCCGAAAGATTTTCAGCAGCTTGCCGCCGCCACCCAAGAGCGCCCGGACGCGGCGCAAATCCACCAGATGCTGCTGCGCTCGATGCAGCAAGCCATCTACACCCCGCACAACAGCGGCCACTTCGGGCTGGCATTCGATGCCTACACCCACTTCACCAGCCCGATCCGGCGCTACCCCGATCTGCTGGTGCACCGCCTCATCAAAGCCATTTTGGCCGAGCGCCGCTACCACTTGCCCGTGCTGCCCACACCGGGCGAGGCGCAGGCCAAGCTGGCCAAGCGGCTGGCGGGCAAAGGGGCAGCGGCTGATGGGGCGGCTGCCACCCAGGCGCGCAGCGCCGAGGCCCTGGGCTGGCAAGCGGCGGGCCTGCATTGCAGCGCCAACGAGCGCCGCGCCGACGAGGCCAGCCGCGACGTGGAGGCCTGGCTCAAGTGCAAATACATGCGCGAGCACCTGGGCGAGGAGTTCGGCGGCGTGATCAGCGCCGTGACCAGCTTTGGCCTGTTCGTGACGCTGGAAAACCTCTACGTCGAGGGGCTGGTGCACATCACCGAGCTGGGCGGCGAGTATTTCCGCTACGACGAGGCGCGCCAAGAGCTGCGCGGCGAGCGCACCGGAATCCGCCACGCCCTGGGTGCGCGCTTGCAGGTGCAGGTGAGCCGGGTCGATCTGGATGGGCGCCGGATCGACTTCCGGCTCGTCACCGGCGACGAGACGCCGCAGCGCGTGCCGCGCGAGCCGCGCAGCAAGGGAGCGGATAGGGGCGCGGAAAAAGGCGGGGCCGAGCGCCCGGATTCGGCTGCCGCTGGAGCCGCTGGCCTGGCCCCGCGCAACGGCAAACAGGCGCGCGCCGCCGCTGGGGCTGAGGCACAATACCCGCTTAAGCGTGCGCGCAAAAAGGCCGTGCGCGAGGTGCCCCGAGCCGCTGGCGCGCCAGCGGCACCAGCCACCAGGGGCGCAGGCAAGATGAAAAAGGGCAAGCGATGAAAATCTGGCCCTGGCGCTCCCTGCACGCAGTTCGCCACCGGGCCGTGCCCCACTGAAACATGTCCGCCCTTCTTTTTCTGCTCGACACGCTGTTTTTTTTCCTGATCGGGGCGACCCTGCTGCGCGCCTGGATGAACACCCGACGCATGCGCATGGTGCAGCAGCCGGGCCCGTTCGTGATGGCGATCACCAACTGGATCGTGCAGCCGCTGCGCAAATCGCTGCCACGGGCTTGGGTGCAGTCGCATTTCGACTTGGCCAGTTTCATCGCCGCTTTGTTGCTGGCGCTGGCCTACTCGGCGGCTTGGCACACCCTGCTCGGGGCCGGCCTGATCGGCCCGACCGGGGCCAACCCCTTGTTCAGCGTGCCCTTCGTGGCGCTCAACTTCATGCTGCGCACCGTGTTGCAGGGCCTGATGGTGCTGGCGCTGGTGTACGTGGTGCTGTCGTGGGTGCAGCCCCAGGCGCCGATTCAGTACACGCTGGGGCAGTTGCTGCAGCCCTTGTTGGCCCCGATACGGCGCGTGCTGCCCACCATCGGCGGGGTGGACTTGTCGGTGCTGCTGCTGATCGTGCTGCTGCAAGTCGCCTTGATTTTGATCGGGTGAGCGCGCTTCAACCGGGTTTAGAGGCGGTTGAGCAGTTCGCTGGCGCATAGCAGCGGCTGCTCGGGCGGCCAGCGGTCGGCGCAGCGGCCGTGGCGCTGCACCGCAGCGGCGGCGGCCTGCGCAGTCGCCTCCAGGCCGGGTTCGGCTGTGGCCAGCAGCGCCCCGATCAGCCCAGCCAGCACATCGCCGGTGCCCGCACTGGCCAGCAGCGCGTTGCCGCTGGGGTTGATGCGCGGCACCCAGCCGGGCGCGGCAATCACCGTCCCCGAGCCCTTGAGCAGCACCACGCAGCGGCTGCGTTCGGCCATTTGCTGCGCAGCGCCCAAGCGGTCGGCCTGCACCTGCGCCACGCTGCAAGCGAGCAGGCGCGCCGCTTCCAGTGGGTGCGGCGTGAGCACCGTTTGCCAACCCCGATCGAGCCGGGCCGCGAGCTGGGCCTGCAGCGCGGCGTCGGCGGCGAGGGCGTTGAGGGCGTCGGCGTCGAGCACCAGGCGCGGGCTGGTGGCCAGCACCTCGGCCAGCAGCTCTGCTACCGCCGTGCCGCCGCCGCAGCCGCACACCGTCACGCTCTGCGCCGTGATCGGGTCGTTCAACAGCGCGGCTGCCGGGCGCAGCATCAACTCGGGTTGCAGTGGGTCGAAGGCGGCTGCGCTGGCCAGCGCCGGCCCCAGCAAGCCCAGATAGACCCGCCCAGCCCCGGCGCGCAAGGCGGCGCGTGCGGCCAGCACGGCGGCCCCCACCATGCCCGTGCCCTGTGCGCCAGGCGCTTGGCCGCCGATTACGATCACGCTGCCGTGCGTGCCCTTGTGTGGGCTGTGCTGGCGCTGGCGTTCTAGGGTGGGCGTGGTGGGCATGGCGGTTGCGCCAGCCGTGGCGGCCCGGGCGGTGCCCCAGGCGCTGGGTGCAGCCTGCCCGCGCTCGCTGGCGGGGCCATGCAGCCAGGCGCTGGGCTCAGGCGCGGGCAGGCCCAGCTCGCTCCAGCCCAGGTCGTCGAACCAGATCTGGCCGCTGGCCTGGCGACCGTGGTGCGTGAACAGGCCCGGCTTGAGCGTGAGCAGGCTCAAAGTGTGGCGCAAGGGGCTGGCCGTGGGGGCGGCGCGGGCGTGCCAGTTGCCATGGTCGGCGCACAGGCCGCTGGGCAGATCGACGCACAGCAGCGGGCAGGGCAGGCGCTGCAGCCGCTCGATCCACTCCAGCGCCGGGCCGCGCACGGCCTGCTCCAGCCCGAGGCCAAACACCGCGTCGATGGCCAGGTCGGGGCTGTCTGGGGGCTGGTCGGACCCGTGCAGGCCAGCCTGTTGCGCCAGCGCCCATGCGTGGCGCGCGTCATCGGGCAAGCGCTGCGCATCGCCCAGCCAGGTGACGCAGACTTGGCCGCCCAGCGGCTGCAGACGCTGCTGCCAGGCCACGGCGGCCAGCAGGCCGTCGCCGCCGTTGTTGCCGCCGCCGCACGCCACCCAGACCCGGCGCGCGTGCGGGGCCAGCGCGGCGCTCAAGCGGAACACGGCCGCGCCGGCGCGCTGCATGAGTGTGTGCGCAGGCAGATGCTGGCGCAGCAAAGCCGCCAGCGCCAACTGCTCGATCGCGCGGCTGGATCGGCTGCCATAGAGCGGCAGGGCCGCAGGCAAATCGGGCAGGGGCAGGCGCTGGGGGCCAGGGTGCGGGGCAGGGTGGACTGGCATCAAAGGGTGGCTTCAAGTGCGCGTGCTACAATCAGCGGGTTTTGCAAAGCTGGGCTTGGTGCTTTACGGTGCTGGGTTGGCGGGCAATCCAATCGCAAACAGGCCCAATCGGGTGTTGCGTCCACATTTTGCATAGGCACAGGGCCGGTGCAGCGTGGCCGCGATGCGGGCCTGATTTAAGACCAAACCTGAAAGGTAACACAACATGACCATTTCCATGCGCGAAATGCTGGAAGCCGGTGTGCATTTTGGCCACCAAACCCGCTTCTGGAACCCCAAGATGGCCCCCTACATCTTCGGCCATCGCAACAAAATCCACATCGTCAACCTCGAAAAGACGCTGCCGATGTTTCAGACGGCGGCCAAATTCGTGCGCCAGATCTCGTCCAACGGCGGCACCGTGCTGATGGTGGGCACCAAGCGCCAGGCGCGCGACATCGTGGCCCTAGAGGCGCAACGCGCCGGTGTGCCCTTCGTCGAGCAGCGTTGGTTGGGCGGCATGTTGACCAACTTCAAGACCGTCAAAACCTCGATCAAGCGCCTCAAAGAAATGCTGACGCAAAAAGAGGCGGGCCTGGATCACATGTCGAAAAAAGAGCAGCTCACCTTTAGCCGCGAGATCGAGAAGCTGCAAAAAGACATCGGCGGCATCCAAAACATGAACGCGCTGCCCGATGCGATTTTCGTCATCGACGTGGGCTACCACAAAATCGCCGTGGCCGAGGCGCAAAAGCTCGGCATCCCGCTGATCGCCGTGGTGGATACCAACCACTCGCCGCTCGGCATCGACTACGTCATCCCCGGCAACGACGACTCGGCCAAGGCGCTGGAGCTGTACGCGCGCGGCATTGCCGATGCGATCATCGATGGCCGTGCCAACGCCGTCACGCAAGTGGTGCAGTCGCTGCAATCCGACAGCACCGACGAGTTCGTCGAAGTCAAAGAAGGCGCTTGATCGCCAAAGCGCAGCACCGGCGGCAACAGGGCGGGCTGCGGCACCTATGTGGGTGCGCGGCTGCGCCTTTGTCAGCAATTTTTCACACGGATAACGCAAACTTGGGCCTTTAACCGAGATTAACCATTGGGGTTTGGAGGGCTGCAGGATGCAGTGGCGAGGCAGTTTGGTTCCGACTGAGTAGCCCATGGCCTGTGCCATGGGTGCCGAAGAGGAGCCAAAATGGCCGCCACTGCGCCTGCAGCACCCAAACAGCACCGTTAGGTGCGTCTAATGGATAATCTCGGTTTAAGCCCGCAACGGAGTAATCACACAATGGCTGCAATCACCGCAAGCATGGTCGCCCAACTGCGCGCCAAGACCGACGCGCCGATGATGGAGTGCAAAAAAGCCCTCACCGAAGCCGAGGGCAATATGGACAAGGCCGAAGAGCTGCTGCGCGTCAAGCTCGGCAACAAGGCCGGCAAGGCCGCCAGCCGCATCACCGCCGAAGGCGTGGTGGTCGCCAGCTTGGGGGGCCACACCGGGGCGCTGCTGGAAGTCAACTGCGAGACCGATTTCGTCTCGAAAAACGAGCTGTTCCTGAGCTTTTGCAACCAGGTCGCGAACCTGATCGCGCAAAACAACCCGGCCGACGTGGCCGCCGTGGGCGCGCTGCCCTTGAGCCTGGAGGGCTTTGGCCCCACAGTCGAAGACGTGCGCAAGGGCCTGATCGGCAAGATCGGCGAGAACATGACGCTGCGCCGCTTCAAGCGCTACAGCGGTGGCGGCCAGTTGGCGGCCTATCTGCACGGGGTGCGCATCGGGGTGCTGGTGGAGTTTGAGGGCGACGCCGCAGCCGCCAAAGACGCCGCCATGCACATCGCCGCGATGAAGCCGGTGGCGCTCACCGCCGCCGATGTGCCGGCCGATCTGATCGAGAAAGAGCGCGCCGTGGCCGCTGGCAAGGCCGACGAAGACCGCAAGGTGGCCGAAGCCGCCGGCAAGCCGGCGCAGCCAGCCGAGATCGTGGCCAAGCGCATCGAGGGCGGGGTGCAAAAATTCCTCAAAGAAGTCTCGCTGTTCAACCAGGCTTTCGTCAAAAACGATAAGCTTACGGTCGAGCAAATGCTCAAGGCCGCAGGCACCACGGTCAAGGGCTTTACGCTGTACGTGGTGGGCGAAGGCATCGAGAAAAAGCAAGACGACTTCGCCGCCGAAGTGGCCGCGCAAGTGGCCGCAGCCCAAGCGGGCTGATCCGTCATCGGGTGGGCGAGCTGGCTTGCCGGCCGCCCTCGCCGCGTGGCCAGCCATGCCACAAATTTCAACGGCCAGCCTTGCAAAGGGGTGGCCGTTGTCACGCCGCAGCCTCTAAAATCGCTCGACCTCATCCTCCCGAAAGCCCCTATGCCCGCCCATCAGCGCATCCTGCTCAAGCTCTCTGGTGAAGCCCTGATGGGCGACGACGCCTTTGGCATCAACCGCGACACCATAGACCGCATCGTGACCGAGGTGGCCGAAGTGGTGCAGCTCGGGGTGCAGGTGGCGGTGGTGATCGGCGGTGGCAACATCTTTCGCGGTGTGGCGGGCGGTGCGGCGGGAATGGAGCGCGCCACGGCCGACTACATGGGCATGCTGGCCACCGTGATGAACGCGCTGGCGCTGGGCGACGCGCTGAACCGCCAGGGGCTCAAGGCGCGCGTGATGTCGGCCATCAACATCGACCAAGTGGTCGAGCCCTACGTGCGGCCCAAGGCGCTGCAGTACCTCGAAGAGGGCAAGGTGGTGGTGTTCGCCGCTGGCACCGGCAACCCCTTTTTCACCACCGACACCGCCGCCGCCTTGCGCGGGGCCGAGATCGGGGCCGAGATCGTGCTCAAGGCGACCAAGGTCGATGGGGTCTATAGCGCCGACCCGAAAAAAGACCCGAACGCCGTGCGCTACCAAAGCATCAGCTTCGACGAAGCCATGGCGCGCCAGTTGCAGGTGATGGACGCCACCGCCTTTGCCCTGTGCCGCGACCAAGAGCTGCCGGTGCGGGTGTTTTCGATCTTAAAACCGGGGGCGCTGCGCCGGGTGGTGCAAGGCGATGACGAAGGCACGCTGGTCCACGTCTGAGTCGGTGTATGCTACGCGGTTAGCCCGATAATGGCCTGCTCGGTAGCGGCCAGATCCATAGCGAGTGACGACCATGCAGATTTCCGACATCAAGAAAAACGCCGACCTCAAAATGCACGCCTCGCTCGAGGCGCTCAAAGGCAGCCTGGGCAAGGTGCGCACCGGGCGCGCCAACCCGGCGCTGCTCGACACCGTGCACGTGGACTACTACGGGGCCATGCTGCCGCTGTCGCAAGTGGCCAACCTGAGCCTGCTCGATTCGCGCACCATTGGTGTGGCGCCGTGGGAAAAGGGCATGGGGGCCAAGATCGAGAAAGCCATACGCGAGTCCGACCTCGGGCTCAACCCGGCCTCGCAGGGCGACCTGATCCGGGTGCCGATCCCGGCCATGAACGAGGAGCGGCGCAAAGAGCTCACCAAGGTCGTCAAGGGCGAGGGCGAGCAGTCCAAGATCGCCATTCGCAACCTGCGCCGCGACGCCAACGAGCAGCTCAAAAAACTGGTCAAAGACAAACTCGCTTCCGAAGACGATGAGCGCCGCGCCCAGGATGAAGTGCAAAAACTCACCGACAAAATGATTGCCGAAGTGGACAAGATCGTGGCCGCCAAAGAACAAGAGCTGATGGCGTTTTGAGTCCGCAGCCGTTCATGATCCAAACCAAGCGCACTGCGGGCGTTCCGCGCCATCTGGCCGTCGTGATGGATGGCAACGGCCGCTGGGCCAAACAACGCTATTTGCCGCGCCTGGCCGGGCACCGCCAGGGGCTGGAAAAACTGCGCGAACTGCTGCGCTGGAGCATTGATTCCGGGGTGCAGGTGCTCACGGTGTTTGCTTTTTCGTCCGAGAACTGGAGCCGACCGGCCGATGAGGTGAGCGGCCTGATGGGGCTGCTGGGCCGGGCGCTGGAGCGCGAAGTGGCCGAGCTCGAGCGCGCCGGGGTGCGCTTGCATTTCCCGGGCGATCGGCTGGCCCTGAGCCCCGAGTTGCAGCAGCGCCTGGCACAGGTCGAGCGCCAGACGGCGACCAACCAGCGCCTGGTGCTCAATGTGTGCTTCAACTACGGCGGCCGTTGGGATGTGGTGCAGGCGGCGCAGCAGTTGGCCGCGCGCGGCGAGCCGATCACCGAAGCGGCGCTGAGCGGGGCGCTGGCGCTGGCGCACGTGCCGGAGCCGGACCTCATCATCCGCACCGGCGGCGAGCTGCGCCTGAGCAACTTCCTGCTCTGGCAGGCGGCTTACAGCGAGCTCTATTTTTCCGAGGCGCTCTGGCCCGCCTTTGGCCGCGAGGAGTTCGAGCGCGCGCTGGCGGCCTATGCGCGGCGCGAACGGCGTTTTGGACTGGTTTCGGAGCAGGTCTCGCAGCCACACCCAGAACCGGTTCAGCCCTTGAAGGCTGCGGCCTGAGCGCGCCCCATGTTGTGGCAGCGTGTCATTACCGCGCTGGTGCTGCTGGCGCTGTTTTTGCCAGCTTTTTTTCACCCCTCGGCCGTTCCCTTTGCCGCCTTTACCCTGTTGCTGATCGCCGGGGCCGGCCGGGAGTGGGCGCGCCTCAATGGCTGTGGCAAGGCGCAGGCGAATGTGGCCGGGGTCGGGCTGGGTCTGGTTCTGGGGCTGCTGTGGTGGCTACAGGGTTTGAACTCCGACCAGCGCTGGCTCTGGCCCTGGTTCGCGCTGTTTTGGCTGCTGCTCGCGCCGTGGCTGCTGCACCGCGGTGTAAGCGGCTGGGGGCGGCTGGCGCGGCCGCTGCGGCTGGCCCTGGGCGCCGTGATGCTGACCATGGCCTGGTGGGCCTTGGTGCAGGCCAAGGTGCTGGGTTCGGGGATGGTGTTGAGCATCCTGACGCTGGTCTGGGCCGCCGACATCGCCGCCTATTTCGGCGGCAAGCGCTATGGTCGGCGCAAGCTCAGCCCCGGCATCAGCCCCGGCAAAACCTGGGAAGGGGTGTTCAGCGGGGCGCTGGCGGTGCTGCTGCTGGCCGCGCTCTGGCTGCTGCTGTGGCCCGCGCACTGGGGCACGCACCTGTATGCCGAGCTGTGGGCCCTGGGGCCGCTGCTGGGCTTGCTGGCTTTGCTGGGCTTGCTGGGAATGAGCGTGGCCGGTGATCTGCTCGAATCCATGGTCAAGCGCAGCGCGGGCATGAAAGATTCGGGCCGCATCCTGCCTGGTCACGGCGGGGTGCTGGACCGCTTCGACGCGCTGCTGCCGGTGCTGCCGCTGGCGATGTGGTTGGCCAGTCTGTAAAAGAGCGAAAATCGCCCATGCAAACCCTCGCCGTGCTCGGCTCAACCGGCTCCATCGGAACCCAGACGCTGGATGTGGTGGCGCGCCATCCGCAGCGTTTTCGTGTTTTTGCCCTGAGTGCGCACAGCCAGGTGGAGCTGCTGGCGCAGCAGTGCCGGCAATTCAGCCCGCGCTACGCGGTGGTGGCGCAGGCCCAGGTGGCGGCCTTGCGCTTGGCCTTGCAGGGCCTGGGTGTGAACGGCACCGAGGTGCTGGGCGGCCCCGAAGCCTTGTGCCAGGTGGCGGCGGCGCCCGAGGTCGATGCCGTCATGGCCGCCATCGTGGGCGTGGCCGGTCTGGCACCGTGCGCGGCGGCGGCGCGCAGCGGCAAAAAGCTGCTGCTGGCCAACAAAGAGGCGCTGGTGGTGGGCGGCGAGTGGTTCATGCAGCAGGTGCGCGCGGGTGGCGGCACCCTGCTGCCCATAGACAGCGAACACTCGGCGGTGTTCCAGTGCCTGCCCGAGTCGTCCGCGCTGTGGGCGCAGCGGGTGGAGAAAATCGTCCTCACCGCTTCCGGCGGGCCGTTTCGCCTGCGCGACCCGGCCAGCCTGGCCAGCGTGACGCCGGAGCAGGCGTGCGCGCACCCGAACTGGGTCATGGGGCGCAAGATCTCGGTCGATTCGGCCACCATGATGAACAAGGCGCTCGAAGTGATCGAGGCGCACTACCTGTTTGGCCTAGCACCCGAGCAAATCGAGGTGGTGATACACCCGCAGAGCGTGATCCACTCGATGGTGCAGATGCGCGACCGCTCGGTGCTGGCGCAACTGGGCACACCCGATATGCGGGTGCCGATCGCCTACGGCCTGAGCTGGCCCGAGCGCATCGAGTCCGGGGCCGAGGCGCTGGACTTTGCGCGCTTGGCCGATCTGAGCTTCGAGCCCGCGCAGCGCGAGCGTTTTCCGGGCTTGTACCTGGCTTGGCAGGCGC
>Ga0209103_1000736_pt1 | contig 10070 bp, 11 predicted proteins | sample 4C3metaG_FD_184152 | JGI IMG/M metagenome (GOLD analysis project Ga0209103, IMG submission 184152) | Freshwater bacterial and archeal communities from Indian Creek, Illinois, USA - 4C3 metaG (SPAdes) (version 2) | ecosystem: Environmental > Aquatic > Freshwater > Unclassified | place: USA...
CAGTTCTCGTAGAGCGCGCCGCCAATGCCCTGGACGATGCCGCCGCGCACCTGCTCATCCACCAGCATCGGGTTGATCACGCGGCCGCAATCCTCGACGCACCAGTGTTCCAGCAGCTTGACCATGCCGGTCGCCGGGTCCACCTCCACCCAGCTGGCCTGGATGCCGTTGGTGAAGGCGAAGGGGTATTCCTTGGTGATGAAGTGGCGCGTCTGCACCAATTCGCGCTGCAAATCGCGGGGCAGGGTGTCGCCGCGGAAATAGACGATGCGGCCCAGCTCATGCAGCGTCATCCGCTCGGCGCCGGTGGCCTTGTCGGTGATGTGGCCCATGGCGATGTCGAGGCTGTCGGGCGTGGCTTGCAGCATGGCGCCCGCCACTTCCAGGATTTGCTGCTTGAGCGCGATGGCCGATTGCAGCGCGGCCTCACCGCCGATGCCAGCGCCCCGGCAGGCCCAGGTGCCGCCGCCATAAGGCGTGGTCTGGGTGTCGCCGGTGATGATCTTGACGCGGCTGACCGGCACGCCCACGCCATGCGCCACGATCTGCGCGAGGATGGCTTCCGTGCCCTGGCCCTGCTCGGTCACGCCTGAGGCAGCGACGATGGAGCCATCGGGGTCCATCCGCACCGTGCAGCCATCCTGCGCCGAAATTCGCGCGCCGCCGATGCCGTACATGAAGGGCGAGGGGTTGGTCAGCTCGATGAAGGCAGCGAAGCCCAGGCCGCGATAGACGCCGCGCTTGCGGGCCTCCTCCTGGTCGGCGCGGATGCGCGCGACGGGCACCATCTCCAGGAGCTTGTCGAGCGAGGCATGGTGCGAAAGCCCCTCGAAGCGCATCCCGGCGGGCGAGGTGAAGGGATAGGCATCGTCGCGGATCAGGTTGCGGCGCCGGATCTCGATGGGGTCCATCCCCAGCGCTTCGGCGGCGAGGTCCATCAAACCTTCCGTCACGGCGGTGGCGATGGGGTGGCCGACGGCGCGGTATTGGCAGGTCGGCGCCTTGTTCTGCAACACCACCTTCGTGGTGCAGCGGTAATTCCTGAAATCATAGGGGCCGCCGCAGAGGTTCACCACCTGGTTCCCCTCAATCGCGCTGGTGCGCGGATAGACGGAATAGGGGCCGATGCCGGTCAAATCATCCACGTCGAAGGCAAGAACCTTGCCCTGTGCATCCACGGCCAGCCGCGCCTTGATGCGGTGGTCGCGCGCATGGATGTCGCTCGCGAACGCTTCGAAGCGGTCGGCGATGAACTTCACCGGCCGCCCCAGGATGCGCGCCATGGCGGCGACGGCGACCTCATCGGGATAGACATGCACCTTGATGCCGAAGCTGCCGCCGACATCCTTGCAGATGACGCGAACGTCGCCTTCAGCCAGCCGTAACTGCTTCGCAAAAACACCCTGCATCATGTGCGGCGCCTGGGTGGAATGATGCACGGTGAGCGTGCCATCGGCGCGGTTGAAGTCGGCGATGATGGAGCGTGGCTCCAGCGTGACGCCCGTATGCCGGCCGGTGACGAAGCGGGCTTCCACCACCTTGTGCGCCTGTGCGAAGGCGGTCGTGATGTCGCCCGTCTCGGCGGTGCGGGTGAAGGCCAGGTTGTCGCCCAACTCGGGGTGGATGATGACCGTGCCGGCCTCCAGCGCGGTTTCCATGTCGGTCTGCGCGGGGAGGGGGTCGAACTCCACTTGCAGGGCCGCCACGCCATCTTCGGCGGCGGCGCGCGTCTCGGCGACGACGGCCATGACGGGCTCGCCCTGCCAGGTGGCGCGGGTGAGCGGCAGCGGGTGCTGGGGGGCGGATTTCATGCCCTTCAGATGGTCGAGCGTGGCCACCCAGGGGTCGCAGACCTTCGCCAGATCGGCCCCGGTGAAGACGCGCACCACGCCGGGCACGGCCAGGGCGGCGCTGGTCTCGATGGCGCCGATGCGCGCATGGGCATGCGGGCTGCGCAGGAAGGCCGCATGCAGCATGCGCGGCAGCACCACGTCATCCGTGTAGGTCGCGCGGCCCTGCACCAGCTTGGGCGCATTGGGGCGCGGGACGGAGCGGCCGATATAGGAATTCGGCAAATCCTCGCGCGAGAGGCCGATGGAGGCGGGGGTGATCTCGTTCATCGTGGTGCCTCCGATGACCGCAGCGCCGAGCCGGCGCGGAGGTCTGAATCGGCGGCCATAAGCCGCGCCTTCAGCGTGTCTTCGACGGCATCCACGATGGCCTGGTAGCCGGTGCAGCGGCAGTAATTGCCCGAGAGATGCTCGCGGATTTCCGCCCGCGACGGCGTGCCGCCATGTGCGAGAATATCGGCCGCCGTCATGATCATCCCCGGCGTGCAGAAGCCGCACTGCGCCGCGTTGCGCGCCACGAAATTCGCCTGGAGATCAGCGACTTCCCCGCTGTCCGAGAGACCCTCGATCGTCACCACCTCGGCGCCATCGAGCGAGGCGGCGAGAACGAGGCAGCCGCGCACGATCTCGCCATCCACCCGCACCGTGCAGGCGCCGCAGACGCCATGCTCGCAGGCGGCATGGGAGCCGGTGAGGCCGAGGTCGAGGCGGAGAAAATCAATCAAATGGCGCCGGGGTTCGACATGGCGCGTCACGCGCTCGCCATTCACGGTCAGCGTGATCATGCGGCGATCTCCGTCTGGGTCAGGAAGCCGTTCAGCACGCGGCCCGTCAGCACGCGGGCCAAATGGCGCTTCATCTCGGGTGGGCCGTGCAGGTCCTGGGGCGGGTCGAGATCATCGGCCAGCGCGGCCTGGGCGGCGGCGATGCTGGCTGCATCCAGCGCGTGGCCATCCAGCGCGGCCGAGGCGCGGGCGGCCAGCACCGGGCCGTTGCCCACGCCGAAATAGACCAGGCGCGGTTCCATCACGCGCCCGCCCTCCAGCCGAAGTGCCACGGCCAGCCCCGCCATGGCATAATCGCCCGAGCGCCGGGCCACTTCCTGAATGGCGCCGAGGCGCGCGGCCAGCGGGATTTCCACGGCGGCGATGATCTCGCCCGGCTCAAGCGCGGTTTGCAGCAGGTCGGTGAAGAATTCCCGCGCCGGAATCCGCCGCTCGCCCTGGGCGGAGGCCGTGACCACCACGGCGTCCAGCGCCACGACGCAGGCCGGCAATTCCGCCGCCGGGTCGGCATAGGCCAGGCTGCCGCCAATGGTGCCGCGGTTGCGGATGGCGGGGTGGGCGATCAGCGGCACGGCCTCGCTCAGCAGCGGCGCATGGGCGCGGACCAGCGCATCGCGGCCCAGTTCCGCATGGCGGGTCAGCGCGCCGATCCGCAGCATGCCGCCAGTGACGCAGACGCCCCGCAACTCGGCGATACGCGTGATGTCGATGAGGGTGCCCGGCTCGGAAAGGCGGAAGGCCAGCGTGGCCAGCAGCGTCTGCCCGCCCGCGATGATCTGTGCCGAAGCGCCGTGTTCCGCCAGCGCCGACCAGAGATCGGGCAGGCTCGCCACACGGAGATAGCCCATGGCCGGCCACTTCATGAACATTTTCCCCTGGATGGTCTTGTTGATCGAATGATCACCAGCCCCCCTTTCCTGTCAAGCCATCCCGGTTTCAGATGGCGCCCTGCATCCGGAGGGAGCCTGGTTGGAGGGCAGCATCATTCGTCGCCGGCTTGATCCGGCCGCCCGGCGCGAGGAGATCATCCGCGCCGCTGTCGCCTATTTCGCCGAGGTGGGCTTTGGCGGGCCGACGCGCGAATTGGCGCAGCGCGCCGGCGTGACGCAGGCGCTGCTCTACAACTATTTCGCCAGCAAGGCCGAACTGCGCGAGGCGGTGTTCGAGCGCGTCTATCTCGGCCGCATCGCGCCGCATTGGCTGCCCGAGCTGCGCGACCGCAGCCTGGCGTTGCGCCAGCGCCTCTGCCGCTTCTACGGCGAATACACGCAAGCCATCTTCACCTATGAGTGGATGCGAATCTTCATGTGGGCGGGCCTGGATGGCGATGCGCTGAACCGCCGCTACCTGGAGCATCTCAGCGGCCTGTTGCTGGCCCCGATGCGCGAGGAAGTGCTGGCCGAGGCCGCCGGCCGCTGGGCGCCGCAGATGGAGGATGTCTGGAACCTCCATGGCGGCATCATCTATCTCGGCATCCGGCGCTTCATCTACCACCAGCCCGTGCCGGAGGATCTGACGCCGGTGATCGAGGCGGCGGTCGAGCGCTTCCTGGCGCCGTTCAGGCCCTGAGGTCCGGCTCCACGCCCATCGCCCGCAGCCGGCGGCGCAATTCGTAAAGCTGGTCCAGCAGCGAGAGCACGACGGGCAAAGCTTCCTCATTCACCGCCATGTCGTCGCGCAATTCCAGGATGAGGCGCACCCGCTCCACATCCAGATCCGAGAAGACCAGATCCCCCGCCGCGCGTTCCGGACGCACATGGCCCTCGGCGATCCAGGCTTGCAGATCCTCGACGCGCAGGCGGCTGAAGCGGGCGCAAAGCAGGTCGAGCGTGATCATGGCGCGGCCTCCATTCCGGCGCGCGGGTCTTGCGGGTCTTCGGGCTTCCAGTCGCGCAGGAAGGCTTTCAGCGCCTCATCCGCCGCGCCGATGACGACGCGCAGCGTGAGCAGCAGGTCGCCCGCCTCGCGCTTGCCATGGGCGGCGATACCCCGGCCGCGCAGGCGGATCTGCCGGCCTGTGTCGCTGCCCTCGGGCAGGCTGACGCGCAGCGGGCCGCTGGGGGTGGGCACCAGGACATGCCCGCCCAGCACGGCCTCCCGCAGGGTGACGGGGAGTTCCAGGTGCAGGTTGAAGCCCTCGCGCCGGAACAGGCTGTGCTCCGCCACATCCAGCTCGATCAGCGCATCGCCGGCCGGCCCGCCATTGCGGCCGGGGCCGCCCTGGCCGCGCAGGCGCAGCACCTGACCCGTCTCCACGCCGGGCGGGATTTTCACGCTCAGGCTGCGGCCATCTGGCAGGGTCAGGGTTTCGGTGGCGCCCTCCACCGCGTGCAGGAAGGGCACGGCGAGGCGATAGGACTCATCGCGGCCCTTGCGCGGGCCCGATTCGGCGCGGCGGCGCTGTTCGAAGATATCGGCGAAAAGGTCGTCAAAGACCTCGGCCTCCGGGCGCTGTCCGGTGCGCGCGCCGTATTTCGCGCCGGTGGGCTGCTCGGCATATTGACGGTAGCTGCCGGCGGGGCGTTGTTCCTGCCCGTCGGCGTCAATCTCGCCGCGGTCGAAGCGGGCGCGCTTCTCGGGGTCGCTCAGCAGCTCATTGGCGGCGGAGACCGCCTTGAACTTCGCCTCGGCTTCCGGCTTGCCGGGGTTCAAGTCGGGATGGTGCTTGCGCGCCAGCTTCCGGTAGGCTGCCCTGATCGTCTCGGTCGAGGCATCGCGCGGAACGCCGAGGGTCTTGTAGGGGTCTTCGGCCATGGATCACTCCTTCAGGCCGAAACCCTATCACCCATCCGCCCGCGGAACCCAGGGCAGACGCGCGACCTCGATCCCGTCTTCGCGCAGGGCTTCGGTCTCGGCCTCGGTCGCCTCTCCATAGATGCCGCGCGCCTCGGCCTCACCCTCATGGATGCGGCGGGCTTCCTTGGCGAAATCCTTGCCGAGGTAGTCGCAGCTTTTCTCCACCTCCTGCCGCATGCGCTGCAACAGGGCGACGATCTGCGCCGGCATCGGGCCGGCGGCGAGGCGGGGTGTCTCGATATCGGGTTCGGTCGTGGGCGCTGGCGCGGCGGCCGGGAGGGCTGCCGCGCGGCCCTTCACGCCCTTTGTCTTGCGGATGGCGGGCGCCATCAGCGCCTTGGTGACGCGCGTATCGCCGCAGACCGGGCAATCCACCAGGCCGGCGGCCGCCATGCGCTCATGCGAGGCGCTGTCCTTGAACCAGCTTTCGAATTCATGGGCGTTGTCGCAGCGGAGCGAGAAACGAATCATCCCTCTAAACCTTCATTGGCCTGCCGAACCCGGCCCGGCCACACCATTTCTCAAATGGGACGCAATCAACCAATTGCGAGAGGGGCCATTCAGCCGGCCAGCATGGCTTCCAGCTTGCCCGCGCGGTCCAGTGCCACGAGGTCATCCGAGCCACCAATCGCCTGCCCGTTGATGAAGATCTGCGGCACGGTGGTGCGCCCGCCCGAGCGCGCGATGGCATCTTTCCGCGCCTGGCTGCCACTCGGCGCGTCGAATTCCTGGAAGGTCGCGCCGCGCTTTGTCAGCAGGGCGCGGGCGCGCTCGCAATAAGGGCAGAAGGCAGAGGTGTAGATTTCGATTTGGGCCATGCCATCAATACGCCGGGGCATGGTGCTTTCGTCAAGCGGGGCAATGTCCCGCTGGTCAATGTCTTCCTGGTCAATGTCCCAGGGTGGAAATCAGAAGCGCCGAGAGGCCCAGCACCAGGGCGCCGACCCCGGTCAATGCGAGGAAGAAGCCGCGCCACTCCGCGCCATCCACGCCGAAAAGCGGGCTGTTCTGCGTGGTGGGCCGCGTGCCATCCACCTCGAAGCGATGCGCGGCGCGGCTGGTCATGAAGCCATCAAAGGGCGAGGCGCCCTGGTTCTGGAAGTTCCGGCCATCGAAGGGCATGGCGCATGCTCCGTCCTGTTGCAGGAGGAAGATGCGCGATGAAGATTGATAAAGGCTTAAGCTCCGCGCTTCATCTGGGGCGCTCGATCCGCGGGTCGGGCACGCGCGCGGCGGCGAGGATCGTGACCTCGGCCGCGCCACCGCCCAGCAGCATGCGCGCGCAGGCATCGGCGGTGGCGCCGCTCGTCAGCACATCGTCAATCAGCAGAACGCGCAGGCCGCTCAGCCGGGCGGGCGCGCCGGGCGCCAGGCCGAAGGCGCCTTCCAGCGCTTCCTCCCGCGCGCGGGCGCCGAGTTCGCCCAGCGGGGCCGTGGCGCGCAGGCGGCGCAGCAGCATGGGCGCATGCGGTTTGCCGGAGAGCTTGGCCAGCTGCGCCGCCAGCAGCGCCGCCTGGTTGTGGCGCCGCCGGAACAGCCGCCAGCGATGCAGCGGCACGGGCACCAGCACATCAGCCGCGCGCAGCAATTCCGCTCCGGCGCGCGCCATGTGCCGGGCCAGGGGGGCTGCCAGTTCCGTGCGGTCCCGGTGCTTGAAGGGCAGGATCAGCGCCCTGGCGCCCTCGTCATAGCGCAGCGCCGCGCGGGCTTTCGTGAAGGCGGGCGGCGCGGTGAGGCAGGCGTCGCACCACAGGACCTCCAGATGGGGAATGCCCGCGCCGACATGCGGGAAGGGCACGCCGCAACGGTCGCAAAGCGGCGCAGTGACGAAGGCGAGCCGTGCGAAACAACCGGGGCATTGCCCGCCCTGGGCACCGACCGGGGCCTCGCAGGTCAGGCAACTGGGCGGCAGGAGCGCATCCAGGGCACCACCGCCCAGTCGCTGGAAGACGCGGCCCGCGCGATTCAGGCCGTCGCGCCAGGCGACGCTTCGCTCATCGGGTGCGTGTTCGCTCACCCGGTTCAGACCTTCACGCCAGGTGGCGCGAAAGCCATCATTGGGGGCCTACCAGGCCCCAAAGCGCCCATCGCCATCCCGCGCCACCTCATGCACCAGGTCAATCTCCCAGGAGAGATAGGCGTGCATCGCGGCCTCGGTGCCGGAATTGCGGTCATAGGGGCGGAGATACCAATCCACGCAGGCCTCGTCGGGCGGGGTGGTGCGGTCGGTCGCGACGGGCAGGCCCGCCGCGCGCCAGGCGGCGAGGCCACCCTCCAGCACCCTCGCACCCGGAATATCCGCCGCCCCCAGATGCGCGAGCCACGGGTCGGGCGCCATCACCACCACGGGGCCGGAGAGCGGCGGCAGACGGCCGCGCACCGCCCAGATGGAGCCAGGCACATGCCCGGCCCGGTGGTGCATGGAGAGCGCCAGGTTCACCACCGTCACGCCGGCCTCGGCGGCCAGCGCCTGGGGCGTCACCGTCGGCATTTGCGGCACCTCGGGCGCGACGGGTTTCCAGGGGCCGGTTTCCAGCGGGCCGTTGAGCGCGTTCTGGACCACATGAACGTCCCAGCCGCCCATCTGGCGCAGCCAGGCGCCGGACATGCGGGCGCGCACCGTGTCGTCATCGGCGAGGATGACGCGCGCCCCGCGCACCGCGATCCATTGATCCGTCGCCTGCACCAACTGCCCGCCCGGCGCATGGCGGAAGCCCGGGATATGGCCGGCCGCGTATTCATCGGCGGCCCGGACGTCGAGGCCGTAGGTGCTGCGGCTGCCATCGGCCAGCATGGCTTCGGCGGCCTGGCGGCTGATCAGCTTCACGCCATTCTCGGCGGCGAAGGCGATGGCGCGTTGCAGGGCCAGGGCGGCACTGGCCGGCTTGCCGGGCTGATAGCTGCGGGTCACGCCCCGCTCGCATTGGAAGCCGGCCAATTCCCAGCCCATGGTGCCGTTGCGCAGCGCCACGACGCGGTTGGGCACGCCGGCGCGGCGCAGGCTCTCGGCGCCCATGATGCTGCGGGTGCGGCCGGCGCAGTTGATGATGATGGTGGTCTCGGCCTTGGGCACCAGGTCGCCGATGCGATAGGCCAGTTCGCCGCCGGGCACGTTGACCGCGCCGGGGATGGTCATCTTCACGAATTCATCCATGGGCCGGCTGTCCAGGATCACCATGTCCTGGCCGGAATTCTTCATGGCCTGCAACTCGGCCGGGTCCACGCTTGGTGTGCCGTAATGATGCTCGGCCCATTCGCCGAAGGCCTTGGATGGCACATGCACGCCGGTGAAGACGACATGGCCCGCCGCGGCCCAGGCCGGCGTGCCGCCTTGCAGCACATGCACATCCGCATAGCCGATGGAGGTCAGATAGGCGGCCAGCTTTTCGGCATGGCCCTCGCCGCCATCCACGCAGACCACGCGGGTGGCCTGGCGGGGCAGCAGGGCACGGGCGCGCAACTCCTTCCTGGAGAGCGGGCAGGGCACGGCCCAGAAGATGTGGCCATGGCCGAACTCCCCTTCCTCACGCGCGTCGAGGATGGCGAGTTCGGAATCTTCGGAAATCCAGGCCTTGAGCGTGGCCGGTGTGACAGAGCGCATCAGCCTGCCGTCGGCTTCATGAAGTTCTTGTTATAGAAGGAGACTTCGCCCGTCTTGTCGTCGAAGGCGCGGCGGCCATCCAGCTTCTCCAGCGCCAGCCCGTACATGTGCAGGTGGCGCGTGGAGCGCGTGCCGGTGATGTGGATGGAATGGATATCCTGGGGCATCAGGCAGATGCCACGGCCGGGCTCCACCATGATTTCCTCGCGCACGCGCATCTCGCAGCGCTCGGGGTCGGAGCCGTCATCCAGGCGGTCATAGACCTTGTTCAGTTCCTGCCCGTCCACGGCGACGACCACGGCCCAGGTGGTGTGGTCATGCGGCTTGGTCTCGCTGCCGGGGTTGAGCGCGTTCAGATAGAGGGCGAAGCGGTTATTATCCTCCTCGCGCAGCAGATAGCGGTTGCTGCCCTTCTCGCCATTGGGCGGCGGCGGGAATTCGGCGCTGGGGAACAGGTGATCCTGGGCGGCGAGGGCCAGCAACTCGGCCTTGATGGCCTCAAGCGCCTCGCGCGTGACGCCCATGCGGGTCTCGATTTCGCGCACGCGGGCGACGGCTGCGGCCACGGCGGCGGTGCGGGCGGCCTTCACATCCATCTTGTTCATCTGCGTTCTCCCTGGCGGATGCGGAAACGATAGTCCCGCTTGCGCGCCAGCACCACCAGTCGCAGATGAAGCTTATGGAAGCCGCACGCGACATCTTCGACCGTCACCTGGTCCGCCTCCGCCGGGAGCGCGCGGCGGCGCATGTCGGCAAGGTCGCGCCGATCCTGGATGCGGCGGCCGAACTCCTGCTGGACCGGCTGGATGACACCACCCGCGTCTTCTCCCGCGCGCTCGACCTCGGCGGGCGTGGCGCCGTGGCGCCCCGGCTGCGGGAGCGCGGCGTGCCCTTCATCGTCTCGATGGACCTCGCGCGGGGAATGGCGCGGCGGGCAGGGGGGCTGGCCGTGGCGGGGGATGAGGAATGGCTGCCCTTCGCGCCCGGCAGTTTTGACCTGATCATCGCCAATCTCAGCCTGCATGCGGTGAATGACCT
>Ga0209103_1000737_pt1 | contig 10066 bp, 8 predicted proteins | sample 4C3metaG_FD_184152 | JGI IMG/M metagenome (GOLD analysis project Ga0209103, IMG submission 184152) | Freshwater bacterial and archeal communities from Indian Creek, Illinois, USA - 4C3 metaG (SPAdes) (version 2) | ecosystem: Environmental > Aquatic > Freshwater > Unclassified | place: USA: Indian...
AGCTCTATCTGGTGGGCGATGTCATTGACGGCTGGCGCCTCCGCAAGACCTGGTACTGGCATGCCGAGTTCGACGCCGTGATGCGCGCCGTGCTGGATCATGCCGAACGCGGCACCCGCGTCACCTATATCCCCGGCAACCACGACGAGATGTTCCGCGAATGGCTGGGCCTTGAGATCGCCGGCGTGAAATTGCTGCGCGAGGCGGTCCATGAGGGCGCCGATGGCCGCAAATTCCTGGTCATCCATGGCGACGAGTTCGACGGCGTGATCCGTTACGCCAAGTTCCTCGCCTATCTGGGGGACTGGGCCTATGATACGGCGCTCGTGCTGAACCGCTGGTTCAACCTGGCCCGCCGCAAATTCGGCTACCCCTATTGGTCGCTCAGCCAATGGCTCAAACGCCAGGTGAAGGAAGCGGTGAAGGCGATTGACCGCTTCGAGGTGGCGCTGGCGGGTGAGGCGCGGCGGCGCGGCCTGGATGGCGTGATCTGCGGCCATATCCACCATGCCGAGATGCGCCTGGTGAACGGCATCATGTACATGAATGACGGTGACTGGGTGGAAAGCTGCACCGCCCTGGTGGAGCACGCCGATGGCCGCTTCGAACTGCTGGACTGGGCCGCCCGGCAACGCGCGCCGCAACCCCGGCGCGAGGCGCTGCCCGCCTGATGAAGCTGGCCATCATCTCCGATGCCTGGCGGCCGCAGGTGAATGGCGTGGTCCGCACGCTGGAGCGTGTCTCCGCCGAATTGGCCGTGCTGGGCGATTCGGTGGAGGTGATCGGCCCGGATCGTTTCCGCAATTTCGCCATGCCAGGCTATGCCGATATCCGCCTCGCTGTCCTGCCGCGCGCCGGGTTGGCCCGCATGCTGGACGAGATGCGCCCCGATGCGCTGCATGTGGCAACCGAGGGCCCGCTGGGCATCGCGGCGCGGGCCTTGGCGTGCAAGCGCGGCTGGCGCTTCACCACCAGCTTCCACACGCGCTTCGCCGAATATGTCACCGCGCGCACCGGCATCCCTCCGGGCGCCACCTGGGCCTTGCTGCGCCGCTTCCACAATGCCAGCGCCGGCACCTTCGCCGCGACGCCGACCCTGCGCGATGAACTCGCCAGCCGCGGCTTCCGGCGCATCCTGCCCTGGACGCGCGGCGTGGATCTCACCCTGTTCCAGGATGGCGAGCACGACGCCTGGGAGGGCCTGCCCCGCCCCGTCTTCCTCTATGCCGGCCGCGTCGCGGTGGAGAAGAACATCGCCGCCTTCCTCAATCTCGACCTGCCCGGTACCAAGGTGGTGGTGGGCGACGGCCCGCAGCGGGCTGCCCTGCAAGCCCGCTACCCCGCCGTGCATTTCGCCGGCTGGCGGCATGGCGAGGATTTGGCCCGCGCCTATCGCGGCGCCGACGTCATGGTCTTCCCCTCCCGTACCGACACATTCGGCCTGGTCCTGCTGGAATCCATGGCCTGCGGCACGCCGGTCGCTGCCTTCCCGGTGATGGGCCCGCGCGACGTGGTGGGGCCGGGCGGCGTGCTGGATGAGGACCTCCGCCGCGCCTGCCTCGCCGCGCTGGATGTCCCCCGCGCCCAGGCCCGCGCCCAGGCCGAGTGCTTCTCCTGGCCGGCCAGCGCCAGCGCCTTCCGGGAGAATCTCGTGCCCCTTTGACGGTGGCCGCACTTGCATGGCGTGCGCCGGCATGCGACCCGCGCGGAATATGTTCGAGAATTTCGCATGCTGCGCCGGCTGACGCGCCATGGGGCCTTCAAGGCCTTGGCTGCCAATCTGCTGGGCCGCTACCTCGCGCTGGCCTACCGGACCACGCGCTGGCGCCTGATCGGCGGGGAGGAGATTGACGCCGCTTTCGCGCAACATGGCAACGTCATCGCGGCCTTCTGGCACGAGAATCTTCCCGCCATGCCGCATCTCTGGCGCACCGGCAAGGCGCGGGTGGGCATCCCCTCGGCGCATGTGCTGGTGTCGCGGCACCGCGATGGCCGCCTGATCGGCGATGTGGTGAAGCGTTTCGAGCTGAACATGATCCATGCCTCAACATCAAAAGGTGGTGCCGCCGGCATGCTGGCCATGACGCGGCTGCTGCGGACCGGCTCGATGATGGTGATCACCCCTGACGGCCCGCGCGGCCCGCGCCGGGTGCCGGCGCCCGGCGTGGCGCAACTGGCGGCGGTGAGCGGCAAGCCCGTGCTGCCCTGCGCTGGCCGCTTCGCCTGGGCCATCGGGCTGCACAGCTGGGACCGGATGGAACTCCCGCTGCCCTTCGGCCGTGGCGTCATGGTGGCTGGCCCCGCCATCAGCGTGCCGCGCGATGCGCCGCAAGCCGCGCTGCCCGCCATCACCCAAGCCCTGAACGCCGCCTGCGATGCCGCGGATGCGGCGCTCGGCAAGCCACGCCGATGAGCGGCGCCTGGCATGTGCTGGCCGGCCTCGCAGCCCCGGCGCTGCGTTGGAATCTCCACCGCCGCGCGCGGCTGGGGAAGGAGGAGGCAGCCCGCCTGCCGGAACGCGAGGGCCATGGCGCGACCCGTCCCGCAGGCCGGCTGATCTGGCTGCACGCCGCCAGCGTGGGCGAAAGCCTCTCCATCCTGCCGCTCATCCAGGCCCTGGCCGAGCGCGATCCGGCGCTGACCATCCTGGTCACCACCGGCACCGTCACCTCCGCCCGCCTGCTGCCCCGGCGCCTGCCCGAGGCGTTGCGGGGCCGGGTGCTGCACCGCTACGCGCCGCTCGACGTGCCCGCATGGGTGGAACGCTTCCTGGATGGCTGGCGGCCGGATGCGGCGGGCTTCGTGGAGAGCGAGCTTTGGCCCAACATCCTCGGCGCCGCCCATGCGCGGGGCATTCCCCTCGCGCTGCTCAATGCCCGGATTTCCGGGCGTACCAGCCGCCGCTGGGCGCGCTGGGCGCCCGGCTTCGCGCGGCAATTGCTGGGCCGTTTCCAGCTGATCATGCCGCGCTCGGCCGAGGATGCGCAGCGTCTTTTGGCGCTGGGCGCGCGCGGGCTGGCGCCGCCGGGCGACCTCAAGCTGGCCGCGCCCCCGCTGCCCGCCGATGCGGGCGCGCTGGCGGCGTTGCGGGATGCCATCGGCGCGCGGCCCGTGCTGCTCGCCGCCAGCACCCATCCGGGTGAGGAGGCGCAGATCCTCAACGCGGCCGAGGCGCTGCGCCGCGATTGGCCGCAACTGCTCACCATCCTGGCCCCCCGCCACCCCGAGCGCGGGGCCTCGCTCGGCCCCTGGCCCCGGCGCGGGCTCGGCGCGCTGCCCGATGCCGGGCCGGTCTATCTCGCCGATACGATGGGCGAGATGGGGCTGCTCTATCGCGTGGCGGATATTGCCTTCATCGGCGGCAGCCTGGTGCCGCATGGCGGGCAGAATCCGCTGGAGGCGGCGCGGCTGGGCTGTCCCATGATCCTCGGCCCGCATATGCAGAATTTCCGGGAGGCCACATCCGGCCTGCTGGCGGCGGGTGGCGCCCGCCAGGTGGCGGATGCGGCCGCGCTGGCGGCCATCGTTGCGGATATGCTAAACTCCGCCGATATACCGGCCGCCATCGCGCGTGCCGCCAGCGATTGGGTTGCCGCCAGTTCCGCCTTGCCTGGCCGAATGGCGGAGGCGCTGCTGGCCCTGGCCGGGCCGGGTGGCGATTTGGAACAAGGCTAAGGAAGGGCTTTACCATCAGCATTCGAGCGCCCGATTTCTGGGGTCGTCGCGGGGGGATTGCGCCCCTGCTGCTCTCGCCCGTTGCCGCCATCTATGCGGCCGCGACCGCGCGGCGCATGGCGCGGCCCGGCTGGCAGGCGCCGGTGCCGGTGATCTGCTGCGGCGGCGCCACGGCGGGCGGTGCGGGCAAGACCACGCTTGCCATGGATATAGGCAGCCGCATCCAGGCGCGCGGCACCCCGGCGCATTTCCTGCTGCGCGGCTATGGCGGCTCGGTGAAGGGCCCGGTCCAGGTCCAGCCCGGCCATCATGGCAGCGAAATGGTGGGCGATGAGGCCCTGCTGCTCGCCGCCCTGGCCCCCACCTGGGTCAGCGCCGACCGCGCCGCCGGCGCCCGGCGCGCCATTGCCGCGGGCGCCGGCGCCATCGTGATGGATGACGGGCTCCAAAACCCGACCCTGGCCAAGACGCTCTCCCTGCTGACGATCGATGGCGGCTATGGCTTCGGCAATTGCCATGTGATCCCCGCCGGCCCCCTGCGCGAGAGCGTGGCCGCCGCCGCCGCCCGCTGTGATGCGGCGGTGCTGATCGGCGCCGACGAGACGGGCGCGCTCTCCCTGCTGCCCGAAGGCCTGCCGGTGCTGCGCGGCGATCTCGTCCCCGGCCCGGAAATGGCCGCGCTGGCGGGCGAGAATGTGTTTGCCTTCTGCGGCATCGCCAATCCGCGGAAATTCTTCACCACCCTGCGCCAGGGCGGCGCCGTGGTGGCGGGTACCGAGAGCTTCGCCGACCACTATCCCTTCGATGCCGGCGATCTTCGCGAATTGCTGGAGCAGGCCGAACGCCTGGGCGCCATCCCCGTCACCACCCGCAAGGACTGGGTGCGGATCCCGCCCGAATTCCAGGACCGCGTCCGCGTGGTCAGCGTCACTTTGCGCTGGGATGATGCGGGGCCGATTGACGCGCTGCTGGACCGGGCACTCACCCCGGCCGGTTGAGGCCGCCGGGCCAGGGTCGCAGCGCCAAGCCCGCCGCCAACAGGCAAAGCCCCGCCATGGCGAGGAAAGCGAGGCCCCCCACCGCGCCATAAAGCCAGCCGCTGGCCCACATCAGCCCACCCGTGCTGGCACTCACCGCCGAGGCCAGCAGCGTCTGCGCCCGGCCCGAAAGCCCGGCGGGCAGCCCCACCAGCGCGCGCATCGCGGCCAGGTGCATCGCCCCGAAGGTCAGGCCATGCAGCAACTGGATCACCACCAGCAGCACCGGATCATGCGTGAAGGCCGTGACGCCCCAGCGCAGCACCCCCGCCCCCGCCGCCAGCAGGGCCAGGCCCCGCACGCCAAGCCGCTCCACTACCGGACGACCCCAGAGGAACAGGGCGATCTCGGCCAGCACGCCCAGCGCCCAGAGCAGGCCGATAAAGCCCGTGCTCAGCCCCGTCGCCTGCCAATGCAGGGTCGAGAAGGCATAATACACCGCATGACTGCCCTGGATCAGCGCGGCCAGGGGCAGCACCCAGCGGAAGCCGGGTTCTGCCAGGGGCGCCCAGAGACTTGTGGAAGCTGTGGGCGCCTCGCGCGGCGGTGTGGCGGGCAGTTGCAGCGCCGCCCAGGCGGTCACCAGCAGCCCGGCCGCCAGCATCCAGGCGGCCCCGCGCGGCCCCGCCCATTCGACGGCAAGCCCGGCCAGCAGCGCGCCCACCATGAAGGTGATGGAACCCACCGAGCGCACCCGCGCATAATCAAAGCCACCCCGCCGCACCGCGCCCACCGCCAGCGCATCGCAGAGCGGCACGATGGGGGCTGCGGCGATGCTGTGCAGCACCTGCACCGCCAGCAGCAGCGCCAACCCAGCCGCCAGGCCGAAGCCCAGCGCGCTCACCGCCGCCAGCAGCGCCGCGATGGCCAGCAACCGGCGCATGTCGGGCACGCGGTCCGCCAGCCTGCCGCTGAGCGGGGCCGCCACCAGCCGGACCAGGGAGCCGGCGGCCATCACCGCCCCCACCTGGCCGGCGCAAAGCCCGCCCTCGGCCAAAATCACGGGCAAAAACGGCATCATGGCGCCGAAGGCGGCGAATTGGGCGCCGAAAACCAGGGCGAAGCTTTGCGGGGGTGTCACGGCCCGCAATCTCGGCCGCGCAGAGCCAAGTTGCAATCATTGGCGCATGGTTCATAACCCTCCCGCCCCATCCCTTCGCTCCTGGGTGATGGGCCGTCATTGGAACCCTGCATGTTCGACGCACGCGTTAAGGCCATCCTCGGCCCGACCAACACCGGCAAGACCCATCTGGCGATGGAGCGCATGCTCGCGCATTCGTCGGGCATCATCGGCTTCCCGCTGCGCCTGCTGGCGCGCGAGAATTACGACCGCATGGTGGCGCAGAAGGGCGAGAAGAACGTCGCCCTCATCACCGGCGAGGAAAAGATCGTCCCGCCCGACGCCAAATGGTTCGCCTGCACGGTCGAAGCCATGCCGCTGGACCGCAAGGTCGAGTTCCTGGCGGTGGACGAGATCCAGCTCTGCGCCGACCCCGATCGCGGGCATATCTTCACCGACCGGCTGCTGCATGCGCGCGGCCTGGTCGAGACGATGTTCATGGGCGCCGAGACCATCCGCCCGCTGCTGCAACGCCTGGTGCCGCAGGTGGAGATCGAGACGCGGCCGCGCCTCTCCAAGCTCGAACATGCCGGCCCCGCCAAGCTGACGCGCCTGCCGCCGCGCAGCGCCGTCGTCGCCTTCTCGGCCGCCGAGGTCTATGCCATCGCGGAGGCCATCCGCCGCCGCCGCGGCGGCTGCGCCGTGGTGATGGGCCGCCTCTCGCCCCGCACCCGCAACGCCCAGGTGAAGATGTACCAGGACCGCGAGGTGGATTTCCTCGTGGCGACGGATGCGATTGGAATGGGCCTGAACATGGATGTGGACCATGTGGCCTTCGCCAGCCTGAACAAGTTCGACGGCCACGCGCCGCGCCTGCTCACGCCCCAGGAGGCCGCGCAGATCGCCGGCCGCGCTGGCCGTGGCATGCGTGACGGCACCTTCGGCGTGACGGGCGAATGCCCGCCCTTGCCGGAGGAGATGGTCGAGAAGATCGAGGGTCATCACTTCGAGGCGATTCAGGCGCTGGCCTGGCGCAACAGCGATCTCGATTTCTCCGGCATCGAGTCGCTGCTCGACAGCCTCGGCGCTGCCCCCCCGCAGGCCGGCCTCACCAAGGGGCATGACGCGGTGGACCATATCACGCTCAGCCTGCTGGCGCGCGAGGAAGCCATCCGCCGCATGGCGTCGTCCAGGTCGCGGCTGCAATTGCTGTGGGAAACCTGCCAGGTGCCGGATTTCCGCAAGCTGGCGGATGACACGCATACCCGGCTCTGCGCGCGGCTCTTCACGCATCTCTGCGAGGATGGCCATGTGCCGTCCGACTGGGTCGCCTCGCAGATCGCCACCTGTACCAGCATCGAGGGCGACCTCGACACGCTGATGTCCCGCCTCTCAGCCATTCGCGTCTGGGCCTATATCGCCGCCCGCGCCGATTGGGTGCGCGATGCGGCCACCCAGCAGGAAGCCGCCCGCGCCGCCGAGGATGCGGTGAGCGACGCGCTGCATGAGCGCCTGACGGCGCGCTTCGTGGATCGCCGCGCGGCCCACCTGATCCGCAGCCTGGACAATACCGAGGAAGACCTGCTCAGCGCCGTGACGCGCCAGGGCGAGGTGGTGGTCGAGGGCCACAAGGTGGGCCGCGTCGTCGGCTTCGAATTCCTCCCCGAGCTGGGCGAGGGTGGTGAGGAGGAGAAGAAGCTCGTCCTCCGCGCCGCGCGCCGCGCCCTGGTGCAGGAAATCCCGCGCCGCGTCGCCTCGCTCGACATCGCCAAGGCGGAGAGCTTCGGCCTGACGGCGGAGCATCGCATCACCTGGGAGGGGGCCGAGATCGCCCGCCTCAAGATGGGCAGCGAGCCAGGCAAGCCGCTGATCGAGGTGAAGGATTCCGAATTCCTGGACGGCCCGCAGCGCGAGCGCATCCGCGCCCGCCTGGCCGGCTGGATCGAGGGCGTGGTGGCCAAGGATCTGGCGGCGATTTCCGCCATCGAGGCGAAAGCCGCCGAGGACAACACGCTGCGCGGCCCGGCCTTCCAACTGCGCGAGACGCTGGGCCTCAAGCCCGGCGATACGCGCAACCATATCGGCCAGGAGCTTCGCACCAAGCTGAAGGGTATCGGCATCCGCGCCGGCCGCTTCGCGCTCTACCTGCCCGAGGCGCTGAAGCCGCGCCCCATGGCGCTACGCGCGCAGATCTGGGCGCTGAGCTATGACGTGCCGACGCCCGCCTTGCCCGCGCCCGGCCTGGTTTCCATCCCGACCGATGGCGTGATGGCGCTCTCCTGGCCGCCCGGCTTTGCCCAGATGATGGGCTGGGTGCCGGCTGGCCCCGTGCTGCTGCGGCTGGATGTGGCGGAACGCGTGGCCGCTGAACTCGGCTATCTGACCCGCCGGGCGCCCGCGCCGCTGCCGGCCGAGATTCTTGGCCGCTTCGGCATCAAGGGCGACGCCCTGGCCCCCGTGCTGGCCGAACTCGGCTTCCGGCTGATCCCCTCTGAGCCGCTGCCCGAGGGCGTGGAAGGCCCCGTGCTGCCGACCATGGTGGCCTGGGCGCGCCCGGCCCAGCCGCCGCGCCCCAACCGCAATGCTCGCCCGAAGGGCCCGCGCCGCGAAGCCCCGGCCGAGGGTGCCGCGGAGGGCACGGAGAACCGCCCGCCGCGCCGCGACGGCCCCCGCCGCGACCGCAACCGCAACGCCCCGCGCCCGGGCGCGTCCAGCCAGCCGGCCGCGGGCCAGCCGGCCGAAGGCCAGGCTGCACCGGCGCCACGCCCGGAAGGGCGCAGTGATGGCCCGCGCAATGATGCTCCCCGCAAGGAGGGCTTCCGCAAGGATGGGCCGCGCCGCGATGGCGCCCCCTCCTCCGGCCCCGGCCGTGACGGCCCCAAGCGCGATGGCCCCCGCCGGGATGGCCCGCGCGACGGCCCCCGCCCTGGCGGCCGGGATCGCGACCGTGATCGCGGCCCTGGCGGGCCGGAGACGCGGACCTTCCATGAGGACCGGCCCAGCGCCAAGGTGGAGGACAGCCCCTTCGCCGCGCTGATGAAGCTCAAACTCAAATAACGCATGGAGGGGGGCGCGCCCTTCCTCCGTCTGGATGCCTGGCTCTGGCATGCGCGCCTGGCCCGGTCCAAGGCGGAATGCGCGGCATTGATTGAGGCCGGTGGCTTTCGCCTGAACCGGCAACCCGTCACAAAGGCGCATGCCCGCATCCGCGTGGGTGATGTGCTGACCTTCATGCGGCGTGACGATGTCAGTGTCTGGCGCGTGCTTGCGCTGGGCGCGCGGCGCGGCCCATCTGAGGAGGCGCGCAGCCTCTATGAGGAAGTGTCCCTGGCCCAATGATGCGGTGCGAAGGCTTGCCAATCGCCCATAAGAGCGCCATTTTTAACCATACTCGTCGCGATCAGGAGCTGTCTTTGTGACCTATGTTGTCACCGAAAATTGCATAAAGTGCAAGTTCATGGATTGCGTGGAAGTCTGTCCGGTGGACTGCTTCTATGTGGGCGACAACATGCTCGTCATCCATCCGGATGAGTGCATTGACTGCGGCGTGTGCGAGCCGGAATGCCCGGCCGAGGCCATCCTGCCCGATAGCGATGACAAGGCGACCTCCTGGGTCGAGCTCAACCGTAACTACGCCCAGGCCTGGCCTAACATCACCCGCAAGGGTGAGCCCCCGGCCGATGCGGATGAGTGGAAGGACAAGCCCGGCAAGCTTGCCTTGTTGAGCCCGGAACCCGGCAAGCCCTGAGTGGGCCAGGCTCGGCGCGTCACGCCCCATCGGGCGTGACCAGTACCGTTTTTTGTGTTACGGCATAGCGTCGGAGACGTCGTTTGCCCTGCCTCAGCTCCCTTTGCCTCGGGCGGGGGCGCGTGTCCTGAATTTTCTCTCGGCATGCAGGAGCAGAGCGCCCCATGGCCCCGTCATCGAAGCCGGCCAAGCCCGTCGCCAAGGCGAAAGCCAAGGCCGTCAGTTCCGCAACGAAGCCCGTGGCGAAACTGACCGCCAAGACGGCAGAAAAGCAGACAACCTCCAAGGGCGCAGGCAAGCCTGCGCCGAAGCCTGCCGCCAAGACTGGTCCCGCCAAGCCGCCTGCCAAGGCCACCGCGACCAAGCCCACTGAACTCCCCACCAGCAAGGCAACCCTACCTCCAGTGACCAAAAGCAAGGCCCCCGAGGCCAAGTCCCCTTCGAAATCCGCGCCTGAAAAGGCGAGCGCAACGGCCAAGGCGGAAAAGCCCGTCGCCGCCCAGCCGGCGCCGCCCGCGCCTGGGCCAGCCGCGCCTGGGCCAGGCG
>Ga0209103_1000739_pt1 | contig 10059 bp, 9 predicted proteins | sample 4C3metaG_FD_184152 | JGI IMG/M metagenome (GOLD analysis project Ga0209103, IMG submission 184152) | Freshwater bacterial and archeal communities from Indian Creek, Illinois, USA - 4C3 metaG (SPAdes) (version 2) | ecosystem: Environmental > Aquatic > Freshwater > Unclassified | place: USA: Indian...
ACCAGCGGCTGCATCTGGAGATGGGCTCCAGGCCGCCCATCTCCAGATGCAGCCGCTGGTTTCGCACCATGCCTGTCAATTGCGTGGCCTCGCCGATGAAGCCCGCCACGAAGGCGCTTGCGGGCGCGTCCAGCAATTCCCGCGGCACGCCGATCTGCGCCATTCGGCCGGCCTGCATGACCGCGATGCGGTCGGCCATTTCCATCGCCTCCTCCTGGTCATGGGTGACGAGGATGGAGGTGATACCCAGCCGCTCATGCAGGCCGCGCACCCAGCGGCGCACCTCCTTGCGGATCACGGCATCCAGCGCGCCGAAGGGCTCATCCAGCAGCAGCAGCGCGGGCTCGATCGCCAGGGCGCGGGCGAGGGCGACGCGCTGGCACTGGCCGCCGGAGATCTGCTCCGGATAGCGCTGGGCGAGTTGCGGGATTTGCACCAGCTCCAGCAACTCCATGACGCGGCGCCGGATTTCGGCGGCGGCCGGGCGGGTGCGGCGCGGGCGGACGCGCAGGCCGAAGGCCACGTTCTCGAAGACGCTCATGTGGCGGAACAGGGCGTAGTTCTGGAACACCACGCCGATGCGCCGCTCCCGCGCGGGCATGCGCGCCATGTCCTGGCCATGGACGCGGATTTCACCCGCATCGGGCAGGTCGAGCCCGGCGAGCAGGCGCAGCAGCGTCGTCTTGCCCGAGCCGGAGGGGCCGAGCAGCGCCACGAATTCCCCGGTTCGCAGCGAGAGGGAGACGCCATCCACCGCCGCCACCTCGCCGAAGCGGCGCGAGAGGCCGTGCAGTTCCACGCTCACAGCGCGCCGCCCTTCAGCAGGCGGTGCCCGGCCCACGCTTCCAGCAGCGCCTTGGCCGCCAGGGTCACGACGCCCAGCAGCGCCAGCAGCGCCGCAACCGCGAAGGCGCCGACGAACATGTACTCATTATAGAGGATCTCGACATGCAAGGGCATCGTGTTCGTCTGCCCGCGCACATGGCCCGAGACAACGGAAACCGCGCCGAATTCCCCCATGGCGCGGGCATTGCAGAGCAGCACGCCCGCCAGCAGCGCCCATTTCACACTGGGCAGCGTGACGCGGAAGAAGATGCTGAAGCCCGAGGCGCCGAGCGTCAGCGCCGCCTCCTCCGCCTCGCGCCCCTGTTCCTGCATCAGCGGGATCAGCGTGCGGGCCACGAAGGGGAAGGTCACGAAGATGGTGGCCAGCACCAGGCCGGGCAGGGCAAAGATGATCTGGATATCGTGCGCGCGCAGCCAGGGGCCGAAGAAGCCCTGCGCGCCGAATAACAGCACATAGACCAGGCCCGAAATCACCGGCGAGACGGCGAAGGGCAGCTCGATCAGTGTGATGAGCAGGCGCTTGCCGGGGAAATCGAATTTCGCGATGGCCCAGGCGGCGGCGACGCCCCCCAACAGGTTCACCGGCACGGCGATGGCGGCCACCAGCAGCGTGAGGCGGATGGCGGCCAGCGAATCCTCATCCGCGATGGCGGCCAGCGCCGGCGCCCAGCCGCGCCGCAGCGCCTCGGTGAAGATGGCGGCCAGCGGCAGCAGGAAGATCATCAGCGCCAGCAGGAAGGCGGTGCCGATCAGCGCCCGGCGCAGCCAGGCGGGCTCGGCTGCCGTCGGGCGGATCATGCGCGGCCCCGGCGCAAGCGGCGCTGCCACAGGTTGAGCAGCAGCAGGATCAGGAAGGACAGCGCCAGCATGCCCAACCCGATGGCGGCGGCGGCGGCGTAATTGAACTGCTCCAACTGCACGACGATGAGCAGGGGGGCGATCTCGCTCACCATGGGCATGTTGCCGGCGATGAAGATCACGCTGCCATATTCCCCCACCGCGCGGGCGAAGCCCAGGCCGAAGCCAGTGAGGATGGCGGGCCACAGCGCCGGCAGCACCACCCGGCCCAGGGCCTGCGCGCGGGTGGCGCCGAGCGTGGCCGCCGCTTCCTCCGCCTCCAGCGAGAGGTCGCGCAGCACCGGCTCCACCGTGCGGATGATGAAGGGCAGCGCCACGAAGACCAACGCCACGATCACGCCGGCCGGCGTGAAGGCGATCTTCCAGCCGAACAGCGTGTCCAGCGGGCCGCCAAGCCAGCCATTCGGGGCGAACAGGGCGGTCAGCGCGAGCCCGGCCACGGCGGTGGGCAGGGCGAAGGGCAGGTCCAGTACCGCATCCAGCACGGGGCGGCCCGGGAAGCGATAGCGCGTGATCACCCAGGCAAACAGCAAGCCCACCGGCACGCTGACCAGCGCCGCCAGCAGGGCGCCGCCGAAGGAAAGGCGGAACGCCGCCAGCACCCGCGCATCCCCCAGCACATGCCACACGCCAATCACGCCAAGCTCCCAGGGCCGCATCACCAGCGCCGCCAGCGGAATCAGCACGATCAAGCCGAGCCAGAGCAGCGTGACACCCATGGCCAGGCCAAAGCCGGGCAGGGCGGCGGGGCGCCTTCGCGACGGGGTGCTCAGGGCCACTCCACTCAACGGCCGGGCCGGTAGATGCGGTCAAACACGCCGCCATCCGCGAAATGGACGCGATGCGCTGCCGCCCATCCCTGGAAGGCCTCGTCAATGGTGACGAGCTCGATATCGGGGAAACGCTGCACCTGCGTCGCCAGCAGCCCTGCGTCGCGCGGGCGATAAAAATGCCGGGCGGCGATGGCCTGGCCCTGGTCGGAATAGAGATGCTGGAGGTAGGCCTCGGCCAGGCTGCGCGTGCCGCGCCGGTCCACATTCTGGTCCACCACGGCCACGGGCGGTTCGGCCAGGATGGAGAAGGGCGGATAGATGATCTCCAGCCCGGCCCGTGCGAATTCCTGGAGTGCCAGATGCGCCTCGCTCTCCCAGGAGAGCAGCACATCGCCCTGGGCGCGCTGCACGAAGCTGGTGGTGGAGCCCCGCGCACCCGTGTCCAGCACGGGCACCTGGCGATAAAGCTGCGCGATGGCCTGTTCCGCTGTGCGGGCATTGCCGCCGGGCTGGCGCAGCGCCCAGGCCCAGAAGGCCAGGTAATTCCAGCGAGCCCCGCCCGATGTCTTGGGGTTGGGCGTGATGACGGCGATGCCGGGCTTCAACAGGTCCCCCCAGTCGCGGATGGCCTTGGGATTTCCGCGCCGGACCAGGAAGACGATGGTGCTGGTATGGGGCGCGCTGTTCTGCGGCAGGCGGGCCTGCCAGTCCCGCGCCAGCAGGCCGCGCCCGGCCACCGCATCAATGTCATGGGCGAGGGCGAGGGTCAGCACATCGGCGGCCAGGCCATCCATCACGCTGCGCGCCTGGCGGGCCGATCCACCATGCGAGGTGTGGATGGTGGGGCGGGCATGGCCGCGCGCGGCCCAATGGGCGGCGAAGGCGGCGTTGAATTCGCGGTAGAGCTCGCGCGTCGGGTCGTAGCTGACGTTCAAAAGAGGGGGCACCTGCTGGGCCGAGGCCGGCAGGGCGAGGGGAAGGCCGGCGAGAAGCGCGCGCCGGGGGAGGGCGGAGCGAATCATGCCGAAAGCCTCCCGCATTCCCGCGGGATTTGGAACCGAAATCAGCGCAAATCCTGCATGGAGCGCGAGGCGGCCGGGCAGTTCGTCTCTTGTCCCGCGCGAGAGCCATCAAATTGGCGGCGATTTCATGCAGGGGCACCTTATGAACATGGAGGGATGCGCGCCAGACACGCAGCGCCAAGCGCGATTCGCCCTTTTCGCGGGCAGCCTGCCCTCATCGCCCTTGCCACCTCACGCCCCCTCCCCTTGCGGGCCGTGAAGCAAGGCCGCATGAATCGATCATGACTTGGTCCCTCCTGGCCCGCGATCCGCTGAGCGGAGAACTGGGTGTCATCATCGCCACGCGCTTCTTCGCGGTGGGCGCCCTTTGCCCGCGCGTCGAGGGGGGTGTGGCCGTGCTCGCGACCCAGGCCTTGATGAACCCGCTCTACGCGCCGCGCGGCATGGCCCTTCTGCGCGAAGGCGCGTCCCCCACCAAGGCGCTGGAAGCGCTGCTGGCTGCCGATGCCGGGCGCGCGGCGCGGCAATGCCACATCCTGGCCGCCGATGGCCGCATCGCTCAGCACACCGGCGCCGACTGCGTGCCCTGGTGCGGCGCGGTGAGTGCCGCCAATGTCTCCGTCGCCGGCAATATGCTGGCCGGGCCGCGCGTGGTGGAGGATACGCTGGCCGCCTTCCTGGCCGCCGAACACCTGCCGATGGCGCTGCGAATGATCCATGCGATGGAGGCGGGCGAGGCCGCTGGCGGCGATGCGCGCGGCAAGCAATCCGCCGCGCTGGTGGTGGCCTCCGGCAATCCATACCCCGATCTCGACCTGCGCGTGGATGACCATGCGGACCCACTGGCGGAGTTGCGCCGCCTGCATGGCGTGGCGCAGGAGCGCTTCGTGCATTTTCGCCGCTTCCTGCCCGGCGCGGATCATCCCGGCGTCTTTGACCGCGCGGTGATCACCGCGGCGCTCAAGGCGGCGGGTGTGGCATGAACGCGCTGGAGGTCGAGGGGCTCTGCATCGATTTCCACACCGAGCGCGGCGTGCTGCGCGCGGTGGACCGGCTTTCCTTTTCCGTGGCACCCGGCAAGACGCTCGCCATCGTGGGCGAGAGCGGTTGCGGAAAATCGGCGACGGCGCTCGCCATTCTCGGCCTGCTGGCGGAAAACGCCGAGGTCTCGGGCAGCATCCGCCTGGCTGGCCGGAACCTGACGCAAGCCGCGCAGCGCGCCGCGCGTGGGCGCGAATTGGCGATGATCTTCCAGGAGCCCATGACCAGCCTGAACCCCGCCTTCACCGCCGGCGAACAGGTGGCCGAGGCGCTGCGACTGCATGAAGGCCTGAATGCGCGCGCCGCCATGGATCGCGCCATCGCCATGCTGGAGCGCGTCCGCATCCCCGAGGCCGCGCGCCGCGCGAAGCAATACCCTCACCAGCTTTCAGGCGGCATGCGGCAGCGCGTGATGATCGCCATCGCCCTGGCCTGCAAGCCCAGTCTGCTCATCGCCGATGAACCCACCACCGCGCTGGATGTAACGGTGCAGGCGCAAATCCTCGCCCTGCTGGATGAGCTGAAGCGCGAGACCGGCACTGCCGTGGTCCTCATCACGCATGACCTCGGCGTGGTGCGGGACCATGCGGATGACGTGGTGGTGATGTATGCCGGCCGCGTCGCTGAATGCGCGCCGACGGCCGGGATCTTCGCGCAGCCCGAGCACCCCTACACGATAGGCCTGCTGGGTGCCGCGCCCCGCCTGGATTCCCGCCGCGCGCGCCTCGCTTCCATCGAGGGCACGGTGCCGGATCTGCGTGACCCACCGCCCGGCTGCCGCTTTGCCCCGCGCTGCCCCTTCGTCATCGCCGCCTGTGCCGAGACGCCGCCCCTGGCCGAGACCGCGCCGGGGCACCTGGCTGCCTGCCATCGCGCGCCCCTCGCCGCATGACCCCCCTCCTTGAAGCCCGGGGGCTGGTGAAACACTTCCCCTTCCGCGACAGCCTGGGCCGCGCGCGCGGCGCGGTGCGCGCGGTGGATGGCGTTTCGCTCAGCGTGCCCCGCGGCCGCGTGCTGGCCATTGTCGGCGAGAGCGGCTGCGGCAAGTCCACCCTGGGTCGGTTGCTGCTGCGTTTGATCGAGCCCGATGCCGGGCAACTCCGCTTCGATGGCGAGGATGTGCTCGCCCTGCCACCCGCCGCCATGCGCGCCAGGCGGCGGGACATGCAACTCATCTTCCAGGACCCCTTCGCCAGCCTGGACCCCCGCATGACGGTGGAGGCCGCGCTCACCGAGCCGCTGATCCTGCACAAGCTGCATCGCGGTCGGGAACGCGCGCGCGTGGCGGAATTGCTGGAGCGCGTGGGCCTGCGCCCCGAACTCGCGCGCCGCTGGCCGCATGAATTCAGCGGCGGCCAGCGCCAGCGCATCGCCATCGCCCGCGCGCTCGCTTCCGAGCCGCGCATGATCATCGGCGATGAGCCGGTGAGCGCGCTGGATGTCTCCGTGCAGGCCCAGGTGGTGAACCTGCTGGGCGATTTGATCCGCGATCTCGGCCTGACCTTCGTGCTGATCAGCCATGATCTCGGCGTGGTGCGGCAAATCGCCGATGAAGTGGCGGTGATGTATCTCGGCCAGATCGTCGAGCAGGCGCCGGCCGAGCACCTGTTTCACAACCCCCGCCACCCCTATACGCGCGCCCTGCTGGCCGCCGTGCCGGGCCAAGGGGGCGCGCTGAAGCTGCTGGAGGGCGATGTGCCCTCGCCCGTCTCACCGCCCTCGGGCTGCCGTTTCCACACGCGCTGCCCGCATGTGCAGGATCTCTGCCGCGCGGCGGTGCCGCCCTTGAGCGGAACATCCCATCTGGCCGCCTGCCATTTCCAGGACAGCCTGCCCGCCGCCACCCCGATCCGCGAGGCCGCGGCTGATGCGCGCCTCACCCGCCTGCAAGCCTATTTCACGGAGCACACCCCATGATCCGCCGCACACTTCTTGCCGCCTGCGCCGCCATCGGCCTCTCTGCCGGAATCGCCGAGGCCCAGACGCAAAACCTCCGCATCGGCCTGCGCGAAGACCCCGATATCCTCGACCCCACGCTGGCGCGCACCTTCGTGGGCCGCATCGTCTTCGCGAGCCTCTGCGACAAGCTGTTCGACATCAACGAGAAGCTGGAAATCGTCCCGCAGCTCGCCACCGGCTACAGCTGGGAGGACCCGCGCACGCTGCTGATCACGCTGCGCGAGGGCGTGCGCTTCCATGATGGCGATGTGATGGATGCCGAGGCGGTGCGCTACAGCCTCAACCGTCACCTCACGATGCAAGGCAGCTTCCGCCGCAGCGAGATCAACACCATCGAGGCGATGGAGGTGGTCGGCCCGCTGCAAATCCGCATCCGCCTGACCGGCCCCTCCGCGCCCTTCCTCAGCCAGCTGACCGACCGCGCGGGCATGATCGTCAGCCCCCGTGCCGCCGAGGCGGCGGGCCGCAATTTCGGCAATCGCCCAATCTGCGCGGGTCCCTTCCGCTTCGTGGAGCGCGTGGCGCAGGACCGCATCGTGGTGGAGCGTTTCCCGGAATACTGGAATGCCGCCGCGGTGCACCTCAACCGCATCACCTATCTGCCGATCCCGGACAGCACGGTCCGCCTCGCCAACCTGCAATCCGGCGCGCTGGAAATGGTGCAGACGATTGACCCCGATGACGTGCCCGCGGTGCGGCGCAACTCCCGCCTGCGCGTCTCGGTCAGCGATGAGCTCGGCTACCAGGGCATCACCATCAACACCGGCAATGGCGCCCGCGCCCAGACGCCGATGGGCCAGAACCCCCGCGTGCGCGAAGCCTTCGAGCTGGCGATTGACCGCGATGCGGTGAATCGCGTCGTCTATGAGGGCATGTTCGTGCCCACGGCCCAGCCCGTGCCGCCGGCCAACCCCATGCATATCCGGGACTTCCGCCCCGAGCCGCGCAATGTGGAGCGTGCCCGCGCCCTGCTGCGCGAGGCCGGCATCACCACGCCGCTGCGCGTGGAAATGACCGTCCCCAACAACCCCGATCTGCGCCAGGTGGGCGAGGTGATCCAGGCCATGGTGCGCGAGGCGGGCTTCGAGCTGCGCCTGAACGCCACGGAATTCGCCACCTCCCTGCAAGCGGCGGCGCGGGGCGAGTTCGAGACGTTTCTGGTGGCGTGGTCGGGCCGGGTGGATATTGACGGCAATTTCTGGGCCTTCACCCATTCGCGCGGCGCGCAGAATGATGGCCGCTACGCCAATCCCGAGGTGGATCGCCTGCTGGATGCGGCGCGCATCGAGTCCAACGCGGATGCCCGCCGCGCGCTCTACGCCCAGGCCTACCAGATCGCCTTCCGGCAGGACCGCCACCGCATCTACCTGTGGCACCGCAAGAACATCGTGGCCCATACGGCGCGGCTATCGGGCTTCGTGAACGTGGCCGATGGCCTGATCCGGCCGCAGGGCATCCGGCTGCAATAGAATGTGGCTCTGGCTCCTTCGCCGGCTCGGGCAGGTCATCCCGACGCTGCTGATCCTCTCGGTGCTGGTCTTCGCCTTGCAGCAATTGATGCCCGGCGACCCGGCGCTGATCCTGGCGGGCGAGGAGCGCGGCGACCCGCAGGTGCTGGCGCAGATCCGCGCCGAGCTGATGCTGGACCGGCCTCTGCATGAGCAATACCTGCATTGGCTCTGGCGGGTGCTGCACGGGGATTTCGGCTTCTCCTGGCGCATCCGCATGCCGGTGGGCCAGCTGATCCTGGAGAAGCTGCCCGTCACCTTCCAACTGGCGGCGATGAGCTTCGTCATCGGCGTGGCGATCGGCGTTCCGGCGGGCGTGATGAGCGCCGTCTGGCGGGACAAGCCCTCGGATTGGGCGATCAACGGCATTGCGTTGTTTGGCATTTCCATGCCGAATTTCTGGCTCGGCATCATGATGATCCTGCTGTTTTCCGTGCAGCTCGGCTGGCTGCCGCCGAGTGGCTATGTGCCGCTCTGGGAAGACCCGGTCATGAGCCTGCAAACCACCATCATGCCGGCCTTCGTGCTGGGCACCGGCGTGGCGTCCGTGCTGATGCGCCACACGCGGGCGGCGATGCTGGGCGCGCTCAGCCAGGATTATGTGCGGACGGCGCGAGCCAAGGGCCTCTCGGAGACGTTCGTCGTCGGCAAGCATGCGCTGCGTAATGCGCTGATTCCGGTGGTCACGCTGGGCACCATCGAATTCGGCCGCCTGCTGGCCGGCGCGGTGCTGACCGAGCAGATCTTCAGCATCCCCGGTTTCGGCAAGCTCGTGGTGGATGCGGTCTTCAACCGGGATTACCCGGTGGTGCAGGGCGTGGTGATGGCCACCGCGCTGATCTTCGTGACGCTCAGCCTGATCGCGGACATGCTCTACATGGCGATCAACCCCAGGCTGCGCACGGCATGAGCGGCGCGGACATCGAATCCGGCGAGAGCCCCGGCCGCCGTGCGCTGCGCCGCTTCGCGCAGCACAAGCTCGCCATGTTCGGCCTCGTCATCGTCGTCATCTTCGTTCTGGCGGCGGCACTTGCCCCCTGGATCGCGCCCTTTGACCCGATGGAGACCAACTGGTCTCGCCTCCGCCAGCCGCCCTCCTGGACGCATCCCTTCGGCACGGATGAGAACGGGCGGGACGTGCTGAGCCGCGTGCTCCATGGCGCGCGGGCCAGCATGATGGCGGGCGTCATCGCCGTTGGTGGCGCGGTGCTGATCGGCGTGCCCATCGGGCTGCTGGCGGGGCTGGGCGGCAAGTGGATGGACATGGTGATCAGCCGCGTGGCCGATGCGATGCTCTCCATCCCTTTCCTGATCCTCGCCATCGCGCTCGCGGCTTTCCTGGGCCCGGCGTTGGAGAATGCGATGCTCGCCATCGCCATCTCCGCCTCACCCATCTTCGTGCGGCTGGCGCGGGGCATGGCGCTGGATGCGCGCAACACGGATTGGGTGGAGGCGGCGCGCGCCATGGGCAACCCGCCCTGGCGAATCGGCTTGCTGCATGTGCTGCCCAACATCCTGCCGCCATTGCTGGTGCAGGCGACGCTGGCCATTGCCGAGGCGATCATCGCTGAAGCCTCGCTGAGCTTCCTGGGGCTGGGGCAACAGCCGCCCAATCCTTCCTGGGGCTCGATGCTGAATTCGGCGCAGCGCTTCATCGAGAGCGCGCCCTGGCTCGCGATCTTTCCGGGGCTGGCGATCTTCCTGGTGGTGCTGGCCTTCAACCTGGTGGGGGATGGGCTGCGCGACGCGCTCGATCCGCGAAGCCAGAAGCGTTAGATGCTGTTCCAGCACGACAGTTGGCCTGACGGATGAACTCTGGATCGATGCGTGACCAGGACTCGATTCGGAGGTCGTGGTGTCGGACGCATCGATTGAGACGATGCCGGGGCTTTGGGCCGCATCGCCGCGGCGGCGCCCTGAAGGCGAGCCTCGCGCCGGGGCCGAGGCCGGCGTGCCGTCACGCCGTTGACGGAGGCGCCGGTGCATCTCGCTCCGAGCGATATGCTGCCCGGTTTTGGCGGAGATTTCGGGGTCATTTTCCAGCCGGTCCAA
>Ga0209103_1000741_pt1 | contig 10024 bp, 10 predicted proteins | sample 4C3metaG_FD_184152 | JGI IMG/M metagenome (GOLD analysis project Ga0209103, IMG submission 184152) | Freshwater bacterial and archeal communities from Indian Creek, Illinois, USA - 4C3 metaG (SPAdes) (version 2) | ecosystem: Environmental > Aquatic > Freshwater > Unclassified | place: USA...
GCGGGGGGGCGGAGCGGAAACAAGGGGGGGATCTCCTGCGAAGAGAGCCATCACTTGAGAGAGTAAGCCGCTCGCAAGATCTCCATTTATAAAAAACGCAGAGCCTCCTAAAACAAGAACGGGGACAATTACAAACAGAACCTTTTTATATCTCAAAGACACTCCCTTGAGTTTCGCTGAAAAGACGACCCCTTTCTTTAGGGAAGGGGGTTTGAGGGGGAGTTCTTCCTGAACTTTGAGCCTGCCCTCTGGGGGTGCCGCCTCCTCTATGTTGTAACCCCACCCTTGCACTCTTCTAAAGTGCTGAAGTGTCTCTTCTAGGGAGTAACCTTTTTGAGAGTATCTTGTGGCGGTTTCCTGCCCAAGTAAACTTTTGAGAGGGGTTTTTGACCAAACATCGCCCAACATATCACGTCCTTTCTTTTCGGGAATTCTTAGCGGGAAACGAGAGGCACCGAAGCCTCATCTTTCCGCGTCGCCTTTCCTGTGATTTGACCAAAGGCAGGGCAAATCCTTCTCAGAAGAACCCCTTAATTTTCTATGCAAAAGGCATTCCCTCCGACTATACCACGCAAAGAAAAAACGCGCAAACATATGGGGCTGCCTTCACATAATGCCCCCTAAAAACCCCCTCAGCGAGCCCCCCTTCAGGAGAGAGCCTTCTGAGGGGGCAAACCTACGAAGAGTAGGTTATGTCTAGGGTGTCTTTGTACTTAAGACTATAAGACAACACACTGTTTTCGCATCCCATTTTTCCTCTTAAAGTTTTCAGTTGATCGTCTATGTCGCAGTTAAATATCTTAATTTCCATACGCTTATTCTTTGTTCTGCAAACCATGTTCTGAGGCATTTCCATGCTCTGCACCTTCATAACCTGGGCGAGGAAGTCTATGTACCCCTGAACAGACTGCCCCCCTTGCCTAAACCTTGCTTTTCCACCGCTGATGTCAAAAGAGCATTGATTGTTGTAGCCGTATGTATTGGGAAGAATGTAGTTGTTCATATCGGAAGCGAGGCTCGGGTTGTCTAGGGCTGGAAAGAAGGCTTCCTCATATCCCATAACCTTGATCCACTGAGTTACGTTCTTTCTGTATTTCTCGTAGTTTTTCCAAGTAGAGTCTGCATGAAGAAGAAAAAGTTTAGCCAGAGAATCGTCTGGGAACGGGTGGTCATAAAGCCAGAGTAGGGATATCGCAGTAGACAAAGGATACTTTTCGTGGTATCTCGTATAATCCACGCCAAAGGCGTTATTTAGGTTGAGTCTTCCTGGGGCCTCGCTTGATATGATGTGGTGCCCGATAGACCTCATCTCACTGTGAGCCATATCTAGATCGACATAGACAGCATCTTCGAGACTCCCGCGGTATTCTGGAGAGACCCAGATATCCTGCAGGTCGTACACGCCGACCAATTCCCACCCGAGTATCTTTTTCATTATGAGAGCGGAGAGAAGCCCGTCTAGGTCGTTATGTGTTATCATGGGGAGATTTCTTTCCTTTAGCCAAGGGAGAGACTTGAAAACGCTCTCTTTGTCTATTTTTTGCAGGCTACCGCTACTTGGGAATTTTTTTAGCAAGAGGTCTTTTTGCGGTTCTACCATTGCTTGCCCTCCTTATATTCCGTCTGTGATAACTAAGGGTTTGAAATGCCCTTTTCTTTTATAATATTATTATAACATTTTTCTTTCAGATTCTCAAGTATCATCTGTGAGGTAAGTGTCTTTGACTGTGAGATCAAAGTGTGATATTATTGATAGAAGTTATTTGTGATGAAATGCTGTTTTAAAATAAAGAAGGGTAGGGCGTGCGCGAAATGAAGCCGATTGATTTTTCTCTTTTAAACCCACCACAGCAGGAGGCTGTCAGGCACAAAGATGGGCCTATGCTGATATTGGCAGGAGCGGGTAGCGGAAAAACTGCGACCCTGATCAATCGTATCGCCTATCTTGTCGAAAAGCACCGCGTGTCCCCCTATGAAATCCTTGCGGTGACCTTTACAAACAAAGCCGCTCTTGAGATGAAGGAAAGGGCGGAAAAGTTACTTGGTAAGAAGGGGAGCATGGTGTCTATCTCCACGTTCCACTCCTTTTGCGCAAGGATACTTCGGAAGGAGATCTTTCGCATACCGCCGTACACTGCCAAATACACCGTTCTGGACGATTCAGACAGTCTTTCTCTGATTAAAGAGGTCATGGCTGAACTTGGACTCGATGAAGAAAGACACGAGCCGAGGTTTTACGCCTCGACGATAAGTTCCCTAAAAAACGAGTTGATAACTCCAGCCTTGTTTAGCAAGATCTCTTCGTGGCTCGCAAACCCTCTCACACAAATTTCCTTGCCAGAGAGCGTCGACTTAAACAAGGCCTCTGTGACGGTGAACAAAATATCAATGTTTAACCGAAACGCTCTCGTCAGTGTGTATGCTCGCTATCAAGCGAAACTTTCAAAGAGCAACGCAGCCGATTTTGAGGACTTGATTATGCTCACAATCCGCGTCTTTGAAGAATTCCCAGAGGTTCTCTCCGCCTACCAGGAGCGGTATAAATACATAATGATAGATGAATACCAGGATACAAACCACTCTCAATGCATCCTTTCGACAATGTTGGCGGCCAAGCATCAAAACATCACCGTTGTCGGCGATGACTACCAATGCCTTCACCCAGACACGCTTGTATCCACCCCTGAGGGGAAAGTAAGGATAAAAGACGTTTCAGTGGGAGGCACCGTTTTTGCTGCAAAGGGAGGGGGGAAAGAGAAACCCGCCTTGGTTGAAGCGGTTCTTTCTAAGGATTACTCTGGACAAATGCTTTTCGTTGAAACGGAGAGAGGCGGATCCCTTCTGGGCACGCCAGAGCACTGCGTTTTTGCTAGATACTCCACCGAAGAATATCGACACTGTCTTTTCCTTGTAAGGAACCCAGGCTCGGGGTATCGTCTGAAAAGGATCTCTTTCTTTGCGGGAGAGGACGCTTTTAAAGCCATGCGAGCCCATCTTTCCGAAGGCGAGGAAGCGTGGCTCCTCGAGTCAAGCCCTTTCGAGCACGAGATCATTACCTTGGAGCCGTACTTCAACTGGAGGTTTAACGTTAACGATTACACAGATAAAGCCGCCTTTGAACAAAAACTGAGTGTTGAGGGTGGCATCTTTCTTGATCAGCCTTTCTTCTCTGTGGCGAGCAGCCAGGGGGTCTTCTCTCTCTTCGGTAAGCCAGGGAAAATAGCGACGTTGTCTCTTGACGGGAAGAACGTGGCACAGGGAGCGTATGACTCCACATGGGAGAAAATAAAGAAAATACCACACTCTGCATCTCTCTCCATGACAGCAAAAATCACCTCAAAGGACTCCTTCTTCACACCCCTGTCTCACCTCAAAGAGGGCATGAAAGTATGCCTAGAGATAGACGGAGAGATAGTGGAAGATGAGGTCGCTGAAATAACCTTAAAGGCGCATACGGGCAAGGTCTTTGATCTAAATGTTTCTGGGTATAGAAACTATGTCGCGGGGGGCATCGTCGTTCACAACTCTATCTACAGTTTCCGCGGTGCAGATATACGAAACATCTTAAACTTTGAGAAAATATACGCCCCAAACACGAAGACCATTAAACTAACGCAGAACTACCGCTCTACATCTCAGATACTGGAGTTGGCGAATAAAGTTATCGCCGTAAACCCTGACCAGAAAAAGAAAACATTATGGACAGATATGGGCGTTGGTATCGCCCCAGCCTACTCAATTTGCGGAGACGCCGATGAGGAAGGGCTTTTCGTCGCAGAGCAGATCGCCGCTCTCTGCAAAAAGGGCTCCCCTTTCAACTTTGCAACTAAGGATTTCAACTTTAAGGATATAGCCATTCTTTATAGGGTGAACGCTCAAAGTAGGCCGCTTGAAGACGCTCTTCTTGCGAAGAAAATCCCCTACAGAATTCATGGGGGGATGAGTTTTTACGCTCGTCAGGAAATTAAGAATGTCATGGCTTACCTTCGCCTGACTCTAAACCCTTCTGACCGTACAGCCTTCAAGCGGGCTGTAAACGTCCCTGCCAGGGGCATTGGCAAGAAGACTGTTGAAAAGTTGCTTCTTTATGCAGAAGAGAATGACTTGACTACATGGGAGGTCCTTCTCGTTGCCGAGAAAATATTCACGGGTGCTGTGCTGCGAAAATTGCAGTCCTTTGCCGCCCTGATTGAAAAACTACAGGAAGAGGCTTCTCAGACAAGGGTCGGGGAATTTGTGGAGATTGTCCTCGAAGATACAGGATACCGAAAAAGTCTTCAAGTGGAGGACGGCGTTCAAGATGAAGACTCGAACAAGGCTCGTCTTGAGAATCTCGCTGAATTCCTAAATATCGCCTGGGAATACCAAGACAGTGAAGAAGCGAGTCTCGAGTCCTTCGTTGAGAGGATTCTTCTGAATCAAGAGGAAAGTAAGAAAGAAGAGAATATGGATTGTGTGACTCTCATGACGATACACTCTGCAAAAGGGCTTGAGTACCCAGTAGTTTTCCTTGTGGGGGTTGAAGAGGGGCTTCTGCCCTACGTCAAGTCGTTTGAAACAACGCGAGGCGTAGAAGAGGAACGTAGATTGTGCTATGTTGCCGTTACGAGAGCAAAGAAACGGCTGTTTATATCCAGGGCGGTTCACAGATTTCTCTACAACAAAGTGCAGAAAAACAACCCCTCTCGTTTTCTAATTGAGATGGGGCTAGAAGAGAGGAGGAAGTTTTCCTATGCAAGCCAAGACTAAAAATATTTCTCTACTTGTGGGTGTTCTTATTCTGGCGTCTATTTTAACTCTGTCCCACCTTTCAAGAGATGCGGGCGGAGGTCTTGAGTCTACTCACCAAGACTTCATCTTTCGCACAAACCCCTTTGTGAACGATGCTCCTATAGCGGCGTCTTCGCGAGTGCGCGGAAGAATGGCCTTTTACGGGGGGTCTCATTCTATGGGGGATACGGTTATTGTGGAGGGGGCGGCTGTTCGTGCAGAAAGAGTTGGCTGGGCTGAGAAAGTTGGCCTTCTGGACCATACGGCGTCTCCCGAGATTGGTTTCGCCGTCTTCAAAATAACCGTTTATAACCGGACCCAGAGAGATCTTCTCGTGGGAGAAGGCGACTTTATTCTTGAGGGGGAAGGGCTGGGAAGCCCTATTCAACGCCTATCTGGGTGGGAGCACCTTGCCTACGTCGAAGGAAGTTTCTACATGGGGGGGATTCCTTCTGAAACGGTGAGGACGGGGTACATTTTTATATCCGCGGATTCTTCTTTCAAGAGCGGGGGAGTGCTCCGTATTTTCCTGAAAAATGTCCCCATAGACTTCCGGTACTAAAAAAGCCGCCCAAACGTAGGGCGGCTTTTTATTGGTCCAGAACTTCCTTCAGTTCAACTGGCTTTGTCGGTGCTATTGTGGTGATACTGTGCTTGTAGAGAAGATTGCTTTTACCGTTATCTAAAAGAAGAATCGTGAAATTATCATAGTGACCGACGATACCCTTCATCTGATATCCATTAACAAAGAAAATTGTTATCTGGATTCTTTTACGCTTAACCTCTTCTAGGAAAGCGTCCTGAAGGCTCACTGCTGGCTTTTTCTGCTTATTCATATCCGCGGATTTTGGCAACATTGCTATTTGTCACTGAACGAGTTTTCCGTGGGCAATCCCCCAGAAGTTTCCCTCGCACAGTGTCTCCCTCCCCTCTTTCTTGTCAGTAGAGGTATTTAGATATTGCCTGGCGTTTTTCCTGCCCCAAAAGAAAAAAACCCCGCTAAGGCGGGGCTCTTTTTATAGTGGACCACCGTGGTTTGAAAAAAGGTTCAGAATCTCATTCAACTCAGCCCGTTCCTTATTGAATTCCTCTCTGAGAACCTCGCTCAGGTCCTCGCTTAGAGCCTCGTTTAGTTCCTCAATAGACTCAAGGATATCCCTTGCGGCAATATGCCCACACGTAATATCAGCACGGAGAGCATAATCGCCACTCTCGGAAAATAAGAACGAGGTGTCAGAGGGGTCAATCTCGTCCAAATTTTTGTCGAACCGTTGTATCTGAAAAAACAAGCCTTCTATGGCAAAAGACCTCTGCAACCTCCCGCAGATCGACGAGAAAAACCCATCCATGTCTGTGAGCGTGCCTATTTTAAAGATCCCTAGTTCAACAAGGCGACTTACAACCAGGTCCTCTTGCAGAGGGGTGAGATTAAGGGGTGAGATCTCTTGATACAAAGCGGGGTGCTTGGCTCTGAGGCAATTCTCTATTTTTGGCTCAGTCGTGTTTGCGTTAACTGCTTCTGTTTTATGTTTAACTTCTAGCCCTCCATTCTTTTTGAAATAAGGGGTCCGCAGAAATCTGCAGACCCCTTATTGCTGTTCCTAGAATTTTACTACTGGAGAATGGGTATTGAGAATTTCAAGAGTCTCCTCTGTGAAGGCTAGTTCCTGCTGAAGCAAACGCTTTTTCACCCGAGAGGTTAGAAGAGTATCTCCTAGAGGAATCAAGGCTACGGCAGGAGGGAGAACTTCACGAGTTTGAACTTCTTCGCTGCAATCTTCGTCGCCACAACATTCGTCATTGCAGTCTTCATCGTCAAAGCAAGGCTCTTCGCAGAGGTCCACTTCTTGACGAGGAAACGCTAGAGCGACGATCAAGTTGTTCACAACAAACACCTTTCTGGGCGTCCAGCCTCTGAAGGGGCTGCGGTCGCCGAGATCCGTCAGGTTGTGCACCTTGAAAACCCTGGCGGCGATCAAGTTGCAGATAACCGCTTGAAGGTCTGCCTCCTCAAGGTTCAAGGGAGCGAGGCCCTCCGTTAGGTTTTGGACGATAGTTTGGGCGATTGGGTTTGCTTGCAGGTGGCTTAGCGGGTTCATCATGATTTCATCTTCCTTTCTTTTTGTTGTCTTTATTATATCACATCCCAAACTCTTTAGCAAGGTTTCCTCGCAAAAGAGTTCGAGAAACGATAGAGAGGGGATTTGTTTTGTTTTTGGGAAGCGGTGAGGAACTTTTTAGACGACCGAAGAAGTTTTGTCGTCCTCATAGTACCTCGCCAGTGCGGAAGGAGATGTTGGAGAACTAGATACCGCCCCACTCTTGGCGTCAAAACGGAGAATGTGAGAGGTGAGTCCTTCCCCAGTGAGAAGTTGGTTCAGCATTGTGAATTGACAAGTGGCACTCATGATGTTTGTAGCGATGTTCTGCAGGTTGGTTTGTGCCATCTCTGCGCAGGAAATCTCCGATTTGAAGAGGTCCTCTGATCTAGAGATTTCCGGATGGACATCTAGGATGTTTGGCAGGTGAAACAGTTTGTAGGAAGAGCCTTTTGTCGGCACTTCAATCCTGCGCCTTCCGTTAAACCCACAGACAACCTGACCACTCCACTCGTGATTGCCAGAGTCAATCCAGAAAAATTCACGGTTATTCGAGGCGACCCTCCCAATCAGTTTTCTTGTTTTGTGGTTATCCACGCAAGAAAGGACAACTGGAACGGATCGATACCCGCTGCTTCTGAGAAGATCCAGTAGGAGGGTCTCGTCTTCAAGAAATTCGTCGACGATATCGACGGGGACCCCAAACGCCCGACCATACCTGTTTGCTTGTACGGCAGCCTTTTTCTTTCCGATGTCGGACTCGAAAAAATTCTGCCTGTTGACGTTCTTCCTTTCAACGATGTCTCCGTCGACCAGTGTTATTTTTATCTGAGTGTCTTTAATCAGCCTCAGAACATTGTGGAACAGATGACCGCCAGTGCCACCCGCTCCGATGATGATTACATTAGAAATGGGAGTTCCCGCTCTTTCGGGGCTTACGGGGATAGGCAGGTCTCCTGCTGATAGCGTTCTAATCATCTTTAAGTCCCCCTTGTTGTTTTTACTTTGCGGCAGAGAGTGCTTCCTCCTCGCTTGCGAGAAGGTCTCTCAGCCCAACCTCGTTTCTTTCGAGGAGGTTTGTAGGGAATGTTTGGAGGGTTCCAAGCCTTGCAAAGGCTTGAGGATCGCGGTTTCTCATTTTAATCTTAGAGGGGCTGAGAATTTGAGAGAAAAAGGTGTCTCGAAGACCGCCAAGTTTCCTCAGATCGTCAACTTTAGTTCCCCTCATGCTCACAACCTCCCCATGTTCGTCAGTCCCCTCGAAAGGGAATTTGAACACGGCAGAAGTGGGGATGAGACTTCCTCTTGTTGCGAATACAGACATTTTTTCGATAACCCCTTTTCTAACGCGGAAAATGCATATCGCGTCAGGGATGGGTATTTGAGGAGGGTGACTTCCTCCAAGTGGAAGCATTGACGCAGGCTTCTCCAGTACAAGCAGGGAAGCGAAAGGGACTTTAGACCCTTCCTCCCTACTGAATGCGTAATACTTACACGGAGGTAAAACACCTGCGGAAAACTCTTCCGCTTTGGCAAAAAGTTGAGCCAGAGCGTCTTCGGTGGTTTCCTTGTATGTTTTGACTCGCCCCTCTTTCGTTTCGATAGACAGTCCTGTTTTCTCGTCAATTACTATTCGGACAGTCTTCAACGAACTACACCCCGCCTTCAGTATCCCCAAAAAGAGCGTCTGAAGAATATGACGCCGTTGCGGGAACTTTTTTGAATGTTTCTATTAGGGGCAGAAGCCCTGCGTCCGTAATTGTTGCTGGCAAGTTGTGGCGGGCGTGGATAAGGTCGATGTAGGAAAATTTGCCGAGCACTCCTAACCGATAAGGCTTCCTGAGTTCCTCAAACACAGCCTTCGTTTTCAAGGTGTGTGGTGGGCTTTTGGAGGCGATGCTCATTGCCCGTAAAAGAATTCCTCTAATTGTGCTCATCTAGAAAACCTCCTAAGTGTGTTTTTTGCGGTGTCAAAGGGAATGAGTTATCTCCTATCAGCACTTTGTGCCTCAATGTAGGAGACTACATTTTCTTGAGACGAGTTCAAGGCTGCCTCAGGGAAGACCGTAGCCGTTGCCAGAGAAAGAACGAATTCTTTCAGCGAGGCGTTTCTATTGTTTCTCGGAGAGAGGTAAAGATCCCCATTGAAGCCAGATGAAAGAAAGATCTCTGGCAGACGAGAAGCATCGCGCGGAGAGGTTATCGCAGGGAGCGAAACATTGCCCCAACATATTTCTCCGTTGTCGTGAGTGTTCCCGAAGGGGAAGCGATAGAGGGAATCCGAGTTTTTGAGCATAGCCCTAAGAAAAGAATGGCTCATGCGCTCCTTGTTAATGCGAAACACCCACAAGAGTGCGGGAATAGGGACCATACGCTTTTCGTATGGGGAGCCCCTTTCAGACCTTTCCCTTACAAGTATTTGGCGCACTTCAGGGGCGGTGGCGATGGCTATGGTTTTGACGTCCCCTTTGTAAGAGTAGTGCATCATGGAGGGGACGAAACCAACCGAGGTGACTCTCGTGGCAGAGAAGAGCGAAGGGAGATCTGCAGATGAAATGTACTTCCGATTAAGGGTCCCGTTCTCTTCACTTTCGAGGAAGATTCCGTCTTCTGTGCAAACGGTTACTACTAACTTTCCCATTTTTGACCTCCTTGTAGTCTTGATTTTTTAGTTGAGGCCTCAACTGAACCGATGAATAGACGTGCGTTATTCCCCCTTTTGATTGTAATTGAGGCACGTTTCTGGCGATGCGGAGACTATTTCGCCAAGAAATCTGTTGGAAGGAGATGGTCGGAACCTTAACCCCAGCAACAGCCTGTCGAGAGTAGATATGTTACGTTTATTCATTTCTACGCCTTAGGGGGCTCTCCTCTTTTATCGGCGAAAAGAAGTCTGGAGAAAAAAGAAAACCCGCCATAAAGGCGGGTGGTTTCCTTAAGCCAGTTCGCTGGCAGCGTCAACGATTGCGTTTCCGTACTTAGCCTCAAGGAGGCTAGTCAGGACATCCGTTGCATCTTGCTCAGAGAAGCCGCTAGACAGAGGAGCCCTCTTGGCAACTTCCGCAGCCAAGGCACCTACTTCCATGCTTAGGATCGCTTCAGCAAGTACTTCCTCGCCAGCCTCCTCTACAATAGCCTCTAAAGATGCCGTCAGT
>Ga0209103_1000744_pt1 | contig 10017 bp, 6 predicted proteins | sample 4C3metaG_FD_184152 | JGI IMG/M metagenome (GOLD analysis project Ga0209103, IMG submission 184152) | Freshwater bacterial and archeal communities from Indian Creek, Illinois, USA - 4C3 metaG (SPAdes) (version 2) | ecosystem: Environmental > Aquatic > Freshwater > Unclassified | place: USA: Indian...
GCCCCCGCCGCCGACATGCAGTGCTCGCCAGCCACACATTCTGATTCTTCACCCCGGCCCTGCCCCACCCGCGCCGCCGGGGCACCCCTGGGAAGCGAAGAAAACACCACCCTGCAAGCCCAGGCGCAGTGGGCCAATGGTGCCTGGGCGCTGCACATCCAAACCACAGCCGGGCCGCTGCACGCCCGCCTGCGGCTGGCCGGAAGGCACAACCTGCACAACGCGCTGGCGGCCACGGCCTGCGCCATCGCCGCCGGGGTGCCGCTGGCGGCCATCCAGGCCGGGCTCGAAGGCTTCGAGCCCGTGGCCGGGCGCTCGCGCACCCTCACCCTGCACCGGGGCGAGCGCACCCAGACCCTGATCGACGACAGCTACAACGCCAACCCCGACTCGGTGCGCGCCGCCATCGACTGGTTGGCTGAACTGCCTGGGCCGCGCCTGCTGCTGCTGGGCGACATGGGCGAAGTCGGGGCGCAGGCGCTGGCCTTTCACGACGAAGTGCTGCGCCACGCGCTGGCACGCGGCATCGAGCAGATTTGCGTCACCGGCGACTGGATGCAGCGCGCCGCCGCTGCCCTGCAAGCCCAGGGCGAAGCCCAAGCCCAACCCAGCGTCCTACCCAGCGCCCAGGCCAAGGGTCGCCTGCACGCCTACCCCGATATGGATGCCCTGCAGCGCGCCGCCCTGCCCGCCGCCGCGCAAGCTGCCAGCGTGCTGGTCAAAGGCTCGCGCTTCATGCGCATGGAGCGGCTGGTGCAGGCGCTGCAAGCCCACAGCCCAGCGCCAGCCCAGGCACAGGCACCAGCCCAGCCCCAGGCGTCCGCGCAGCCCCACCCTCCCGCGCAGCCCCAGGCGCTTGCTCACCCACCCACCACGGAGGGCACGCCCCATGTTGCCTAGTCTGGCTTTGTGGTTGCAGGGCATCAGCCCCGACCTCGATTTTTTGCGCGTGTTCCAGTTCCAGACCTTTCGCGCCGTCATGGCCGCCATCACCGCCATGCTGGTCGGGCTGGGCGTCGGGCCGCTGTTCATCCGCCGCCTGACCGAGCTCAAAATCGGCCAGCCCATCCGCGGCTACGGGATGCAAAGCCACCTGAGCAAAAGCGGCACCCCGACCATGGGCGGCGTGCTGATCCTGTTTGCCATCACCGTCTCGACCCTGTTGTGGTTCGACCCGAGCAACCGCTTCGTCTGGATCGTGCTCTTGGTCACGCTCGGTTTTGGCGCCATCGGCTGGATCGACGACTGGCGCAAAGTGGTGCACAAAGACCCAGAGGGCATGCGCTCGCGCACCAAGTATTTCTGGCAGTCGGTGATCGGGCTGGTGGCGGCGTTCTACCTCGTGTTTGCCATCTCCGAGGGCAGCAACCAGCGCGTGTTCGAGCTGTTCGTGGGCTGGGTGGCATCGGGCTTCACCATCGAGTTGCCGCACCAAGCCGGGCTGATGGTGCCCTTTTTCAAAGAAGTGAGCTACCCGCTCGGGGTGGCCGGATTCGTGCTGCTGACCTACCTGGTGATCGTCGGGTCCAGCAACGCCGTCAACCTCACCGACGGGCTCGACGGGCTGGCCATCATGCCGGTGGTGATGGTAGGCGGCGTGCTGGGCATTTTTGCCTACGTCACCGGCAACGCCGTGTTTGCCAACTACCTGCTGCTGCCGCACATCCCGGGCACCGGCGAGGTGCTGATTTTCTGCGCCGCCATGGGCGGGGCGGGGCTGGCCTTTCTGTGGTTCAACGCCTACCCGGCGCAGGTGTTCATGGGCGACGTGGGCGCGCTGGCGCTCGGGGCGGCGCTGGGCACCATCGCCGTGATCGTGCGCCAAGAGATCGTGCTGGCCGTGATCGGCGGCGTGTTCGTGGCCTCGGCGCTGTCGGTGATGCTGCAAGTGAGCTGGTTCAAGTTCACCAAATGGCGCTACGGCCAAGGCCGACGCCTGTTCAAGATGGCGCCGCTGCATCACCACTTCGAGAAATCGGGCTGGCGCGAAACCCAGGTGGTGACGCGCTTTTGGATCATCACCATGCTGCTGTGCCTGATCGGCCTCTCGACCCTGAAACTGCGATGAACACCCGGCCGTTCCCCCAAGGCCCCGCTGCCGCTGACCCCGGCGCAGCCGCCACACCCGCGAGCCCCGGCCAGCCGGACTGGCTGCGCCTGGCGCTGGCCCCGGCCACGCAGGCGCTGCACGGGCGTGCGGTGCTGGTGCTGGGCCTGGGCGCATCCGGGCTGGCGCTGGCGCGCTGGTGCGCCCTGGCCGGGGCGCAGGTTACGGTGGCCGACACGCGCGCCAGCGCACCCCAAGCCGCGGTGCTGGCGGCCGAAGCGCCGCAAACCACCGTGCGCCTGCAGACGCGCCTCGACGCCGCCTTGTTCGCCGCCGCAGATTGGGCGCTGGTGTGCCGCAGCCCCGGCATTTTGCCCAGCGACATGGCCGGGCTGGCCACCGCCGCGCAGCAAGCGGGCGTGGCGATCGTGGGCGAGCTGGGTTTGTTCGGCCAGGCGCTGGAGGCGCTGGGCGGGGCGCAGGACTTGGCTGGGTCTTTGGATGGGACGGCTGCAGCGACGGGGGCCGGGCTGGGCCGGGGTTCGTCAGTCACAGGTTCCGATTCCTCACCCCGGCCCAGCCCGGCCCCCGCCACCGCAGCCGCAGCCCCGTGCACGCATGAGTTGCTCGCCGATTCCGCGCACCAGCCCAGCGCAGCCCCCGCTGCGCACGCCAGCACCCCAGCCACCGCCAAGGACGATCTGCTGCGGCCTGCGGTAGGGGTGGGCGACGAATCGGAGCCTGCGACTGAGGAGACCGCCCCTACCGCAGGCCGCAGCAGCGCCGCCATCGCCATCGCCATCGCCATCGCCATCGCCATCGCCCCAGCAACCGCAACCGCAGCCGCAGCCGCAACCCTCCCCAGTCCGCCCACCAGCTCAAGCTACCGCCCCCACGTTCTGGCCATCACCGGAACCAACGGCAAAACCACCACCACCGCGCTCACCGCACACCTGCTGCGCGCAGCCGGTTGGTCGGTGGCGGTGGCGGGCAACATCGGCCCCACCCTGCTCGACGAGCTGCGCCAGCGCCTGCACAGCGGCGACTTGCCGCAAGCCTGGGTGCTCGAACTCTCCAGCTTCCAGCTCGACGCCGTGCAGGGCTTCGAAGCCAGCGCCGCCACCGTGCTCAACCTGAGCGAAGACCACCTCGACTGGCACGGCAATATGGCCGCCTACGGGGCCGCCAAAGCGCGCATCTACGGCCAGCGCGCCCTCATGCTGCTCAACCGCGACGACCCCACCGTCATGGGCTGGTGCCCACAAGCCCCGGTTGCGGCTGCCAATCCACGCGGCAAAGCGCTCCGCCGCAGCGCCCAAGAAGCGAGCGCCCCAGCGCGGCCCTACGTCAGCTTCGGCACCGATGCGCCCCAGCGCCCCGGCGACTGGGGCCTGCAGACCGTCAACGGCCTCACGTGGCTGGTGCGCGCCCAAGCCAGCGACGAATCCATCCGCACCCGCCGCCGACCACCCGCCACGCTGAACGAACCCGGCCCAAGCGCAACCACAACCGCCGCCATCCAGGCCAGCGCCGTGCGCCTGCAGCCCCTCATGCCCGCCGAGGCCTTGCGCATCCGGGGCCGCCACAACGCCAGCAACGCCCTAGCGGCCTTGGCGCTGGCAACCGCCGCCGGGGCCCCGCTGGCGGCGCTGCTGCACGGCTTGCGCGACTACCGGGGCGAGCCGCACCGGGTCGAGCCGGTCGGCATCGTGGCCGAAGTCGAATACATCGACGACAGCAAAGGCACCAACGTCGGCGCCACGCTGGCAGCACTCAACGGGCTCGGGATCGAGCGGCGGCTGGTGCTCATTTTGGGCGGCGACGGCAAAGGGCAGGACTTCCAGCCGCTGGCCCCGTCCGTGGCGCGCTTTGCGCGCGCGGTAGCGCTCATTGGGCGCGACGCCGCCGCCATCGAAGCGGTGCTGCGCGCCAGCGGCGTGCCCTTGCAACGCTGCACCAGCTTGCCCGAAGCCGTGCGCTGGTGCGCCGCCCAGGCGTGCCCCGGCGATGCGGTGCTGCTCTCGCCCGCTTGCGCCAGCCTCGACATGTTTCGCGACTACGCGCACCGCGCCGAAGTGTTCGTGGCCACGGTGCGCGAGCTGCAACAGGAAGGGGGCACACCCACATGAGCCGCCCAAATTCCGCTTCGGCTGCCTTGGCCAGCAGCGCCGTCGCCGGTGCCGTCGGGGTGTGGGCGCACCTGCAGAGCGCCCCGGCGAGGGCCTTGGGCTGGTTGCGCGGCGACCCCGCTCCCGGCGAGTTGCCAGTGCGCCTGGCCAGCGCAGACCATGTGCGCAGTCGCAGCGGCACCGCCGTGCGCGAGCTCGGCTTTGACCAGGTGCTGCTGTGGGTCGTGGTGGCGCTGCTGTGCTGGAGCCTGGTGATGGTCTATTCGGCCTCCATCGCCATGCCCGACAACCCACGCTTTCGCAACCTCGACCACGAACACTTCCTGATCCGCCACACCATCGCCCTCGGGATAGGCACGGTAGCGGCGCTGCTGGCTTTTCAGGTGCCGATGCAGCGCTGGCAACAGTGGTCGCCCTGGGTGCTGGCTGGCACGGTGCTGCTGCTGATCGTGGTGCTGATCCCCTTCATCGGGCGCGAAGTCAACGGCGCTCGGCGCTGGATTCCGCTCGGGCTGATGAACTTCCAGCCCTCCGAACTGGCCAAGCTGGCGATTGCCATGTACGCCGCCGGTTACATGGTGCGGCGCATGGAGCTCAAAGAGCGCTTCTGGCGCGCCGTGTTCCCCATGGGCGTGGCGCTGGCGCTGCTGGGCTTTTTGCTGCTGATGCAGCCCGATATGGGGGCTTTCATCGTCATCGCCGTCATCGCCATGGGCATTTTGTTCCTCGGCGGCGTGAGTGCGCGCATGTTTATGCTCAGCGCTGGTTTGCTGGCCGGGGTGTTTGCGCTGCTGATCATGAGCTCGCCGTGGCGGCGCGAGCGCGTCTTTGCCTACCTCGACCCGTTTAGCGCCGAGCATGCGCTGGGCAAGGGCTACCAGTTGACGCACTCGCTCATCGCCTTCGGGCGCGGCGAGTGGTTCGGCGTCGGGCTCGGGGCCAGCATCGAAAAGCTGCACTGGCTGCCGGAAGCGCACACCGACTTTTTGCTGGCCGTGATCGGCGAAGAACTGGGCCTGGTCGGGGTGCTGTTGCTCATCGCCGTGTTCTGGTGGCTGGTGCGGCGCATGATGCAAATCGGGCGCCAGTCGATCGCGCTGGAGCAGGTTTTCTCGGGCTTGCTGGTGCAAGGCATCGCGCTGTGGATCGGCTTTCAGGCCTTCATCAACATCGGCGTCAACCTAGGTGCCTTGCCCACCAAGGGCCTGACGCTGCCCTTCATGAGCTTTGGCGGCTCCGCCATCCTGATGAACCTGGTGGCGGTTGCCATCGTGCTGCGCGCTGATCATGAAAACCGCAAACTCATGCACGGAGGCCGGGTATGAGTTTGCGGTTTCACCAAAATAGAAAGCCCGCGAAGCGGGCCGGCAGGCGCAGCCTGCAGCTCATGCACGGAGGCCGGGTATGAGTTTGCGGTTTCACCAAAATAGAAAGCCCGCGAAGCGGGCCGGCAGGCGCAGCCTGCAGCTCATGCACGGAGGCCGGGTATGAGTGCCAGCCCCAGCCCGGTGGCCCTGATCATGGCCGGAGGCACCGGCGGCCACATTTTCCCCGGCTTGGCCGTGGCCGAGGCGCTGCGCGAGAGCGGCTGGCGCGTACACTGGCTCGGCGCGCCCGAGAGCATGGAAGCAAGGCTGGTGCCCGAGCGCGGCTTTGCCTTCGAGCCGGTGAACTTCGGCGGCGTGCGCGGCAAGGGCCTGCTGCGGTTGGCGCTGCTGCCGCTGCGCTTGCAACTGGCGTTTCTGCAGAGCTTTCGCGTGCTGCGCCGCCTGCGCCCCGACGTGGTGCTGGGCCTGGGCGGCTACATCAGCTTTCCCGGCGGCATGATGAGCGTGCTGGCCGGTGCCCCCTTGCTGCTGCACGAGCAAAACGCCATCGCCGGGCTGGCCAACAAGGTGCTGGCGCAAGTGGCCGACCGCACGTTCACCGCCTACCCCAACGCCCTACCCAAGGGCGAGTGGATTGGCAACCCGCTGCGCGCCGCCTTCACGCAGCAGCCGCCACCGGCGCAGCGCTTTGCCGGGCGCAGCGGGCCGCTCAAGCTGCTGGTGGTGGGCGGCAGCTTGGGGGCCCAAGCGCTCAACGACACCGTGCCGCAAGCGCTGGCCTTGATCGACCCGGCGCAGCGCCCACTGGTGCGGCACCAGAGCGGCGCCAAGCAGATCGAGGCCCTGCGCGCCGCCTACGCCGCCGCCGGGGTGCAGGCCGAACTCACGCCCTTCATCGACGACACCGCCGCCGCCTACGCCGAGGCCGACTTGGTGCTGGCGCGCGCCGGGGCCAGCACCGTGACCGAGCTGGCGGCGGTGGGGGCGGCCGCCATCTTGGTGCCGTTCCCGCACGCCGTCGATGACCACCAGACCCACAACGCGCGCTTCCTGGTCGAGGCCGGGGCCGCCTGGCTGTTGCCGCAGCCGCAGCTCAAGGCTGCCGACCTGGCGCAGCAACTGTGCAGCCTTACCCGCGCCGAACTGCTGCAGCGCGCCGAACGCGCCCACGCGCAGGCGCGCACCGGGGCCGTGTCGGCGCTGCTGCAAGCCTGCGAACAACTGATCGCCCACAAAAAACCATGAAACACGCGATTCGACACATCCACTTCGTCGGCATCGGCGGCTCGGGAATGAGCGGCATCGCCGAGGTGCTGCTCAACCAGGGCTACACCGTCAGCGGCTCCGACCTGAGCGCCAGCGCCAGCACGCAGCGCCTGCAGCAGCTTGGCGCGCACGTCCACATCGGGCACGCCGCCAGCCAGATTGCGGGGGCCGATTGCATCGTCACCTCCACCGCCGTCAAGCCCGACAACCCCGAGGTGGTGGCCGCGCACCAGCGGCTGCTGCCAGTGGTGCCGCGCGCGCTCATGCTGGCCGAGCTGATGCGCATGCAAAAAGGCATCGCCATTGCGGGCACGCACGGCAAGACCACCACCACCAGCCTGGTCGCCAGCGTGCTCGCCGCCGCCGGGCTGGACCCGACCTTCGTCATCGGCGGGCGCCTCAACAGCGCCGGGGCCAATGCGCGCCTGGGTACTGGCGAGTACATCGTGGTGGAAGCCGACGAGTCCGACGCCTCCTTCCTGAATCTGCTGCCGGTGCTGGCGGTCGTCACCAACATCGACGCCGACCACATGGACACCTACGGGCACGACTTCGGCCGCCTCAAGCAGGCCTTCATCGAGTTCCTGCACCGCATGCCCTTTTACGGTGCCGCCGTGGTCTGCATCGACGACCCGCACCTGCGCGGCCTGCTGGGCGACATCCAGCGCCCCATCACCAGCTACGGCCTGAGCGCGGATGCGCAGGTGCGCGCCATCGAGGTGCGCGCCGTCGGGGCGCAGATGCACTTTCGGGTGCAGCGGCGCAACGGGGTCGAACTGCCCGAGCTCGACGTGGTGCTCAACCTGCCGGGGCAGCACAACGTGCTCAATGCACTGGCGGCGATTGCGCTGGCGGCCGAGCTCAGCCTGCCCGACGCCGCGCTGCTGCAAGCGCTGGCGCAGTTCAAGGGCGTGGGGCGGCGCTTCCAGCGCTACGGCGAGGCCCCGCTGCCCGGCGGCGGCAGCGCCACCCTGATCGACGACTACGGGCACCACCCGGTGGAAATGGCGGCCACGCTGGCGGCGGCGCGCGGGGCCTTCCCTGGGCGGCGGCTGGTGCTGGCGTTCCAGCCGCACCGCTACAGCCGCACGCGCGACTGCTTCGAAGACTTCGTGCGCGTGATGGGTGCCGCCGACGCCGTGCTGCTGACCGAGGTCTATGCCGCGGGCGAAGCCCCGATCGTCGCCGCCGACGGCCGGGCGCTGGCGCGGGCGCTGCGCGTGGCGGGCAAGCTCGAACCGCTGTTCGTGCCCGAGGTGGGCGCGCTGGCGCAAGCCATCTTTGACAACGCCCAGGCCGGCGACGTGCTGCTGTGCATGGGCGCGGGCTCGATCGGCAGCGTGGCGGCGCAGGTGCGCGAACTGGCCGAGGCGGCGCAAGCCATTGCCACTCAAGCCAGCACAACGCAAACCCACACCCACCAGGAGCCCGCATGAACCCGAACGCAAGCCTGAATGAAAGCCCAATCGACCCGCGCGCACTGGGCAAGGTGGCGGTGCTGCTGGGCGGTTTTTCGGCCGAGCGCGAAGTCTCGCTCATGTCGGGGCAGGGCGTGCTGGCGGCCTTGCAGCGCAGCGGAGTCGATGCGCACGCCTTCGACCCGGCCGAGCGCGAGCTCTGGCAGCTCAAGGCCCAAGGCTTTGAGCGCGCCTTCATCACCCTGCACGGCCGCTTTGGCGAAGACGGCACGGTGCAGGGCGCGCTGGAACTCATGGGCATCGCCTACACCGGGCCGGGCGTGTTGTCCTCCAGCCTGAGCATGGACAAAATCATGAGCAAGCGCCTTTGGCGCGCCGAGGGGCTGTCCACGCCCGACTGGCGCCAGGTGCGCAGCGGCGCCGAAACCGAGGCCGCGCTGGCCGCCTTGGGTGCGCCCATGATCGTCAAACCGGCGCGCGAGGGCTCGACCATCGGCCTGAGCAAAATCAGCCACGCCAGCGAGTGCGCGCAAGCCTACGCGCTGGCCGCGCAGTGCGACCCCGAGGTGCTGTGCGAGCAATGCATCGTGGGCGACGAAGTCACGGTGGCGCTGCTCGGCCAGGGCGCGGCGGCGCAGGCGCTGCCCCTGATCCGCATCCAGGTGCCCGGCGGCAACTACGACTACGAGCACAAATACTTCAGCGACGAAACCCAGTACCTCATCCCCAGCGGCCTGCCCGCGGCCGAAGAGGCCGCCATCCAGCGGCTGGCGCTGCAGTCCTACCAGAGCCTGGACTGCCGCGGCTGGTCGCGGGTCGATGTGATGATAGACGCCGCCACGCGCCGCCCTTATCTGCTGGAGCTCAACTCCTCGCCCGGAATGACCGGGCACTCGCTGGTGCCCATGGCGGCGCGCGCCGTCGGCCTGAGCTACGAGGCCTTGTGCCTGCAGGTGCTGGCCAGCGCCAGCCTGGACAACCCCTTGCCCAAGCCGCTGCCTTGCGCCGGTGCAGCGAAGTAAGCGCCCCAAGCCCATGAACGACACCCATGCCCTGCCGCTCGACGTGCGCCTGATGGACGGTGCCGCGGCGCTGCTGTTTGCGCTCGCCGCCGTGCTGGCCTTGGTGGCGCTGGGCAACTGGGTGCTGCGCCATCCGTTCTGGAGCCTGAGCCAAATCACCGTGCAGGGCGATGTGCGGCACCAGAGCCCCGTTGCCTTGCGGGTGCACCTGGCCGGGCGCCTAGAGGGCAACGTCTGGAGTGTCGATTTGCAGCGCGTGCAGGAAGTGGTCGAAACCGTGCCCTGGGTGCGCAGCGCCGTGGTGCAGCGCAAATTCCCGAATCAATTGCGCCTCACACTTGAAGAACACCGGCCCATGGCTTGGTGGGGCCAGACTGGCGGGGCGCACCTGCTCAACCAGCAGGGCGAGGTGTTCCAGGCCGAAACCAGCGACCCCGCCGCACTGGGCTGGAGCGAGCTCTATGGGCCGACGCAGCACTCGCTGCAGGTGCTGGAGCTGTACCAGGCGCTCACGCCGCAGTTTGCGCGCATGGGGCGCGACATCCAGCGCTTGCAGCTCGACGAGCGCGGCAGTTGGCGCGCCCTGCTCGACGACGGTGCTCGCATCGAAATCGGGCGCGGCAGCGCGCAAGAACTGCAGCAGCGCGTGGCCCAATTCAGCCTAACCGTGCCCACCCTGCTGCAGCACTACGGCTGGCGGCCACTTGAAGTCGCCGACTTGCGCCACCCCGACGGTTACGCCCTGCGCATTCAGGGTGTGAGCACCTTGGCCGAACTGCAACTGCCGCCGCCGCAGCCAGCGCGAAC
>Ga0209103_1000745_pt1 | contig 10015 bp, 7 predicted proteins | sample 4C3metaG_FD_184152 | JGI IMG/M metagenome (GOLD analysis project Ga0209103, IMG submission 184152) | Freshwater bacterial and archeal communities from Indian Creek, Illinois, USA - 4C3 metaG (SPAdes) (version 2) | ecosystem: Environmental > Aquatic > Freshwater > Unclassified | place: USA: Indian...
CAATAAGCACCTCGGTCACACCCGCCGCCACCGCTTCCTCCACCACATACTGTATGCTCGGCTTGTCCACCACCGTCAGCAGCTCCTTAGGCATGGCCTTAGTGGCGGGTAGCATACGGGTGCCGAAGCCGGCGGCGGGGATTACTGCTTTGGTTATTTTTATTTGCATTTGTGGGCTCCTTTGCTGGAAATTAGGCCTCGCCCGCTACGGTGTTGCTAGCGAGCATTGCCCATAATCATCTATTGCCAGACACAACCCAGCATTTCTCATCGGCCACCATGGCCCCGTACTGCTGTAAGCCCGCTCTTTGTGGCAAATAGTGCCGCTGTATACAGTACTACTATGACTCATAACGAGAACAGGCTAATCTCGCGTGTGTACTTTACGTTTCGCCTGGCTAGGTCGACCCACCCATTACTTGTAGGATTAAGCAGTTCCTGACTCAGTACTGCCCTATTCCACCGCCCCACAGCTTTAGCCTACGGCAAGACAGTACCCATTTGCTCGCCTACCATTATCAGGCACCCCGAATCAATCTAACGCCTCATGTAGAAACTTCTTAATAGTGCCGTCTTCCGCCCATTCACAAGCCTTTTCATAGTCTTCGTTGGTATCAAACTCAATCCATCCATTGATAAATCTATGGGCTTTAATCTTCTCGCCTGAGTCAGAAAGTGCCTGCAGTAAATCTGTCATGTATGCATTGCTCAAAGTCTTCCCCGATTGCTTCCAGGGCTTATCTAGATATTCTTCTCGATCACGCTCAATAATCTCTAGGATTTTTTCCATGCCCTTTGCGCTGAATTTTAACAATCCTATGTATCGCGAGTCTATTTCTTCTAGATTTGGGCTTTCTGTTCCTATTGATACAATGCTGCCTTCTTCATCAATTTCTAAACTCTCTGTATCGAAATCCACCTGGCCATATCTATGTAGCCAGTATTCTTGCCAATTATCATCAACAGCGACTACATAATCATTTTCATTTTGTATGAGTGCTTGCAGTAACTTTTGATCAAACACTATATCCGCATAACTCACAATAATATCATCATCAAATTCATCTTTCGCCTTTAAAAGGGATTCTACCATATTAGTCGTTGCATAATCTGAGTTGTCACAATACTTTACCCCAGCGTAATCAATTTTTTCGCCTGCAAATCCTTTAACAATAATAATGTCAGAAATTCCAGCGCTCCTATAGGTTTTGATTTGCCTTTCAATGACGGTCTTGCCCATGAAATCGAGCATACCCTTGGGCCGATCTTGTGTGTACTTCTTAAGTCTCGTCCCTTGGCCCGCCGCCAAAATAATAGCTTTCACCAGTACCACCTCCACTTCTTAGGTATTCTTGAATAAACATCGAACACCTACACCTTGAATATGCAACTTTCATTGCTTTTCGAGATGCATTTGTAGTAATCACCACTTCAACCCCTGTGAAGACACTGCTTCAACAACCTCACCGCCAAGGGCCAGACCGATTCCTTAAGGTTCCTCTGCCAAATCACTTTTTTCAACACCACACTCGTGATAGTTGTTCAGAAGTATCCGAGCTCAATCCCCTAAAGCAACGGCAGGACCCGCCTCAATAGGCCGACACACTGTGCTTGCAACAAGATCAGATATGTCCTCCCTAAGAAAGTATTTATATACTGCCCCCTCCCATGATTGCCAAAGTAGGGAGCCTGGTCATCAGATAGTATCCCATAAGAGCCTATTCTATGCGGTCTCAGTTCTAATGGGCGAAGCAAACACGGCCCTCTCGGCAAAACTGACGGGGAATTGAGCCACCGCCAGTCATTATGATTGAGTCAGACATCTAGGCAACGGATGTTCTATCTAAATTTACTACGAAATTTGAACAAAGGCACAAATTCAGGCCTAATCGCTCAAAATAGGTAACGAAGGTTGATTCCAGCGCATCAATTGGCACCCGCGTGCATCCAACTGCGCCCTTTGGGTAAAGAGCACATTCAAACAAACTATCTTTGTTCCAATATTTTCCCATTATTGCAGTCTAGGTCAATGGCACATAGGCTTACCACATAATCAAATATTTTCTCCCCGCATCCAATAGCTGCAGGCAGGCCAAATTCTGCACATCGAATTGCCATATGGGACCCGACGCCACCGTATTTTGTGATAAGGCCTTTTATGCCTCTAGCAAAAATCCAATCGTACCCTGGATCTGCTTTTGTTATTACAACGATTTTACCCTCAATATCTATGCCACTATCTTCGTCTAACAAAGCGACAGTACCAGACACCCTCTTTTGCGTAATGAAGTTGGGTCGCGATTCCCCTATTTTAACGATATCGATGTCTACTTCACTAAAAATTACTTCTGGGAGCACTAATTTTCTCTTGTCTCGATAGGCAGATTTTCGCTGAGAAATGATTGACAGCCAAATCTCTTTTAATTCAGCGACCGGCTCATAGCATTCCGCAGCGAAAATATCTGACATCTCTAGATAAGACAAATCATTCCTATCAATTTCTAGGATCTCTCCAACCCTCCTAAACAATTCTATCACTAAACTAAGTGATTTAGTGAACTCGAATTTGAAATTCTCTCGCTGCTCGAAGGACTTCTTCAATATGATAACGAAGTCGCTTGGTTTCAAGTCTAAATTTGCAAAATCTAGGGCATCAGCAATCACTGTGGGATCTAAAATCGACAGCGGGTCCCCTTTTATCTTCTTCTCATCGATAGCAATCAAACGATTGCTACATGTTTCAAAATCGATTTGGTCATACCTGTCAGTTCGTATGTCATAGGTTCCGGCCCGAAGATGGCCATATTTCTCATTAAAATCCAGCCTAGACATTTGCTTTGAAAGATATAGGTTAAAATCACGCTCAAAATCGGATGCGACGGTCTCTATTGACATCATAAATGCATCCATTGTCTCTCTTGAAAAATATTCCTGCGCTACTAGCGAGTCGCAAAAGGATCGGGCGATAAATGCACATCGTGCTTGTCGGGCAAATTGTGGTGCACCATACTCCTTGATATCTCCAATGAGCCTCTTGATGCAGTCTATCAACCTATACGGGTCGCCTTCGTGAGATGAAAGAGTCTGCAGCATCTCTTCCCGATTTACAGTTAATCTGCCTAAACTTTCCAGGTCCATACTAAGGACTGCGAAGTAGTTCTGTAAAATAGTTCGCGTCATATCAAAGAGAACCGCCTCAATTGCGTCTCTCTCAAAAGGACTAAATCCATTGGTTAACAATTCTTCGGTTTTCTCATGGGTATCGAAATCGAAACAGCTCATGACGATTTCAAATTCAATTTTATCATGGGCAGTTACATCTTTTTTGAGTTTTTCCATGTAAAATCGTATAAGTTTACTGCTTAAGACTTGCGGCAAATTTGCGGGAATCAAACTCATAAAAGAGTACGCCAAAGAAATGTAAGGCTTATTACCTATTTTATACATTAACTCCCTGTTGACAGCTTTATACCCCATCGGCACGAGGCCTGCATTCCATGCACCTTTAGTTATAATTTCGCGATAAAGTGAATAGTCTAAGTTTCGTGGGTTAGAGCCAATAATCTCTGATGGATTCCAAAATGCCATGTCCGACAACATCATCGTGCCGTTTTCTAGTTCATTCAATAAGCCAAGATATCTTTTCTTCTCCTTGTTCTTGAGGCGAAACATGTCGCCATCATTGCCATGATGTCTATACTTATAATTCGCTGCCAATGGTCTCACCTGAAAGATTACAACTTCACCCTGATGGGTGACTGCAAATTCAATATCCAAAACCATGTCGCCGATTAGGCCTTCTACTTCTTGAACTGCTCGAAGCACCTGATCCCAAGGCGAATCTACCTTTTCGACATCAAATGAAATCCACATTGTTCGGCCACCAGCACCACTGGTCACAGCATCCGTTAACCCATTGTCATCGTAATTGACAACATAGTATGGTCTGTTATGATGAATATCCCTTGTAAAAACTACGCCACTAAATTGAACATCCTCAGTTTGCGACTGCACCAATATCTGCTCCGAAGCGGAACTTGTTCCGTTTTTGCTATATGAGCCAGAAACCACCTTAATCGCTTGCTTTATTTCATTATCAGATGCTCCATTCACGCCCAAGACGCTGTCATAGAGTCCGGCGTTAGAGCCCTCTAACAAGTCTTCATTGGAGCAAGAACTCCGCACCACAATCCTCTTGCCATTAAACTGTCCTGCAATCTTCGCTGCAACCAAATCCTCGTCGGTTATACATTCATGGACAGAGAATATTGCCATGTCTTCAATCTTTGATTGAGTCAGCCTCGATTTTAGGGATGCCAATGTATTGGCTTTTGTAGACATTAAGTTGCCAACACTCTTCTTTATTGGATTTATCGCATTCAATTGTTTTAGAATATTGGCCGGGCTCATTTTCTCGTAATATTTAGTAAAGACAACCTTACCTCCTATGGAAGCGAGATAGAGTTGCGAGGGCATCACCCCCCAATTGTCTCCGTGGTATAGCGTGATTTCAGAGTCAGGGTACTCTTCATGTAGACTCATCAAATTCATCACGGGATCAAGCGTCGCTTGAAACACAACTTTGTCAATGCAAGACACGCTTTCTAGAACACTCTTTCTCTCCTCATAGTTAGAAAGGATCGTACCCATCCAATCGATTGACGCCTCATCACTTACAAGCCCAAAAACATGCAGATCTGAACCCTCTTTAGCCCGCAACAATGCGACCATGTGTCCATAATGCAACAGATCAATAATTCCGAAACTGTAGGATATTTTCATTGCCATTTCATCTACCCCTCGCAAAAACTGCAATGCCGCCATACTTCGTCACGCAACATCAGTCTACCTACTGATGGAATGTAACTCTCTATTGCTTTCTCTCCCATTTGAGGACGGATTCAAGCAAGTGTCAAATCCAACCAATCCCCTAGTTATCCCCATGAGGCCCTCAATCAGTCAGGGATTAAAGGGAGGGATCGCTACAACCAAACTGCACCGCGTAGTTCACATGAATTGGCTACCTGTGTGCCCAGATCAAAACTAGAGCGCACGCCCGGCGTACGCATGGGCAGAGTGACCGTGCTCGACGACGACTCTATGTTCAAGCGACGCGAAGACGTCAGGTCATGGGACTACCACACGCGCAAAATAAACTAATCGGAAAACAAAACTGCGACTTACCTTGCTCTCTGTGCCATAGAGCAAGGTAACAATTTCATTTCTCATTGCTCCCCCCACTTACCAAGCCCTCTCGAAATCCCCTGTGCAAGTCAATGTGAGTAAAATTATGGTGGCTCTTTCTTTGCTCCGGTGGTGGCGGGGTCATGAAATCGCCGTAAAGCGCAGTCAAGTATTCGTTAATGTGCTCTGGGGTATAAATCTGGATTCCCTCAAAGGGCCTAAGCGTAGGTTTGCCAAAAACCCAACGGGGCATAATCTCCTTTTGCCCCCATGCTCCATAAAAATTTCCAATGTAATTGCTGTCTGCATCCACGGAATTTTTCAGCATTGACTCAGCAATTTCGCTAGGGTCGATCCAGCGAGCGAGCACTAAGGCAATAGCTAGCGCAAGTTTGCCCATGAAAGTAGCGCGTGGCACATGGCTGTTTTTGGCAGATAGCATACCTAGCCATTGAGTACGCTTCAGCTTTACTAGGCCGGTTCGGACAGTAGAACCAGCACTGTCCAAGGGAAACACGTCTAGGAAAATACCTATTCTACCTAGTACCACTCCACGAGCAGTGCGCTCCACTAAGGTTGTACCCGCATGCACCATTTTCAAAAATGACCAATGGCCCCCCTTGGCTTTTGTGTATGGATAACATCTAATCATGTAAGATGGAAACTCCGCCTCTGGCAGCAACAATAGTTTCTCATAATCTTGCCGCGGCATGCCTATATCGATGTCGTCATCCCAAGGGATGAAGCCCCCATGCCTGCGCACACCAAGCGCCGTCCCGCAAAGCGCGTAATGCGTAAGATTGTGCTTGGAGCAAACATCATGGAAGTCTTTCAACATTTCAGTGAGCCTCAACTGCATCTCCTGAACCGTAGTACTCATGAATCACCGCCATCTGTATAATAAAGCTGCTGGTAGTGTTACATAAATGTTACCCCTTGTCGCCAAGAGAGCGGGATGCAAGCTAGAAGATGGAGCCCCCGTTGCGCCGAATGCCCCCACACTCCCCCAAGGCTTCATTCCACTCGCCCACAGGCATTTGCCGCAAATGTGGGCCTAAATTTCTCTCCGCTAACGAATTGTGTTGGCCGAGTCGCACCCCATTTTCGATCAACTAAATACATCATCAAGTATATTGGAGCCACGATATATATTAACGGGCGGACAATGTTGAGGCTATCGCCGCGCGCAGCGAACATCGTCCCATGAGCAAAAATCAATACCAAAGCAAGTCTTGCGGGCGTTGAGTGCGCTGTCCTATCATGAACAAGGGAGTATACCCGCCCAAGCAATGCCCCAAAAACGGCCAGGAAGATAAACCCCCACTCCCCAAAGTTACGATAGGCGTCAGCATGCAAAGAAAAGCCCGGTCCCGCACTCATGTTCAGATGCCTCATCAGCCAATGGGACCCTTCGGAATAGAAAATAGCAGGATGGACTGTCCAAAATCCGAGGTTCGGCACTATGGTAGTGATCGCGTAGACGTAACTTTTGCCATAGAACAATGGCAACCCTCTTTCAACAAGGCGCATAACCATGGCTAGTGGAAACATGGTTCCACCTATTTCAATAATGGACTGGATAAACAGGTTTTCTCTTCCAAAGGCGTCAACAAAGGCGCCAAGAAAGTTCCGTGTATCGTTGCCCGCTACAGTCCGCAACCGCGCGATGACTGTCAAAAAGGAAACCACCACATAGGCGGGCGCCACAGCCCATGTGGCCGTGCGGATTGATATGCGCTGAACCACGTAGTGGTATAGAAGTCCAGTCACTAATATTGTAATCATGGCTCGACCCCTAGATCCAATGTAAAGTTCCGCGCTTGCGCTCGCTAACAACATCAAAAAAATAAGACTTCTCTTTGGTGTAGACCGGCGCTCTGTCACCAAAAGACAAATGAGCGCGGGAATAAAGAAGCTCCCTGCAAGGGCGAGCACCCGGCTGTATATTGTCGTACCCCTTACCACATGGATATCAGTGTAGTCAAATAATCCTCCGTATCCATGCATGGCCACCACTGATATTCTGTTTGCCATATTGATGATATAGGGCGCCGCGGAACCCCAAGCCAACAATGTGCCCACCATTTTGACGCTACGAGAACCAATGGCATCCCCCGCAATGACACCTAAATCCTCAGATCGCGGACTCTCTCCGCATGAGATCAACGCTCCCATGTGAAAACTGACTAAGCATAACAATGTAAATATTTGCGCCTGTAACAATTCCTCGTACAACATTTGCGACAATAACCAGTCAAATTCAAGAACTACCCCTAAACCCAAGACGAGACTATGTCCAAAGGTAAACATGTAGATGACGATGAGAAAGGCATTGTATGCACACATAGTCTCTCGGCGTAGATACCTCCAGCTACCGACGCTCCAAATCAGAGCCCCCCAGCCAAATAGCCCCCATAGGCGGATCAAGCCAGATACATCGAAGTGCACACTATCACGAATGTATTCTCTACCCGCAAGCAACGCAAGGAGCCAGAACAGCGTCAACCCAATGCACAAGAGCTTCCTAGACCGAAAATCCAGCCGTCTCGTCATCTTCCCACATCCATGCGATTCAAATAGTAGCCTTCTAACATCCGCGCAGTGGATGCTATGTCAAAGCCAGCCCCCACGATATAGGCCGAGGTATCTCTGCGTTTGTAAATTCTGCTCTCCTCAAGTATTTTCTGCGCCCATCGCCTCGGCCCCAAAGCAAGGTCCATGTACGCAATGTTCGGCGTCAGCTGCGCATTCCGCGTGACAGTTGATGAAACTAAAGTGAGCAATCCTGCCGCTTGGGCCTCTACCAAAGCAACTGGGAGCCCTTCGTATATAGATGGCATCACAAAGACATCTATTGCTTGCAGGATATCTTTGACATCACCTCGCTTGCCCATAAACAGGACGCTATCCTGAATGCCTAGTTGGTTAGCTTGCTCTTCGATGGCAAATCTTAAAGGGCCGTCTCCTACCAAAACGAGCTTCGTATCTGGACGTTCTTCCAGAATGCTCTGCAAGATGCCCAAAACGAAAAGGTGATTTTTCGCTTTCGAAAAATTTGCAACATTGCCTATCACTAAGGCATCCCCTAAGTTGAGGCTTTTGCGCACTTTATCTCTAACACTTGGGCTATAGGTGAAGCCACATTGGTCTATGCCATTGGGGATCACTTTGACGTTCTGGTTAATTTTGCTGTTTTTTCCAAAAAGCCACTCGGACGCTAAGTCGGAGCAAGCAAAGTAGTCCGTCGCTAGATGGCTTATTCGCAGCCTGTTCAAATAGTGGGCGATGGCGTGCAATTTACTACCACCCTCGCGCGTATTATGACTGTGCACGATACGAATTGGTACCCCGAATCTACGAGCGGTCATCAATGGATCTATGTAAGTCAGCGAGCTGACATGCTGGTGGACTACTCTGTACCCTGCGTTGCACCGGAAAAACGCATCAAGTTCTATCCTATTCCTCACGTAACTCTGCTTGCGCCCGGTTACATGCGATATTCTCCCCCCAAGGTCAAGAATCTCCCGATGGAAATCACCTTCTTTTTCAGTGTGCGTCAAGAAGTCGAACTGTAATTTCGACCGGTCGATCTTTCGATACACATTCATTATAAAGGACTCTATCCCACCCCGATTAGTGCTACCTACTACTTGAAGCACTCTCCTCAAATTCTATCCCCACTCTCTCTGCAAAAAATTTATAGAAATCCGCTCTCTTATTAGACAACACTTCCCTATCATATGCTTTAGCCAGCATGAAATTGCGTGTGGCCATACTGACTAAGCGCTGCCTATCGAGCCCTTTGACTAGCTTGACTATCTCAGAAACACGACCCGGAATGAACATACAATCACGGCCTAGTATTTCGGGGATGCCGCCTACATGCGAACCTAACGCAGGGCAAGCACGACTCAAAGCCTCGATTAATGCTCGCGGCATCCCTTCTGTATGGCTCGGCTGTATATAGAGATCGAGCTCATCCAAAAAAGTAGCCACCTCATGGTGTGGCCTTGCGCCGAACAGTTTCACCATGGACCCAACACCTAACTTCTCTGCAAGAGCAGACAGCCTTGATGGATTACCCGAGCCGATCAGATGGTATTCACAATTTATACCGACCTGACTAAGTATGCGCAAAGCCCTAATCACATCAGCCTGCCCCTTGTAGAGCACATCAACCGCACCCACTGTTCCTATTACGAAAGGCCTTCCCAGATCAAACTGTTCGATTTTCAATAAACGCTGTGGTAAAACACCCTCGTCACTGGACCACAACTCAACATCCGAAAAGCTCCCCCAACTACCGTTAGTTGGATAGCGCCGCTGTAGAAACGAGCTGGATACGTAGGTCACTACTGGCGAGTGCCGGATGAGCCCTCGCATCCACAAGAACATAAGCGGGGCAAGCAATTTACCGCGAAGATCATAATTCCAGAGTGCATCCCAAGTGCAACCCACTAATTCAACTAGAAATGGTTTTTTATGCACTTTGGCATAGTGAATGGCGAATCCACCACTAAAACTAGGTAGCCGAGCTATTACAATGTCCGCTGCTACAACTTCCTGTTCAACTATACCCATCATTGTGCGCCATCCAGAAAGCAATCCCATCAAGCTGGCAACATCTGGCATGACTCGAATGCGCACTTTACGGGTTATCCTTTCATAGCCCATGACATTCTCCAATAGCCGCGTGCGGCACACTATAGCAAGCTCCCCAAACCTCGCATATCTATCAATAAGTGCGTCGTTGAGGACGCAAGCATAATATAAGCCACTAGTATCGACGTAGGTCGGACCATCATGAAAAAAGGTGGCTCTCATCGTCACA
>Ga0209103_1000746_pt1 | contig 10004 bp, 10 predicted proteins | sample 4C3metaG_FD_184152 | JGI IMG/M metagenome (GOLD analysis project Ga0209103, IMG submission 184152) | Freshwater bacterial and archeal communities from Indian Creek, Illinois, USA - 4C3 metaG (SPAdes) (version 2) | ecosystem: Environmental > Aquatic > Freshwater > Unclassified | place: USA...
GTGGGTGGGCATAGTTGGGGTGCTCATGCGAAACATTCTAAGCCCAAAAAATGTGCGACCACTCACTTACTTGACTGGCGCAGGTGGCCAAAAGGCAAACGCACTCCAGCCCGCTCAGGCCTGCACCCAGTGCCGCACCGGCTGCAGCAGAAAATCCTCTAGTGCAATGCCATCGCCACCCACCAGCAGGCTGCGCTGCGGCTTGAAAGCCTGCGCGAAGGCTGCCGTACCAGTGTGGTGCTGTTGCCGGCATCTTGCAGTTGGCCCAGCATCTTGGTGTAGGACAGCACCTGCCCCGAATAGCGGCAGAGCGGGCGCTTGAGGCGCCGGCAGTGGCAGGGTTTCAGTCGCCTGCTGCACCAGGGTGGACTTGCCCACTTGGCGCGGACCGGCCACCACCTGGATGAACCGGCGTGTCTCGGCCAAGCGGGCTGCCAGCACGGCGGCTTGCGGACGCTGGTAGGCAAGCGTATTTTTACTCATCATGATGAGTAATTTTACTCAACGAATTGAGTAAAACAAATCAGGCACCGTTTGGTGCTGGTGCCGCAACGAATGAGGCGCTAGCGAAATCGCACTGGGCATTTCGCAGCGCCTTGAGGCAGTGGGCCAATCAGGGGCTGGGTGGCGCGGTGGCTGCCACGGCAGCAGCAGCATGGCAGCGGCTGTGCGCGCTCAGCAGCCCCACCAATTGGCCGTAAATGCGCGGGTTGGCGGCCATGCATTCGCGCTGCTCCAGAAAGTCGGACTCGCCGGTGAAGTTGCCCACCAGGCCGCCGGCTTCGGTGACCAGCAGCGCGCCAGCGGCCACGTCCCAGGGGCTCAGGCCGGTCTCGAAAAAGCCGTCGGAAAAACCGGCCGCCACGTAGGCCAAGTCGAGCGCGGCCGAGCCGGGGCGGCGCACACCGCGCACTTTGGGCATGACCTCGCCCAGCATCTGCATGAAGTGCTGCATCGAATCACCCGGCCTGAAAGGGAAACCGGTGCTCACCAGGCATTCGCTCAACTGGGTGCGCTTGGCCACGCGGATGCGGCGCTCGTTGAGGTAGGCGCCGCGGCCGCGGGTGGCGGTGAAAAGGTCGTTGCGGGTGGGGTCGTAGATCACGGCTTGTTCGAGTTTGCCGTGCACCTGCAGCGCGATGCTGACGCAATAGACCGGGAAGCCGTGGATGAAGTTGGTGGTGCCGTCGAGCGGGTCGATGATCCAGACGAAGGCGCGGTCGCGCCCTTTGCCCTCGCGCCGGCCCGATTCTTCAGCCCACAGGCCGTGGTCGGGGTAGGATTCGTGCAACGTGGCGATGATGGCCTGCTCGGCCGCCTGATCGACTTCGGTGACGTAATCGTTGGTTTGCTTGGCCGATACGCGCACCGCCTCGATGTCGAGCGCGGCGCGGTTGATCAAGTTGCCGGCAGCGCGCGCGGCCTTGATGGCCACGTTGAGCATGGGGTGCAGGTGCGGGGAGGTCATGGTTGTGTAGGAGCGCAAGGTAAGGGCGCGATGGCCGCTGAATGGGGCATTTTAGCGGGGTGGGGCTGTGGGCGCACAAGTGTGGGCGCACAATCGTCCCATGCGCCCCAACCAGCTTGCCACCCGTTTCATTCTGATCGAGCCCAGCCACGCCGGCAACGTGGGGGCGGCCGCGCGCGCCCTGAAGGTGATGGGCTTTGCCGACTTGGTGCTGGTGCGGCCGCGCTGGGCCGATGTGTTGCAGCGCCCGGAGGCGCAAGAGCGCGCCAGCGGGGCCACCGATGTGCTGGCTGGCGCGCGGGTGCTGGGTTCGCTCGACGAGGCGCTGAGCGGCATCACGCACCTGTGCGCCACCGCCATGACGGCGCGCGACTTTGGCCCGCCCACCCTGGCCCCGCGTGAGCATTTGAGCGCCTGGGTGCGGACGCTGGAGGCTGCGCGGCTTGATTCCGATGAAGCTGCGGGTGAAGCTGCCAGCGTGCGGCCTGGGGCTTGGGCCGAAGCGGCACCTGCGCCCGCCACAGCCGGGATCGCGTTTTTGTTTGGCCCGGAGCGCTACGGCCTGAGCAACGCCGATGTCTATCGCTGCCACGCCAGCCTGCGCATCCCGACCGCGCCCGGCTACGGCTCGCTCAACCTGGCCGCTGCGGTGCAACTGATCGCCTACGAATGGCGGCTGGCCCTGGAGGGGCTGGATGCAGGCGCGCTGGAACCGCTTGCCGTGCCAGCGCCCGGCACCCAATCAAACCCGGCCAGACCAAGCACCCCGGCCAACGCTGCGCCGCCCTGCCCTGCTGCCCTGCCGCCCCGTGCCGCCACCGAAGCCCCTGCCGACGCCGCCGCCATAGCCGCCGCACTGGCGCACTGGCAGGAGGCGCTGGTGGCGCTGGAGTACCTGGACCCGGCAGCACCCAAAAAGCTGTTGCCGCGCCTGAACCAGTTGCTCAACCGGGCCCAGCCCACGCTGGCCGAAATCCATATTCTGCGCGGGGTAGCGCGGGCGGCCTTGCGCTTGGCGGCGCGGGCCAAAGGTTAGACTGCGCGGCTATGTTTGCCCGACTCAAGTCCGACCTCGATTGCATTCTGGAGCGCGACCCGGCGGCGCGCTCGCGCTGGGAGGTGCTGACCTGCTACCCCGGCCTGCACGCGCTGCTGCTGCACCGCATCGCGCACCGGCTCTGGGGCCGGGGCTGGAAGTGGCTGGCGCGCTGGCTGGCGCACTGGAGCCGCTGGTTCACCGGCATCGAAATCCACCCCGGCGCCACCATAGGCGCGCGCGTGTTCATCGACCACGGCATGGGGGTGGTGATCGGCGAAACGGCCGAAATCGGCGACGGCTGCACCATCTACCACGGCGTCACGCTGGGCGGGGTGTCGCTGCACAAAGGGGCCAAGCGGCACCCGACGCTGGGGCGCGATGTGGTGATTGGGGCCGGGGCCAAGGTGCTGGGCGGCTTTGTGGTGGGCGACGGCGCGCGCGTGGGCAGCAACGCGGTGCTGACCAAGGCGGTGCCGCCTGGGGCCACCGCAGTGGGCAACCCGGCGCGCATCATCTTGGCCGAGGCCGATGCCCGGCGCGAAGAAGTGGCTTCGAAGATGGGCTTTTCGGCCTACGGCATCACGCAAAACGACGACCCGCTCAGCCAGGCCATGCGCGGCCTGATCGACAGCGCCGCCAGCCAGGAGCACCAAATCGCGCTGCTGTGGCAGGCGCTGGAGCGCTTGTCGGCCCAGCAAGGCCAGCCGCTGCCGCCCGACGCCGCGCGCCTGGAACAGTTCGAGGCCCAAAAATTCAGCGATCTGGTGGGCAAGTAGGGCGCTGCGCGCTCTTGGGCCTGAAGGCCGCGCACACGGCGGGATCGGTTTCCAGATACGGGCCGCCGATCAGGTCGATGCAATAGGGCACGGCGGCAAAGATGCCGGGCAGCAGCACGCGGCCGCCGGGGTGCTTGGGGTCGGTGGGGTCGGGGGGCTCGCGCAAGCCTTCCAGCGTCTCGGCAATGCTCTTGGGCTGGCCCGGCAGGTTGATGATCAGGCAGCGCCCGCGCAGCACCGCCACCTGGCGCGACAAGATGGCCGTGGGCACGAAGCGCAGCCCAATCTGGCGCATCTGCTCGCCAAAGCCGGGCAGCTCGCGCTCGGCCACATCGCGCGTGGCCTCGGGCGTGACATCGCGCGGGGCCGGCCCGGTGCCGCCGGTGGTGAGCACCAGCGCGCAGCCCGCCTCGTCGGCCAGCTCGATCAGGGTCTGGGCGATGCGCGCGCGCTCATCGGGAATCAGGCGCGCTTCGAACTGCAGCGGGTTGCGCAGCGCCCGGCGCAGCCAGTCTTGCAGCGCGGGCAGGCCCTGGTCGGCATAGACGCCTGCGCTGGCGCGGTCGCTCACCGAAACGATGCCGATGCGCACCGGCTCCAGCGCGCTCATGCGGCCTCCAGCGGCTGCGTTGGGGGATTGGTGGCACCGCGGGCCTGGGCCGGGGCCGCGCTGCCGTCCTCGGGCGGCTCCAGCCCGGCGCGCAGCAGTTGGTAGATCTCGCGAAAGCTTCTGCCGTGGCGCGCGGCTTGGCCCGAGCGCTCGGCGCTGGCCTGCGCTTGCAAGTCTTTGCGCGCCTGGCGGATTAAAGTGCGCAGGTGTTGCAAATCGGTTTGCGGGGCGATTTGCAGCCAGGCATTGAGCGCGTCGTCATTGGCCAGCAGGCGCTCGCGCCAGAGCTCGGCCTGGTGCAGGCGCAGGGTGTCGGCGGCGCTGCCATGGTGCTGCTCGGCCAGCGCCTGCTCGATGGCTTGCACGGTGTCGCTGTCGAGCCGGCGCATCAGCTTGCCGATGTACTGGATCTGGCGCCGGCGGCCTTCGAAGTCGGTGATGCGCCGCGCGGCGTCGAGCGCATCGAGCAAGCCGCTGGGCAGCGCCAGCCGGTCGAGCAGGCCGCTGCGCAGGCTGAGCAGTTGCTCGCCGAGCTGTTGCAGGTGTTCGCTGTGTTTTTTGAGGTCGGTGCGGCTGGTTTCGGTGTCGCCTTTGAGTTCGCGTTTGAGTTCGTGGTCCAGTTCGCTGCCCTCTGCAACGAAGTGGCCTTTGACGTAGTAGCCTTTGGTGGGTTTGCGTGCCATCCGGCTATCATAGTGTAGTGTTCGACGCTATGCAGCACATAAAATCGCGTCTTTGCCACCCTGGCGTTGTTGCAAATCCTCGCGATACCTACGGGTATCGCTGTGGTTTGCGCCTAGCCAGGACGACAAATCCATCGATTTTCTTAAGTGCTGCTTAGCGTTGAACACTACACTAGCGCCCAGCATGAAAAAATCCCGCTCCCCTGCGCCGGCCTCCGGCCCTGCCACCACCACCGCCTACCCCGATCCCGAAGCGGGCTTTCAGTACCACCGGCAGCAGTTCGAGGCCTTGGCCGATCTGGCCCTGCAGCACGCCAAGCAACTCGGGGCCGCCGATGCCGCGGTCGAGGTCTCGGAAGGCGCGGGCCTGAACGTCTCGGTGCGCATGGGCGAGCTGGAAAACGTGGAGCGCAACCGCGACAAATCGCTCGGTGTCACGGTGTATATCGGGCAGCGCCGGGGCAACGCCTCCAGCTCCGATTTCAGCCCGCAAGCGATCCGCCAGGCCGTTCAGGCGGCCTACGACATTGCGCGCTTCACCGCCGAAGACCCGGCCGCCGGCCTGCCCGACGAGCAAGACGTGGCCAAGGACGCACCCGAGCTGGAGCTGTTTCACCCGTGGCCCATCGCCGCGCACGAGGCGCAGCAACTGGCCCTGCGCTGCGAAGCGGCGGCGCTGCAAACCAGCAAAAAAATCCGCAACAGCGAAGGCGCCGGGGTGTCGGCGCAGCAGTCGCACTTTTACGCCGAGCACATGCGCGGCGGCGAGCGCGCTCGCGCGGGCATTTTTCGAGGCGGCTACGCCAGCTCGCGCCACAGCCTGTCGGTCTCGCCCATTGCGGGCAAGGGCGCGCAGATGCAGCGCGACTACTGGTATAGCTCGATGCGCAGCCCGGCCGACCTGGCCAGCCCGGAAGCGGTGGGCCGCTACGCCGCCGAGCGCGCGCTGGCGCGCTTGCAGCCACGCAAGATCGCCACCACCGAATGCCCGGTGCTGTTCGAGTCGCCGCTGGCGGCCGGCTTGCTTGGGGCCTTCGTGCAGGCCATCAGCGGCGGCGCGCTGTACCGCAAAACCAGCTTTTTGACCGACAGCCTAGGGCGCCAGGTGTTCCCCGAGCACATCGATTTGTTCGAAGACCCGCTGATCGTGCGCGCCAAGGGCAGCGCCCCCTTCGACAGCGAAGGCGTGCAGACGGTGCCGCGCCAAGTGCTCAGCGGCGGCTGCGTCAAGGGCTATTTTTTGAGCAGCTACTCGGCGCGCAAGCTCGGCATGCGCACCAGCGGCAACGCGGGCGGCTCGCACAACTTGGCCCTGCGCAGCCGCCTGACCCAGCCCGCAGACGATCTGCCGGCCATGCTGCGCCGCTTGGGCACCGGCTTGTTCGTCACCGAACTCATGGGCCAGGGCGTGAACTACGTCACCGGCGACTACTCGCGCGGGGCCAGTGGTTTCTGGGTAGAAAACGGCGAAATCGCCTACCCGGTGCAGGAGATCACCATCGCCGGCAACCTCAAAGAGATGTTCCTCGGGCTGGCGGCCATAGGCGCGGATGAATTTGCCTTTGGCTCGAAAAACGTGGGCTCGGTGCTGATCGAGCGCATGAAGGTGGCCGGTAGCTGAGCCACCATTCAAACCGGCAGCGCGGCGGCCCGCACCGGCTCGCCCCACAGGCGCGCGATCAGCCCGGAGGCGTGGGCGCTGTCGCCGCTGCTCCAAAAATGGGTGCTGCCAGCGGCCAGCAGCGTTTGATCGGCCAGATCGGCCTGCAGCGGCAAGCGGCGCTGCAACTCGCGCGCCACGGCGGCGGCCGGGTCCAGCACCTGCACCCTGGGGCCGGCGCGCTGCTCGATCAGCGGGCGCAAGAAGGGGTAGTGGGTGCAGCCCAGCACCAGCACATCGGCCCCTTGCGCCAGCAGCGGTTCCAGGCAAGCCGCCACCGCAGCCCTGGAAGCGGCGCCATCGAGCTCACCGCGCTCCACCATTTCCACCCAGCCGGGGCAGGCTTGGGCCAGCACCCGCACCGGCCCGGCGTGGGCCGCGATCAGCCGCGCCAGGCCGGGGCTGCGCACGGTGTTGTGGGTCGCCAGCACGCCCACGGTGCCGCTGCGCGTGGCGGCCACGGCGGGCTTGACGGCGGGCTCGATCGCCACCAGCGGAAAATGCGGGAATTGCTGGCGCAGCGCCTGGATCGACAGGCCGGTGACGGTGTTGCACGCCACCACCACCGCCCGCACCCGCTGCGCGGCCAAAAAACCGATGATGCGCTCGGCCCGCGCCTGCACCTGCGGCACCGGCTTGTCGCCATAAGGGGCGTGGCCCGAATCGGCCACGTACAGCAGCTCCTCGGCGGGCAGCAGGGCGCGGATTTCGCGCAGCACCGACAAGCCGCCCACGCCCGAGTCGAACACCCCAATCGGGCTGCTGCCCATGCGCGCTTGCGACACCAGGAGCGCGCTGGGCAAAACTGGCGTGTGCGGCGCCTGCGGTGGGACAAGGTGCATAGGGCCTAAAGAAGGTGCGCTGCTGCGGGTCGTGCGCCACGCGGGGCGGGCCGCAGGCAAACAACACAGCCCGCCAAAGCGTGAACCTTAGCGGGCTGATGAGCGGTTAGCGGCCAGTTGCGGGGGCACCGGCTTGGTGCCAGCCCCGATCAGTACATGCGCTTGGGCAGTTGCATCGAACGCACGCGCTTGTAGTGGCGCTTGACGGCGGCTGCCTTCTTGCGCTTGCGCTCGGCGGTGGGTTTTTCGTAGAACTCGCGCGCACGCAAGTCGTTGAGCAAGCCCAGTTTTTCGATGGTGCGCTTGAAGCGGCGCAGGGCGACATCAAAGGGTTCGTTGTCTTTAACGCGGATGGTGGTCATTAGCCAAAAATTTCCAGGATTGCGCTGCGCCAACTCCAAGGCAAGATCGGGGCCCCAGACCGTGCTGCAGCAAAGGTTCTCCGTCTTGGTGTGGATCAAGGCCGACGGAGAGGGTTGCCAGCAAAGCCTCGGATTATAAACAAGCTCAGCGATTGAATGCAAGCTATTTTCAGGGGCGAATGATGGCGTACTGGGTCCAGTCGCCACGGCGCACCAGCACATGCACGGGGCGGTTGGGTGGCACGGCGGCGGCAGCGGTTTCAAACTCGCGCAAATTGGCCACGCGGCGGTTGGCTACCCCGAGGATCACGTCGTCGGCGCGCAAACCGGCGCGCGCGGCCGGCCCGGCCACCGCCGTCACCAGCACCCCGGCTTCGACGCGCAGGCTGCGCCGCTCGGCTGCGGTGAGCTCGCGCAGGCCTAGGCCCAGGCGCTGCACCGCCGGTGTGGCGGCAGGCTCGGCCTCGCGCTCGCCGCGTGCGGCCGTGCGCTCGTCCTCGAACGCCGCCACGGTCACGGTGAGTGTGCGCTCGGCCCCTTGGCGCCAGACCCGCACCTGGGCCTGGGTGCCGGGCGCGGTGCCGGCCACGATGCGCGGCAGGTCGGTGGATTTATCGACCGCCTTGCCACCGAAGCTCAAAATCACATCGCCCGGCTCGATGCCGGCGCGCGCTGCGGGCGACTGGTTTTCCACGCCCCGGATCAGCGCCCCGGTGGCTCGTGGCAGGCCCAGCGTTTCGGCCAGCTCGCGATCCACGGCGTCGATCGCCACCCCGATGCGCCCGCGGGTCACGCGGCCGGTGGCGCGCAACTGCTCGGCCACGCTCATCGCTTCATCGATCGGAATGGCAAATGAAATGCCCTGGAAGCCGCCCGAGCGGGTGTAGATCATGTTGTTGATCCCCACCACCTCGCCGCGCATATTGATCAGCGGGCCGCCCGAGTTGCCGGGGTTGATCGCCACATCGGTCTGGATAAAGGGCAGGAATTCGCCCGTTTCGCGCTGCCGGGCGCTCACAATGCCGGCCGTGACCGTGCTCTCAAGCCCAAAGGGCGAGCCGATGGCGATCACCCACTCGCCCACGCGCAAGCGCGACACATCGCCGATGCGCACCGTGGGCAAGCGCGTGGCCTCGATCTTGACCACCGCGATGTCGGTGCGCCGGTCGGCGCCCACCACGCGGGCGGTGAATTCGCGCTCGTCGGTGAGCGTGACCACGACCTCATCGGCCCCTTCGACCACGTGCGCGTTGGTCATGATGAAACCGTCGGCGCTGAGGATGAAGCCCGAGCCCACACCGCGCGGGCGCTCGACCCCAGGCCCATCCTGTGGCCCCGGCTGCCCACGTGGGCCGGCACCGGGCGGCATCGGAATGCCGAAGCGGCGGAAAAACTCCTCCATCAAATCGTCTGGCGTGGCCGCTCCTGCACCCCGGCGCACGCGCTCGACGGTGCGGATGTTGACCACCGCCGGCCCGACCAGATCGACCAAGGGCGTGAAATCGGGCAGACCGCGAACCAGCTCGGGGGCGTTGGCAGCCGGTGCCGGGGTGCGCACCGCCAGCGGGGCTGCGGCCAGATTTTGGGCGCTCATGGCGCTGGCTGGCACCGCCTGTGCCTCCACGGCAGCGGGCTGCACGGCCCACAACACGCCGACCAGGGCTAAGGCTGCGGCCGCACCCGCCAGGTAGCGGGCAGTGGCTGGCTTGATTGGGTTCATACGCTATGCACTCCAGCAAATGATGGGGCTTAAAGGGGCCGCCGGTAACAGCCGATATGGGGATGAAGCGCTGGAAATCAAGCTCAGCGCGCCCGCTCCAGCGACTGCATGAACAACAGCAGCGTCTCGGGCGGTACCTCACCCAGCGCCGTGACCCAATGCGCCCCCAGGCGACGCGAAATCGTGTTCGTGGCCCCTTCAGACACTGCGGCTTCGCGGGTGTGGCGCAGCGGATCGAAATTTTCGATGAACAGCGAGACCGAGGCCAAACCATCGGAAAACACCCACTGCACCGTCGGGGCCGCTGTGGCGGGGCCGCGCAGATTGAGCGCCATGGGCTGAAAACCGGGCACTTCGCTGCGCATGCGCCAGCCTTGCTCGGCCGCGGTGCTCTGGCGCTGCACCTGCTGCAGCACGCGCAGGCCGCTGGTCTGCTCGAACTGGCGCGTCAGGGTTTCGATGCGCACCGGGGCGTCGAGCTGCAACTCGGTGAACGCCACCTGCTCCAGCACCCGGGCTTGCTGGTTGCGCGTTTGCATTTTGACCATCAAACCGGTGCGCCGCTCGGACCAGATGCGGTAGCCGTAGCGCAGACCGTCTTTGGGGACAAAATCCACCACATCGGCCTCCAACCCGGCCACGCGCTCGCTGCCGATGCTGCGCGCACGGTAAAAAAGTTCGATGCGCTGCCCCGGTGCGCGCAGCAGATCGGGGAACACGCGCAGCGCCTCGCGCCGGTCTTTGAGCACCAGTTGCTGCTCGGGCAGGAAGGTGGCCACTTCGTCGTTGCGGCGCATGGTGATGCGCGGCGCTCCGGTGAGGGCTTCGATGCGTTCGAGTTGCT
>Ga0209103_1000747_pt1 | contig 9978 bp, 9 predicted proteins | sample 4C3metaG_FD_184152 | JGI IMG/M metagenome (GOLD analysis project Ga0209103, IMG submission 184152) | Freshwater bacterial and archeal communities from Indian Creek, Illinois, USA - 4C3 metaG (SPAdes) (version 2) | ecosystem: Environmental > Aquatic > Freshwater > Unclassified | place: USA: Indian...
GCATCGACTTGGCGGTACTGCTCGGGCAGGTACAGGCCGCCGTCGGGGGCCAGCCCTTCGAGCAGGATGTCGCAAAAACGCAGCCGCTCGGGGTGGCCGCGGGTCGAGAGGTAGCGCATCAGGCCAGTTCCTCTTTGCGGATGCGCACGATCGGCGCCAGCACCGTGGGCAGGGCCTGCATCTGCGCCAGCGCGGCGTCCATCGCGCCCTCGCGGGTTTGGTGCGTGAGGATGATGAGCTCGGTCTGCGCCGCGCCCTGCTCGGCCTCGCGCTGCAACACGGCGTCGATGCTGATCTCGGCCGCCGCCAAAATCCCGGTCACTTGCGCCAGCACCCCGGTCTGGTCGGCCACGCACAGGCGCAGGTAGTAGCTGGTCTGCACCGCGCTCATGGGCAGGATCGGCAGCTCGCTCAGCGCGTCGGGCTGGAACGCCAGGTGCGGCACCCGGTTTTGCGGGTCGGCGGTGTGCAGCCGGGTCACATCCACCAGATCGGCGATCACCGCGCTGGCGGTCGGCTCGCTGCCCGCGCCCTTGCCGTAGTAGAGCGTGGTGCCCACCGCGTCGCCCTGCACCATGACGGCGTTCATCGCCCCTTCCACGTTGGCCAGCAAGCGCTTGGCCGGCACCAGGCAGGGGTGTACGCGCAGCTCGATGCCGCTGGCTTGGCGCTTGGCGATGCCCAGCAGCTTGATGCGGTAGCCCAACTGCTCGGCGTACTTGAAATCGCTCGCGGCCAGCCGGGTGATGCCCTCGACGTAGGCGCGCTCGAACTGGACCGGGATGCCAAAAGCGATGGCGCTCAGGATGGTCGCCTTGTGCGCCGCGTCGATGCCCTCGATGTCGTTGCGCGGGTCGGCCTCGGCGTAGCCCAGTTGCTGCGCCTGCGCCAGCGCGGTGCCGAAATCCAGCCCCTTGTCGCGCATCTCGCTCAAAATAAAGTTCGTGGTGCCGTTGATGATGCCCGCCACCCACTGGATGCGGTTCGCCGTCAGGCCCTCGCGCAGCGCCTTGATGATCGGAATGCCACCGGCCACCGCCGCCTCGAAGGCCACCATCACGCCGCGCTCTTGTGCGGCCTGGAAAATCTCGCTGCCGTGCACCGCCAGCAGCGCCTTGTTGGCCGTCACCACGTGCTTGCCCGCGGCAATGGCTTCGAGCACCAGCGCCCGCGCCACGCCCACACCGCCGATGAGCTCGACCACGATGTCGATATCGGGGTCGGCCAGCACGGCGCGTGCGTCGCCAAACACCGGCACCGCGTCGCCCACCAGGCGGCGCGCGCGCTCCTGGTCGAGGTCGGCCACGGCCGCGATTGCTATGCCACGCCCGGCGCGGCGTTGGATTTCGGTCTGGTTGCGGCGCAGCACTTCAAATACACCGCTGCCCACGGTGCCGATGCCGAGCAGGCCTACTTGGATGGGTTTCATCGCTGTGGGGTCTTTCATCAAATCAAAAAAACATTTCAGGTGCCGTGGCGCTTGCGCAGGTGCGCCAAAAAGCGCGCAATGCGCCCGATGGCTTCCGCCAGATCGTCGGCGTGCGGCAGGAAAACCAGACGGAAGTGGTCGGGTTGCGGCCAGTTAAAGCCCGTACCCTGCACGATCAGCACTTTTTCTTCGGCCAGCAGCTCGTAGGCAAACTGCTGGTCGTCGGTGATCGGGTACATCTTTGGGTCCAGGCGCGGAAACATGTACAGCGCCGCCTTGGGCTTGACCACGCTCACGCCCGGAATCTGGCTCATCAGCTCGTAAGCCAGGTCGCGCTGGCGGCACAAACGCCCGCTCGGGGCCACCAAATCCTTGATGCTCTGGTAGCCGCCGAGCGCGGTCTGGATCGCCAACTGCCCCGGTGTGTTGGCGCACAGGCGCATCGAGGCCAGCATATTGAGGCCCTCGATGTAGTCGCGCGCGCGCCGCTTGTCGCCCGAGACCACCATCCAGCCGGCGCGGTAGCCGCAGGAGCGGTAGTTCTTGCTCAGGCCGTTGAAGGTGAGCACCAGCACCTCGTCGGCCAGCGCCGCCACGCTGGTGTGGGTGACGCCGTCGTAGAGGGTTTTGTCGTAGATTTCGTCGGCAAAAATCACCAGGTTGTGCTGGCGCGCCAGCTCGACGATGGCGCGCAGCAGATCGTTCGGGTACAGCGCGCCGGTCGGGTTGTTGGGGTTGATGACCACAATGCCCAAGGTCCTCGGCGTGATCTTGCGCCGGATGTCGTCCAGGTCGGGCAGCCAGCCGCTGCCTTCATCGCACAGATAGTGCACCGGCGTGCCACCGGCCAGCGCCACGCTGGCGGTGTAGAGCGGGTAGTCGGGGGCCGGAATCAGCACCTCGTCGCCGCTGTTGAGCAGGGCGTTGAGGCTCATGCCGATCAGCTCGCTGGCGCCGTTGCCCAGATAGACGTCATCCACCGTCACCCCGGCGATGCCTTTTTCTTGGGTGTAATGCACCACCGCCTTGCGCGGCGCAAACAGGCCCTTGCTGTCGGTGTAGCCGGCGGCCGTGGGCGTGGCCAAGTTGCGGATCATGTCTTGCACGATCTCGTCGGGCGGCTGCAAGCCAAACGCGGCGATGTTGCCGATGTTGAGCTTGATGATTTTGTGGCCTTCTTCCTCCATCGCGCGCGCCTTGTCCAGCACGGGGCCGCGAATGTCGTAGCAGACGTTGGCCAGTTTGGCCGATTTGAGCAGCGGCGGTGTGGGCATGGCTGGTGTGGTTTGAGCAGGCTGCAAGAGCGAAACCTATAATTTCACCACACTTTACCCTACCCGAACCCATGAAACTGCAACAGGATCCCCTCAGCGCCTTGAACATCAGCGCCTACGGGCCCGGCTGGCTCCAGATCGGCGGGCAAAAATACCCGCACAGCGTGCTGCTGTGCGCCGACGGCCGCCTGCAAGCCTGGGACTGCGCGCGCCACGCCGACATCCGCCTGGAGCACTTCACCCTGCTGGCCCAATGGCAGCCCGAGCTGCTGCTGCTGGGCAGTGGCAGCCGCCTGCGCTTCGTCGCCCCGGCCCTGCTGCGCCCCTTGATCGAGGCCGGCATAGGCATCGAGACCATGGACACGCTGGCCGCTGCGCGCACCTACAACTTTCTGGCAGGCGAAGGCCGCCGCGTGGCCGCCGCGCTGCTGCTCGAAGCGCCCTGAGGCCCGGTTGCTGCGCCGCACCAGGCCCAATTCACGCTAAAATAGCAGACTGGTTTCGGCATGGGCTGCTTGGTGCGATGGTGCCTAGCGGCTGGCGTTTCGCCGTTTTAGCGACGCGCACCGATCCCGCATCCAACCGAGCAAGGGATACGCTTCATGGCCGTAGTCGTCAACAAATCCATACCCGAATTTGAGGCCAATGCCACGGGCGGCGTCAAGGTGACGCAACAGTCACACGCTGGGCAAGTGCTGGTACTGTACTTCTACCCCAAAGACAACACGCCCGGCTGCACCACCGAGGCGATGCAGTTTCGCGACCATTACGCCGACTTCATCAAGGCCGGCGCGCAGGTGTTTGGCGTCTCGCGCGACAACATGAAATCGCACGACGAGTTCAAGGCCAAGCTGGAGCTGCCCTTCGAGCTCATCGCCGACACCGAAGAAAAGCTCTGCCACATGTTCGGCGTGGTCAAAAACAAGATCATGTACGGCAAAAAGGTCAAGGGCATCGAGCGCAGCACCTTCCTCATCGGCCCCACCGGCGTGCTGCTGCAAGAGTGGCGCGGCCTCAAGGTGCCCGGCCACGTGGAAGAAGTGCTCAAAGCCGTCAAGCTGCTCAAGAAAGCTGCCTGAGAGCTGGCGGCGGTGCCAGCCGCTGCGTGCCTTTGTCTGGTGCCCCTCTCACGGCCTTGCGTTGCTGCACCGACGGATGCGCCGCTAGCATAGACCACCCCTTCGACATGTGTTCGTTTCAGGCGCAGGTCTGCGCGATCGCCGCACCAAAGGATCGGAAGCTGTGCGATGTGCTGCGCTGCGGATCGACATGGGCTCCGATGGCGCGAGCCGCTGCGATCTTGGTTAGCCCACCTTTAAAGTAGCCGCGCTGCTGCATCACACGCTCAAAGGCTTCCCAGGTTCCGCCAGCAATGGCATCCGGGTCGCGCAAGCCCTGCCGCCGGGGCACGTCTGCCGACGCCCGCGGGTATGCAGCGCGCACGGCCGTCCAGTCGCCGAAGTACCAGGCCTCCAGCTCCTCGATGGCGATGCGGTTCACGAGCTGCCACGGCGCACCCCGCGCACGTGTCCGTGTGCGCAGACCTGCGCGCTGGGCAATCGATTCCAGCCGGGACTTGAGCGCATGGCAATCCTCATCGTCGCGATCCACCACGACCACGATGCGCCAATCCGCCGGAAGCCATGCCGCATAGCCGCGCAGCCGTGCTTCGAGCTTGCCCAGCAAGTCGCTCTTGCCTTGAAATGGGTGAATCTCGAAGCTGCGTTCCCGGGGCAGCAGCCGCGGCAGCAAGGCGCGCAAGAATGCCTCCATCGAAGGTTCCTCGACCAGCAATATCAGATGGGCGGCGGACATGATCAGCGCCTGCGCAGCGGACGGCTCGGAGCACCCTGGTTGACCAGCGGGTCACCGACACCGAGCTGGCCCTCCATCCACAACTGCCCGAGCAGGGCGCCGTGCTGTACGAACTCACTCACACCGGGGAGGTCAACCGCGCGCTGCGTTTGCGTATAGCCCTGCTCATCGCGCCACAACACACGCACTTCTTTGGGCCGCAGCGCATTCAAGAAGAAAGGCGAATGGGTTGTGACGAGCAGTTGGGTGCGGCTGCTGGCCGCGCGGCACTCTTCCGCCAGCTCCGGCAGCAACCGCGGGTGCAGGAAGTTTTCGGGCTCCTCGATGCCGATGAAGGGCGGTGGCGTGGGGTCGTAGAGCAGGACGAGGTAAGCCAACATCTTCAACGTCCCGTCGGACGCGAACTTGGCCAGCACCGGATGATTGAACGGCGCATCCTTGATCTGCAACAGCAGCCGGCCATCCTGCATCGTCTCGGCCAAAACGCGCTCGACTCGCGGCACACGGCCCCGCAGCGCCTCAAAGATGCGCTCCAACTGATCACCGTGCTGCTCGGCGAGGTACTGGATGACATTGGCCAAGTTGTCGCCCGTCTTGCTCATGCGCTCCTGCGGGCCGGCCTCGGGCTGACCACGCGCACTGTCAGCGGACAAATACGACACGTGCCAGCCCGTGATGAAGTCGCGCAGGGCCGCCACGCGCGGATGCTCGGCGAACTGACCAAGGGCATTGACGGCGAGCAAGTCGGCCGATTTCAGCGGCACGTCGATGCGGGTGTCATGTGCATCCGGGTGTTCGCCGCTGACCGTCCTGCCCTTGCCCTCGCGATAGTCGAGAAAGCGAAACGGCTTGCCGCTGCTGCCGCGCCGCCATTGCAGCCATTCCTCGACCACCACAGGTCCGCCAGCCCTTTCGTCCACCGCGAGGCGATAGGTGATGAGCGGGTAGCCGGGCTCGCGATACTTGATCTCGATGGTCACTGGCCCCTCGCCGCCGCGCGTCTTGAGCTCCTTGGCCCGCCCGCGCTTGTCCCAAGCGCGGCGCAGACCCAACTCAAAGCACTCGGCAAGAAAGGCGAAGACATCGAACACAGTTGATTTGCCGCTGCCGTTGGGCCCTAGGAGCACCGTCAGCGGCGTCAAGTCTTTGAACTCGACCTCGCGCAGCGCGCGGAAATTCTGCACCTTCAGGTACTCGATGCGTGCCTGATTGCGTGGAACGTTCATTGGCTTGATCTTCATGCGCTTTCCTCGATCGACCTACCGGCCTCATGCACCCGTAGCTCGCCGGTGGTGAGATTGGGAAGCAAGTGTATCGCGCGGGGTAGCGAGGGTGTCGAATCTGTGCCAGGCATGGCTGCATCGCCGTGACTTGGCGCGCTCTCCCGCCTAGACGGCTCGGCCAAGGCATAGCACTCGGCTGGCTTCGCTACGGGCTTCGTGGCCTGCTCGCGGTGAACCGCACCCCGCTGATCCTGCGGGCTTTCACGCAGCCCCCAGTGCCGCCTTGCACTGGACATCGAACGAGCTGGTGCATAATGTTTCCATGCCCTTGCCTGCCGCTCCCAAGAAAAAAGCCAGCCGCCTGTCGGTTTCCGCATCCGAGTCTGCTGCCGCGCAGCCAGACACCATCGAGATCGCAGCGCCTGCCGCGCCACCCGAACGGCCTCCTCTGGCGGCGCTAGGCAAGGCGGTGCCTGCATCCGGCGCGGCCTTGCTGCGCGCCCCAGACCGCGCCGCCGATCCTCAGCCTGCGCCTGCACCCACTCAGAGCCGCCCCAGCGGAACAAGGCGCAGCCGATCGGCTGCTGCGGGCAGCGCCGTCGCAGCGCCGGCGCCGCAGCCTGTGCGCACCGCGCCACCACCGGCCACGGTCATCAGCCCCGCAGCCGATGACGCCGCCGCGCTCATTGCGCCTGCGCCCACCGAATCGGGCACAGCCGAACGCAGCGACACCCAAACCCGCAGCAGCACCGGGCGTGGCTCCCGGCGCAGCAACGGCCGCAGCAGCCCCAACAGCCCCAAGCGCCTGTTCGTGCTCGACACCAACGTGCTGATGCACGACCCGAGCAGCCTGTTTCGCTTCGAGGAACACGACATCTTCCTGCCCATGATCGTGCTCGAAGAGCTCGACGGGCACAAAAAAGGCATGAGCGACGTGGCGCGCAACGCCCGCCAAGCCAGCCGCATGCTCGATGCGCTGGCGGCGCAAAAAGGTGCCGACATACGCCAGGGCATGCCCCTGGCCGCCAGCAGCAACCGCGAAGCCACCGGCTTGCTGCTGTTCCAAACCGAGCTGCTGGCGCACCAGTTGCCCGCCAGCCTGCCGCAGGGCAAGGCCGACAACCAGATTCTGGGCGTGGTGCAAGCGCTCAAGCTACAAAACCCAGAACGCCAAGTGGTGCTGGTGTCCAAAGACATCAATATGCGCGTCAAGGCGCGCGCGCTCGGGCTTGAAGCCGAAGACTACCAAAACGACAAAACCCTGGACGACGGCGAGCTGCTCTACCCCGGCTCGCTGGCGCTGCCGCACGACTTCTGGACCCGCCAGAGCAAAACCCTGGAAAGCTGGCAGCAGGGCGGCCAAACCTACTACCGCATCAGCGGGCCAATCGTGGACAAACTGTCGATCAACCAGTTTGCCTATTACGAGGCCGCAGGCGAGCCGCCACTCTACGCCCGCGTCACCGAGCTGCGCGCCAAACAGGCGGTGCTGCGCACACTCAAAGACTACACCCACCTCAAGCACTCGGTCTGGGGCATCACCAGCCGCAACCGCGAGCAAAACTTCGCCCTCAACCTGCTGATGGACCCCGAGATCGACTTCGTCACCCTAGCCGGCACCGCTGGCACCGGCAAAACCCTGATGGCGCTCGCCGCCGGCCTGACGCAGGTGCTCGATGAGCGCCGCTACACCGAGATCATCATGACCCGCGCCACCGTCAGCGTGGGCGAGGACATCGGCTTTTTGCCCGGCACCGAAGAAGAAAAAATGGGCCCCTGGATGGGCGCGCTCGACGACAACCTCGAATTTCTGGCCAAGGGCGACGGCGGCAACGCCGGCGAATGGGGACGCGCCGCCACCAACGACCTGATCCGCAGCCGGGTCAAGATCAAGAGCATGAACTTCATGCGCGGGCGCACCTTCATGAACAAATACGTGATCATCGACGAGGCGCAAAACCTCACGCCCAAGCAGATGAAAACCCTCATCACCCGCGCCGGGCCGGGCACCAAGATCATCTGCATGGGCAACCTGGCGCAGATCGACACCCCCTACCTCACCGAAGGCTCCTCGGGCCTAACCTACGCCGTGGACCGCTTCAAGGGCTGGCCACATGGCGGCCACATCACGCTGGCACGCGGCGAGCGCTCGCGCTTGGCCGACTTTGCCAGCGAAGTGTTGTAAAACCCACCCACGCCCCTCACCGCACCCCACCGCCCATGAACAGCCCCAGCGCCCCCACCGCCGCCACGGGGCCCAGCCCCTTCGGCGGCCACGCCCTGCCCTCCTACCTCGACCCGGCCCACCTTGGCCCCTGGGGCGACTATTTGCAGCAAATCGATCGGGTCGCGCCCTACCTGGGGCCGCTGGGCCGCTGGATCGAAACCCTCAAGCGCCCCAAGCGCAGCCTGATCGTCGATGTGCCGATCCGCCTCGACGACGGCCGCATCGCCCACTACGAGGGCTACCGGGTGCAGCACAACACCTCGCGCGGCCCCGGCAAAGGCGGGGTGCGCTTTCACCAAGACGTGACCTTGGCCGAAGTGATGGCGCTGGCGGCCTGGATGTCGATCAAAAACGCCGCCGTCAACGTGCCCTACGGCGGTGCCAAGGGCGGCATCCGGGTGGACCCCAACACCCTCTCACTGGCCGAACTCGAACGCGTCACGCGTCGCTACACCAGCGAGATCGGGCTCATCATCGGCCCCAGCAAAGACATCCCCGCCCCCGACGTCAACACCAACGAGCGCGTCATGGCCTGGATGATGGACACCTACTCGATGAACGTGGGCGAGACCGCCACCGGCGTCGTCACCGGCAAACCGATAGCCCTCGGCGGCTCGCTCGGCCGCCGCGAAGCCACCGGGCGCGGCGTGGCGATCGTCTGCACCGAGGCGGCGCGGCGCATTGGGCTCGAACTGCAAGGCGCGCGCGTGGCCGTGCAAGGCTTTGGCAACGTGGGCAGCGTCTCGGCCAAGCTGCTGGCGCAAGCCGGTGCGCGCATCGTGGCGGTGCAGGACCACGGCGGCACCGTGTTCTGCGGCGGCGGAATCGATGTGGCGGCACTCAGCGCGCACGTGGCGGCGCACGGCAGCGTGGCCGGTTTCGAAGCCGCCGAGGCCTGGCCCAACGACAGCTTCTGGGACGTGGAATGCGAGATTTTGGTGCCCGCCGCGCTGGAGCGCCAGATCACCGAAGCCAATGCGCACCGCATTCGCGCCCGCATGGTGATCGAAGGGGCCAACGGGCCCACCACCCCAGCCGCCGACGACATCCTGAACGAGCGCGGCGTGCTGCTGGTGCCCGACGTGATCGCCAACGCCGGCGGCGTGACGGTGAGCTACTTCGAGTGGGTGCAGGACTTCTCTAGCTTTTTCTGGAGCGAAGACGAAATCAACCAGCGCCTGGCGCAGATCCTTCGGGGTGCCTTCGATGCCATCTGGCAAGTGGCCAGCGAACACCGCGTCAGCCTGCGCACCGCCACCTTCATCGTCGCCTGCCGCCGCATTTTGCAGGCGCGGGATTTGCGCGGGCTGTATCCCTAGTTTTTGCGCATCAGATAGCGCAACACAAAGCCCGGGAAGGCAAAGGTGAGGAACAGCGACAGCGTGACCACGTAGAACTGCCAGCCTTGCGGGTAGATCTGGCCCTGGCTGAGTTCGATGCCTTTGGCAATGCCACCGATAATGAAGTAACAGGCCAGCAGCTCGGCAAAACGCAGCCACAGCGGCTTGATGCCGCCCTTGTAGGGCAGCACCAAGAGGATGCGCTGGTTCATAAACGGCATATTGGCAAACAGCAGCGCCAAGCCCAGCACCAGAAAAACGTAAAAGTCTTGATTCATACCCAGTAGCTTAACTCAAACCAGCAGCGACGCAATGGCTTGCGCGCAAAGGGCCAGTAAAGCGCCAGGGAATAGCCCCAGCACCAGCAGCAGCGCCCCGTTGAGCGAGAGCACCGCGCGCAAATCCAGCGGGGCCGAGATGGCCGCCGTTTGCGTGGGCGCATCGAAGTACATCACCTTGACCACGCGCAGGTAGTAGAACGCGCCCACCAGCGACATCAGCACCGCAAACACCGCCAGCCACAGATAGACCCCGTCGCCCGCCGCCAACAGCGCCTGCAGCACCGTGAGCTTGGCGTAAAAGCCCACCAGCGGCGGCACCCCGGCAAGCGAGAACATGCCCGCCGCCATCACACCGGCGTAAAGCGGGCTGCGCTGGTTCAGGCCGGCCA
>Ga0209103_1000748_pt1 | contig 9963 bp, 11 predicted proteins | sample 4C3metaG_FD_184152 | JGI IMG/M metagenome (GOLD analysis project Ga0209103, IMG submission 184152) | Freshwater bacterial and archeal communities from Indian Creek, Illinois, USA - 4C3 metaG (SPAdes) (version 2) | ecosystem: Environmental > Aquatic > Freshwater > Unclassified | place: USA: Indian...
CACCACTGCCGCAGCCGGCATCGACCTCGACCCCGCCGAAGGACACCGAGAGCCCGATCTCCAGGCCGTCCACCTCGAACGGAACGTCCATCCGCCGCGCCCAGTCCTCCGGCACCAGGGCCTCGCGCGGGCCGAAGGCGGCGAAGGTGTCGTTGGCCACCCGTGCCACCCGCACGGCGCTGCCGGCGCCGGCTTCGAGGCGGGCGGCCACGCCGTGCAGCAGGGCATCGCCGATGCGGTCGCCGAAGGTCTCGTTGATCTCGGAAAACTGGTCGATGTCGACCAGCAGCAGCCGGTGCGGCAGCTCGGGCGGATCGCGCAGCATCGCGTCGATGCCCTCGACCAGCGCCGAACGGTTGGCCAGGCGGGTCAGGCCATCGACATAGGCCGCTTCGCGCAGGCGGTCGACCAGGCGCACACCGTCGGCGGCCGCGGCGGTGCTCTGCACGAACATGGCGAACAGGCCGGCATCCAGCCGATGGCCGTGCTCGACCCCGGCCAGCCAGGCCACCGCATCGCTGCCGGTGCGTGAGGGCAGGTACAGGGCGAGGCCACCGTCGGCATGGACGCTGCGGCGGTCGGCCAGGGCCGTCTGCACCGCCTGCACCGCCTGCACCGCCGGCTCGGCACCGAGCAGGTCGATGCGCTGCCAGGCCCAGTGGGCGTAGATGCCCTTGGCGGCGACGACGCGGTGGGGTTCGCCACCGTCGCTGGCGCGTCGGCCGCCACCGCAGAAAATGCCCTCGGCGGGCACCCGGAACAGCGCGGCCATGCGCTCCAGCATGCCCTCGGCGAAAGCCGGCAGGGTGTCGGCGGCGAGCAGGCTGGTCTGGGCTTCGAGCAGGGCTTGCAGGTCGGCGCGGTGGCCCTCGACCGCCTCCAGGGTCTGGTAGCTACGCAGGGCGGCGGTCAGCACGGTGAACAGCCGGGTGCGGGTCAGCTCGCTCTTGATCCGGTAGTCGTTGATGTCGTATTCGCGGATCGCCCGCATCTCCGGGGCGTAGCCGGGCTGGCCGGTGCGCAGGATGATCCGCGGCTTCAGCAGATGGCATTCGTTGCGGATGCGGGCGACCAGGTCGAGGCCGGCGCTTTCCGACTCCATCACCACGTCGAGCAGGATGACGGCGACATCGGGCTGGACTTGCAGCAGCGCGAGGGCGGCGGCGGCCGACTCGGCGTGCAGGAAATGCAAGGGGCGGCCGAGGATCTCGACATCGCGCAGGGCCAGGCAGGTGGCGGCGAACACGTCCGGTTCGTCGTCGACCACGAGCACGGTCCAGGCCTTGGCCCCGGCGGTCGTGACCGCCTCGCCTTCGGCCGCGAACACCAGCGGTTCGTCCTTCTCGTCTGCCCACGCTGGATGGCTCATGCGCTCATCGCTCCTGCGCACCCCTTGGTTGCGCAACCGGCTTCAAGCATAGCCACGGATGGCCGCCGTGTGCTGCGGATTTACACGGCTTTCCGGCGAAAACGCGTGCTGCGCTGCAGTATCCGCCGGGATCAGGCGATCGCGATCGGTCGTTGCCAACCCGGACGGGCGTGTTGCCCGCGCGGGCCGTAACCGACCGCCTCGGCATGGCCGAGCTGGCGCAGGGCGAAGGCCACGGCGCGGCGGTGGCGTGCCAGCAACAGGCCGTTCTCGCGGTTGTAGGCGGCCAGCGCAGCGATGCGGTCGGCATCGGCCGTGGCCGGCGGCAGGCCGTCGAGTGCGCGCAGGGCAGCGAGTTTGGCCTCGGTGCTGCGCAGCAAGGCTTCGGGTTCCTGGCCGGACAAGGCCTCGCGTTCGGCGCGCAGGGCGGCCTCGAGGGCATCGAGCAGGGGCGGGTTCATCGCGGCGGGCTCAGAGGCTCAGCTCGCGTTCCAGCGCATCCAGCCGCCGGGCGATGTCCATCGGATCGATGCGGTAGGTGCCGGCTGTGAGGGCAGCGCGCAGGGCGTCGATCTTGGCCATGTCCATGGGCGCAGGGCCGGCGCGGACCTGCTTTTGCAGCACGCGCAGCGATTCGGCTTCGCCGGTCAGCCGGAGGTTGTCGGCGACAACGGGCTGGGCCGCAGCAACCGGCTGGGCGCGCGGCGCGCCCGAGCGTTCGATGGCGGGCGCGGCCACGGCCGCCGGCGTGGGGGCCGGGCGCGCTGCGGAAGCTCCGTCGATCTTGCTGGTCATGGGCCTGTCCTCCGGGACGAGGGGTTCTCAGGGCTGTTATCGGCAAGCGCTAGCACGACTTTAGCGCGACTTTCAAATCCGTGCAGGCCCGCCCTGGTTGATGGCTGGCTCATGGCCCGACCCGGACCAGGCCGGGGCCGGTCACCACCCCGGCCAGCACGCGGCGGGAACTCAGGTTCTCGACCCGCACCACCTCGCCGGGGCCGGCGTCGGCCAGAGCGCGGCCAGCCATTCTCACCTCGAAGCCGGGGCCGCCGGCGATCAGGCTGACCGGCTGCCCGCGGCGCAGCACCGTGGCGGCGGCGAGGTCGGTCTGCAGCAGCACCTGGCCGGGTCGGCCGCCACGCCGCAGGGTCTGGCCCTGGGCCTCGGCCGGATCGGTCAGCGGCACGCCGGCCAGGCGGGCGGTGTCGCGGGTCTCGACCCGCAGCGCGGCGGCCGGCAGCGGCTGGCCCGGTGCCACCGCCTGGGCGAGCACCAGCACGGCCTGCGAGCGAACCACCCGCACCGGCACGAACAGCCGCCAGCCGCCGGGGCATTGCACTTCGACATTGACGGCCGAGACCGGCACGGCCTGGAGCGCTTGCGGGCAGGGCGGCATGCGCAGCGCAGGATCGAGCACGGCCTCGACCTGCACCCCGGGTGCGGCCAGGGCGGTCTGGGCGGCGATGCGGATCGAATCGACGGTCTGGAACGCTGCCGCCAGCACCACAGGAGCCGGCAGCGCGGCGAGCAGGCCGGCCAGCAGGCCGGCACCGAGATGCAGCGGCCGGCGCGCGCGTGGCAGTCGCCCCGGCAGCGACGGCGGGGGTCGGCACGGCGGCAGGGGTGCCGGGCTGGGCAATGGGGTCGGGGCTTCGGGGCGGGACATCGGTCACTCCGGCGGCGGCACTCGTGGCAGGCTGTGCAAGCGGCGTGCCGCGGCCCGGCTCAAGAGCCGTCGCCGTGGGCCGACAATGACCAGAGCCATCCTCTCGAACCCAGGCTGCCCCAGCCGCATGTCCCGCGACCTGCTCAACCGCATCGACCAGCGCACCCGGCTGGCCGGCCACAACCGACTGGCCCTGTTGCTGTTCCGTCTGGGCGGCCGGCCGCTGTTCGGGGTCAATGTGTTCAAGGTGCAGGAGGTGCTGCGCCGGCCGCCGCTGTTCCCGGTGCCGCGGCTGCCGCCCGGTTTCGTCGGTGCCGCCGACATCCGCGGTCGCTCGGTGCCGGTGCTCGATCTCGGTAGCGCGGTGCGCTTCCCGGAGCGCCATCTTGATCCGCCCTACCTCGTGGTCACCGAGTTCAATCGCTCGGTCCAGGGGTTCCTGGTGGCCGAGGTCGATCGCATCGTCAACATCGCCGTCGAGGACATCCGCCCGCCACCCGAGCTGGGTGCCGAGGACAGTTACCTGACCGCCGTGACCCGCCATGGCGGCGAGCTGATCCAGGTGATCGACGTCGAATCGGTGCTGGCCGATGCCACCGGTGCGCGCATGCTGCAGACGGTCGCGCAGCGCGTGCCGCTCCGCCCCGGCGAGTTGCCGGTGCGCATCCTGGTGGCCGACGACTCGCGGGTGGCGCGCAACCAGATCCGCGGTGTGCTCGACCAGCTCGGCGTGGCCTCGACCCTGCTCTCCGACGGCCGCCAGGCGATCGAGCACCTGAAGCAACTCGCCGCCGAGGGCATCGACGTGGCACGCCATTACGCCATGGTCATCTCCGACATCGAGATGCCCGCGATGGACGGCTACACCCTGACCACCGAAATCCGCCGCGACCCGGCCCTGGCCGGGCTGCATGTGCTGCTGCACACCTCGCTTTCCGGCGTGTTCAATACCGCCATGGTCGACCAGGTCGGTGCCAACGATTTCGTGGCCAAGTATTCGGCCAACGAACTGGCCGACCGGGTGACGGCACGGATCGCCGCCTTCCGCCTGGCGGCCTGAGCGGGGAAGGCGGCTGGCACGCCACTTGCACGGCCTCGGGTAACCACCGCCCGAGTGCCCCGCCCATGGCTGGCCCTTTCGACAACCCGTTCGGTCTTTCCGCGCTGGCCCTGCCTTTGCGTGAGCAGCGCCTCAAGGTGTTGGCCGCGAACATCGCCAACGCCGACACGCCGGGCTTCCAGGCCCGCGACCTCGACTTCCAGCGCGCCTTGTCCAGCGCCGAGGGTGCCCGCGCCGCCCTGCCGGCCAGCGGCGGCAGCTTTGCCGTGGCCCATGCCGCCGAGCCGGATTTCCGACGCTTCCTGAGCACCCGCCCGGCGCTGCAGCCCAGCCTCGATGGCAACACCGTGAACACCGAGGTCGAGCATGCCGCTTTTGGCCGTGCGGTGCTGGAGTACCGCGCCTCGCTGACCTTCTTCGAATCCCGGGTCCGCGGCCTGATGACCGCCATCACCGGCCAGTGAATCAGCAAGGAACCACGCCATGAGCAGCCTCCCCATCTTCGACGTCGCGGGCAGCGCACTGGCCGCGCAGTCGGTCCGGATCAACACCATCGCCTCGAACCTGGCCAATGCCGATTCGGTCGGCAGCACGCCGGAGGGTGCCTATCGGCCGCTGCAACCGATCTTCGAGAGCCGTCCCCTGCGCGACGGCAGCGGGCTCTCGGCGGTCGCGGTCCGCAGTGTCGAGCCGCAGGACACCCCGCCGCTGCGGCGCTACGAGCCGGGCCATCCGATGGCCGACGCCGAAGGCTACGTCTATGCCCCGGACATCGACCCGGTGGCACAGATGGTGAACCTCATCTCGGCCTCGCGGGGGTATCAGGCCAATGTCGAAGTGATCAATGCCGCCCGCGAGCTGGCGCTCGCCACCTTGATGATCGGCCGCTGACGGCACCGACGGAGTATCGCCATGCCCTTTGATCCCGCTATCGCCAACGGCCTCGGTTTCGGCCAGTCCGCGCCGGCCGCCAGCCGGATGGGCCGGCCCGACCTCACCCAGGCCGATTTCCTTCGGCTGATGACCGAGCAACTGAAGAACCAGGATCCGCTCAAGCCCTTGTCGAACGCCGAATTCGTGAGCCAGATGGCGCAGATGTCCACCGCTCAGGGCGTGGGCGATCTGCGCGGTGCACTGGACGCCATGGCCCGGGCCTTCAACGGCGACCAGGCCCTGCGTGGTGCGGCCCTGATCGGCCGGCAGGTGCTGGTCGAGACCGACCGGCTGGCGCTCGTCGCCGGTGCCGATGGCGCGCTGCGTGCCGAGGGCGTGGCCGCTGCGCCGCGTGCCGGCCTGCTCACCGTCGAGATCACCAATGCCCAGGGCGCTCTGGTACGGCGCTTGCAGGTACAGGCCGAGGGTGCCGGCGACGTCGCCTTCGCCTGGGACGGCACCGACGGCAACGGCCAAGCCGTTCCGCCGGGCAGTTACCGGATGCGTGCGGTGTTCGGCGAGGGCCGCGAGGCCCAGGCCGTGGGCACCGCGGCCCTGGCACCGGTCGAGAGCGTGATCCTCGACTCGCAAGGCCTGCTGCTCAACCTCGGCGGACTCGGCATGGCGCCCTTGTCCGCCATCCGCCGGATCAGCTGATCCAGCGCCATCGCCGTCGCCCCACCGAATCCCGAGGAAACCGCCATGACCTTCCGCACCGCGCTCTCCGGCATCAACGCCGCCACCACCGACCTGTCGGTGACCTCGAACAACATCGCCAACGTCTCGACCTCGGGCTTCAAGGCGGGGCGCGCCGAGTTCGGCGATCTCTTCGCCGCCTCGGTCTTTGGCACCTCGCGCAATACCGCCGGCTCCGGCGTGCGCGTCACCGGCATCACCCAGCAGTTCACCCAGGGCAGCATCGAGTTCACCAGCCGCAACCTCGACGTCGCCATCTCCGGTGGCGGCTTCTTCACCCTCAGCAACAACGGTGCGATCGTCTACTCGCGCGCCGGCAACTTCCAGCTCGACCGCGATGGCTTCGTGGTCAACCCGAGCGGTGCCCGCCTGCAGGTGTTCCCGCCGGCGGGAGCCACCGGCACCGGCTTCGAGACCGGCCGCCTCGAGGACCTGCAACTCACCACCACCGACAGCCCGCCGAACGCGACGGTCAACGTCACCGTGGGTTCCAACCTGCCGGCGAACGCGGCGGCACCGGCGGTCACGCCCTTCGACCCGAACGACACCAACAGCTTCAACCATTCGACCTCGGTCACGGTCTACGACTCGCTGGGCGTGGCCCATGTCCACACCCTCTACTACGTCAAGACCGCCAACCCCAACGAATGGGCGTTGCACAACCACATCAACGGCGTCGCCGTTGGTGCCGCGCAACTCCTGCAGTACGACGCCCAGGGTGCACTGACTGCGCCGGCCAGCGGCCTCGTCAGCCTGCCGCCGCATACGCCGGGCACCGGTGCCGCGCCGCTGGCGCTCACCCTCGACCTGCGCGCCTCGACCCAGTTCGGCGAGCGCTTCGCCATCAACGACCTGCGCCAGGACGGCTTCACCACCGGCCGGCTGATCGGCATCGAGGTCTCGCAGCAGGGCGTGGTGTTCGCCCGCTACACCAATGGCGTCGCCAGCCCGCTCGGCCAGATCGCGCTGTCCACCTTCCCGAACGCGCAGGGCCTGCAGAACCTCGGCGACAACGCCTTCTCGCAGACCTTCGAATCCGGCGAGGTGCGGCGCGGTTCGGCCGGCACCTCGGACTTCGGCCTGATCCAGTCCGGCGCGCTCGAAGGCTCCAACGTCGAGCTGACCGAACAGCTGGTCAACATGATCGTCGCGCAGCGCAACTTCCAGGCCAACGCGCAGATGATCCAGACCAACGACCAGATCCAGCAGACCATCATCAACCTGCGCTGACGGCGACGCCGGCGCACCGATAGCGGAGCACGACGATGGACAAGGCCCTGTACGTGGCGATGAGTGGCGCGCAGGCCAGCCTGCGGGCCCAGGCCGCGGTCGCGCACAACCTCGCCAACGTCTCGACCACGGGATTCCGCGCCCTGTTGCACGCCACCGAGCCGTTCGTGGCGCAGGGCCAGGGCCATGCCAGTCGCAGTTTCGCGATGGGCGACATCGGCGGCTTCGATGCCCGCGGCGGCAGCCTGCAGAGCACCGGCAACCCGCTCGACTTCGCCTTGAATGGTGCCGACCTGTGGATGGCGGTGGGCGATCGTGGCGGCCAGCCGGCCTACACCCGCGCCACCGATCTCCGGCTCGATGCCACCGGCCGTTTGACCAACGGTCGCGGCCAGCCGGTGCTCGACACCGAGGGCAATCCGATCGCCCTGCAGCCCTTCCAGAGCCTGTCGATCGGTGCCGACGGCACGGTCGCCATCGTTCCGCAGGGCGTGGCCGGTGCCGAGCCGCAGACCGTCGCCCGCATCGGCATCGTCGTCGCCGATCCACGGCAGCTGAGCCGTGGCGAGGACGGCCTGTTCCGCCTGCCGCCCGGCAGCGAGCCGGCGCCGGCCGCCGGCAACGTGCTGATGAGCGGCGTGCTGGAGAACAGCAACGTCAATGCCACCGAACAGCTGGTGCAGATGATCGCGCTGTCGCGGCAGTTCGAAGCCAATATGCGGGTGATCCGCAGTGGCGACGAGAACGCCCGCATGGCCAATACCCTGCTGCGCGCCCGCTGACCGAATCCTTTCCGAGACCCGCCATGAACCCCGCCCTGTGGATCGCCAAGACCGGCCTCGACGCGCAACAGACGCGCATGGCCGTGGTCGCCAACAACCTGGCCAACGTCAACACCGTCGGCTTCAAGCGCGACCGCGCCAGCTTCGAGGACCTGCTCTACCAGCAGGTGCGCGCGCCCGGCGGGGCCACGTCGCAGCAGACCAACCTGCCTTCCGGCCTGCAGGTGGGTACCGGCGTGCGGGTGGTGAGCACGGCCAAGAGCCATGTCCAGGGCAATCTTCTGCAGACCGGCAACGCGCTGGATATCGCCATCAACGGGCGCGGCTTCTTCCAGGTGCTGCTGCCCGACGGCACCGAGGCCTACACCCGCGACGGCAGCTTCCAGATCAATGCCCAGGGCGAGTTGGTGACCAATTCCGGCTACGTCGTGCAGCCGGGCATCCAGATTCCCGAAGGCGCGCAGGCCGTCTCGATCGGCAGCGACGGCACGGTGAGCGCGCAGATCGCCGGTCAGGCGGCACCGCAGGAGGTCGGGCAGATCACGCTCACCGATTTCGTCAATCCGGCCGGGCTGCTGGCCAAGGGCGAGAACCTGTTCCTCGCCTCCGGCGCTTCCGGTCCGCCGCAGGCCGGCGCACCGGGCCAAGCCGGCGTCGGCCTGCTGGCGCAGGGTTCGCTGGAAAGTTCGAACGTCAACACCGTCGAGGAGCTGGTCACGATGATCGAGACCCAGCGTGCCTACGAGATGAACGCCAAGGTGATCAGCACCGCCGACCAGATGCTGGCCTTCCTCAACAACAACGTCTGAGCACGCCACCCGAGGCCCGCCATGAATCCCTGCTTCCGCCGCGCCATCCTGCTCGCCGCCCTGCTGCCTTTGCTCAGTGCTTGCGGTGCCACGCTGCGTGGCGATGTGCGGCCGCTGGCGCCGCTGTCGGCCGACACCGGCTTCGCGGTGATGCCGGTGGCGGCGACCGCCGCGCCGAGCCCCGGCGCGATCTGGCGCGACGGCCCGGGCCTGCGCCTGTTCTCCGACCGCAAGGCTCGCGAGGTCGGCGACCTCGTGACCATCGTGCTCTCCGAGCGCACCCAGGCCAGCACGCGGGCCAACACCGCCATCAGCAAGGAATCGACCACCAACAGCTCGGCCACCCTGCTCGGCGGGCCGGTGACACTGGGCGGCCGCGATGTGTTCGACAACGCGCTGGCCAACACCCGCGAGTTCGCCGGTGACGGCAATTCCACCCAGAGCAACCAGATCACCGGCACCCTGACCGCGCAGGTCGTCCAGAGGCTGCCGAACGGCAACCTCGTGGTGCAGGGCAGCAAGGCGCTGCGCCTCAACCAGGGCGACGAGCTGATCCAGATCCAGGGCGTGGTCCGGCCTGCCGACATCGGCCCCGACAACAGCATCGCCTCGACCCGGGTGGCCGACGCCCGCATCGTCTTCGGCGGTCGTGGCCCGATGGCACGCAGCAATGCCATGGGCTGGATCGACCGTTTCTTCAACGGCGCCTGGTTCCCCAACTGATGCCCCGGAGTGCCGCCATGCCCGGTTCCGCCCCAAGCGTCCTGATCGCGCTGCTGCTGGTCGTTGCCGGAGGGCTGGCGGCGCCGGCCGCCCACGCCGCGGAGCGCATCAAGGACCTGGCCCAGATCGAGGGCGTGCGTGGCAACCCGCTGGTCGGCTACGGCCTGGTGGTCGGCCTCTCCGGCACCGGCGACCGCACCAGCCAGTCGCCCTTCACCACCCAGAGCCTGCGCAACCTGCTCGACGAGCTGGGCGTCACCATCCCGCCCGGCGTCAATCCACAGGTGCAGAACATCGCCGCGGTCGCGATCCATGCCGAACTGCCGCCCTTCGCCCGGCCCGGCCAGACCATCGATGTCACCGTGTCCTCGATCTCCAACGCCGTCAGCCTGCGCGGCGGTGCCTTGCTGATGGCACCGCTGCGCGGTGCGGATGGCCAGGTGTACGCCATCGCCCAGGGCAATCTGGTGGTCGGCGGGCTGGGAGCCGAAGGCCGGGACGGTTCGCGCATCACCGTCAACGTGCCGAGTTCGGGGCGCATCCCCAACGGCGCCATCGTCGAGCGGGGATTGCCGGATGCCTTGGCCCAGGGTGTGCCGGGACAGCTCCAGCTGGCCCTGCACCGTCCCGATTTCACGACCGCGAGCCGCATGGTCGAGGCACTGGACCGGGCCTTCGGGGAAGGTGCCGCCAGT
>Ga0209103_1000750_pt1 | contig 9960 bp, 8 predicted proteins | sample 4C3metaG_FD_184152 | JGI IMG/M metagenome (GOLD analysis project Ga0209103, IMG submission 184152) | Freshwater bacterial and archeal communities from Indian Creek, Illinois, USA - 4C3 metaG (SPAdes) (version 2) | ecosystem: Environmental > Aquatic > Freshwater > Unclassified | place: USA: Indian...
GCATCCCGCAGACGATGCATTATATGTTCTAATCAACGACGGCGCATACAAAACAAGAGGCACTGGCGGGTCTTGGACGGGCCGCAAGATTGACTTGGCTCACATTGAGTATCAAGATGATCGAACATTCATTCACCTCGTAGAAGGCGATAATCCCTTCTTAGTCCTACGCTTGCCCTTGGACAGAAACGACAAGCCGATAGAGCTAGTGCGCGGGTCTAAGCGCTAGAGCGGCAGTGCCTGCGCTCTGGGCTATAGACTGAAGATTGGCGGGGAAGGACATCCTCACACACATCCCCTCTGTCGCGTGCCCAGAGCACACGCTCCAGAAAAGTTCTTTGCTCAGAAAGAACCCTCCCTCGAAATCTCTCAGCGAGACTGTCGCATGCGGGAGGGGATGTTTGAGTGTGTATGTGCTTTGACGATTACCATTACCCGGGGGCGTTGTCCCCCTCGTTATGCTAAATTTACTCCCTTCTCCTGTCTAATGACTTGTTTTTGCCAAATCCCCAGCACGGCGAAAAGGATAATGCCGATAGCATCTGTAATACCACCCGGCATGATAAGCAGGATAGCGCTTGCGAACAGCCCTACTCTTTGGACAAGATTGGCCTCCTTGAACAGCCATCCCTCCACAGCGGCACCTAATGCCACCACCCCGATGAGCGCGCTGAATACCGCTGTAACAACAGTGATAAAATCCGTCCCCTGAAGCAACAATGCAGGGGAGTATATAAACATAAATGGCACGATAAAGCCCGCTGCCGCTAATTTCATAGAGGCAATACCAGTCTTGTTAGGATTAGCTCCCGCTAGACCTGCCCCAGCGAAAGCCGCCAGCGCAACGGGCGGAGTTAGATTTGCCAACATGCCAAAATAAAACACAAACATATGTGCGGAAAATACGGGCACGCCAAGCTCAATTAAGGCGGGGGCGGCCACGGCCACAGTAATGATGTAGCAAGGAATAGATGGTATTCCCATTCCCAGTATTAGGGCCGCTACCATAGTCATCACAAGTGTAAGCATCAAGTTGCCCTGAGCGAAAAACACAATGGTGCCCGCTAGCCTGGCAGCAAACCCAGTCTGAGAGGCTACCCCCACAATGAGGCCCACGACGCCGCAGGCAATTGCAACACCAAGAGTGTTCCTGGCCCCCGACTCTAATGCCTCGAAGACCCCCTTTAGTGTCAATCTAGATTCTTTACGCACCCAACTGGTTACAACGACCAGGATTATCGAGAGAAACGCCGCACGGGTCGCCGTGTATCCCGCCATCAGCATGTAGATGAGGGCTAATAGAGGTATGAGCATATGCCCGCCTTTAAGAAGCACTTTTCTGACGTTAGGAATTTCCTCTTTGGGAATCCCAGACAGGCCACGTTTTTTAGCTCTCAAATGAACCATAACGCCAACGCTCACAAAGTACAACAATGCGGGGATGGCAGCCGCTGCAGCAATTTCACCATAGGGTTTCCCGAGCGTTTCGGCCATAATAAACGCCACTGCCCCCATAACCGGGGGAAGTATCTGTCCGCCGACCGAAGCTGCTGCCTCAACAGCGCCGGCAAATTCAGGGGCGTAGCCAATTCGTTTCATGAGAGGAATAGTAAACGCGCCCGTGGTGACAACGTTAGCCACGGCAGAACCGTTAATGGAGCCTAGCAATCCACTTGCTACAACTGCAACTTTGGCGGGGCCCCCCGCTGACGTTCCGGCCAATCCAAGTGCCAGGTCATTAAAAAAAGCACCCATGCCTGTCTTTTCAAGAAAAGCGCCGAAAATGATAAAGAGGATGATAAAAGTTGCTGAAACGCCAATAGCTGATCCGTAGAGGCCCTCTGTCGTGAGATACATAAAGCCGAGTATGGACTGCAAATCGTATCCCCTGTGCCCAAGAATCCCAGGCATGTAGGGGCCAAAATACGCATAAAGCAGAAAGACTAGTGCCAAGATGCTGAGCTCTTTACCGACAACTCGGCGTCCTGCTTCCAGCACTAGGACGACAGCTAATCCCGCCATAACTAGATCAAGGGTGCTTTCATTGGCTATGCGCTGTATCACCCCGTGGTAATCCCACAGAATATAACCTGCCGTCGCGGCTCCCGCCAGCGCAAGTATGCCATCTAGCACGGACAACTTGCCTCCCTTTTTCGCAGGGTACAGAAGAAACGCAAGTGTCAGCATTCCCCCGAGATGAATAGAGCGCTGCAATAACGCGGGTAGAGCACCAAAATAAGCTGTATAGAGATGAAATAGTGACATGGCCGAAGCGAGGATAGTGATGATGAGGGCCATGGGGCTGCCCACGATGTACTTGTGAAAACGGCTCTCCGTATCGTATTTTTCAAGAATCAATTGCGCTTCCCTGACATCTTTTACGCTCTCTGATGGCTTAGTCATTCACAACCTCCTACCGTTGGCAATAAAAGCAAGAAAATCGGGCGATACGTTACAAACATGTGCGCACTATTCCCTCTTCTAACGAGAGTTCCTAAGCGGAAATCTATCCCTCGCCATACTATATAATGGTCAAGGTCAGCCCGCACATGCCAAGTAAGGCATTCGAACCTATGGTCGAGACCGGCGTGTTCAATCCAGCCGCCAACATGTCTCACCACTGGCGAGTAGTATGGCACCCCGGCCCCGAACGATTTGAAGCGCATATGTGTAAGGTGGAGCCTGTTATCTGTTCCCACACGGTAATAGTGGCGCCAAGGCGTTCGTTCAACGGAATGAATATACTTAACCACCACTTCTTCGTTGGTTACTACCCTTCCCGTAAAGACAGTTCGTCCTGTTACATCCATGATCACTAGGAATTTTACAGGATACAATCCCATTACTAAGAGAACGCATGCAAGAGCGAGGGCTGGTTTCACTGAACAATTATCATGAATGGCTCATTGGCCACTTATGCGCCATCCTTTATTTCCCTTTCTGCCTAAAATACCTCTCTGCACCTGGGTGGAGTGGTATAGGCATACCATTACGAATCCGGTCGAGGCTAATAAGCGCGGCGGAGGAGTGGGACCTCTGTAGCGTCTCCAGATTGTCAAAAATCGCTTTGGTCATGTCGAACACTAGATCCTCAGGCAGGTCCTTGCGCACAACTAGGATGGCGGTAACCGCAGCAGTAGCAATAGGCGTGTCCTGCCCGCGATAAGTACCCACAGGTATGTCAATGGAGAAGTAAAAGGGATACTCAGTAGCTAGTGCGCTTACCACACCTGCCTCGATAGGGATGAAACGAATGGCAGTAGTTGTAGCAAGCTCCATGAGCGAAGAGTTAGGGAGACCGGAAGTGAGGAAAGCGGCGTCCACTGTGCCATTCCTGATACCTTCTGCTGCCTCTGCAAAAGAAAGGAAGTCCGCGCGAATGTCGTCATAGGTAATTCCATGGGCATTAAGAATCTGACGCGCACTGACCTCGGAACCACTTCCGGCTGCGCCAACGCCAACGCGTCTACCACGCAAGTCTGCGATCGACTGTATCGGACTATCTGCACGGACAAACACTTGGACGAAGTTGGGATACAAAGCGGCCATTCCGGCTAAATTATCAAGTTTCTCATTTTCAAACATTTCTGTGCCGCTGAAGGCGTAAAACACAACGTCGTTCATGGCAAAAGCAATATCTGCTTCTTTTTGTTGCAATAGTTGCACGTTAACAACCGAAGCGGTAGTAACTGTGGCAGAGGCCTGAATATTTCTAACGTGTGCGTTAAGAATCTCTGCAATATTCACACCAATGATGTTCATAGGACCACCCGTCCCACCTGTAGCGATCGTGATGAATCTCGCTTCGGGCCTGCACGCAGTAAAAGACACCGTTACCATAACAAGTACTGTCAAGATAATTAGTGCTCTTTTCAAAATACCCCTCCTCTTCATCCCATTTCACCCTCAAATGCAATCTACTGTTAGTGCCTTGAGTAGCGAAAGGCTTTTGAAAGAATATTACCATAAATATGGCGTGGAATCGATGTGCTCGAGAGCGCACCAGAGGTAATGGCCCGCCTAAAGCTCTTGTTTCTTTCAATTATCTCCACATTAAGACGTCAAGCGCTCCAGCCATGAACAATATGTACAAAAACAGTCATTACCGGGAGCTTTCACGGTGCCGCTTAATCAATGTACCCGCTGGCACAAAGCATTTCTTGCTACGACGTCATTTTCGCATCGGAGACGGCACACAAGTCCTATTCCTATCTCCCAAGACACTTGATGTCAACCATCATCGGAGACTGCCCACATATTACGACATTAAACAGCATAGCTGCCCATCACAATTAAACTGAGCTCATTTAACATTGGACTTCCTATCAGCGGCTTGGTTTCACCGAAAACAGACCGGCTCCAAGGAAAGACTCCCCTGTCACTAGCTCCTTGCTTATTTTACGAAGCCCGGGGACCATCACGCTTTTGACATAGAGATGCGCCTATGGTTGAGCGAGAAAAAAGGATATCGCATGCCAAGGCTCGTTAAGGCGGACCCTACAAAGCAAACGAGAGAATCGCGAAATGATTCATTAGTTGAAAAATTTCTGCTATAGTAGTAAGGAGGGACGAGTCCTTATTCTTACTAGCGAGGTGATGGTTGTTTGACAATCTCAGTACTAATCGTCGAAGACGATCCTATGGTTGCTCACCTGCACGAACGCGCGATTGAAAGAATGTTTGGATACTCGGTAGTGGGCAAAGCAAAAGACGGCAGCCAAGCTTTAGCCTTGGCAGAGAAACTGAAGCCTGCCCTTGTCATTCTTGACGTTTATATGCCTCATGTTGATGGCATGGAAGTGTTGAAAAGGCTTCGCACGCTACGTGTGCCTTCCGACGTAATCATGATTACGGCCGCGCGAGATGCGGAACATTTACAGGAGGCAATGCGGCAAGGAGCACTAGACTATATCATCAAACCGTTCAAATTGCAGCGCCTAACAAGCTCCCTTAAAGCCTACGCAACACGCACTAGTGGGCTAGCGCGGCCGGGATCACTGTCGCAACTCGAAATTGACACCATCATGCACCAGGAGCGTTTACGTATAACCCCTTCCTCCCCGGCCCTGCCCAAAGGCCTTAATGAGCTAACGCTAGAGAGAATTCTCTCCGGCCTCCTGGAAGAGCCATCCGCTGTAACGGCTGAAGACTTAGCTTCTCAATGTGGCGTGTCTAGAGTGACGGCTAGGCGCTATCTGGAGTATTTAGTTACGGTATACCAAGCGCGCGTGGAGCTCTCTTATGGCACAGGGAGGCCCGCGCGCATGTACACCGCTGTGCGGTGAGTACATGTCTGGCCCCCCTATTATGCAGTCGGCGAAGGCTTCGGCAGGTCCGATGCGATAGCCACTACTTGATGTATGCCACCTGCCCGGCGATCTGACTAAGCACCATTTCCTTGCGCTCTGCATAGAGCGCTTTGTTTGTCTCAAAAAGATTGTTGCCTTGAGGGTCAATGGATACTATGAGAGGTCCTAGCTCTTTAACGCGCATGATCCAGAAAGCCTCGGGCATACCTAAGTCTAGCCACTCCACGCCTTCGATGGCTTCTACGGCCGTGGCGCCAAGTACTGCACAGCCACCCGGAAAAACACAATGCAGGGCCTTGAACTCACGGCAAGCTACGGCAGTTTTAGCGCCCATGCCGCCTTTACCAACTACGACCTTAACGCCTGTCGCTGCAATAAATTCAGCCTCAAAACGTTCCATGCGCATACTGGTGGTCGGCCCAATAGCCACCATATTGTACCCGGAAGGCTTTGGCTCAACAATGGGACCGGCGTGAAATATGGCTTTGCCGGCAAGGGAATAGGGAAGCTCTTGCCCTAAAGCCACCACACGGCGGTGAGCTACGTCGCGGCAAGTCACGATGTGGCCAGTTAAGTAAACGATGTCGCCAACAGAAATGCCCTCTAGGTCCGCACTGTTAATGGGTGTGTGAAGGATTTTTTTCATTGCGACACCCCCTGGTGAGAGACTAGCTCGGACGTGAGGTCATCATGTAGGCGCAGTGTGCCACGGCGATGCGCCCAGCACCCAACGCTTACGCCCACTGACAGAGACGAGGGATGCCGCGCGGCCGACTCTACGTGCACGCCCATCACAAATATCCTTCCCGGCAATCCTTGGGCACCTACACCTAGGTCGTTGAGTCCGCGAGCAAGCAGCTGCTCAAACTCCGCGCCGCGCGGATTGGGATGATGCGTGCCGAGCGGTCTTAAGATAGCTTTTTTGGATAACAGCGCAGCGATCTCTGCTGAGCCAGCAATGCCGACCCCTACTATGAGCGGCGGACAGGCATTTACGCCAAATTCCACCATGGTGTCAAGGACATACTTGGCCGCTCCCTCATACCCTGCTGAAGGCATTAGCGTGATCGCTCTGCCAGGGAGACTGCCTCCTCCCCCGGCCATATATGCTACGATTTCTACTTCACTCGTACCACTAACAATGTCCCAGGAGATAAAGGGAATACGTTCGCCAATGTTAGTGCCGGTGTTCTTTTCGTCAAAGATCTCTACCGCATTGTGCCGCAGCGGTGACGCTACAGTGGCCTCGCCTACCCCTGCGATGAGCGCTTGTTTGAGCAAAGGCAATAGCTTCGACTCGCTTCCGGCCTTAACAAAGAAGCTGATCACCCCGGTGTCTTGACAGATGGGGCGGTTAAGCACAATTGCCTGCTCCATGTTGTCGAACATGGAATCATAAATGATACGCTCTAAGTCGGTTCCGGCATTTGCCCTAAGCTCTGTTAACTTTAGCATGACATCGTCCGGCAAGCGCTTGCCGACAATATCAAGAAACTTTGCCACTATCTCTATAAGCTTCTGCAGTTGTTCTGCCACTAGTATACCTCCTTACAAATGTGCGCTCTCAGGTCCCTATGGGAAGAAAGGCCAGATCATTGGTATGAGCGCTACCGATACCACGAACATGACCAGAACCAACGGCAATCCAACTTTTGTATAGTCAAGGAACTTGAACTTACCGGGCCCGACTACCAGCGTATTGGGCGGTGTTCCCACAGGGCTGGCAAAAGCCCAAGATGCAGCGATGCCTACAGTCATTAACACCGCTCGAGGGTCGGCACCAAGACCGTTGGCAATAACCAAGGCAAGCGGAGCCAAGACTGCAGCCGCGGCGGTATTGGACATAAATTGGGTCAGTCCCCCGACCACGACAAAGAGCACCGCAGTAATTAAGTAAGGGCTAGCCCCTTGGCCCAAGATGCTTATTACACTGTCGGCAATCATTTTCCCCGCGCCAGAACGATCTAGTGCTGTGGCCATAGGAAGCATGCCAGCAAACAGGAAAATGGTTCCCCAGTCAACAGCTTCATAGGCTTGTTTGTCGCTAAGCACCTTCGTGGCCACAAGCGCCAACGCCCCTAACACTGCGCTGACATGGATGGGCACACCGATACGCCGTTCAAAGATCATCGCGAGGATCGTTCCGACAAAAACCGCAATGGCTATCGATTGATTCGAGGTGTTGCCCCGAGCTATAACTACTCCATTGGATGGCGCACTTGCAGGGGCATTATCGACACCAGTACGATCTGGGATTAGTCTATAACCAATTGTCACCATGTAGACAATGCCCGCAATCGTTAACGGCACTCCAATGAGGCCAAACTCAAAGAACCCAAACGTTCCCAGATTGGAGCCTTCAAGCACACCGCGTACAATAGCGTTTGGAGGCGTACCGGCCAGAGTGATCATACCACCTAAGCCCGCAGCAAACGCCAGCGGCATCAACAGTTTTCCCCGAGCTATTCCCGAGGCGGCAGCAATACCAATGGTGACGGGCATAAGAACGGCAACGGTGCTAGTATTAGAAAGTGTTGCCGACATAGCTGCCGCCAGCACCATAACTGCTGCCAACAGAGTGCGTTCGTTGCCGCCAGCCCACTTTACGATCAAGCTCCCGGCTTTAGTCGCCACTCCGGTGGAAAACAGCGCGCCGCCGACAATAAACATGCCCACAAACAAGATTACCGACGGGTTGACAAATCCGGAGAAAGCATCCGCTGCTGAGATTACACCGGTAAGATAGAGGGCCATCGCTACCCCTACCGCAGTAACGGCCAACGAAAGCCTTTCAGAAACGAACAACACTATTGCGACTGCAAGTACAATCAGGGTAATTGCGGCCTGGCTCATCTCAAACCATCCTTTCAGCCTTCCTGTAGATCGCCCCACACCGCAGCAACGGAGCGGGCAGTTGCGCCATCGCCGCGATGACTTAGCGCAGATGACAGAGCATTGACCTATCCATGCAGCATCATTAAGTACGGAAAGACTAGGCCTAACAGGGCGGCCAAGAAGATCGCTCCAAAGATTGCTCCGTACAACCAAAAATCACGGCGACTAATATATCCGCTCGCATAATAAACCGGAGCAGGACCCGTGGCATACGGAGTCAAGACACCCATGAGCCCTAAGGAGTAGGATAGAAGTAGTGCATAAGGCAGTAGCGGGAAATTGGGTATAGCCAGCCCTATCCCCAAGAACACCGGCATAAGGGCGGCGGCATGGGCTGTAATACTCGCGAAAAAGTAGTGAACAATGAAAAACGCTGATACTAGAAGTATCACGGTCATGTTTATGGACATGCCACCAAGCGCATCGGCGATGGACCCTCCTAGCCATTGCACTATATTAACGCGGGTAAGTCCGGCAGCTAACGTAACTAGAGTGCCAAACCAAATGAGGGTATTCCAGGCGGCCTTATTACCCAAGACATCATTCCAATCAACGACTCTCAGCGCCAACATCAGGGGAAAAAACGACTAAGGCGACCGTAGTAGCATTGAACTGATCTCGAAAGAAGATCCACAGCCCCAGCGCTAGCAGGGCTAGCGCAAGCATGGATATCTCTCTGAGAGATAGCGCGCCGAGCTTCTTAAGCTCCACCTTGGCCCATTTCGCTACTTCGGAACTAGAGGTAATGGACGGAGGATAGATTTTGTATACCACCCAGGGCAAAACGAGCATCAGCAAAATACCGATGGGCAAGAACCCCATCAACCATTGATTCCACGAGATGTGTATATTGTAGGCTGTGGCTATGAGACTAAGGGCCAAAAGGTTTGGCGCCAGTCCGGTAAGAAACATCGAGCTGGTCACGCACTGCATGACGAAGGTCACATACATTAAGAAGGATCCCATCTTGCCGGCAGTCGGGCCGGGTTCTGACTTGTAGAGAGGAGGAATGTTACTGATGACTGGATAGATGGTGCCGGCGCTACGAGCCGTGTTTGAGGGCATGAATGGCGCTAGCGCCAAGTCGGAGAACGTGCTGGCATATCCAAGGCCAAGGGTAGTCTTGCCTAGGAAAGACACCATCAATAAAGCTACCCGCTTACCGAGCCCCGTCTTTTCATAGCCTAGTGCAAACATGGTAGCTACGAAAATTAGCCATACAACGCCGTCAGAAAAACCTGTCAGCGCCCAGCGGATTGACTCAGCCGGCCGAGCATCCACCAGACCGAGCATGGCCGCAGCAGACACACCGAGCAACCCAACTACCGAGCCAGGCAGTGGTTCAAGCACCAGTGCCGCGATCACAGCAATGAACAGCGCAAAGTACCGCCACGCGGCAGGGGTAAGTCCTTCGGGAATGGGAATGATGAGAATCACGATGCCCAGCAGAAGAGGAATGATGTAGGACAGATGCGAAGCCGATTTACCCTTACTAATTTTGACCGCCTCCTTAAGAATCTTAGGCCCATTTGCGTAGCGAATTGCTCTAACGCAACGTCCACAATTAAAATATCAAATTTTCTGTATTACAACCTACATTCCCGGAATTTATAACGAGGGTGGTTTAATCAGGAGCGCTTCGTAGATGTTCTGTTGTTTGCTAGTTATTTCACCGAGTAACCGCCCGTGCTCGGGCGACTCAAAGAGCTCTATCGTGTCAAGTTCATCGAGAAGCCCCTGTAGCGTCCACTTTTCG